>Ga0187865_1000113_pt1 | contig 108490 bp, 114 predicted proteins | sample June2016WEW_11_1_2_FD_132989 | JGI IMG/M metagenome (GOLD analysis project Ga0187865, IMG submission 132989) | Peatland microbial communities from SPRUCE experiment site at the Marcell Experimental Forest, Minnesota, USA - June2016WEW_11_100 | ecosystem: Environmental > Terrestrial > Soil >... | reverse complement strand
TATGCTCTCTTCACGGTGATGAGCAAAAAGTACGGTGCGGTCCATCTCGCCGACTCATTTGCAATCATACTTGTCATTACTGCCTTCCTTGCCCCGGTGGCATTCTTATTGGGAGGTTTAAGCCTATCCGCCTTATCCATCGCCTCTGTTGGCTGGTTCTCCATTATCTGGCTTGGCTTACCGTGCACAGTCCTAGCAATAACTATGTACCTTGAAGGACTTAGTGCCCTTGCTGCTTCTGAAGCAGGCTTCATCCAGCTCCTCCAGGTTGTCATAGGTCTCTTCCTTGCAGGGCTTATCCTTGGGGACTTCCTAAGTCCATACCAGATCTTAGGGGCTATCTTGATCCTTGGTGCGCTAGTACTAGGCTCGATAAAAAATAAACCTGGCTAGTGGCATCTAACCTTATAATCCAAAAAGATTAACTATAGAACCATGGCGGGTCTCCGGCAGATCCCCAATCTGCGCCAGCCATTTGCTCCGCTCGCTCCCAAGATAGTGCTAATACTGCTGTCTGGGCTGCTGTCGATGTTCTTCGCAGAGGTATTCTCTGGTTCATCCCCCATGTGGTTCACTTCAGGCTGGGGTGTCTTCGTAACTTGGCCTCTATATATGTCCCACCTTCTACTTTTAATCAACTTTGCAATGATCTTCAAGAGAACCTCGCTCACCCAGCTCTACCTGTGGGGTGTGTTCTTCGGTCTGTATGAGTCTTGGATCACCAAGGTGATCTGGGCGGGTTACATGACCTCAACACCGATGTGGGGCACGTTTCTAGGGTTCTCAGTCTTCGAGCTTTTCGTGATAGTCTTCTTCTGGCACCCTATAATGTCCTTCATAGTGCCTATCCTGACATTTGAGATCTTGTCGGGCACTGCCAGAGAAGCTGGAGGCGGAGTCTTTGCCAGCCACCTGCCGATCCTATTGAAAAGGAAGCGGAATTGGGTCATCTTCCTGTTCATTATGATAATGGGCTCGGCGTTCCTCACGGTCGGCTCAAAGGCAAATTTGGTTGTCGCGGACCTGACGATACTTGGAAGTCTCCTGCTGATCTTCGTCCCATACTGGCTTGCGTCTAAGAAGTTTGCGCCCTTCTTCTCGATCCGCTCGCTCAGGCTTGGGAGACCCGGACTTACGATTCTAGTTCTGTACATGATTGGGTTGTACGTATGGGGATTCTTCTCTCTGCTCCCCGAAAGGATCGCCCCCCTGCTCACGATACTGCTAACTGTTTGCATCTACGCACTCATTGCCGCCCTCCTCTTCATGGGCAGACCTGCTGATGAGAGGGCCGTCGAGGGGACAGCGCAGTCAACCCCTCTTTTCAAAACGAGGGAACTAGTCATTTTGTTTGCAACCTTCATCGTAATGACGACCATGTTCAGTTTATTGCCGACAGCTGACTTTGTTGTATTCTTCATTATCAATTATGGCATGTTCGGGGCGGGTGTCGCCCTGCTCATCATTGCATTCGCGATGGTAGTAAAAAGCAGAATTCACCATAAAAGTGGAAATTGAGAACTCTGTCCGAGAAGAATCAATTAAATATAAAAAAGTGAGATGGGATCTCACTCGAACTTCTTAAACTGCTTGCCGGCGGTCGAGCAGACTGGGCACTTGCCAGGGACTTCGCCTTCAACAGTGTAGCCGCATACAGGGCAGATGTAAACCGCGCCTATCTTGATATCCTTCCCACCCTCGACTGACTGCTTAGCCTTCTCGTACATCGCTGCGTGTATCTTCTCCGCTTCGAGCGCGTAATGCGTGGACTTTACCGCGCCGTTCTCCTGCTGCAGCTCGGCTGTGTTCTTGTAAACCGGGTACATCTCACTGACCTCGAAGTTCTCGCCATCAATCGCTGCCTGAAGGTTCTCCTTTGGGTCACCGATGATTCCGAGCTCCCTTGCATGGTTTGTCGCGTGAACTCTCTCCGCGTACGCTATAGCCTTGAAAAGCCTCGCAACGTTTGGGAAGCCGTTCCTCTCCGCAACGTCTGAAAAGATGCCGTACTTCATATGCGCCTGGCTCTCGCCAGAGAATGCTGCCTTTAGAAATTCCTCAGTCATTTTTCTCATTGCATGACACCTATAACGCTACAATATACCCGCTTATATAAAAATTCGTCCCTACATTGATAAATGATTAAAAATAAAATGAGAAAAGAGAATTGCACTGGGGCTATAAGACTTTCTCGAACATGTCCTTTGGAGCACCACAAGCCGGGCATGTCCAATCCTCGGGTAGGCTATCGAATGATGTGCCCTTAGCTATGCCGGAAGCCAGGTCGCCGACCGCAGGATCGTAAACGTATCCGCAGACTGTGCATCTATACTGATCCATGGTTTTTCCTCCTCAGCCATTTTGCGATTGACAAGATCGGACTAATCCTCCCCTTTAATATGACTTTTCCCTTTTACAGCAAATTAAAATATCCCATAAGGTTGAAACAATACATTAAAACGGGGCTTTTGAGTGTTGAAGAGCAAGTACCCCATCGTAGTCTTCTGCGTCCTCTCCGCCCTGTACTTCTTCTCGATCATCCACAGGGTCGGCATCGCCGTGATCGCTGTAAACCTCATGCAGGAGTTCGGCACAGACGCGTCGCTCCTAGGGCTGATGTCGTCTATGTACTTCTGGCCATACGCTATCGCCCAGATACCCGTCGGGATCATGCTGGACAGGATCGGGATAAGAAAAACCGTGACGATACTGAGCTTCATCGCTGTAATAGGGAGCTTCCTTTTTTCTGCAGCGCCCAATGTTTTGATGCTAGGAGCCGGTCGCGCGCTTGTCGGATTCGGCGTCGGTGGGTTCTACGTATCTTCTCTGAAGGCTATCGCAGTGTGGTTCTCGCCAAAGCGGTTCGCCACGCTAACGGGTGTACTGACATCCATTGGGAACATAGGCGGACTCATCGCCACCTCTCCCCTAGCGATCTTCGCACTGATGATCGGTTGGAGGGATGCCTTCATAGTAATATCCTTCTTCATGTTCCTCTTCACGATCGTTGCATGGTTCGTGATAAAAGGTGAGGAGGGGGATCAGTTCAAGAGTCAGGGCAGCATTGGGCGCGACTTAAGAAAAGTCTTCTCGACCAGGGCATTTCTCAAGCTCACCCTAGTGCCAGTCTTCGTATACGGATTTTTTATCAGCTTCCAGGGGCTTTGGGGAGGCCTATTCCTGCACGACGTGTACGGCATGGCATCTGCCGGAGCAGCTTCATTCTTGGTATTTATTGCCCTTGGCTTCATGTTGGTGGGACCGCTTGCTGGCTTCCTGTCCGATCGAATCGGAAAAAGGAAACCAGTCCTGACCGCTGGGATATTGTTGAGCATCATTTTCTGGTTGATAATGGCCTTCGCTGGCAGCTCACTCGGACCGGTGGAACTCGCGGCCATGATGTTCTTGTTGGGCACCTCGTTCGCACTCTGCAACCTATATATGACCGTGGCCAAGGAGCTCTTCGGCAAAAGCATCTGCGGGCTGGGGATAGCGAGTTACAACACCTTCGCCTTCATCGGTGCGGGCTTCTTCCAGTTCTTCATGGGCTTCATGCTAGATGCGACCTACGGTGGCACGAGGGTCTTCGCAGCGTACCAGCTCATATTTGCCCTAGGCGTTGTTCTATTAGCAGTCTCACTGCTTGCTGCGGTGCTTAGCAAAGAGACATTCAATTCAGAACCAGCCTGCCCCGGGTAAATATCTTGTTTTTATACAGCATACAGCATGGTCGACCATATGAAGTCAGGAAAGATGCCGTTGAAATGCTACATACTGTAGTCCGGAAATGACATCTATGGGACCCCTATCTGTCTATTTCCTTGCCGTCCAGGCGAATACCTTAGAATCTTCAATGATCGCTTCAAAGGCGAATCTAACTTTGCTTTATATTCAGGATTAGCGCATTCTTAATTGTGGTCAGAATGGCAAAGATCCTTATTGCTATTGCCGAGAAGGGGTTTCGCGATGAGGAATTCACTGAGCCTTACAAGATTTTAAAAAATGCAGGTCATGCAGTGACGGTAGCGAGTACTTCTGTTGGAGAAGCCCAAGGTAAGCTAGGGCTGCGGGTCAAGCCTAATGTTTCAATAGACCGCGTAGATCCTTCTCAGTACGACGCAATAGTTGTTGTTGGCGGGCCTGGCACACCTGCATATATCTGGCCAAATACTGCTCTCCAGAAAGCCCTTCGAGCGGTTTATGATAAGGGTGGAATAGTTGCTGCCATATGCTTGGCGCCAGTCGTACTAGCAAGAGCAGGATTAATCAAAAACAAAAAGTGCACGGTTTTTCCTACAACCGAATCGCTTACAGAAATTAAAGTTGCTGGTGGCCTTCTGCAGGATCAACCTGTTGTTGTTGACGGAAGAATTGTAACTGGAAATGGCCCTGATGCTGCAACAACATTCGGAGAGGCGTTGCTTAAACTCTTAAAATAAACTCTTTCACCCTGGTATGAAAAAATAAAAATCACGTGAGGTCAAGCAAAGTATCTATCATGCGAATACTGAAGAGGTTTACATTGCTCCAAGTTCGCGGATTTACGAGCAGAGTTGGACGAGAGCATCCTTAAATTACGAATAAGGGTTATGAAATATCTGAGTTGGTTCATTGAGCGAACTGAGAGCAAAGGAACCTGACTATGGCAATTGGGTGTCAATGAAATTACTTTATGTCTCAGGTTTGGTTAGCATTCTTCTTCTCTGCTTTTCTTTTATATTTCGAGCATTCATTGTCGGCGCATTCCTGTTCATATCGGTGTTAGCCTACTTCGCGTACGCGCGATACAAGTTCTCTCCGCGAGGCGGAAACGTACAAGCTCAAATCCGGGAATTGGTTTTGGACCGTTTGGATTGGGATGGAGAGGGGAAGGCGCTAGATATAGGGTGCGGAAACGCGCCTCTTACCATAAGGATGGCTAAAAAGTTCCCAAATGCGCATGTTGTTGGAATAGATTATTGGGGCGGGGTGTGGGAGTACTCAAAAAGTGTCTGCGAAAGAAATGCAGGGATTGCAGGGGTATCTGGTCGAGTAAGCTTCAAAAAAGCCAGTGCTTCCGTTTTGCCTTTCGAAGATGAGTCAATCAATGCAGCAGTCAGCAACCTCGTTTTTCATGAAGTGAAAGATGCCAAAGACAAACGAGACGTCATTAAGGAAGCCTTGAGAGTCATCAATAAAGGTGGCAAATTTGCTTTTCAAGATTTGTTTTTGGAGAAGCGAGTGTACGGCGAAGTCGATGATTTGCTTGAAACAATTAGAGGCTGGGGTATTGAAAGTGTAGACTTTCAGGATACAAGCCATTCAAGCTTTATTCCAAATGCGCTAAGGCTTCCATTTATGGTTGGCAAAATTGGCATTCTTTACGGGAAGAAATGACGCTTTCGCTAGCATAATTTTACCAAATTCTTTTTTGGTCAGATTAAAAGGCGTTTACAGATTTGCAATCAGTATTAAATGGCGAATTCTTATACCCAAAGCTTAACGTATTTCCGTACGCGCAATAATGGAGATCTATCTGTTGTTGAAAAATCCGTTATTTGTCTAGATCTAATGATGCAGTAATTACTTCAAACCATCTAATCCTTGCACCTCTCTTTTCTGAAGTCCCGCAGTCCTCGACAGTGGCCTCCCTGAATCAGTCAGTACCAACGCCACTAGGATTTCATTAGGTTTAGGCGCATCTGGCAAGCTTACAGTCATCGTGTCAAAGTGCGAAACAACCCAAATCGCTCGTTTAAAAACTATGGGCACATCGATGCCTGTCCCCATTGCTCCCATCTTGATGGTTGAAGGGATTATGGCCTTGCAATAATCCACGCCACCTAAAGCCCTCCTGACCGGTGCCCCAAACCTTGGGTGCGTTATGGCGTGGGGATGCTCGACCTCCCCGTCAATCCCGACTATGGCACCCTTCCCGTACCCATCTATCATCTCCTTTGCATCATTCGGGTTCACGTTGAGCGCCTTGAGCGCCTTCTCCACAAGTAGCCCTCCCAGCCTTTCCCCATAATCGAAAAGCAGGCTAAGGTCCTCCACATATCTGCCGGCGAATGGGTTCTTTATCACTGCAATAGCAGCGCCCTTCCTTGCCGGTCTTTCGAGCTTCTTGTCCGCTTCCATCAGCGTCTCTTCAATGACAGTAACGATTTTGCGTACGACCATATCCTGCACGCTCATGAAAACACCATCTTACATTTAGCTGAATTGAAAATTAAGGCTTTGGATTCCCTCATCCTAGGCAACGGGCATATAGGATTGCGAGCCGCAATAAGGGCACTCGCTGAAGTCTTTGGTGAACTCCTTGCCGCATTTGTTGCACTTCATAAAATACGATTTCGGGATCTCCCTTTGCATAACAGCCCTGTTGCTGGTTTCGCCGATGTCTTCATGCGAACCCTCTTCCAGTTTCCTTACGACAACTGCAATCCCTTTGACCTCAGTGCCCCCAGTCAAGACAATGGATCTTGCTTTTACAGCGCCTGTATTGGGGATTATTGCTACGACTTCCTCATCAGAGTCTAGGCTATCCAAAAATGCCAAAAAGTCCTGGAGGTCCTTTTCAAAGTCCTCAATCCTGCAGTAATATATCTTCCATCCTGTTCCTTCATACTCTGATGTGAACGCCATCCTTTATCGGTAAAAAATTAACCGCTAACGTTTTAAGCTTATTTATTCCCTTCATAAATTCGATGTTTGACAAGTTTTACTTGTTAACAAAAAGCATAAATACTGCAAAATACTTGTAAATAGCAAGTAATAACAAGTTTTGGCGATAGAAATGTCTGAAAAAAGTGAGCTCAAAATAAGGCTGCAGCTCCTCGAAGGTGATGCAGTGAAAGAGACCCACGACTACAACGTTGATGATAGGGAGAGGGCACTCTCGATATTCACTTCAGTACAAAAGAGGATCAACAGGAAGCTGGGTAGCCATGAAGACTTAGAGAGCTGGGGCAGATGGGACAACTGGCGCAAATTCTATGGCAGGAACTCTGACTACGGTAACATGATGGTTGAGGCGCTGCAAAAGAGGAAGATAGACTCTCCCGATAAGGCGCTCTACGCACAGGACATCGCTAAGGCAGTGCTAGAGGATGGGCTCACGAAGGATGAGTTCAGCGAGTTCTTCTCTCGGCGGATCGGTCCACGCCACGTCATTGGCAGGATGAGCCAGGGTCTATCGCGAGTGGCGCTCAAGCTCGAGGCTCAGGGTGAGTTAAAATCGATAGGCGAGACTGGGCAGAAGCGGTACTTCCTAGCCTAACCCTTCCCTTTTTTAATATTAAGAGTTGTCAAATAAAAGAACAGGCAGGAATTAAAAAAGATGACCTCTGCTGATCCCCTGAAGAATATGGCAACTGCTATTCTGTCCGGAAATGGAAGCAAGGGGCTCGATTCAGCCAACAAGGCCCTTGCCGATGGCTTTTCAATCGATGACATCATAACTAATGGCGTACTCAGCGCGTGGAAGGACTTCTGCGACTGGTACACCCGCGACCCGATGGGCTCACTGAAGGCATGGATGGACTGCGTCAACGCGACGCAGAAGATCCTCAAACTGCTCGACTCAACGGTCAATGTGCGACCAAAGCCTCCCTTCTCTGTCATAGTCGCTACCGTTAAAGCTGAGGGACATACACTGATGAGGGATATCCTGGCTCTGATGCTGAAGTCTAGAGGTTTGAAGGTCTATACCTCAAGGAGGGGCGTGCTTGTGGAGGACTTGGGTGAGCCTCTTTCTGACAGTTCGCTGAAATTCGTGGTCCTTTCCTGCATCGAGGATCAATCAAAACCTAACCTGGAAAAGCTTGTCAAGGGCATCAGAGCGAAAAGACCCGATATGCGAATCATTGCGGGTGGCCCCCTTGCAGAGCTATCAGGTGCTGACATGGTGATAGCAGATCCTGTAAGGGTTTACGACACCTTAATGCATCTTGCCAAGAGTGGCTGATCTCTTCTCATTACTAGTCAGTCAAGCTTCTTCCTTCCGAGCGCTCTCTGTACAACCTTCAGCAGGGGTACTCCGACAACGAAACATGCTATGAGTTCGCCTGCGAGTACTCCTCCATAGATCAACCAAAGCGGAATACCTTCGAAGAAGAGCTGCAAATAGGACCCGACTATCAGTGTCACCACTACAACCGGATACATGGATGCTAAGTACGGGTTCCCCCTGCTGAACTTTGCAGAGAGGATTCCCGCAATGAGGTTTGCAAGTGACCCAAAAATAATGTCCAGTGGACCTAGGGCATAGTAGGCGTTGGCCACTACTGCACCAAGGAAGAGGCCTATTGCTGAAGGTATTCCGAAAACCATAGCCAGGGGGAGCATGGCGTCGCTCAGCCTTACCTGGATAAAACCATAAGTTAATGGTCCCCCGAGGGACGTCTCCACAATCGTTATCACGGCATACAGCGCTGCGAACAATGCTGCCACTGTTATTGCTAAACTTCTTCTCATCTAAATCAGCCTCCCGACTCCGGGGTTTCTTAAAGGCGGAACGGGTGGGAGGTTCCACTCACCCGCCTCTGCGAGGAGAGACGATTGTAAACCTTATAAACTTTTCATCAAAATCATCCTTCCTTAAGGAAAACTTCTGGAATATCTCCCCTGTTCATCCGAGCTAATCCTCTCCGCTTCTTCGAATTTTTGAAAACATTATGCTTTTATCACGTTTGCAACAATTAGTGAGCGGTGATTTAGCTGTCGTTCGCGCAGCGCATTATTGATCTCAAGGAGTCAGGCACCCTGAAGGTTCTTGACAAGGTGAGAGAGCTCCAGGCGAGGGGCGTCAACATAATACAGCTTGACGTGGGAGAGCCAGACTTCGCCACGCCGGGCAATGTCATCAATGCAGCTGAGAGGGCAATGGAAACGGGGTTCACACACTACACGCCAAGTGCAGGCATACCCGAGTTAAGGGAGGCGGTCGCCGAAAAGCTCCGCATAAATAACCACCTCGACGTCAAGAAGGAGAATGTCGTAATCACGCCAGGCTCGAAGCAGGCGCTCTTTTATGCAGTGATGGCGCTTGTTGACGAGGGAGACGAGGTAATAATACCGACTCCCGCGTGGCCGTCCTATATGGAGATGGTCACTCTCGCTGGCGGGAAGGTGAAGGAGATCCCATCATCGTACGGCTTCCAACTCGACATCGAAGCTCTCAAGAGCGCCCTGAGCGACAAGACAAAAATGATCATCGTGAATTCACCATGCAACCCGACGGGGTACGTCGCGAACGAAAAGGAACTCAAGGCGATAGCTGACATCGCGAAGGAGCACAGCATTTACGTCCTGTCGGATGAGATATACGAGAGGCTGATCTACGAAGGGGACCACGTGAGCATTGGCTCGTTCCCTGGCATGGACGAGCTTGTGATTACAGTCAACGGGTTCTCAAAGGCCTATGCAATGACCGGCTGGAGGTTGGGCTACATCGCAGCCTGCAAAACTATCATTTCAGCGGTCACGAAACTCCAGCAGCACTCTGCAAGCCAAGCCGCGTCGTTCGTCCAGAAGGCAGGGCTGGAAGCGCTTAAGCCAGAGACGGCTGTGAAGCCCATGGTCAAGGAGTTCAAAACTAGGAGGAACTATATATGCAATGAACTGAAGAAGATGAAAGTCTTCGACTTTCGTGTGCCGGCAGGAGCATTCTACATCTTCCCGGATGTATCGAAGACGGGAATGAACGGTGACAAATTCTGTGACCTTCTGCTCGACAAGGGCGTCAGCACAACGCCAGGTGAGGCATTCGGGGGCTTTGGCTGGAACATACGCATTTCATACGCCAACTCGATGGAGAACCTGAAGGAAGCGGTCTCCCGCATGGAGACTGTGGTCGAGTCATTGAAAGCTTAATCTTATGGACTGAATTTGCAGAGGAAACGAAGAAAAATGAATTAAAGGCAAAGTGAGACGATGGACGAGACCCTGAGGAACCCGCATAGGCGGAAGCTGTTGGAGATGCTCTCCACGAAGAAAGCAGCGACCCCCAAGGAGATGGCGGACGAGCTCCAGATAGGCGTCACCACGGTCTACTATCACCTTGAGATGATGAAAGGTTACGTGGTGAAGACCCAACGCGGGGAATACGCCCTAACAGAGAAGGGCCTCGCGCTCTACCGAGAGACGCTTCAGGCGGACATGTCAACTAAGACGCCAGTCAGCAGATTCATGCCCTATAGCATATTCGTGAGGCAGGTCTCCAAACCCCTTGTTTTTTTGCCACTGAGCATAGCTATTGCAACCCTCGAATATTACCTCTGCCAAACTTACTACTTTGCTCCGCTCCTGCTGGGATACACTGCCTTCATCGACACAGCTATGTTACCAGTCTATTACGTCGGGAACATTGTTGTGCTCTTCATGATCTTTGAAGCTTCCTCATTCATCCTAACGCGCAGGTTCGGCGGCGAACTAGCGCTCTTCAACGGCATAATAGTCTCGAGGCTCCCGCTGATGCTTGCTCTCCTGGTACCAGTTTTTGGGTTGACCTCGTCGAACTCGTGGATAATCGCCCTTGCCATTGGTCAGCTGTTATGCATTGCTCTTCTCTCTGTTTACATATCGCTATCTAAGGGGATAAAGCAAGAAGTTCCAATCATAATCTGCCTCATGGTGCTTTACTTCAACCTTCTCTTCTACGTGATGATCTGAGTTCTCTACAATGCACCCAAATAGGCAGCGCCGCGTTCTATTTTCTCTCTGGTATGGTGTGGATCTCGATAACGTAATTATCGGGGTCGCAGTACGAGACAGCGTAGTATCCTGGAACAAACTCGGGGTACTCTGCAGGGGCGAAGAGGGGCTCAAATCCGCCCTTCTTCATCGTGTCAGCAACCTTGTCCACCGATGCCTTGTCGGAGACGAAGAACGCCACATGCTCAGCGACCACCATCTCCTCGCCCGTGGGAGGCAGGCGCTTGATCCTCGGTGTCTTGCCTTCGGAGATCCAAACCTGAAAATTCTTGTTTCCCATGCCCAGACCCCCGTTCTCATCCATTATTATCTTGCAGCCAAGGGCCTTGAGAAGAGTCTCGTAGAATTTCCTGGATTTCTTGAGACTAGAAACCTCGATGCCCAAATGACCTATTATCGCCCTAAACTCTTTCTTTGGCATAGATTATCACTATTCAACATTCTTCACAAGATGCAAATAAGAATAATCATCCGAGCGCCACTCGAGTGCTAAGGGGCATTCATTGCCAATTGTTACCAGATGTATGATTATACACGAAATGATAACCAAAGTTGGAACTGCTATGGCTAAAGAAAAAACTGACTAACTGAATAAGAATTAAAATAGATCAAGAAAAAGGAAACATGCTGGGTTTTCAGGCAATAGCTGGCCGCCTTCGCACAAGCACTATGAGGGCGACGGCACCTGCTAAGACTATAACAGATGTCATCCCTACAGCTGTAAGTGTTGAGAAAAGCAGTGACGCCGGGAGTGCCTGCACGCTTGTCACACCATTGGAGCCGATATTCACCAAATACACAGGGCTGCTGGCTGCCCCTACATTACCAACGCCAATGCTGGGGTCATGGGTTAGTGTCCCATTGAAATATGGGTAGGTGATGAACAGTCTTAAGTGGTTGCCATTCTCAATGTAAGCCGCTCCAACTGGCACGATTGTTACGACTCCATTGCTGTTCACCATCGCGAAGGGGACAAACCTGAAGAACCCTTCCAGCGTGGAGTTGGTATTCAGGGTGATCTTGTTCAATGAAGCCATCTTCAGGATCTTTCCTGCGAGATTATTGTTTGTAAGTATTGGCTTGTATGTGAGCTGGCTGGCATCAGCGCTATTCCCGGTCAAGGGTATTGAAGCACCGCCGCCGTTTGCGGTGAAGCTCGCTGTATTAGCCGCTAGGGTTGCGTTGATATCAGTCATATTATCGAAGAAAGCCTCAAATCTTGTACCAGTAGCATTGAAGGCAGATGCATCAACCCAGAGCGCTAGACCTGGCGAGATCGTGATGCTAGATGAATTCAGTAGTTGGATGGTCTTGGGCGCGAAGTTCCAATTCCAATTGCTGATGATCAAATCCATCTTCATCTCGCCACCAGCAACGCTGTAGGACAAGGTTTGCCCGCTTTCACTGTATGACTCCGTAACAGGTTGGGCGTAGATCCTTATGACCAGCTTCACATTGTTATCAGAAAGGTCGAACTTTGGAGGGGCATTGATCATGGTGAAGGTGAAGGTTATGCCAATGCTGCTGCCACTGTTATCGTTTATTGGTGTTATGCCGCTGAGACTCCATGCGCAGCTGTTGAAAGGTAGAAGCGCGGGGTGGAAGCTCGCTGCTAAATCCATGAGGTTTTCCCTTTGAGCGATCCTGTCGTCTATCAATTGCGTAGCTGCGTTCAATCCTGCCTTGAGCACGTTGCCTACCTGATTATTGGCTTGGGCAATTGCATCATCTGGATTATTGCCGGTATTGACAGCGTTTATGGCATCATCGACTTTAGTGATTGCAAGATCAAGCGCGTTTGAAACATTGGTGTCGTTGGCGTACTGCTTGATATCCTGCAGTATAGTCAGCGCTGCCTGCAGCTTGATCATAACTGTTGTTCTGTTGCCTAGACCCAAGTTGACCAAGATGCCTGCGGTAGTTATGGCATCATCTGCCTTGACCAAGGCCGCTCCCGCCTTCTGGTAGGCCTGTGCCTTCATCGAGTCTATCATATTCATTTCTTGAACTAGCGTTACGAAGAGGGTGCTCTCTGCAGCGTTCTTCAACAGGAAGCTTGAATTGTTGTCGATCTGCGCATACTCGATCAGCCCCTTGAATTGGGCAACATATACCTTGTCCGATTGGTTATTGGCCCACCAGACGAACTGTGGCTCACCACCGTTATTGGGAAAGATCACAGTGTAGGCATCCGTTACTATCTTAGTATAGTTGCCAATTGCAGTGACCTGGGGCACATTTGTGTCCGACGCATGCATCTGGGCAGCAACCGGCGTTGCCGCTAACGCACTAATACTAAGAAGCAGGATAGAAAGCAGGCCGATCGTTAAGACTTTTATGCCTCTCATCAGTTTCACCATCAAATTCTTGGAACTAAGGGCTTTTAACCGATTCTTTTATTGGGGATTTTAGGAGAAATTCGAAAATTAGAAAATGAATAATACTTAATACAATTCGAAAATCCCTATGTATTTCAACCATCCTATCATTTGATTGAGGAATATGCGAGGGAAACTTGAATACCTGAATCAGTACATTGGAAAGAATACCCCAATCGCCCATAGGAGTGCCATAAGAGCCTTCCTTAAGGTATCGCTGAAGGTACAAATTTGTCGCTTCGAACACCTAGAACCTTACGCCGAGAAATACCTAAACGAAAAGCGAAGTCATATCAGCTTTAAGGACTTATCAAATAAATATTGATTCAAATAGTCATCTATACGAAAGATCTTGGGCATATGCACGCCCTTGGACCTGCATTGAACTGTATGTACAGTCTCATGGTGTTTTAGGCGTCTCTTGATTGTTCGCGATCACACTTCCGACTAACGGGGGCGAGGATATAACCGAGTTAACCATCACATATCATCGCCTATCATCAGAAACCGGTGCTGTTGGGTCGCCTTTCTGTTCTACATTTATTAACCATGAGCGTCTAACCATAAACAAAAACCCAAGGAAAAAGGAAATTCATGATATGACAACCAATAATGCAAGGAAAAAACTAGTAAAGCTACTTCCCATTTTGATCTTAACTTTGCTAATAGGTACAGTCAGCGCTGCTGTCTTTACCATGTACTATGGCAATGTGACTGCAACCGTCAAAACACCTGATGTGCAGTTAATTGCAGGCTCAGATTCAGCTACCAGTCCCATCGCCTATCCCAATGCCACCGTGACCGTTGCAAGCACATACGACTACGCAACGATAGCATTTAGTTTGTTCCCATCAGCTACTAATACACCTCAGCCCGCGACATACTACACCAATCTTACGCTGATAAAAAATACTGGTTCTGTGACCCACACAATTACTAACATAACCTTATCAGGCTTAACAAATATGGCTAACCTCGGAAACGTAACAGTCTATTTATACAACGGTACCCAAACCGATAGCCCGACCACTGCAACTGCACAAGGTTATGCAACTTTAACTAGTGGTTCTACGGGGACAGTAACTCTTACGGGCATTCCAGTGACCCTTCCGGCGGGGGATATATGCTACATTGAAATTGTAGGTTATGCAGCTTCAGGTATAGCAGCTGGCCAGACTGTAGTATTTACGGTCTCCATTACATGGCATTAAACACCACCAAGGGAAGTTGCAGCTAGAAAAAGGAGTGGGCACGGTGACGGATGCTCCGGTGAAGCGTTCAAGTAGCTCAAAGCATAGGCGCTTCCAGTTAGTCATGCCCCTTCTAATCATTTTCTCTATTCTTGCTATTACTCCGGCTGAAGCGTCAAATCAAACCATCGACTTCGCCCAATGCACATCCACGGTTAAGGCGCCGTCGGTAACTCTTGGAGTAGGAAACCAAAGCACCACATCTGTCTCTGCAACCAATGACTACGCAACCATTACAACTACAGCCGGTTTAGCTTTTTATGAGAACGCCTCGGGTCCTTCAGGACCGACGCCGAGCGCGAATACCGCCCTAACCCCCTCCGGCAGCAGTGGCTCCTATGCGGTGAACCAAGGGACCACCGCTTACCTGTGGTCCCCCCAGTTCGGAAGCGCGACCACGATTGGCGCGGGGAGCTGGGTTCTGGGCTTATGGACGGCCTCGCCGAGCTACTTGGTGGGCTACGTTCCCATCACGCTCACGAACTCCCAGAGCACGGCGGTATCTGGGGGCACCCAAGTAATGATCAATATGAGCTGGAATAATTACACCTCCTATTTGGACAATCCCGTGGACAATTACGTCTTCTTCAATAGCTCAGGCACGCCCCTCTACAGCTGGCTGGAGAACGGGACGTCTAGCAGCTCAACCAATTCCGTGGTCTGGGTCAAGCTCGATTCCAATGGGATTCCGGCCAACGGCGCAGTGACAATCTACGTTGGGTTCTACCCTCACGGAACGAACGTGCTCGGATGGAACAACGCTACTGGTGCATCGGCGCTGCTTGCAGGAAACTATGGGGTGAACTACGGCCTCTACGACAACGGGAACCTCACGTTCACCTTCTATGACAACTTCAATGGCAGAAGCTTGAGTTCAAACTGGAATATAAGCACCTATGGTTCACCTACCATTACGGTCAACAACGGTTTGAATGTAACGACGGCTAAGACATCTGCGACTGGTTATAATGAAAGCTGCATCTACGCCTCCTTCACCCCTCCTTCAGCGGGCATGATCATGGAGGTGAACTGGAGGCCGGTTGCTGGGACTTTTTCAAAATTCGGCATGGGGAACAATCTTACTGGCTCCAGCATGTTCAATAATATAAATGGATACCTTGTAAGGCCAAACTGGAATGCTAATACATCATTACTTCAGTGTTTCAAACCCCCAGTGAATTATACTGCAATCGCAACTCTGACAGAATCTAACAATTATGTGCTTGGCAATAACTATACGATGGGGCTTACATGGTCCACGGTTGCCTCCAACAATATGATAATCAATGATACCACAACTGGAAAGAGTGCATCGGTGACCGATAAAACTTTTAACCCATTGAACGGAACGCAGATTGCTTTAGATGCGGCAGGCCAAGAAACATTTTGGTGGGTGCGGGTCAGGCAGGCTCTCCCCAACAACGTGATGCCGACGGTCTCAAACGGCAGCATGACCATCCCGACCAATGCGTTGCTGGTGTCGGTTTACGTTACGAATTCATCAGGAAGCATCACCAGCACCATAGCGAGCAATCAATCGCTCGTGATTGGGAGCACTGAAAGTCCATACCCGATGACCTTCGCCGGGGGTCAGGTCCCCGTCCCGGCGAACGGATACCTCATGGTTTCGCTCTCTGCAGGCATTTACGCTTCCTATGTCGTCTACTGGGGAACTGGACAGGCGACGAATTTTAGCACGCCAAGTATTTTCAATTACGTTTTGTCCTTAAATAATTCGGGAACTGTTCCGTATAATGTCAACATTTCGGTTTTTAGCAGTTCTTTAATTACTAGGCTGACGAATTTGACTTTGTATCTTAACTCTACCATAAACGGGATTGCCATAACTAATGGTGTATTTACGCAATCTAGCTCGACTTTCACTTTGCCAGCTAATTCAACTTTGCAGGTGGCAGTGAATGCTATGGCTAATGCCTTTGGTAGCTCTAACATAATGCTGCTTTTGAAGATTACCCAGAACGTAAGACCATTTGCATATAATGCGATTAACCTGACGGTGAACTAAATGTGGCGTGTTAGATCCAAGAAAAGGATCAACAAAGAAACTATGGGGGCGTTAATTTAATGGCAGCTGTATTTGCGCCCCAGTTTTTCTTGCTTATCGGTATTGAACTATTTCTGGCTGGAAGTATTGTGACAACGCTTCTTGAAGATTATTATCCTGCGTCTTTACCTTACATACTTGATGTCGGGGCCTTTGTCGGTCTAGTACAGCTTTGGTTTGGTCCAAATTATTTAGGTGGTCTTAATGAGGTTTTGCAGTTCTATTATTGTGTTGGGTTTGCATTGATTGCACTTTTGAGTTTAGTTGGGGCTAATGTTTATTTATTCTTGGCTAAGAGAAGGGTTTTTCTAAGCGGGGCTTTTGGGTTAGTCGTAACAGTTCCTGCTTGTCTAGTGCTATTGTTCTTCGGCAGCGCTTATGTGAATGATATCCCAGTTGCTTTACCTCCTCTGCCGGTGTTATCTTGGACGGAGGTTTATGTGCTATTCTTTGCTTCAGCCGTGATCCTATTTTCAGCGATGGCGTTTTTGGTTTATCAAAGAAAACGCAAAAATATGCATGTGAAAAAACCAACTAAATGACCTTCATTTCCATCTAAATTATCACAAGGAATTTTCGGGCTGATCAAATAAACATTGATTCAAATGTTTTCAGGTCATCATCAGTTACCATCAAAACTTGGGCTTTTTGAGAGTTTTAGTCCATTTTTTATGGTAATCTTCGAAAGAAAACTTAAAGTACACTTTAAATTCGAAAATTTAAATTTCTAGCTGATGGCAGAAATTCCAACCGCCTGATGGTTCCACAAATATTATTTACTCCGCAGTTAAAACTAAGTTAGGTGTCTCTTTGGTCGGAAAACGGCGAGGAAGGAAGTCGCTGAAGAAGCTGCTGGATGATGCTGTAGAGGCTGCTGAGGAGCGCTCCACAACAGTGGGTGCCCCCCTCCTCGAGGAACTGGACGAGCTCATCTGGCATGAGGATGAGATAGTTGTCTACTCGCCTACAATGGTCGACCTGCCAGGAAAGGTCTACAGGGTAATGGGGGCCGGGCTGAGGCGCAGGGGCTTTACTGTCACCAAGCAGAGGGAGGTCGAGCTAAGGAATGACCGACTGATGTATGTCAACCGGTACATCGTCGAGGGCGACGGCGTGGGAGAGGAGGCGACCGTTTACGCAAGGCTCCACGACATGTCGATAGTGGAGGCCATCTGAGCCTCCGGGTAACTTTTTAAACAAATCGCCCCAGAAAATCTAGTCGCTAATAAAGGTGCATCACTTTGGATAGGCAGGTTGACGCTATTATAATTGGAGGAGGTCCTGGCGGCTATGTCTCGGCCATCCGCCTCGGCCAACTAGGGAAGAAGGTCGTGCTGGTCGAGAGAGCAGAGATAGGCGGGACATGCCTGAATAGGGGATGCATACCGACTAAGGCACTGATACACGTGGGCAAGGTTGTCCGAGAGGCAACGCACGGGGAGAGGATGGGCATAAAGGCAGAAGTCTCCGTGGATTTCCATAAGACCCAGGCTTGGAACCGGTTTAACGTAGACAAGCGCCGCAGGGGTACCGAGTACCTCCTCAAAGCCAACGGGGTTGAGCTAGTTAGGGGGGAAGCCGCCTTTGAGTCACCTAGCACTGTAGTCGTGAAACCGCAGGGAGACAGGATAAAAGCGCAGGCAATCATTATTGCGACCGGTTCGAGACCATCGGATCTCCCTTCCGTAAAAGTAGACTCTAGACTCATACTGAGTTCAGATGACGTCTTCCAGCTTGATGAGGTCCCCAAGGAGATGGTCATCGTCGGAGGGGGTGCAATCGGCGTAGAGATGGCAACAGCCTTCGCCCCGTTAGGAACTAAGGTCACCATCGTTGAGATAATGGATCAAATTCTCCCAGGTCTTAGCCAGGATCTTATCGTTCCAGTAATTGACGCCCTTAGGAAGCTTGGCGTCGAGATCCACCTGAAGACCAAGGTTGTCGAGACGAAATATCTCAATTCTGAGAGCGGAGAGAGAGTCCAGCTCAGACTCGAGAACGGCATACAGCTCGACGCTGATCGCGTTCTAGTAGCCGTTGGTAGAAAGCCAAACACCGACTCGCTCAATCTCGTGAAGGCAGGTGTCAATGTGGATCAGAAAGGTTTCATAAGGATCAACGATCGCCTGGAGACTAGTGCTATCTCGATATTCGCAGTGGGTGACGTCACTGGCCTGCCCTACCTTGCGCACAGGGCAATGGAACAGGGACTCTGTGCCGCAGAGATAGCAGCAGGGATCAGGGACACTTACCCCAACCCTCCAATGCCCTCCGTTGTCTACTCCGATCCGGAGATCGCGTTCGTTGGCATGAGCGAGGCAGAGGCATCATCAAAGGAGGTGGATATCCTCGTTGGCAAGTTCCCGTTCACTGCCTCTGGCAGGGCCCAGACAATGGGCAGAATGGATGGCTTTGCAAAAGTGATAGGAGACAAGGAGGACGGCAGGATCATAGGTGTGCAGATGGTCGGCCCATCCGTCTCAGAGCTTATTGGTGAGTGTTCAATCCTCATAGCGAACTGCTTGACGTTGGAGGAGCTTGCATCCGGGGTGCACCCGCATCCTACGTTGAGCGAGGTGCTATCTGAGGCTGCAAAGCTTGCTCTAGGGAAACCACTCCACTACGAAGCACAGCTAGAGGCTAGGCGATAACCGGAAAAACCTTCGACTTGCCATCCTCTTTCTGGACCCGGAATATGTAATCCACAGATCCCTCGAGTTCCCTTTCGTGGGACACGATGATCGCCTGCACGAGATCCAGTTCCTTGAGAAGATCCCCGATCTTCCCAATCTGATCCTTGCTGAAGCCGTCCGTTGGCTCATCGAGTATAAGCAGGCCGGAGTCCACCCCGGCCCTCATCTGCACTGTCTTGTTCAGCGCCAGCCTATAAGCTAGGGCGAGGGCTGTCCTCTCGCCTCCGCTGAGGTTTGTGACTTCTTGCTCGTAGGCATCTTGGGTTATAAGTGGCGTGAAGTTCTCGTCGATCCTCACACTTTTCGTCGGGTCGTCAACCAGGAAGGAAAACCACCGCCCGAACTCATCGTCCAGCTCCCTGTTGGCATTTGTCAGTATCGACAGCTCTATCCTGTCCATAGCTTCGGAGAAGTACTCGTCGAGCCAGTTGGAGTACTCAGTAAGGGTCTCTGCCTTCTTCCTGTCGCCCTCGATCTCGCTCCTCCTCTGTTCCAGTTCCTCGATCCGCATCTTCACCTTTCCGAGCTCGCCCTCCCTGCTGCCTTTCATGGCCCTGAGGCCCTCCAGCTTCCTCTCCAGCTGATCAATCTCCCGCTCATTCCGGTCGAAATCGACCTTTACAGCTTTGTAATCCGCAGCAGCTTTGGCAGCCTCGCCAGCCTTCCTCTCCAGCTCCCCTTTCTGCTTCTCTGTTGTCTTCAGTTCACCTTCGTCCTTCGCTATCTGCTCCTCTGTGTCGAATACCCTGTCGTGCAGGGCTGAGATCTCGTTGTTGGCGGATTCGTATATCTTAGCCAATTGCCTCTCAACCTCCAGCTCCTTGATATCCCTCTCGACTATGCCCCTGTTCAGGTTGAGGGCGTCAAGCTCATCCCTGACCTCCTCGAGCTTCGCCTTGAATTCATCTGTGTCAACCCGCTGGTTGCAGGTAGGGCAGACCTTCTTATCGATGAGTGTCGCGAAACTACTATGAATGTGGTTGGTTCTACCAAGCGCCTCCCTGTACTCCGAGAGCTTGGAACTCTTCTCCGCTAGCTTCCTCTCCGCCTCCTCCGAGGACATTGATGGCTTCTTGAGACAGGCATTGATCTCGTCGATCCTTTTCCTCCAGCCTCTTACCTTCTCCCTGTTCGAACCTATACTGGAACCTAGCTGGGAGGTTCTCCTCGCTGAGTCTAGCAGCGCGGATCTAAGATCAGCCTCCTTCTTGGCTTCCCCTGTAAGCTCCTCCAGCCTTGTCCGCAGCTCTTCCCTGCTGGCTTTGTAACCATTCAGCTCCACTTCGGCGTCGAATATCTCCTCGCCTGTCCTCTTTATCTCGTCCTCGAGGTCTGGAACCTCCCCTCCGAGCGTTCCAATCTCCTGGTCTATCTCGGGCAGCTTCTTGGTCTTCTCCATCAGTATTTTTGATCTTGACGCCAGATCTTTGGAGAGTATGCGGGCATTATCCTTCGCAACCTTATATTCCTCCAGCCTCAGCGCCTTCCTAATTGTCTGGAGCCTCTGTTCGGGGGCTTGCTCAAGGATCTCTTTCATCTCCTCCTGGGGCGTATAGACCGCGTACCTGAAGATGACGCTCTTGGCCTTGGGGTCGACCGGCTCATTGTAGTTGAGGATCTTCAGCACCGCCTCCTTCATCTCCTTTGGCGAGTAGCTCGTCCTCCTGCCACCGTACTCGATCCAGCAGTCCTCTTGCTTCACTCCACCAGGCACCAGCGTCCCCTGGTTGAGTGTGCTCTTTCTCGCCCTCGAGAGGGACCTGTGAACCCGCACATCCTCGCCTTTCGTCTTGAAGTTCAGCTCTACCTCGCCAGAGTTCTTCCCTAAACTTAGGAGCGTCGTCCCTCTCTCATTGCCAAGCCCAAAGAGGGCGAACTCCACCGCGAGCAGTAGCGTCGATTTCCCGGACCCTATGCCGCCTTCGAATAGTATCGTCCCGCTTGGGAATTCCACTTCGCCGTCCTCGTAGGTCCTGATGTTCTTGAGCCTGAGCTTCTTCAGCAGCATCGCGCCATCAGCCCTCTGCCAACCTCTTTATGCCCAGCGTCTCGATGCCATCGGCAACGATCCTGCTCTCGTAATTGCCTTCGGTCTCCCCCTCCTTCTTGGGCACCCTCAGCCGTGCAAGGAGCTCCTTAGCGATCTTTGCGGAACCGCGGCTCAGATTTTCATCCTTTGTCCTTACTATCCCCTCCAGCTCATGCAGAACCCTCTCTTCAACCTCAGCACTGTCGTCGGCATTCACAGTTAGTTGTGTGACCTCCCTGGATCTGAGCTGGTTCCTGCTAAGGTGCAGGTACAGGGCGCCACGCTTCGTGAGGGTATCCCTGAAGGAGACGAAATCCACCTCGCTGGTCTTTCCACTGGCGAGATCGCCTTGGACCTTGACAACGATCACTTTGTCTTTTACGTTCCCTACCTCAGCAAACACTTTAAGCTCATCATTAATGGCCTGTGCGGTCTTCCCAGCGGCATCAAACGGCTTGTATATACCCTCAAAAGCTGTCATGTCAATAAATTTGGTCTTGGCCGCTCCGTTCGCTTCCACTATGAAGAACCCCCGCCTCGCGCCCCTCACTGTCGCTTCCATGTCCGCCCCCCATCCAGTGAAGAGAGGGCCAGGGAAGACGACGCCTTTCTTGCCGGAGTGGTCTATTGCCCGGTGTAGGTGGCCGCCTGCATAGTAATCGAATCCGGTCGGTAGATCGGTTGAGGATATCCCCTCGTATCTCTCCCCCTCCAGCCTGTCCTCCTCTATCCCAGTGTGGAAAACAAATACCTTGAAACCTTTGAGGGAAGCTAGGAACTCCCTGTCGAGGTTGATGAACGCCTCCTTCTCCAGCGAAGCCCTCCTTCCAGAAATTCCAGTGATAAGTGCGCCACTCCGTTCGTCCGTTATTACAGATGGCCTGAGCCTACCATTAAAGGCTGAAGGTTTTCCCACCCTCACGAAGACACCTGCCTCATCGAGTATGTCTATGATCGAGGTGGAGTTGGGTGAGAAATCGTGGCTCCCGTACACCACGTAGATCTTCCTCCCGGTTTCAACAAACTTCATGAATGCCCTGACCGAGTCCCTGACAACTGCGAGGTCGGGAATGTTTACGTGGAATATATCTCCGCTTATAATAAGGAAATCCACATCTTCATCAATGCACCTCTGCAGAGACTTCTCCAGCGTCTCGATCTCGAGTCTCCTCATAACAGGATCTGACGTCGCCCCGAGGTGCAGGTCAGCCATGTGCCCGAACTTCATGTCAATCAACCGATCTTTGGCTTCACTTCTATTAGAAGAATACCTGATCTGCCTTCCTCTGCGGTGTTTCCTCTTGCACCAAATCCTCGAAGAGCGGTGTATATATCGGGACGGGGAATTTCGAGAAGATTGAGCTGACTATCGATTCACCCTTGTCGAGCCCAGCTATGATCTGCTCATAGGCCGACAGATCCTGGGATGCACTCTCTATGAGCCTCCTCCTCTCCTGCGCCATCTCGTTGCCCATTATTATCTTCGTCCCTATGTTCGCGAGGATCTCGGGCGGGATCACAGAGACTATCTGAGTCACCGCTATGAGCCCTATCTTGTACTTCCTCCCTTCCCTTGCTATCTTTCCGAAGATATTGTCGCCATAAGCTTCCCCCAGTACGCGCGGAGCCTCCTCCAGCACTATCCCGATCTGGGGTCTATCCCTCAGTACTCCTTGATCTTTGTACCCCTCATATCTATGGAACACTTCTTTCGTCACAGCACCAGTTATTATCAGCCCGGTCTCGTCAGAAATTGAGGAGCCATCAATGAGGACGATCTTCCCTTCCTCCATCCTATCTGCAATGTCATTGATCGTACTCTCGCCCATAGTCTCTATGTTAAAGATCTCGTCCTCGCAGACAGGAGGCACACCCGTATTCCCAAGCTTGACCTTGAAGAGGTTGCCTATCTTCCTCCTGAGCGTCTGGACGCTGATAAGCTGGATTCCTTTGACTTGGAGTTCCCCATCTCTCTCAGGCCTATCGGTCATTAATTCCCTTACCCAGTCTCTCTTGTACTCCCTGTAGAAGTGTTGCAGGGTGCCCACCTGTGCTTCGGTGAGCTCTAGGACGTCTGTGAGATCCCATGGCTTCAGCGACTTCAGGTTAATTATTAGCTTCTTTTGCCCGATAGGCTGGTTCTTGGAATAGTATACGAGAGATTTTGCAGCATCTGGATGATTCCTAAGCCCCTTGGCACCCCCAACGCCGAAGTACTCATTGTGGACATCCATCACAAGAATTCCGAACTTATTGTGCCTCATTGCCTCCCAGAGCATTACTTTAACCATATTAGATTTACCCCTCCCCGTCTGGGCAGATATTAGGGTATGGTGCGAAAGCGCCTCCTCACCATTGAGGTAGTAATCAAAGTCAAGCGTCTTCGTTCCGCTCCTCAGCTTGCCGAGGAAGATTTCATTCTTGGGTCTCTCAAGGAACGAGAAGTCATCTCTGTCTATGGATCGCACCTTAGAGAGGAATGATGGGATGGATCTGGGTGATACTGCCTTGGGGCTCCCCCCGACCACCCTCACCTCGATTAGCGGGTTAATGTAGACCTTCCTGAATAGCCTCAGGTCCTTATCCGGGATCTCAATGTTGGGATTCGTACCCTCAAGCATGCTTCCAGAGCTCGTAAACAGGCGGTCCTCCCCAACGAGAGAGCCATACTCGAGGGCAGAGACCATGTAAATGTACCTGCGGGCTCCATCCTCGATTGCGACAAGGTCGCCGAGCTCCAGCCCGACGCCTTTCTTCTCCCTTATGATTAAGCTGGCGTTGTTTCCCTTAACGATCTGCCCGACTGTGGACATGTCCTTGCACCTCAATTAGCGAAGCTCATCGAGGACATCGTGCCCGGTAAGCGCCCTCTCGACCTGCTCGAGCCTCGTCGCATCTTCCAGACTTAATCTATCGAGGATCAAGTCTCTTATGTGCATTGCTTCCTCCTGGCTCACCTTGGCGTATGTATGCGCATCGATGAGCGCATACGGGTAGCCAGGAAATGCAAAGTACTTCGAGTTTGACTGGAGCGAGTTTATGAGCCTTACCACACTGCTCTCCTGGGCCTCGTCGTGGACATCGAGCCTGAACGCCCTGTCAGCTCCCTCGTGGAGCCTGACAAAGAACACCTTTGCCCTGTGGGCCCACTCCTCCGACCTGCCCACGTCGACCATCCACTTGGTCAGCCCTCTTCGCCTTGCCAGCTGGTCAAGAAAACCCGCCAGAGGATAGCCCTCTTCAGTATATATCGTCGAACTTTTGGATAACCCCGCCACCACAACACCCCTCGCACTTGCCTCACCATAAACTGTGTTTGCTAACTCAGACTCGCTTGTGAAGGCTGTTTGGAGGGATCCATCCATGACGATGAAGTCGGCGCCAGATTTAAGCGCCTCCGAAACGAAGTTCCACTCGCAGAACCTCCTTGCCATGGACTTCGCCCTCTCCAAGTCACCCCTGGTTCTGCCAATCTTGAAGTTATCGTCCTCTGAATCCACCCTGAGCGTTCCGAATGGGCATGCATTTTCCTCGGAAAAGACATCGGTCTCAAAGAAGACCTTGCTTCCTTCCGCGACCACTTTTGTTCTGGAGATGAACATCCACCGCTCCGCGAACTCGAGCTTGCCCATCCGATCGAACTTGTTGCAGTAGACCCTATTGAGGACAAGCTCCTGCGATGGCGTCTTGAGGATGGGCGTTGACCCTCCATCAATCGCCGAGATTGCGCCCACTTCAACTCCTTCGGGGTCCATGCTCTCGTCATAGTTGATCTCCCTGATGCTTTCGCTGTTTAATGACACGTTGAAACCGTGCGCCGCCGTTCTCTCGGGGAACTTCAGATTCTCCTTTACGGCATTCGTAATGCGGTCCAGGTAATCCTCCAAGAAGTGCACCTCTGCTAAATGATATCTGCTTATAAAGTGGTATAAAATATGGCTGGTCCTCCATTTTTCTTGCAAGTGAACATTTTTTATACCAGTGGAGAGAGTAACAGCGAGTGACCACCTTGCCAAAGATCGTCTTTGTCGGCCATACGTCTGTGGACCGTATCAGGAATGCTCGCGGGGAGAAGGTCCAGCCAGGCGGCGCAGCGCTTTACGCCGCAGTTGGCGCGAAGACTGTCTGCAGGGATGTTGGCATAGTCACTGCGATAGGCCACGATTACCAGTTCGGCGATGTTTTCAACGATTTCGAAAGCGCGACCGTGAAAAGGGTTAAAGAGAAGAGTACAGAGTTCTTCATCACGTACGACAAGGACTGGAACGCCTCCTACAGGAAAGTTTCAATCGGCCCCGGATCACAGATCACAACTAGGGATGTCCTCGGGTGCGTCGGTAGGGGTGCCCAGATAATCCATCTCGCACCCATGAACCCCCCCAAGGTAAGGAACATGGTCCGCGCGGTCAAAGAAGCGAACAAGGACGTCCTAGTGTCGATCAATTCTTGCATCAACTACCTTGACGATAAGGCAAACCGCAGAGCAGTGCTGGACGCTGCATCGCAAGCGGACATATTCATTCTTAACGAGAGGGAGCTGCATGCCCTGACTGGCATCGAGCTTGTCTCCAAGGCGATAAAGACGATAAGTGCGAAGACTCTCGTGCTGACGCTGGGGGAGATAGGGACAATAATCTCTTCGCCGGGAAGTACAGAGTTCATACCCGCCATGGCTGCAATAACCAAGAATGCCGTAGATGTAACGGGTGCTGGTGATACATGGTCAGGCAGCTTCATTGCATCCTACTTCAGGAGCGGGAGCTGGATAAAGGCCGTCTCTTTCGCCTCCGTAGTCTCTGCGATCAAGTGCACTGGATGGAACTTCGAGAAGATACGTCGGCTGAGGTTCGAGAATGTCGAGGACATATACGACCTCGCGATCGCCCTGAAGGAGAAGGGGAGGCAACTCACACTCTCGGACGCCCTCAAGGCAGTGCGCTTGGAGTCATGATACTGCGGTGAGGAGTTCCAAAGTAGATTCTCTAAGGTCGACTTGCTGAAAAAAATAAAAAAAAGATGAGCGCTTTACTTGAACTTGCCATGAGGCATAGAGCATGTTTTGCAGTACAATGTATTTTCAGGGATTTCTGCGCCACAACTGTGGCAATACGCTTTTCCAGCCTTCAATTTAGACATAATTCTGCATTAATGAAAAATCGATATAAACTTTTTGAAATTTCATCGCGCTAATTTAGTCAGGCTGCCAAATAAGAATCCCATTGAGAATAGCTATCCCCTGCGTCTCCAGAGTTCCTCGAAGACCTCATCCATATTCGTGCCCTTCATCTGTAGGAGTAGTAGAAGGTGATACATTAGGTCTGCAGCCTCGTAAACAGTCCTTTCCTTGTTCTCTGCCAGTGCCGCTACGGAGACCTCTGCAGCTTCCTCGCTTACCTTCTTTGCAGCCTCCTTTATGCCTGCTTTGATCACCTTCGAGGTGTACGAACCCTCTTTCGGATTTTTCATTCGGTCGCGCATGAGCACCTCTAGTACCTCCAGGATCTCGGATCCACCCCTGTACTCCTTCAAAGCCTTGTAAAAGCAAGTAGGCTCCCCGGTATGGCATGCTGGACCGACCTGTCGGACCTTAAAAAGGATCGAGTCGCTATCGCAGTCGGTGTAGACTCCAAGTACGTACTGATAGTGTTTGGACTCCTCGCCCTTCATCCAGAGCCTCTTTCTCGACCTGGACCAATAGTGCATCATCCCGGTGCGCATGGTCCTCTCTAGTGCTTCCCTGTTCATGAATGCTAGCATCAGCACCCTGCCTCTCTCATCAACTGCGATCGTTGGGATGATGCCGCTCAGCTTCTCAAAATCTAGTCCGCCCGCAATTTTGCTGATCTCATAATCGGTGAATTTTGCTCCTTCCATCATCCTCACCTGCTAGATCCTTACCGGAATCCCTCTCTCCTTCAGATAATCTTTAACGTCTTTCACCGTATATTCCCCGTAATGGAATATCGAAGCAGCAAGCGCCGCGTCGGCGTTTCCTTCAGCGAAAGCCCTGTATATGTGCTCGGGGTTGCCAGCGCCGCCAGAGGCAATGACCGGAATGTTCACAGATTCGCTGACCCTCCTCGTCAGGTCCAGGTCGTACCCGTCCTTGGACCCGTCGAAGTCCATGCTCGTCAGCAGGATCTCGCCTGCACCCATCTCTTCGGCCTTTAAAGCCCACTGAAGGGCATCAATCCCTGTTGCTTTCCGCCCGCCATAGATGTAAACCTCCCAGTTCTCCACCCCTGTCCTCTTTGCATCGATCGCAGTGACTATGCACTGGCTGCCGAAGATCTGCGCTCCCTCTCTTATCACTCCTGGGTCGAGAACCGCTGCTGTATTGAGCGAGACCTTGTCAGCCCCTGCAAGCAGCGCCTTCCTGACATCCCCATATGACCTTATTCCGCCACCAACAGTGAATGGTATCGAGAGCTCATAGGCAGTCTTCTGTATCATCTCGAGGACTGTCTCTCTATACTCAGACGAAGCCGTTATGTCGAGGAAGACTATCTCGTCCGCCCCTTGGCGTTCGTATGCAAGAGCCTGCTCTATCGGATCCCCTGCATCCTTCAGGTTCTTGAACTGTGTCCCCTTGACGACCCTTCCCTTGTTGACATCCAGGCAAGGGATTATACGCTTGGTCAGGGTCACTTCAGCGCCTCCACCGCCTTCCTGAGGTTGATGAACCCCTCGTACAGTGCCTTCCCCAGGATGACGCCAGCGACGCGAGAACCCTTCAGCACCATGAGATCGTTGATCGTGGTGAACCCACCTGCTAGATAGACCGAGCTTTTCAGGCTGTTAACAGCCTTAAGCGAATAGTCAAGGTTCGGTCCCTTCATCATGCCGTCCCTTTCGATTGAGGTCATCATTATGTTCCTGACCCCTGCCTCCTCTAGGCGCTGGCAGAGAGTCAAGGCATCAATCTGCGTCACTTCCTTCCACCCCTTCACCGCGACCCTTCCCATCAGGTGGTCGACCGCCGCCAGGACCTTCTCTGTGCCGAGCGACGCGAGTGCCTCCTTTATGATCTTCATCTCCGCGGCAGCCGTTCCGAAGATAATCTTGTGCGCCCCGGCGTCGGCGTATTCGCGCGCCTTCGCGAGGCTCCTTATGCCACCTCCGATCTGGCAGGGGACTGCCGCCTCCTTTATCAAGTTTTTAATGATTTCGGTGTTGTCGCCAAGCCCGACGGCGGCATCCAGATCAATTATGTGGAGCACCTCGGCGCCGTTGCTCACCCACCTCCTCACTGCATCTACCGGCTCATCGTAGTAGATGATCGCATCCTCGATCTTTCCCCTTGTCAACCTGACGCACTTGCCACTGGATATGTCGACCGCAGGTATCACTTTTATCAACGTTTTGCATCCTCCAAAAAGTTCTTCAGGAAAATGAGCCCCGCCCTGCCGCTCTTCTCGGGGTGGAACTGGGTCCCGTAGATGTTGCCTTTCTTGACGATGGCTGGGATCGTAGTCCCATACCTGCACTCTGCCACAACGATGTCCTCCTCCGGCCTGCAGTAATATGAGTGCACGAAGTAGAAGAACTCGTAGTCCTTGATCCCCTTCAGAAGAGGTGTATCCCTTGTAGCGCTTATGGAATTCCAGCCCATCTGCGGCACCTTTACTGACTTTGGCAGCAGCATCACCTCTCCCTTTATCAGGTCGAGACCTTTATACTCCCCCCCTTCGAAGCTCTTCGAGAAAAGGAGCTGCATCCCCAGACATATACCGAGCAGCGGCTTCCTGCCTTCCCGAACCTGCCCCAGTAGTGCTCCGAACCTTTCCAGTGCAGCGGCGCCATCCCTGAATGCCCCGACTCCAGGGAGCACGACAACGTCAGCATTATCCCTGCCTGCGGGGTCCCTGTCAGCAACGGTGACTTCTGCGCCAGCCCTCTCCAGCCCCCTTCTGATGCTCAGGAGGTTGCCAAGCCCAAGGTCAAGGAGGCATGCCTTCATCAGATCTCACCCTTGGCGCTAGGCACGTCAGGGAACCCTCCTATAGACACAGCTGTCTTCAACGCAAGCGCCATCGCCTTGACCGCTGCCTCGACCCTATGGTGGTCATTGGTGCCGTAAAGCACCCTGATGTGGAGGTTGCACTGGAGCGACTGAGAAAGTGACTCGAGGAAGTGGAGGATGTCCTCCACTTTGGTATCTTCTATCACCGCCCCCTTAACCCCAAGGTAGATCCTGCTGTAAGCCCTGCCGCTCAGATCGATGACTGCCCTTGCAAGGGAATCGTCCATTGGTACGTAAGCGTAACCGAACCTCGCTATCCCTGCCTTTCCCCCGAGCGCCTCGTTCAGCGCCTTGCCCAGCGTAAGCCCAAGATCCTCTATGACATGGTGCTTCAGGTCTCCAGAGGTCTCGACAAAGATGTCAATCCGGCTGTGCTTGGCAAGTGTCCTAACCATGTGGTCAATAAATACCGAGCCAGAGTTCCCTGCGAATTCGCCTTTTCCGTCCAGTCCAACGGTCACCCTTATCTCGACCTCTTTGGTCTTCCTCTTTACCTCTCCCTTCCTTGCCTTCTTCATTGCGGTTCCCTCATGGCTTTTTCTAGCTCCTTCACAAACTTCTGGTCGCTTGTCCAGTCGGCGACCGTCACTCTGAGGCAGTTGCTCAGCATTGGCAGGCCTCCCCTGTCCCTCACCTCTATGCCGGCGGCCATGAGCCTCTTTGCCACATCCTCAGACCGCCTCTCGCCGCCTATTACCCTGAACAGGATGAAGTTAGCGTCAGAATCGAAGGTCTTGATTCCGTTGATCATCTGGAGCTCCGCGAGCAGGTACTTCCTCTCCTCCTTCACCTTGTTCACGAAGGACTCGTAGACCCTCCTGTTCTCGAGCACGATTTTACACATCTCCTGGGCCACCGAGTTAACGCTGAATGGGCTCTGGGCTGCCCTAAGCCACTCAATCATCTCGCTATCGCCCACCCCGTAGCCAATCCTGAGGCCGGCTAGACCGAACGCCTTGGAGAAAGTCCTGAGGATGAGCAGGTTGTTGTACTTTGTAGCCTCCCTCGTCAAGCTGTAGGGGGCAAAGTCAACATAGGCCTCGTCCAGCACCACCAGTCTGTCGCTATCCTCAACGACCCTAAGCACCTCGTCCCTAGAGAACTGCTTGCCAGTGGGGTTGTTCGGTGAACAGATGAATATCGCTTTGGTTCTCTCATTTACTTCAGAGAGGACCTCGGAGGCACTCAGATCGAAGCCCTCGTTGAGGAGTGACTCGCACACGATGCCTCGGTTGACGCTCACATAAAACTTGTACATCTCGAAGGTCGGTGAGACAACGATCGCTTCCCCTCCACCGACGAAGACCTTTGCTGCAAGCTCAATGATCTCGTCAGATCCATTGCCAACAATTATCTGGTCCTCCCACGCGCCGATATACTCCGAAATCGCCTTTAGTGCTGTCCCGCCCTTTGCCGACGGGTACCTCCTAGCGTCAATCCTCTTAGCCACCTCCTGCAGCAGGGTGTTCGAGAAAGACTTGTCAATAAGCACGTTCTCGTTGAGGCTCATCCGCAGCATGCTCTCCGTCTCGGCAAGCTCTCCATAGAAGCGCTTCCTCCTGTTGGCGCTGAGGAGCTCCTTGGCGCGGCTGTCTATAAGATCACTTACGTTCATTTTTCTTTCCTCCTTCGCCTTTTGCTTCCACTTCCATCATCCTCAACTCCACCGATCTTGCATGATTGAGCAACCCCTCTGCCTTACCTATGACAACAGCATCGCCGCCAATCGCTCCTATTCCCTCCTTGCTGCACCTGACAAACTCTCGAGACCTAAGGAAGTCCCTGACCGATAATGGGGAAGCCCTCCTCGCCCAGCCCATCGTGGGAAGAACGTGGTTGGTACCAGCCGAATAGTCGCCAAGCGCTACCGTGGAGTAGTCGCCTAGGAAGACCGCACCGGCGTTCCTGACCCCCTTCAAGACATCATCGCAGCACCTGCCCATCAGCTGGAGGTGCTCGGGCGCTGCCTCATTTATCGCCTCGATCCCCTCCTCCCTGTTCTTCACGACAACTATCATTGACTCGAGCAGGCTTTTTTCAAGGATTTCCCTCCTTGGAGCCCTGGATGCCCTGTCCTCTACGATACCCTCGACCTCAGACGCTAGATCATTGTCCGGAGTGATGAGCATCGCTCTGGCTTCTGGATCATGCTCTGCCTGCGCTAGCATATCTGCGGCGATCCACTCCTCCCTGCCGCGCTCCTCCGCGTAGATCAGAACCTCGCTGGGGCCAGCAGGCATATCGACCGCTACGTCGCGGGACACGAGCATCTTTGCCGCTTGGACGTAGCTGTTGCCAGGCCCGACTATCTTCTCGACGCGCCTCACGGTCTTAGTGCCGTACGCCATTGCTGCAATCGCCTGTGCGCCACCTGCTCGGTAGACCTCGTCGGCACCAGCGAGGTAAGCAGCCGCCATGATCGCCTCCGGGATCTTTCCGCCTTTCCCGGGGGGTGTGAAGATCACGATCCTCCTAATCCCTGCTACTTTAGCCGGAATAGCAGTCATGAGCACCGTTGACGGGTATTCCGCCTTTCCCCCAGGGACGTAAATCCCCGCGGACTCCAATGGATCGAAGGCGACCCCAACAGTGACTCCTGGAGCCGTCTCCATCGCCAGTGCCTCGGGGAGCTGGAGCTCCTGAAAGCTCCTGATTCTCTCCGCTGACTGCTCCAGAGCTATCCTTAGCCTACTGGGTATCGACTCGTAGGCGCCCTTCAGTTCCTTCTGGCCCACTCTGAGGTCAGCCGCACCCAGCCTGACCCCGTCAAACTTGTCGGTGAATTCGAGAAGTGCATCGTCGCCCCTCAACCTAACTTCGTTAACGATGGTTCCAGCCGAAGCAACAACGCTCTCCGGAATCCCTCGCCCGCGGGACACCCTAAACTCATCAAATTTCATGATCCTCATGAACATCCCTTAAGTCCTTCCACGATCTTCTTGATCATATCATATTTGGTTTTGTATGAGACTTTATTGCATATCAGCCTAGCTGTGGACTCCATGATCCTACCTATAGGTCTAAGCCCGTTCTTCTCAAGTGTTTTCCCTGTCACTGAGAGGTCCGTGATTGCGTCAGCCAGCCCGAGGATCGGCGCTATCTCGACTGCACCCCTCAGTGTTATAACCTCCACCTGCACGCCATTGTCGGTGAAGTACTGCCTTGTTAAGTTGGGGAACTCTGTTGCTATTTTTGAGCCGCTTGCGAGTTCGGTCGGCAGCTTATAGGCACTCTCCCTCTTCACCGCAACCACGAGGTTGCAGTTGCCAAACGGCAGGTCGGCAAGCTCGTACACTTCCAGACCGGTCTCGGCGACGATGTCCCTGCCCGTAATGCCTAGATCTGCGATGCCGTGGTAGACATAGACCGGGATGTCTGTCGCCCTTACCATGAGGATCTGGACCCCAGCCGAGGTAGTGTTGGAGAGGTAAACCCTGTCATCTTTCAGTCTCTTCAGACCTGCGTGGTCGAGTAGATCGCGGGCAGGTTGCATCAGTCTCCCTTTATTTGGAACAGCTATGATCAGACTCTTCATAGGAAAACACCTAGGCGCTGATCTTCCTGCCTGTGCGGATGTCAGTTATCTCTCCACTAACAAGAATGCCGTCCATTTCGCCGCCATAGGCATCCACCATGCAGGTAACTCCTTTGCGGCGCAGCTCCGAGGCAAAGAAGATCGCCTTCTCCGAGAACCCATCCTTGTAGAGTATCCTGGTTGCACCCCTAGCGCCATCAAAGTCGAACCCAGCCGCATCAAGCGCCCTGACGCAGAGATCGATACTCACGGCGAAGCCCGTTGCCCTCGCGTTGTCCAGGCCAAACTCCTTCATCATGGTGTCGTACCTCCCTCCGCCGCCGACGGGGACCCCAATACCACTGACAAAGACGTCAAAGACCGTGCCATTGTAGTATTTCATCTCCCTCAATGTCGTGAGGTCAACGCTGATCCTGCCTGCGCAACCGTGTGCCTCAAGGAGCCTGTACAGCTCATCGAAGTAGCTGGTGTACTTTTCCAGCCCCTCTACTATCTCCGAAAGTTCGCGCAGGACCTCTGGACCGCCTCTCTTCTTCATAATGAATGATAGGGCATCGAGGGCCTTCTGGTCTGTGGTGACGTTACTGAGGTCCCCCACGGATTTCGATGCCAGTGCCTTCCTAAGCGGCTCGGTTGCCCCTATGCTGAACCTCTCGGAGAGCACCTTGAAGAGCTCCACATTGCCAACGTCCACGCTGGCCTCCTTCAGCCCGAGCGTCTCCAGCGCCCCAAGCGTAAGCGCTATTACCTCCGCATCTGCCTCCACCTCCCTCCCCCCGACTAGCTCCGCACCTGCCTGCCAGAACTCCCTCTGTGAGAGGGTCTTTGCCTCGAGAAACCTTATGCAGTTGGCGATGTAGAATATCCTGCCCTCATTCTTTGCCTTTGACGCCAGCATCCTCGCAACCTGGGTTGTCACTTCCCCGCGCATAGAAAGCAGCTTGCCGTCCCCGTCCTGTACCTTGAATATCGAATCGGCAAAACCCTCCCCTGCCCCTCCCCTAATGATGTCGAAGTAGTCGACCGTGGAAGTCCTTACTTCTCTATAACCCCACATTCCAAATAACTTGCGGAACTTGTTCTCTACGAAAAGATACTTCTTAACTTCATCTGGTGAGAGATCCTTGAACCCCTTCGGCGTTTGGAAGCGGGTGAACTAAATTCCTTCTTTCAGCGCCCATAAATCTCTCCTCTACGTAAGAAACCAAACCAGATATTTAAACATTTCCCACTTCTGTCCCACTTCTAAAAAAATAGAGCAAACCAACAAATTCTCCTCATACAACCCTTTTAAATGCACAGCATGGCGTATGCACAGAGGAACGGTTGATGAAGAAGGCGACGATGGCTCTGAAGGAGTGCTGCAACGAAAGCCTTCATGCTTACAACGAACTCTCATCTAGCCTAAAGTCTGTAAAACCCATGGTTGGGAAGCCAGGTCAGAGGAAGTCGTACGCAAATCTCAAGCACATCGGCACCACACTGTTGTTGATACCTTCTCCCGAACCGTTCACTGATGTCTTGGGACTTGCACTGATTGGAGCAGGTGTTGCCAAAGAGCGGTATCCGCCTCCTCTGACAATAGCTGAGCTTTGCGAGGAGTCCAGGTCCGTTTTTAAAGGCCTGAACTCCTCGAAATCATTTGGTCGGGGCTTCCGGCTCTGACTAGTGCTGTGCGTCGAAGTGCGATAAATCAGCTGGGAAGCTTAATACCCCATTCTGCGAAGATATAACGGGCAAGTGATCTAGCTTGAAGCTCGAGCTCTTCATATCTTCTACATGCCACAAGTGTGCAATGACCACGGCGATACTCAAGAAGTTGCTTGCAGAGAAAGGCTGAGGTACGAGGAGATAGTTGTGGAGCTGGACGTGGCAAACTATCCATCCGCTCTTGATAGGCTCTCCACTATGGGCATAATGGGTACGCCTGTGGTGATCGCAGGAGGAAAGATGATCAAGGGGTACGAGGCAACTAATGAAACTCTAATGAGGGAATTTTTTGCAGAAGCGGGTCTTTGATCACTGTACTGCATGATGCGAGTGAGGTTCGCTTTCTTTATTCATCTCGATAAACTAATATCAACAATATTCGAGTACTCTATCTATTTTTTTAAATTACGCACTCAAAAATACTCTTAAAAGGGGAGGCCGATCAGAAATAAATACCGCATTCGGTATTTACGAGGGAGGTTACTCAGATGACAGAGGTTATTCTTAACGGCAAATTGCCTCCTCCTGTACGCAGGAGCGATGGCGTCATTGTTCCGTTCGACAAGCAGTTGATAGTGAAGAGCCTTATCAAGGAGACCCAACTCGTTCAGACGTTCTATGGCGGTTCTCCAATGAAGGAGGAGGATGCCATTAAGATCGCAGAGGAGGTCGAGGAGGAGATAAGAAGCATGAAGCTTCGGTTCCTGAGCGGGCCGCTGATAAGGGAACTTGTCAGCGTGAAGCTCCTTGAGCATGGCTTCGATCAGCAGAGGAACGTCTACACGCGAGTAGGCATGCCGCTCTATGACGTCTACTCGATAGACAACTCGGAAGGGTATGAGGCGAAGGAGAATGCCAACCTGCAGGCTAACCCGGAGACTTTCCACAAGAAAAAGGCGGACTTCCTCAGCAAGGAGTCATACCTGCTCATGATTCCCCCGAACGTAGCGGACGCCCACTTGAGGGGCGACATCCACCTCCACGACTTGGAGTACTGGGGCACGAGGCCTTTCTGCCAGGACTGGGATCTCCGCTACTTCTTCTACCATGGGTTGATGCCCGATGGGACTGGGACCCATACCTCAGTCGCTGGGCCTGCCAAGCACGCAGAGGTAGCAATACTCCACGCTGCCAAGGTACTGGGCGCGGCGCAGACCAACTTCGCCGGGGGGCAGGGCTTCTTCAACTTTACGGTTTTCATGGCACCCTACATCATGGACCTGGAAGAGAAGCGGATCCACCAGCTAGCCCAGATGTTCCTATACGAGATGACACAGCTGTACGTTGCAAGAGGCGGGCAGCCAGTATTCTCCTCAATACAGATCGAGTCCGGTGTACCGAAGGTCTGGCAAGCCGCCCCTGTGGTCTCCCATGGCAAGGTATGGAATGACCTGACGTACGGTGACCTCGAGGACAAGGTCCACCTTTTCGCTGGCGCACTGTTGGACGAGTACATGAAGGGCGACGCAGTGGGCAAGATGTTCAACTTCCCCAAGCCCGAGGTAGTTCAGAGGACAAGGTATTGGAACGACAAGAACTTTGAGGACATAATGCTCAAGGCTGCGCAGCTCTCTGCCAAGTTCGGTTCGACCTACTATGACAACATGATACCAGCCTATAGAGGAGGTGAAGATGGGGTGTCCTGCTTCCAATGTTGCGCTTACTCCTTCTCCGAGGACGGCACTTCTGAATCCTTCCAGAAAAAGATCCACTTCGAGGATGGTGCCCACTTCAGTATGGGAGGCATGCAAGTAGTCACGCTCAATATGCCGCGCCTAGCGTACAAGTCCGGTGGGGACGAAGCGAGGCTGCTGGAGATCCTCCGCGAGACCATGGAGACCGCCAAGCAAGCCCTAATGCTCAAGTACTCGCTCATGAAGCGCCAGTTCGACAGAGGGCTGATACCGTTCGCATCCCAGAGGCCGAAGGGCGCACCCACAGCTGTCGATATCGACAATCTCTCCTCCACAATCGGGTTTGTGGGCGTGAACGAGATGGTAGAGCATATGACTGGCTACCAGCTCCACGAGGATCCGTCCGCACAGAAGCTGGCGCTAAAGGTAGTTATAGAGATGGACAAGATAAGGAAGGAGTTCGCTGACTCTACGGGCATGAAGTTCTCGATAGCCAGGACTCCAGCTGAGTCCGCGGCTCAGAGGTTTGCCGTCTCAGACATGATCCACTATACTAAGTTCGCTAGGGAGCTGGTCAAAGGCGACCTTGAAGCAGCGTTGCCGAGGTATCGGGAAACAAGGGACGTCCCTATCTATTACACCAACGGTGCGCATGTCAACGTCTCGTCTGAGGTACCGCTGTACGACAGGCTCGCGATAGAGCAGAGGTTCTTCCCCATACTCAAAGGTGGTGACATCTTCCACATCTGGCTGGGTGAGATCAACCCAGATCCTGAGGCGCTGCTGAAGCTCAATAGGAAACTCGCGCAGTCTTGGATAGGATACTGGTCGCACACCAAGGACATAACCATGTGCAGGACATGTGGTTACGTCGGGGGCGGGCTCAATGCCAAGTGCCCAATGTGCGGCAGCACGTCCGTCAAGAATTATTCGAGGATAACCGGATACTACCAAGATGTCTCCTCATGGAATGCTGCCAAGAAGCAGGAGCTCATTGATAGGCACAGGGTTAGGATATCCTCGTGAGGACAATTGACGGTAGCGGATCTGACACAGGGAGAACGAGGCTGAGCGTTTACGCACCAGAGGTGGTGCCGCTCTCGCTCTGCGACTACATCGGCGAGCCCGCGTGCGTCGTATTCTTCTCGGGTTGCGACAACGCATGCGGATATTGCCAGAACTCCCGCCTTATGAAGGCTTCAGAAGAACATCTCATCGACCTGGACGTCATTGAGGAGAGCATAAAGAGGAACAAGCTGATCTCAGCATGCAAGGTGACAGGCGGCGAGCCACTTCTGCAGCCAGATGCCCTGGCAGAGCTGGGTAGGTTCGTGAAATCACTTGGTCTGAAATTCGGCGTAGACACAAACGGAACGCTTCCCCAACCATTGAAGGGCGTTCTGCCGCTATTGGATCTTGTCTCTATTGACGTCAAGACAGCGCTCAACGAGGAGGCGTACGGCAAGATTACCGGCACCTCGAATCCGTGCGTTGGCAAGGTCAGTGAGTCACTATCAGCAGTCTTTTCCTCGAATGCTTACTGTGACGTGCGCATGGTAGTAATACCTGGGGTCAACGACTCGGGGGAGGTGATCAGGTCAGTTGCTGGGAGCCTGAGATCGCTGGGCTACGAGGCAAAAGCATGCAAAGGTGAAGCCAGCTTCACGCTTGCCGAGTTCATTCCGGAGTTCGCCTTCCAGGAGGAGTTCAGGAAGATCCGGAACCCCACCTCAGATGAACTCAGATCCCTGGCGCTGTCCAGTGGACTTACGAACGCGAGGGTAACCCACAGGGTGCTTGGATTCTTCCAAAAGGTAGCATGAAGTCAGAGACGGAAAAAAATAGAAAATGGCGCGCTTAAGGCGCGCTAATTGTTCTTCTTAATGCAAAAGCACCTGATTCAGCAGAGTTAGGCTGTTTAGGTCGTTCATCTGTACCATGCCATCTGATATTGTATAGAGTACATTACCTATGTACAGAGCCCTATTGATGTCGAAGCTGCCATTGGTATTAATGATGTCTTGATGTTGGGTTATGGTTCCCTTAAGGACTAATCCGTTCTGCGCAGTTATGTTGAAGACACATACACCTTGCCAACTGATCCATTGGTAGGGGTCAGCAAAGCTTGCTGTCACAGGAATTACCAACAATGATTCGGATTTATCAAAGAGGAATGCTTTGGGATTGTTGCTGACATCGCTGTAGGACCAGGTCGCCTGTATAGCATACTTGCTGATCTCCCTGGGGCTCGTCACGTTGGTAACGTCGAAGAGTGAGAGCTTTACATTGTTGTTCTCCCTTCCTACCCCGATGATTGTGTTCTGATCATAGGGTTGCATGTAGTCCGAGAAACCTGGAACATTTAGCAGGCCGATTACCTTGGGCTCGGTGGGTGTTGCGAGGTCTATCACGTAGAATGGGTCGATCTGCTGATAGGTTACTAGGTAACACCTGTCGTCTACGAACCTAGCCGAATAGATCCTTTCGCCCTTTGCAAGACCCTCAAGGCTGCCAATAATATTCAATTTGTTATCGAGTACATAGATATTGTTCACGGAACCGTTGGTCGACAGGTCAGTCGTCGCGATCCTGAAGTTGCCATTGAACTCGTCCATGCTGAATTGGTTGAGCACCGTGCCAGGGACTGAGCCCTGCGCCTCTACAGTGACATTGTCGGCGTTGAGGCTCAATTTGTAGATCAGGGTCTTCTCCCCGGAGTCTCCGGAGCTGCTTATTGAAAGCTGGTTTGTAATGCCAAATAATGGTTCGACATATGCTGGATACTTGGGCATTGTGATGTACATATTATCCTCTGAAACGTACATGCTTGATGTGTAGCTCGCAAGGAAAGTCTCATGCGTAGGAGCTGCAGTGTCATTTGATATGTTCACAGCGACGACGGTGATGAAGTTGTAGTACGGAGAGGGTATGTCGGCATAGCGCACATCGGTGGCCTGAATCGTTATGGTCTTATTGTTATCTGTTATGGTGGGAAGTATAATTGTCTGGTTATAGGTGTACGCGGATTCGCTGACAACTGCATAGAGATAGTTGCCGATCACCCTGGAACCGGAAAGTGAGCCATCCATCACCAGGTCCCTGACAAGCACTGGAGAGGATCTGTCAGTGATATCATAGACCTGGATGAGCATCTTCTGCACATTGTAATAAGCGGGCATGATGGCAGCATCGGAATTGCCCATCATGGTTGTCATACCATCAGCGAGCGGGTACATATACCCCCATTGGTTAGCGAGGATCACGAGCTTATTGCCGCTGACATAGAGGTCAAGCTGCCAGGTTCCATTCACTACGATCTTGGAGACGATTTCGGACTGATTAGCCGGGGTGGCATTGATTATATAGACGATGCCCCCCGAGGCGACATAAAGGTACTGCCCATCTGTTTTCACGGTGTCTGCTTCGTCGACACCCTGGACTTGAATGTTGGTACCGGAATATCCACTCACATCGCTGCTAGACTGGGTTGCAGCAATAGTGGTGTCGCTTTTGAGCATCGAGTTAAATACCGAGTAGAATCCCCCACTGCTCTGGAGGCTGTTGTTGCCAATGTAATTTACCAGGTCGTCATAGCTCGAGAAAGTCTTGAGGTGGTCACTGGACGCATTGGTTGTACCCATAGTAACAAACGTGAGAGCCACTACTACTACCAGTGCCACTGAAATGCCGAAAATTATTCTATTTCTATCAGTGTTTTGCGACATGTCAATTACCGCTATTATGATACTTTAAGGAACGTACTTTATCCTATACTTTGGAACGACCTGTTCTGAAAATAGAACACCCTTCACCATCCCCCAATCCCATAGTCTGAAGCTCAAGCTATTCTTGAAGTTAGAGGTTAAAGGCTGAATCCTGTGCAAACCATAAATAATTAGGCGTCCCTCCCTTCAATGGGGTTCTGAATGGAGGAGAATTCCGACGGGCAGTCGTATACCGTTACCTGCGCAAGCTGTGGGCAAAAGACACTCATTGTCAAGGAGCTGTACTCTAAAGTGCCACGTTTCGGGATGTTGGTGCTCATATCCATGATCTGCTCCAACTGTGGATACCGCGTATTCGACAGCGTATCCCTCGAGTACAAGGGGCCAGAGCGGATCGAATTCAAGGTAAGCGGCCCAAAAGACCTATCGGCAAAGGTGATCAGGTCGACGACGTCGTCCATTGCAATACCTGAGCTCGGCATCGAGCTGAAACCAGGGCCGAGATCGGATGCCTTCATAACAAACATCGAGGGGTTGCTTGATCGCTTCGCAGATGTGGCGGAGCAACTCGCAAGCAGTTCGGAGGGGATATTGCTGGAAAAAGCGAACGCTGCCCTTGACAAAATCAGGCTTGCTATGGATGGCAAGGTCCCCTTCACGCTGATCATAGAGGACGAGTCGGGCAACAGCGCCGTTGTCCCTGAGGCTACTGAAGAATGATGGTGCTGACCGGGGATAACTGCTAATCTGTCTTCAAGCGTCTCAAAGAGACTTCAGTGCTTTGTCAAGGTCTTCAAGAATGTCGTCGATCTCTTCAAGGCCTATGGAGAGCCTGAGTAGTCCATCCTCTATGCCAAGCTCCTTCCTCTCTGCGGGGTCAATGCTCTTGTGCGAGGACGAGACGGGGTGCGTAATAAGCGTCTCTGCCCCCCCGAGGCTCGGCGCTGTTTTTATGAAGCTGAGAGACGTTAGGAGCCTGAGCGCCTTTTCGCCATTCTCGACCTCGAAGGAGACGACGCCGCCAAACCCTGGCATCAGCCTAGAGGCTAGCTTGTTGAATTGGCTGGACTTTAGGCCAGGGTAGAAAACCCGCTTGACCTTTGTGTGCCCTTCAAGGAACTCCGCCACTTCCTGTGCTCCCTTGTTCTGGCACTCCACCCTGAGCTTAAGGGTCTTGAGCCCCCTTATTATTAGGAAAGCCGCGAGCGGATCCAGCGAGCCACCGAGGTTCCTCCTCCACTCCCAGAAATCTGCCATCCTCTCCTTTTTGCCGGAAAGGACACCGCCGATTACATCATTGTGCCCGCCGAGGTACTTCGTTGCGCTTTCCACGACGTAGTCCGCCCCCCACTCAAGAGGCCTGAAGTTAACCGGGGTAGCGAAGGTGTTGTCCACGACACTTATCGCGCCATTCTCTCTGCAGGTTTTGACGATCTCGGGCAGGTTCGGCACGCCAAGCGTCGGGTTGGTAATCGTTTCAATGAACGCGATCTTGGTGTCCCTCGTAATGGATTTCACGAGGTCACCATTAAGCACGCACTTGACCCTTATGCCAAACTTCTCCAGCGATCTCAGCAACACCAGCGAGGCGCCATAGATCTCTTTTGACGTGACTATCTCGTCGCCCTTGGAGACCGTACTGAGAAAGATAGTTGAAATGGCAGCCATACCTGAGCCAAAAGCAAGGCAGTCCTCGCCCTTCTCCAGTGCGTTTACCTTCTTCTCCAGCAGGTGAACGGTCGGGTTGTCCTCCCTGCTGTACTTCAGTTCCCTCCCGCGGATCTGCTCTCCGAATGGATGCTTGAAGATCGCGCTCTGGTATATAGGCGGAATTATATAAAGCGGGTCCTCACCCTCGTGGATAGAGATGGAGCTTATACCCCTCTTCTTGCCAGGCTCGCTCATCGCAAAATCCCTACCAAGATTAAACATAATATATATTTTAAGCTATCTCCAAATTACTTGGAGTAATAATAGTAATACTTAACCAGTAGAAAGCCGCTCCTAATGGGGCTTTCCGTCGGCATCATTACCTGCTTTTTATGAAGAGGTTCCTCATTATCATCGACGGACCACCAGTCCAAACCGCTGCGCCCTGTTCTGGTTGGCCTTTGCCGCAGGTGGCTGCCTTGAAAATTAGATCCTTGCCTACAGCCTCGACGCTTGAGAATAGAACCTCCGTCGTAGCTTCGATTATGGGCGATCTCACCGGCTGCTTCAGCTCTCCACCCTTGATCTGATATGCCTCCAGCCCGACGTACCTGTTGTTCCACCTTATGTCGTCAATGTTCCACTCTTGGAAGCTCTTTATGAAGAGGCCATCCTTTACGGACTCGAAGAGCTCCTCCTCGGTGCGGTCGCCGGGCTCAGTGTACGTGTTGGCCATCCTGATTATCGGCTCGCGGCTGTATGCAGTCGCCCTCGCAGCAGAGTTGCTCTTTGCGCCCAGCTCGTACGCAGTCTCCCTGTTCTGAAGGAAGCCGCTGATGATGCCATCCCTAATCAGGACTTTCTTCTCCGCCCTGACCCCCTCATCGTCATATGCATAATATCCGTTTGAGTTTGGGATCGCTGGATTGTCGGAGATGTTCACGGCAGGGCTGCCGATCCTCCTACCCAGCATGTCCCTCTTGACGTAAGACTCGCCGGCTTGTGCCGCCTCCCTCCCCAGGATCCTGTCCGCTTCCTGAGGGTGCCCACATGCCTCGTGGGACATTATTCCGGACACCTCGCCGCCCACAACGACATTGTACCTCCCAGGGTTTACTGCTTTGCCCTCCAGTAGGACTCTTGACATGCCCTCAGCTTCCTCCTTGGCAATGCTCGCTGGGTCCATCAAGTCAACCCTTTCCCACCCTCCAGACTCGCCGAGCTGGACAATTCTCTGGAGCGAGCCCTTTCCACCTTCGTACGCAGTCAGTATAAAGTAACCACTTATCCTCGGCACGGACGATGCAAGGGACGTGCCTTGGCTATTAATGTACTTCTTTTCCTCTAGATCCCCACCGAAGATAAGGAGCCGCTTGGGAAACTTCGCCCCTTTGACGCTGCTGATGGCTGCATCGACGCCTTTAAGGAGCTCTAGAACCTTTCCCGTATCGACCTCAGTAGGCAGCACCTTGCAATCAACCCCCCATGACCCCCTGTTAGCCTTCTCCTCAGAGAGCCCCACCCTACTCGAGGTCTTAGCCATAGCTTTCGCTGCTCTCAGAGCCCTCAGGCCATTCTCCCTGAGCGACCCCTTGGTAAGTATGTTTGTCGAGGCGAACGCCATCGCTCCCTTGAATAGGACCCTTATGGCTGCGCCATACGCTTCGCCATACTCTGGGGGTTCTGGCGTGCCATTCTTAACTACCAAGCTAAAGTCAACGTTCCTTTGGTGCCTCAGTTCCACATAATCTGCCCCTTCCTTCATCAAAAGATCTACAAGCCATTCGCCGTTATCCATAAGTGCGCCTCCGACATGACCAAAGCTGCTCGCCACCGATGCGGTAAGCCGAATGAAACTAACTTCAAACCCATTCCTAATATACCTAATCCTGGAACACTAGAATGATGAGCTGAGGAAAAATGCCCTACCCTGTAGAGATCATCAGTGCAGATGAGAAGCATCAGCTCTATTCAGAGTTGATGAAGAGCTCGCTGTTCACAAGGAAGGCAAATGTCTATGGTTGCTGTATCAAGTTCCTGACAGGAAGCAAGTCCTACGCGGACATATGGTCCGACAACTTCTACACTGCCGATGAGAACAACCGCTCCCACGGCAGGTTGCTTGCGGTGGAGGACCTGAGCCAGTCGCTTAGCGTCAAGTACGATCCGCTAACAAAGACCGCCTTCGCATACAATTTCGACTACTACGGTTGGATAAAGAGCCTGGCGTTAGCTATAACAGGAGATCTGCTCGAAGACGCTCATGATATCCACTCCATCCATGGTGCCGCTCTGGATGTCAATGGCTCAGGCGTGGCGCTCATCGCTCCGAGCGGAACCGGAAAGACCACGCACAGCTGGGGGATGCTCAGGAACCCCGGCGTCAGGCTTGTGGCTGACGATTGGTTCTTCGTAAGGCTTTACCAGAAGAGCGCGATCGCCTACGGCTCAGAGAAAAACTGTTACGTTGATGCCGACTTGGGCAAGATCTGGCCAGAGTTCCACGAGATTCTCGAGAATGTCGTGCTGGACAAGCGCGGGCGGGCTGTCGTTAACGCAAGGTGGGTTGTTGGCGCTGACGGAGTAGTCCCCATGACTACAATGAAGAAAGTTGTCCTCCTCAAGAGAGACCCCTCAGATCCCTCCATCATTAGAGAGATCACGAAGGAGGAGGCGCTGAACATCTTGGTGAGCAACGATTTCTACAACCCGCACCTACTCGTGAAAGACAAGAGGAAGCTTGCCCTAAGGGCCTCGTTCTTCTCGGATCTCCTTGGTAAGATGAGGGTGTACATGGCGAACACCTCCGAAGCTCCAGCAACTGTTCAGGAGTGCATCTTCAAGGCTGTAAGTGCGTGAGCCGCTCTCGACCCTGATCATGCGAATATTTGAATATCGATAAATATCGGTCATTTCTTTCTAAAGAAAGGTAACCGTTATGCAGCGGAAGCACCTTATCTACGTGCTCTTGGATGGCCTCGGCGACCTTCCAGTGAAGCTATTCAAAGGGAAGACCCCGCTCGAAGCCGCACGCCACCCCTTCATGAATAAGCTCGCAAAAAAGGCAAAGACTGGTGTGGTCTACACCGTGGGAAAGGGAATTGCACCGGAGTCCGACGTTGCAGTCATCAGCATGCTGGGATATGACCCCATCAAGACTTACACAGGAAGAGGCCCGATCGAGGCCTTCGGCGCAGGGATGAACATGGAGAAAGGTGATCTCGCGGTTAGGTGCAACTTTGCAACGGTCGACGAGAAGATGAATATACTGGACAGACGGTGCGGGCGTTCTCTCACTACGGAGGAGGCGGTAGTCCTAGCTGAGGCTGTCAATCGTGGCGTGAAACTGGAGAGCCACCCCGCCAGTTTCGAGTTCAGGAGCACAGTCGGGCACAGGGCGGTGTTGCTAATTAAGCCTGAAGGAGCCAAGCTCTCAGGCAATGTCTCAAACACGGATCCTGCCTACCAGAGAATGGCTGGGTTAGGGCTGTCGCTGAAGGAGTTCAAGAACACGGTGATCAAGTGCGAGCCCCTCGACAAGACGCCAGAGGCAAGACGGGCGGCTGAACTGCTCGAAGAATTTACTGTAAAGAGCAATACGGTCCTGAAAGGCCATCCTGTAAATGCGAGGAGGGTATCAGCTGGAAAGCTACCCGCCAATGCTGTGCTATCAAGGGACGCTGGTTCGTGCCTTCCAAAGTTCAAGCCAGTGACAGAGCAGTACGGTCTTGAATTCGCGTCAATGGTGGAGATGCCTGTCGAGCGGGGCATTGCCCTCCTTTGCGGAATGGATCTAATCGAGCTACCCAAGCCATCTGGCGATCTGCGAATTGATTACAAGAAAAGGGCAAAGATGGCGTGTGAACTGGCTGCGGCTTATGACGTCATTTATATCCACATCAAGGGTCCGGATGAACCAGCACACGATGGTGATTGCGAGTCAAAGAAGAAAGCGATAGAGTTGATCGATGCCCACTTTTTCAAGAACCTTAAAGTGGATCTAGAGAACGTTGCTGTGGCAGTTACAGCTGACCACTCAACGCCATGCACCCTAAAGTCACACTCGGACGATCCAGTACCGTTCATGATTTCAGGTTGCGGAATAAAAAGCGACGGTACGCGTGTGTTTGGCGAGCGGGAATGCAGCAATGGCTCGCTAGGCGTTATGAACGGGCAGGAATTGCTGCGGCGAATCTTCACTCTGCTGTAATTTCGACAATCTTTTATATGTCGAGGTCTTGCCCATTTCTGAGGAAAAAGAAGATGACGGCGCAAAAAAGACTCTACAGATCTAGAAAGGAAAGGTTTTTGGGCGGTGTCTGCGGCGGCTTTGCCAGTTATTTCAATGTGGACCCCACTATCGTTCGGCTTATTTGGGTAGTGTTGTGCCTTGCTTGGGGCGCAGGAATTCTTCTCTACATCATCGCATGGATAATCATACCGCTAGAACCTCAGCTAAATGCGACAACTAGCGCAAGTGGAACATCTACGGCGCCGTATGCAAACAATTCGTAAGTGGCTAATACTCAGAGGCATGGTGCTGGCACGATTATCGTTGCTCTCATTGAAACCCTCCCACTTATTGCGGGCATTTAACCGGGATTTCTAATCAGAAAAAATGGCAGTCAGTTAGTACTATTGCCGCCTCAGCCGCTTTCTAAAGTGCTCAGCCAGTTTAATGGCCTGCGTGGTCTCTCCTACATCATGTGTCCTCACAACGTGCGCCCCATTGAACACAGCAACTGCTGTAGCTGACAGCGAACCGTAAAGTCTCTCCGAAGGGTCCTCCAAGCCAAGAATCTCCCCTATAAACGACTTCCGCGAAACCCCGATGAAGACTGGTCTACCAAGTTCCCTTAGCCTCTCCAAGTTAGCAATTATAAGCGAATCCCTTTCGTACCAGGGCATCTTCCCCTTCCTGATGAAGCCTATTCCAGGGTCAAGCAGCACCTTCGATCTTTTGACCCCCAAAGACAGGGCTTTTTCGAGCTTTTCCTTCAGGCTGTCCGTTGTGGACTGGATTGGATCAGATCCGTTCTTTGAGTCCTTAGGTAGCATGATGATAGAAGCATCATATTCAGAAGCGATCTGAAGAATCCTGCTGTTTGTTTCCCCGGAAATGTCATTGATTGCAGTCGCACCCGCTTCAACGGCAGCTCTAGCCACTTCTGCCCTCTGGGTGTCTGCTGAAATGGGGAGATCAAAATCCCTTGAGAGCGCTTTCACAACTGGCACAAGCCTCCTCTCCTCCTCCTTTGCACCTATGGAGGCTTTCAGGTAAGGAGCGGTCGACATCCCACCAACATCAATCGCATCTGCACCGGCCTCAAGCATGCATGCTGCTATCTTAAGCGCGTCCTCAGGTCCGCAAACCACGGAGCCCTTATAGAAGGACTCAGGGCTGAGGTTGATTATCCCGACAACCCTTACCGGGTGGCTGTCGCCTACACTAAGCCTCCCAAGAAATCCGGCAATCCTTTCCATATACATTGGATCGCAATATCCCGCTTAAAAGAGTCAGGTCTCCAATGGTCAATTACCATTTAGAATAGATGAAAAACAGAGTAAAGCCTTTATATGAACAGTAATTAATGCATAAAACTGCAAATCCAGTTCTGGGGGATTGTCTTGGATACCTTTGACGCAATCCAAAGAAGGCAGTCCGTCCGTTCCTATCTTCCGACGCCTGTGCCTGAAGGTTTGCTCTCGCGAGTTCTGGAGGCTGCTCGCCTAGCGCCGTCGGCATCGAATAGGCAGCCTTGGCACTTCATAATTGTCAAGGACATTGGAAAGCGTGAGGCAATAGCAAAGAGTGGCCTCTATGGCAAATTCATGGTCGGATCCCCCGTCGTCATTGTGGGTTGTGGTGATAAGGAGGTTTCGCCAAAATGGTATGCTATCGATACGGCCATAGCTCTCGAGAACATCGTCATCGCTGCTGCCGGCGAAGGGCTCGGCACCTGCTGGATAGGCAGCTTTGAGGAAGCCACAGTGAAGGAGCTCCTCAAGATTCCTGAACGCTATGGTGTTGTGGCAATGTTGACCTTGGGATACCCAAAGGAAGGCTTAGACGTTAATTGGAAGACCTTGCGTCTTTCTAGGAATAGGAAGAAGCTTGAAGACATAACTAGCCTAGAAGAATTCGGAACACCCCTATAGACAAGGACTGTTCTTCTAATCAATCACTTTCGCTCTTACCCATCTTCTTCAGAGCAAGGGCTCTATTCTCCAAAGCGCGTTGGAAATGAGGGCTGATCTCCAGAGCCATGTCGAAATACGGTATGGCATCCTCATACCTCTCAAGCCTCATCAAGGCTACCCCCTTTCCCTCCCAGGCAAAGGCGGTAATGGGATCGAGCTGAATGGCCTTGTCGAAGCAGTCAATCGCCTCCTGATACTTTCCAAGGTTGACGAGAGCTACACCTTTGCCTCCCCATGCGATCGCGTTCTGTGGCTCCTTGCCAATAGCCTCCTCAAAAAGCTTCAGAGCCTCTTCGTTGTTGCCACTCTGTAGATGGAGACGCCCAACTGTCATCAACTCCTCCATGTTCATATGGATCAACATCTTTACTAGCGCGCAGATAACTAAGCCTTGCGCACAAACTCCATCAGAAAAGCGATATTCCTCCATAACCTTTTTAATGTAAGTATTTTCTGATCATAAGGGGACATTCTCTTGGCAGTAAAAAAGGATCCCTCGATTGGCAGAGTGTCCGTATTCGTTGAAGCTAGTTTCGATTACTCACACTTCCTGCCCGAAAATGACAGGTGTTTCCCGCTGCATGGGCACACATCGCTTGTCAATCTCGAGATCAACGGGGAGCTTCTAGCAACTGGAATGGTTATCGATTTCATCGAGGCCAAGAGAATACTCAAAGAAACGCTTTCTCTGCTTGACCACAAGCTCGTGACCAATAGGGCAAACGCAAGGTCAGAGGGCAATGGTAGGATTACGGTTTCATATAAGGACTTCGAGTTCCACCTACCTATGACTCAAGTCTTCCTCCTCGAAGGAGAGGCGACCTCTGAGAGCATCGCGCTGGCAATAGCAGAAAAAGTGATAGGAAGGATGCCCAAGAATATAGCGTCTATCAAGCTCACAATGACTGAGGGTCTTCGAAAAGGCACAGTCATAAGGATCAAACGGAGCGCAAAAGAATAACAGATCAGGCCTATCTATATAGCGTGTATCAGGAGGTCACCAGAACATTGCCCCAGCGGAAAGAGGTCCAGGATGAACTTGCTGAGATCCCCGTGGAAGCTGGAATATCCAATCTCCACACGATCTACAGGTGCGGCGGGCTCGTGTTTCCAATCGCGCTGACGGTAACGGTTCCTACCAGAAGTCGTGGTGCACACATGAGCAGGCTCGTTGGGGCAGTCCTAAGCAATACAGAGGGTAGGAACATCGAAGATGCACTAAGGCGCGTCTGTCGGGAAGTTGACATGACGCAGAATGGCTGCAGGGTAAGGTGCGAGTTCAGTTACCCATTTGAGGACCAGTTCATGGAAGTCTCGATAGAGCTTAAAGCCGTAGGAGGTATAAAGTACGCTTTCATGAAGCACGGGATTACGGCATGCCCATGCAGCAAGGAGGAGTGCGGGATCGGTCACATGCAGAGGTCTCGCATTCGCCTCGAACTGTCATCTAAATCAGTGATCGACTTTGTCGAGGTGGCAAAGAAGCTGGATTCTTGCTTTTCCGCCCAACTCTCTGAGCACCTCAAGAGGGACGAAGAGGCATCCAGGATATTGGAGGCGCAGAGTAGGTCGCGCTTCGTAGAAGACCTTGTCCGCGAGTGCCTGAAGCTCTTCCCTAGTGCACAGTTTATTGAGGCAAGAAGCTTCGAGTCAATCCATGCCCATGACGCTATTGCCTTCTGGAGAAGGCAGTGAGGAGCGGCGCGAACCAAATGGTATTAGCAACCATCCAGATCCTCTTGGCTGGGGTAGGGCTCGGCCTCTCTCTAGCGGTCCCACCTGGCCCCGTGAACGCAGTAATTGCGGTCCAGTCCTCCACAAAGTCCCTTATGAGCGGTTTCTCGGTTGGCTTTGGAGCCATGACCGCGGACGCGATCTTCCTGATTATCACTTATTATTTGGGCGGGCTGGTCATTGTCAATGACGCGATACGTGGCATACTATCAATCTTAAGTTGCGCTCTTTTGGCGTACATGGCCTATCTGACATACGTCTCGCTGCGCAGCATCGGCCAGCTGGCTGAAAGAGGCAGAAAAAGCGCGCGACTGCCATATATATCCGGCCTCACGATTGGCCTCACGAATCCTTTGCAGATCACTTGGTGGCTCAGCGTCGGTCTCTCCCTCATATCCAGTATCGGTCTCATAATAATAGTAGGTTTCTTTGCAGGAATCCTGCTTTGGATCACGCTCTTCCCCTTGGCAATGCGTTGGGCCTCAAGCCGGGTACCTTCTCTATACCGATGGGTCGTCTACGCTTCCACATTCCTCCTGCTGGCTTTCTCCGCATGGTTCTTATACAACGGGATCGCGATATTTTCAAAATTTTAGACCAGACAGCCATAAGTGGAGAGCATAACCATAAATTGCTGTTCAACACTTTTATCCTTAAAATATGGGGCCTATCTCATGATGCTCTACTTTGATGGCCTCTGCGAACCGTTAAACCCTGGTGGGGTAGCTACCTACGGTTTTGTCGTTTACGACAACAACAAGAAGCTGCACGAAGAAGGAGGCGTTGTCGGCGCTGGAATGAATGGCGAAGACGTCTCCAACAATGTAGCCGAATACACAGCGATGATAAGGGGCATGGAACGTATTACCTCATTTGGTCATCACGGTACGCTTCGGGTGCGCGGGGACAGCCAGCTTGCCATAAGGCAGGTCACCGGAAGGTACTCAGTCAGGTCGAAGCGCCTTATCCCCCTGCACAACAAGGTCATGGAATTGAAACGCAATTTCACTGTTGTGAAGTTCGAGTGGATCCCTCGTGATCTGAATGAGGAGGCCGATGCCCTCAGCAGGAAAGCCTTCGATAGCTTCCTTGCGAAGAACCTCCAATCCTACGTGGACTACTATAAAACGAAATGAACTTGCCGCACGAGCATCAAAAAAAGGAATTTTAGGGTCATGAGCTGGCAAAATCCATGACGAAATGCGCCATTGAACTGACACAATCTTCAAAGCCCTTCTCATCGCCATGACAGAATAGCAGTAGCCTAAAGGTAGCATAGAATTTTCAGAACTGGCTGGTGGACTGGCACGGCAAGAGCATGATTAGTCGCAACATGGCCTTCCGAACATTTCCATCCCCCACACGCTGGAATAGCAGCCTATTATCTGGTATTCGCAATGATGTTCCACTCTGGAAAGGTTTAAAATAAACTAGCAACTTTTGGGGGTTGCTGATCATGGTGCTGCATATGAAGTTCGCAACATTCGAAGACAAAAAAAGGACGTTCCCCGGAGTTATAAAGGACGATCTGGTCATTAAACTTGGCTCCCTCCTCTCTCTAAGGGATTTAAACCTATCCGATTCAAACGATCTTCTTGCATTCATATCAAGATCGGACGAGACGACTACGCGCCTCCTCAAGGAGGAGCTGTCATCGATCTCTGCCTCTGCAATATCCGCAATGGTGAAGAGTGGCGATGCCATGAAGCTTAGCAGGGTGAAGCTGAAGGCTCCGCTTCCAAGGCCGCCTGCCGTGTTCTGCCTAGGTTTCAACTACAGGTCGCATGCCCCGGAGCTCAAGCGGTCTGTACCAGAGGTTCCGGTCACTTTCATGAAGCCCTCAGCTGCCGTGGTCGGACCGGATGAAGATGTAGTGCTTCCGAAGGTGGCAAGCAGGGTGGACTACGAAGTTGAGCTTACAATAGTCATGGGCAAGGGAGGGAGGAATATCCCGAAGCAAGGAGCTTACCGCAGTATCTTCGGATATACCGTGCTCAATGACATCACAGCAAGGGACATCCAGCAGAGGGACTTCTCGCTCGCGAGGCCATGGCTAAGGTCTAAGGGGTTCGATACCTTTGCGCCATTAGGCCCATTCATTGTTACCCAAGATGAGATCGGCGATCCAATGGACCTGGAGCTGAAGCTTGTTGTCAACGGGCAGGTAAAGCAACAATCGAGGACGAAGGAGATGATCTTTGACATTCCATCCATAGTCGAGTACATCTCCTCATTCACAAAGCTGGAACCTGGCTCTGTCATCGCGACTGGTACCCCTGAGAAGATCGGGCAACTGCACGATGGCGACATAATCGAGGCATCCGTAGAGAAGATTGGAATACTCCGTAACCGTGCAGTACTGGAGAGGTAGTTCCTTCGAGCCTGATGGCTGCATTAATCTCCGCTAGGTCCGGGCACACCTTTTTATATATGATTGGTCTTCCGCTCTAAACTGAGAGGATTAGCAATGGACTACGATGCCATTGTCGTTGGCGCTGGCCCAGCTGGACTCATGGCAGCGAGGGCGATCGCCAAGAAAGGCTTTTCGGTGCTTATCCTTGAGAAGGACCGGGATCTCGGTACGAAGGCATGTGCTGAAGCAGTCTCATTAGCCGCCTTCGAGACTGCGGGAATCAGCCCAACTCCTTCTATAATCTCCAATAATATTAATGGCGCCATAGTCTATCCCCCTGATGAGAGCAAGGGAATAAGGATGGTGGGTGGCTCCAACAAAGGGTTCATACTCAACAAGCCATTATTCCTCTGCGCCCTTGCCAGCGAGGCTGTGGCAGCCGGCTCCGACCTGCAGATGCGAGCGGAGGCGAAAGAGATCATAATGGAGGGTAGCTGGCCAAAAGCTGTTACATACGAGCAGAGGGGTGAAGTGAAGAGGGCTGGATTCAAGGTACTGGTTGGAGCAGATGGCGTGGGTTCACTTGTCGCGAGGAGCTGCGCCTTCAATATGGAGGGCAATGAGCTTATCCCCACAATGCAGTATGTCATGGTGAACTGCAACATACCTGAGAAGGACATGATACGCACCTACATGGGCAACGATATAGCTCCTTTGGGCTACGCTTGGGTGTTCGCTAAAAATGAGTACATGGCCAATGTGGGCATTGGTGTCAGAGGAGTTCCTGCAAAACAATACCTGGACAAATTCATTCAAAACCACCCTGACATGTTTAAGAATGCCAAAATTGTTCGGGAGGGAGGCGGGGGCGTGCCAATAGGAGGGCAGATTCCCGAGATTGTCAAGGGCAACGTAGTGCTATGCGGAGACTCAAGCGGGCAGGTAATACCGATCACGGGGGGCGGCATAAGGACAAGCATGGCAGCGGGGAAATGCGCAGGGGAAGCCATTGCCGAAGCCTTGGAGGCCAAAGACCTCAGCCTTCTGTCGAACTACCCCGAGAGGTACAACGAGTACTGGGGCGCCAGGATCATCAGGAGCCTAAAGGTTCTCAAGGCGCTGGAAAAGCTCAGCGATGATGACCTCAACCTGCTTGCGGGGTTGATTACTGGGGACGATGTTGTGGATCTCGCAAATGGTCTTGACATCAGAAGGGTCGCGTCCAAGCTGTTGAAGCACCCAGTTGTTGCGATGAAGATCGCTTCTAAGCTCCTATGAGAGGATTTCATTTTTCTTTTTTTAACGGCTCATTCCCCTATTACTTCGATGACTACTCGCCTGCCAGATCTCGGGCCATCAAGTTCTAGGAAAAAGACGCTCTGCCACATCCCCAAGGTGAGTGATCCATTTTTTACCGGTATAACTACAGACGGTCCAGTGAATGCTGCAGCTAGATGTGCGGCAGCGTTGTCATCAATCCTGTCGTGTTGCCAGCTGGAACCGGAGCAGAAATCGTCAGAAGCCTTCTTCAGAATATCCTCCCTGAGACCGGCTTCGTTCTCGTTAATTATTATGGCGCTTGTCGAGTGCATGGAATAGACGACACAGATTCCGTTATTGATCTCACTCTTCGTGACACCCTTTGACACTTCACCTGTAATGTCCACAAGTTCCTTCTGGTTGATTGTATCGATACGGATCTCCCCCAGCTTCACATTCAACGTGCTCCCCACTGTAAGTTGAGGTGGACGTTCTAAAAAGGTGTTTGATGGTGTACGCAATAGACTAGAACTTGATTAGCCCCTGAGCTTCTTTTATGAGCTTGACTAAGTCCTGAACTACTGCCTTTAAGAGAACCTCGCCTTTCTCCTTAGTCGCCTTCCTCGCGTCCCCCGTTAGCGCGATCCCGTATAGCTTGAGATCCAATGCCCTGGAATAAAACCTGAACTTGGGAAAGACAGCATCGTGCATCTTTGCGTATTTCATTTTTACGCTCTCCTCGTTGATTGCCAACATAGCGCTCGTCTCGTCCTCGCCAGCGTGCCCAGGCGCGCTGAATGTGCCTGCCACGCCCGTGCCAAGCTCCTTCCACCAGTCGAGCACTATTATGCTAAGGTCAGTCTTGCTCGAGATATCCCTAGCGGCCATGGAAATCGGAACTGAATTTCCGCCATGCCCGTTGATAACTACTAGTAGCCTTACCCCGTTGCGGTTGGCTTCCAGCATGACACTTCTGACGTACTTCGAGAGGGCATCGGGATCGATGTCAAACGTTCCAGGAAAGTTTCTCATCGATTTGCAGGAGCCGTACCATATGGGCGGCAGGACCAGAAGGTTCAGCTCTGCGGCCACCTTCTCAACGATGTACTTTGGGATTATGCCGTCCGTCCCGAGCGGTAAGTGATCCCCATGTCTCTCCACACTGCCCACTACAATAAGGGCGGTCCCCTTATCCTCGGTGTCGAATTGGATGCCCGTAAGTTCAGTAATCTTCATGACAATACACTGTTTTTCCCTATGTTCCCTAAGGTTTTAGCCTTTGTGATCACGCCAATTGTTAAACAGTTTAGTGTGCTACAAAAAGGAAGGAATTATATCATAGCTTACGGCGTAATAAGGCGAGGGTTCGACATGCTCAAAGTCGGCATTATCGGTAAGACAAATACTGGCAAGACCACGCTCTTCAACGCGGTCACGCTCCTGAACGCCGAGATCTCCAACTACCCCTTCACCACCAAGTCCCCAAACATAGGGATCGGCTACGTCAAGACGCCCTGTGTCCATAGGGAGATTGGAGTGAAGGACAATCCTAAGAACTCTACGTGTCTAGATGGCTGGAGGTTCATACCAATCGAAGTGATAGATCTGCCTGGTCTCATAAAGGGCGCCTGGGAGGGCGCAGGCTTGGGTAACCAGTTCCTCTCGGTTGCTGCCCAGGCGGACGCGCTCCTCCACGTCGTGGACGCCTCTGGGAGCATAAACTCGAAGGGGGCGATATGCGAGCCCGGTATGGGTTCCCCGCTGGCTGATTACTACGACATCGAAGAGGAGCTCATCAAATGGTACACCAAGAACATAATGGAGAATGCTGACCAAGTGATCCGATTGTTAGAGGGAAAGAACATGGATCTGACCAAGGCCTTCCTCGAGGTCATGGCCGGGATAAAGGTTAAGGAAGAGCACATCAAGACAGCGCTTAATAGGACTAAGCTGGGTAGCATCCCGTTGGGTGACTGGGAGGACGAGGATTTTAAGAGCTTCGCCACCGAGATAAGGTACCTCTCAAAGCCTACCCTCATAGTAGCTAACAAGATGGACATGCCCGTGTCAGAGAAGAACTTCCAAGGGCTTCAGGAAACCTTTGGCGAAAAGTTCGTCATTCCGTGCTCAGCAGACGTTGAGCTAGCTCTGAGGCGCGCTGAGAAGTCAGGAGTAATCTCATACGTGCCAGGGGAAGAGGGGTTCAAGATCAAGGACCTTTCCAAGGTGACTCCCAAGCAGAAATGGGCGCTCGACTACGTCAAGTCAAGGATGCTGGATAAATGGCTCAGAACTGGCGTAGACCTCGCACTATCAGTGACCATATTTAAATTGCTCATGATGAATGTCGTTTACCCAGTAGAGGACGCAAAACACTACTCAGACAGTAAAGGAAATGTTTTACCGGATGCATACATTCTGCCAAACGGCTCTACACCCTTCGATCTAGCCAAAGCTATCCATTCCGATCTCTCTGAAGGATTCCTCTATGCTATAGATGCCACTACGGGCTTTAGGCTTCCAAAGGACTACACAATTAGGGACAGGGATGTGATTACCATAGTCTCGACGAGGAGAAAGTCGAAGCCATAATATGTAGCCAATGCTTAGATCGAAGTCAAGATGATCAATATTGCAGCAGTTTGAGAAGACACTATCCTCCTCCCACCCCTTTTCTGGCCAGCTGATCAGATTAAGGGTTGATGAAGTACTGCTACCAAATGGCAGGAAAACGTCTAGGGAAATCGTTGAGCATGGCGGGGCGGTTGCTATCATTGCTCTTCAAAGCAACGGCGTCCTCATGGAAAGGCAGTACCGCCATGCGGCAGGAAGGGTGATGTGGGAGATCCCCGCAGGGACGATTGAGAAGGGGGAGGAGCCAAAAGACTGCGCAATTAGGGAGCTTAGGGAGGAGACGGGCTATGAAGCCAAGAAGATGGAGGAGATCATCCATTTTTATGTGGCAGTCGGCTATAGCACTGAGGTCATACGAATCTTTCTCGCAACCGGGCTGAAACGGCATGGAGCAACCCTTGAGGAAGACGAGCAGATAGAAACGATACTGCTCCCTATAGGAGATGCACTGCGGATGGTGAAGGGCAACGAGATCGAGGATGCAAAGACAATTATCGGGCTTTTATCCTTAAGGGATAGGCTGAATGACAGATAGATCTGGTGTCTGCTTATGATTTCCAAAACAGTTCACATCTCAAGGATAAGGAAGAGCCGCGGCCAAGGATTCGAGAGGGATCTCGTAAAGAGATACAGGGATGTAGGCTGGTGGTCCTACCGCACCGGAGGGAATAGTGCTTATCTCCCAGACGTGATGGCGACAAATGACGAGACAGGCGAGCTAGATGTGGTCGAAGGCAAGGCTGGGGCAAAAGATCACCTATATGTAGATTGGGATCAGATCCGGCGAGACATATTCCTCATCAACGGCTTCAAGCGCTACCCGAACAGAAGGATAGTGCTGGCTTTCAAGTTCCTTTCTAAGAAGAGGAAGGGTGAGGGTTACGAGAGGCGTAAGCTCAGGGAATACTACAAACTTGTGCCAGAGGAGATGTGGAAGAAGCTAGAGGGTCAGACGATCTCATGCCACTACGAGAGGGGGTGCCCAGTTTTACCCGAGTACAGGCCCCCTTTCAAAGTCAAGGGAAGATGAGCTAAGGCTTATCTTTGTCTCCTTATATTTGAATCGAGGGATTAGCATTGACGGAAGAGGGAAAAGATGAACTTGAAGCCATAAGGGCGAAGAAAATGGCTGAGTTTCAGCGCAGGTACTCGACCTCGAAGCAAGACGCTTCTCGACAGCCTAAGAAGCCTGAGATCGACGACGAGACCCTTGTGAGATCAAACCTCTTTGAGAGAGGCGACGAGGTTCTCAATGCCGCCCTTGTTCAATATCCACAGGCAACCAGGCAGGTAATATCCAACATAGCTGGTCTATTCAGGTCTGGAAAACTCAAGGAACCGATACCTGGCGAAGAACTACTAGCCCTATTCCGCGACCTTGGGATGCGTGTGCACCTCGAGACAACAATCAGCTATCTAAAAGATGGAAAGAGGATCACCTTGAGTGACAAGTTCAAGGGCAAGAAGCCCGATGATTAGTTTTTTTAAGAAAGATTCCATCAATCTCCGCAAAACCCCTACTAACCGTAACATATATATTTGTGTGCAATATATAACCTTCTGCAGAATTCCATCGTGGTGTCCACCATGAACAGTCAGCCAGAGACTCCAGGCGAAGAGATAAGCCGTGATCAGGAGCCGCACACCAAGAACGGCCAAGCATCAAACACCATCACTGCGAATCAGGTAGATGCACTCATTGCCGCCTATGCGGAGGAGAAGAAGCGGTCTGCAGATTATCTGAACAAGCTGAAGTACCTGCAGGCGGACTTTGAGAACTATCGCAAAAGGGTGGATCGCCAGATCGAGGAAGCCAAAAGGACCTCAAACGAGAGGCTTGTCATGGACCTTCTGGAAGTCATGGATGAGCTTGAGCTAGCAGTAAGCAACGGCAAATCGTGCGAGTCAGCCACGATTACGGAGGGAGTGGAGATGACGCTAAAGAAGCTAAGGAAGATACTCGAGGCCGAGGGTGTCAAGCCTATCGAATCAGTGGGCAAGAAGTTTGACCCGGACCTCTATTCCGTTATCTGCACAGCACCGAAGGAAGACGTGGAAGAGTCCACGGTTTTGGAGGAGTTGAGGAAGGGATACATCATGAACGGTAAGGTCATCAGGCCGAGTATGGTGAAGATATCCGTTAGGAATTCAGGATCAAAAAACAATAAAGAGAATGGTAATTTAAAGGAGGAAAAAAATAATGAGTAAAGTTCAACCGGGAGAGAAAATTCTAGGAATAGATTTAGGAACCACAAATTCAGCTGCAGCAGTATATGAAGCAGGAAGGGCGACGGTAATACCCAGCGCCGAGGGAGCCACTGCCGCCGGAAAAATGTTCCCCTCTGTCGTGGCTTTCACCAGGGACGGCACGTTGCTTGTGGGCGAATCTGCAAAGAGGCAGGCAACAGCAAACCCTGAAGGGACGGTCTATGAAATCAAACGGAAAATGGGTACTGACTACAAGGTCGAGATCTTTGGCAAGAGCTATACACCGCAGCAGATTTCATCGTTCATATTGCAGAAGATCAAAAAGGACGCTGAGGTCTACCTAGGCACGACCGTCAGGAAGGCTGTAATAACCATCCCAGCGCACTTCAACGACAACCAGAGGCAGGCGACCAAGGACGCTGGCGAAATTGCGGGCTTCGAGGTTATGAGGTTAATAAACGAGCCAACAGCCGCATGCCTCGCTTACGGGGTAGATAAACTTGACAAGGACATGAAGATAATGGTATTCAGCTTCGGAGGTGGAACTCACGACGTCACGGTTATGGACTTCGGCAAAGGCGTCTTCCAAGTTCTCTCAACAAGCGGGGACACGGAGACTGGAGGCGCGGACATCGACAAGGCAGTCATGGACTACGTCTCGGAGGAGTTCAGGAGGCAGACTGGGATAGACCTCAGGCCAGACAGGACTGCAATAGCGAGGCTAAAGGAAGCCTCAGAGCGGGCAAAGATCGAGCTTTCGACAATGCTCTCAACCGATATCGATCTGCCGTTCATTTACTCTGACTCGACAGGACCTAAGAATCTCCACGTAACGCTTACCCGGACCAAGCTAGAGGAGCTGGCCCAACCCATCGTCCAGAAGACCGAGCGGGCACTTATGAAGGCGCTTACGGACGCCAAGCTTAGTCCAGCCCAGGTGGACAAGATCATCCTCATCGGAGGAACCACTAGGATGCCCCTCGTCCAGAGGTTTGTGGAGAGGGTAATGGGCAAGACCGTAGAGAGGGGTGTAGATCCGATGGAGTGCGTCGCTATAGGCGCAGCCATTCAGGGTGCTGTTCTCTCCGGCGAGGTAAAGGATATACTGCTCTTGGACGTGACGCCTCTTTCCCTTGGCGTTGAAACTCTTGGTGGCATTCATACCAGGATAATCGATAAGAACACGACAATCCCCACAAGGAAGAGCCAAGTCTTCTCGACAGCAGCAGACATGCAGACCGCAGTTACGATCCACATCCTACAGGGCGAGCGCCCAATGGCTTCAGACAACGTCTCTCTTGGAATGTTCAACCTTGAAGGAATACCACCAGCGCCGAGGGGTGTCCCCCAGATAGACGTGACCTTTGACATAGACGCAAATGGCATCCTTAACGTGACAGCCAAGGATCGCGGGACTGGCAAAGAGGCGAAGATTACAATATCCGCTTCCACGAAGCTCTCCCCAGAAGAGAAAGAGCGGCTTGTCAAGGAGTCCGAGCAGTTCGCTGAGCAAGACAGGAAGAAGAAGGACGAGGCAGAGATGCTCAACATGGCTGACGGCCTGATCTATACTGCGGAAAAGACCAAGAGGGATATTGGAGACAAGCTGACGGCGGACCAGAGAGACAAAGTTGACAAAGCAATCGCTGCACTAAAGGAAGTGCTCCCCGCAAAAGATCTCGAGAAGATAAAGGCAAAATCCGACGAGCTCACCAAGGTCCTGCAGGAGGTAGGTACCACAGTGTACCAACAGGCAGCGTCGCAGCAAGCTGCCCAACAGGGTCCTGCACCTGGCGGGGCCGGCCCTTCTGGACCGCAACAGCAGGGTCCTCAAGGTTCACCAGATGATAATGTCGTCGACGCAGACTATAAAGTCAAGTAAAAAAAGTAATCAACGCCAACGCAAATGCTTTAGAGCAGGCAAGGCGACTTAAAAGCCATAATTGGTGCGTCCCATGGCCAGCAAGAGAGACTACTATGAAGTCTTGGGTGTGTCGAAGGATGCCAACAAGGATCTGATCAAGGACGCATACCGAAAGCTGGCCATGCAGTACCATCCTGATAGGAACAAATCGGCTGAGGCTGAGGAGAAGTTTAAGGAGATCTCAGAGGCTTATGCCGTCCTGTCTGACGACGAAAAGCGCAGGCAATACGATACACTGGGAAGCGCTGATTTCAGCCAGCAGTACAGCCAAGAGGATATCTTCCGGGGAGCAGATTTCGACTCGATCTTCAGAGACTTCGGTTTTGGCGTCGGCGACATATTTGAGACCTTCTTTGGCGGCGGACGAGGCTACAGACAAGGTGCCGACCCCAGAATGGTGCAGGGGAACAACCTTGGCTATTCTCTGGAAATATCGCTCGACGAGGTTTTCAGGGGTACTGAAAAGGAGATCGAGGTTCCCAGGATTGAACGGTGCGATACGTGCCACGGCAGTGGGGCTGCACCAGGCACATCTCCAACAACATGCCCACGGTGTGGCGGATCTGGGCAGGTCAGGGTAGTTCAAGGGAGCGGTTTTTTCAGGGTCGTCCAAGTGGGGTTGTGCTCAGAGTGCAAGGGAAGGGGCACAATAATTGAATCCCCGTGCAAAGAGTGCAGAGGTACAGGCGTAGTAAGGCGTACTAGGAAGATCACCGTAAAAGTGCCTGCTGGCATTGAAGATGGGTATCAGCTGAGGCTGAGGGGGGAGGGCGAAGCTGCTCCAAATGCAGGTCAGTCTGGTGATCTCTTTGTGGAGGTGCACGTGACACCAAATAGCATCTTTGAGAGGGATGGTGCCAACATAATTTATACTTTAGAGATTGGGTACCCGCAGGCAGTACTAGGCGCCGAAGTGCTTGTTCCAACGCTCGAGGGCGAGATCAGCGTAACGGTTCCTCTGGGGACACAGCCAGGGCAGGTTCTGAGAGTCAAGGGGAAGGGATTGCCTAGGCTTGGTGGCTTGGGAAGGGGTAACCTTTTGCTTAATGTGAGGTTGAGCGTGCCCAGCAAGCTTACTTCCAAACAGAGGACACTTATGGAAGAACTGGCAAAGGAGTTCGGGCAGAGCGTAAAGTCCGGGAAGCAAGGCTTTTTTAGATTCTAATCAGCATTTCAAGCAATTGCACCCGATTTATTGTTATAACACTCTGATCATACAAGTATTATGAAAAGTATGTTTATGCTTAAAAGGCTAATTAATTAAAAAATAATTGAAGTTATAATGGTTATTATTGCGACGTAATAAATAATTGCCAGGGGTGTCTGCCCTTTTTTGTCCGACTGATAAACGCCTGCGAAGGTTCTTCACCCGACGCTCACTACCTTCAGTCGCCGAGTCGCCTCTCTATTAAATATTGAATGGCATCAGTTTACAGCAGACGGAGAAAATCTGATATGGGTCTTAAAAAATTCCTTTCCCGAATAGTCGGGTACACATCGGAATCGCAAGATGCGCCACATACTGGGGGAAGGCCAGGTGAGATGGTTCTGAGCAATCAGACTTCGAAGACTGCTGAAATACCAAAAGTGGTCCAAGAAGAGCCTAGGAAGTTTGATCCGATTTTGAGATCTCCTAGCAATGAGAACATCGCTCCTACATTAATCGAAGCACCAAAGGTCAAAGAGATCCCGAAAGTCGCTATGGAAACCAAGCCTGCTGAAGTGGCGCCACAACCCGTTGCCGAACCTGTCAAAGTCTCAGGTCCCAAACCTAGAGGCAGTTCGAGGCCAAGAACTAGTGGCGAAAGGACAGCACCTAGATCAAAAGTCAATGGAACTAAACCAGTAAATTCTGCAGGAGCCTCTCCTAAACCAAGACGAACAAGAAAGACGGCTCCTAAAGATAGCATGGCTGTAGCTTCAATGGAACCACGGCAGACTGTAACCGAACTTGGCGCGAAAGAGAAGGAAAAAGAGAAAGAAAAAATGGCAGCTCCTGTGCTTCAGGGAGCTTAATTTCCTTTTTTTATTTCTATGCATAGATTTTAATACTTTATTATTACAGAGCGTAACAAATCCAAAAAAAGAAATATTCTATAATATCTATTATTTCTGTAGTGACTGACTGTCGCCTTGCATCTGATACGTAAAAAAAACAGTCGCCAAAGGACTTTTAACTTAAATATGATACTTGCAAAGTACTTTGCTGGCGAATTGGTAAGGGGTGAAACTAGGGGCGACCAGAATATTGTGGTCGAAGAAAGGGACACTAAACCTGCTTCAGAACTGGGGAACCCGATTCAAAGACTCCCTCTCTGTTATGACGGCTTCCCGGCAAAGTGGCAGGTAGACGACTCTTTCTGACGGTTCTGCCCTTTCTTTCCCCACAATATTTGGTAGTATGAGGGTTATGGGGGAAGAAATATATAATGACACCCGTAGACGAGATTCTCTTCGAGGCATGGGCTCTGCTCTACTATGAGCAGCCAAGGGATAGCCTCCTGGTCCGATAGGCAGCATTTTGAAAAGAATGCAATTTTTCCCTTAGTTCAATTATATATTCGGTGTTTTTAGTAGGAATTGTTCTATATATTTAACTAGCCGGACCTTATGGTGAAAATTAATATCAAAATATCATGAAAGGGATAAGGAAAAAATAACTAGCTAAGTGGCATGCGGCTTTGGGTCTTCATTATTGATAATAATTCCAGACTTTGGCTTCGCCATCGCTTAAATATGCTGTAACATCGACGCAATGCGACACAATATGCTAAAGAACGTCCGAGGGTCGCCTGGCTTAAAATTTTTTTATACCCTCCTTTTCAAAAGTAAATCGACCTTGGGTTGTAGGTCTGAGGTGCGGAGGGGTTTGGGTTCTCCGCCTTTACCCCTCCAATCTCATTTAGAAGGCAATGTAAAACTTTTCTCCTTGCACTTCTTCCAATAATGTCTGGCTTAATCCAGCGGATAAATTGATGTTGTTTTCATGGAATCTGCACCAAAGCCATAAGAAAAAATCTAAAGACAATTGAGTTTAGTTTTAATAGTAGCCTGTTGAAGATTATAGAATCTGGTCGCTATGCATAGCAAGCTCCTATACTGGAAGGGTTGCATGTCGAGGCTTAGGACGACGAAGATCGCTGACGCCACAGAAGATCTTCTGCGCCGGATGGAGATCGATTACGAGACTCTTGGCGATGACGAAGGCTGTTGCGGATCCGTCCTTCTTAGGACAGGTCAGGTGGAAGACGCAAAAAGAGTGGCTGGGCGTACTGTGAAAATGATCAGGTCTAAGGGATATACCGAAGTTGTGACCAGCTGTCCTGGCTGCTTTAGAACTATGTCAGAGGAGTACAAGAAGGCATTCGGTTACGTACCGTTCAGAGTGCGCCACATCTCACAATTACTTTATGAGAACAGGGAAGGACTCCGAGTCCATCTCCGGCCTTGGAAAGTCAAAGTCACCTATCATGACCCATGCCACCTCGGAAGGCACATGGGTGTTTATGAGGAACCAAGGGCGTTGATATCGATGGTTCCTGGTGTAGAATTGGTCGAGTTCAAGTATAACCGGAAGCTGGCAGTGTGCTGCGGATCTGGTGGAGGAGTTCACTCGGCATTTCCAGAGATAGCGCTGGCTGTAGCAAAGGCTGTCGTTAATGATAGACCACCAGGAGTTGAGATAATTGTCACTTCGTGCCCATTCTGCAACTACAACCTTAAGGAGGCAGGATCTGCCGAGATCATTGATCTTCCGGAATTCTTGATAAGGGCTTGGAGGGACTAATGGTGGAACCCGGATGGTACGTCTCTAAGAGGAATGAGATCGATACATGGATCAACGACGAGAACAGGCGGAAGGGGCTAAACAGGGCTGTTGCTGCATACACAACTGCAAAGGAGAGCGCACTCTCGCGCCTGAAGAGCCTGGAAGAGACCCGCAAGGAAGTCAGGAAGATAAAGGAAAACTCAATGGAGTCGCTTCAAGAGCTTGTGAAAGAGGCGATGGAGAACATCGAGGAGGTAAACGGACACGCTTACTTGGCCAAGGACACAAAAGAAGCGCGCAGAGTTTTTTCAACGCTCGTAGGCGAAGGCAAGCTTGTTGTCAAATCGAAATCGCTGGTAAGCGAGGAGATCGATCTCAACAAGCTGCTTGAGAAACTCGGGAATAAGGTCTACGAGACAGACCTAGGGGAGTTCATAATACAACTGAGGAACGAGAAGCCGACGCACATACTTAACCCGTCAGTCCACATACCCAAGGAGGAGGTCGCTAAGACCTTCTCAAAACTTCTTGGCAGGGAAATAGAGGCGGACATCCCGACGCTAGTTGGCATTGCGAGGGAGTACCTCCGGGACAAGTTCTGCAACGCTGATGTGGGGATTACCGGCGCGAACGTAATCGCCGCAAACACTGGAACGATGTTCATAATTGAGAACGAGGGAAACGCACGGTTTGTGAGCAACGCCCCACCTATGCATATCTGCATCACAGGCGTTGAGAAGGTGGTTCCTACGCTCTCCGACGCCTTCAAAGTGGTGCAGGTCCTTCCGCCATACGCTACGGGCGTGCTAATGTCCGCCTATGTTTCGATGATAACGAGCCCTAGTAGGACTGCGGACATAGAAAAGACGCTAGTCTATGGTGCTCACGGGCCAAAAGAGCTGCATGTTGTGTTCCTTGACAATGGCAGGATCGAGATGCTGAAAGACCCAATATTCAGGGAGGCGCTGTACTGCCTCAGGTGCGGTGGTTGTATGTACGAGTGTCCGGTCTACCGCGTGATAGGGGGATCATTCGGTCACAATTACTTCGGCGGTATCGGAATAATTTGGAGCGCGTTCACGAGTGGGGAGGAGACGGTGGCTGCTGCCATCGACGCGTGCACTAAGTGCGGCAGGTGCCTAGAAGTATGCCCCGTTGACATCGATACCCCCAAGATGGTGGAGAAGCTGAAGGAGCGGCTGATTAGGAAGGGTTACATATCGCCCAAGCACAAAGCGATACGTAAGAGCATCCTTGAGAAGGGTAACCCCTTCGGTGAATGACGCTTGTTGTTATGAATAAAATCTAGCTCGCAATAATCACAGTTTCTCTCTCTCGCCCTCTCTCTGAGCATCTCTCCTTTGAAGAGCAACCTTCTCGCTTGTCATCTTCGGGATTTCTGGCAGTGACTTGGACAACCGCATCTCTGCCATTGATGCAGCTTGGTCGAGGATCTTCTCCCCCTCTTCGGTTGCGAAGCTTGGGTTGCCAGTGCCACTGGAGTACTGGCATGCGTCAACCATCAAACCATCAAGGAGGTCGCCAAGTTTCGACATCGACTGGTCCGCCTCGGGCATCATCTCCGTTATGCCGCCATAGATCCCCTTCATAGCCATTAAGGCAGGAGCGACGTTTGCAGCCACATCTCCGTATTCCTTAACAGTGCCTAGTCTCACGGCGATCTGTTCGAGCGCAAGCCTAGACATGGTGATTAGCTTTGCTAGCTTCCTAACCTCTATGAGTTCCTGTGCATAGATCTTGGCACGTTGAACGTCACGGTTCCTATAGTAGTATACAACTTTCTCGAAGAGGATCCTGTCGTACTCTTTGATTCGACTACCCCTCTGGTCGAGCCTCTGCATCTGGATGTTTATGATCCTGATGGCTTCATCGAGGCGTGGTCGCAGAGGATGTCTGTTCTTCGAGTACTCCTTCTTAGGCTCCCACCTCTTCAGGAAGTCCATATCAGAACCATCGCTATTCATATAAGAAATTTGACTTAAAAAGGTTGGTAAATCCCAACAATCTGCATTCCTAGGCGCAATTCCAGTGCAGAGCATGGCTAAACCTATTATATCAGAATAGCTCAATTATGTCGAGGTAACGCAAATGCTCGGTTCTGGTCACATAGGGATCTGGATGGGAAGGCAGGCCGAGAAAGAGACCATAGCTGCTTCGGAAAAACACCTTGAAAAGATCTTTATAATAATTGAGAAGACGAAGGAGTTCGTCTACACCTACTGCGACGGAGATCTTGAGACCGCGACCTATAAAGGAAAGGAAATCTCGGCCATCGAGAGGGAGGCAGACGTTATCAAGGAGGGGATAATTGATAGCCTGATGAACAGTTCCCTCCATCCTATGGATCAAGACGAAATAATCAGGCTAGTCTTGACGTCAGATGACATAGCTGCCCAGCTGAAATCCATGGCTAGGAAACTGCTGTATACACATCCCAGCGAAGTACCCGCGAACATCAAGGGGGGGTTAAAGGAACTTGTCGATGCGCTCCTCGATGAATCAAAGGCATTGAAGGCAACCATTGAATCTTTGGCGAACAACAAGAATGATGTTCGGGAGAATGCAGAAAAAACCGAGAGGATCGAGGAAGCCATAGACGACATGAGGGTCGATCTTCTTGCACAGATCTTGAAGTGGGGTGATCTCTCCGAGCATGTCAGCGACTGGATAATGCTGAAAGAAAGTGTCGAGAATATAGAGATGGCATCCGACAAGATCGAGGACACGGCGGATGTGCTCCGATCAATAGCAATCCTGCGTGGTAAACGGCCATAATTTTTTTGTAAATTGCATCTGCACTATCAGATGAATTGCAGAAATAGGAGATAGATGCCTGCTGATAGAGCAATACACGCTGGGATCGTAATGATCCAATAACTTACAAGCTTGAAAGTAGTCCTTTTACTCACCGACTTCATGCTCTTTGCCATACCTGCCCCGACAATTGCGCCGACGGCTGCATAAGACGAAGAGATTGGCAGCCCATAGCCGATTGCGAAAAAGGGCACTGTTACAAACATAATGACCACGCACGAGTTGCCAACGCTTGCTGCTAGTGCTGTTGAGAGATCCAACCTCGTGACCTTGAATGCCATGGTCTCTATGACTTTAGACCCAATCAATAATCCCCCAATTACCATCCCGGCTGCCCCAAACAGTGCCAGCATGAACATTGTGATCATGCTTGGCGTGCCGAGCGCTGCTCCAGTTATTTGTATGAAGACGCCTGTGGCATGGGAAACGTCATTAGCCCCAAAGGAGTAGGCACCGAAGCACAGGGCCGCAATAAGCATTAACCTCAGATACTTGTCTATTCTTTTCTGGTTATCCTGATGCCTCGCCAGATATGCTGCTATAACCCGGTAGATGCCAAATGCTACAACCAGTGCACAAAACGGAGAAGTGATCCAGCTCAGAACGATAGACCATATAACTTCAGTGTTCAACCCTGCAATTGAATAGTGTATAATCCCGTACCCGATCACTGCAGCTATTAGCGAATGCCCAGTTGATATGTTCATCCCCATCATTGTTGCAAAAAAAATCCAGATGTTCGCCGCGATCACTATCGAAACTGCCCCAATTACATCAATCTGGGGGACTATGCCCGATCCTATGGTCTTCATCACCATGAAACCCTGCAGCGTAGCTCCGAGGATGGTGAATATTGCAAAAAAGAAAAGCGCTTTGCGCAGGGTGAGAGCACCAGCGCCTATGGCCGGCGCCGTGGGGTTGCACGCGTCGTTCCCCCCGATGTTAACTGCCAGCAGGAAGCCCAGGACCAATCCAACAATCAGCAATATCGTCTGGATGTCCATAGCATCACCAATAAGACTCTCGGAAACAATTGACACGAGAACTTATGTTATTAAAAAGTATTCTCGTTACAGTGTTATGACCCCTTTAATCCCTGCAATGATCATGCCGATTGCTATTGCAGATAGTATGAATGCCATAATCCTCGAGATTATAGTTGAACCAGTCTTGCCGATTAGCCGAAGTATCCTGTCAGAATAAACTAGCAGGACCCATTGTAGCAGGACATTGCCTATCATTGCTGAAAATGCCACAACTGGCCCGTATGGGGGGTTCATCAAGTAGATAACTGTATATATGCTCCCTGGACCAGCCATAAGTGGAGTCGCAAGCGGCACGACTGCTACGTCCTCACTGTTGATCCACCTAGCCTCTTCCCTGCCAAGCAGTCCCTCGACTGACAAAATAAAAAGAAGAATGCCGCCAGCGATCATGAAATCGCTCACAGATATTTTGAACAGGTTTAGAATGAACGCTCCTGCAATCGCGAAGAAGATCAAAATTATCAGGGCGATCAGGACCGAGCTGTTGATTATTCTATTCTTCTCTTTCCTCTCAAAATTCACAGTGAAAGTATGGAAGAGCGGAATATTGCCTATTGGGTCGAAGACCACAAAAAGCGTGATGAATGCCTGGATGTATAATGTAAGTGATTCAAAAGCCATGACAGCACCGAAATATTCTTCCTTTGAAGGGATATATCTGTCTTAGGATGTGCTAGTCCAAGTGCAAAAGGAAAGGTTTGAAGGCATATCGCCCTCACCAACTTCACTCTCGGATGAGATTTCTAAAATTGAGAAGAAGATTGGAACAAGAATAATCAGGTTCGACCTTGCAGAGCCCACATTCCCCCCTCCTAATGCCGCAATAAATAGGACAATAGAAGCTATCCGATTAGGAAAATACAAATACTCGTCGAGCTGGGGGATCCCCGAATTGAGGCAGGCCATTAGCGAGTACCTCGCCGCAACCAGAGGGCTTGCCTATAGTTGTGAGGAGGTGCTAATCACAAATGGCGCCAAGTTTGCTAACTACTCTTTCTTCGCAGGGCTGTTAAAACAGAAAGATGCCGTTCTTCTCCTTAAGCCTTACTGGATGAGCTTTAAAGCAGTTCCTCAGATACTTGGGCTGAACGTCTTGGAAGTCCAGGCAAAAGAACCGTACCACCTCGATGAAGAAGCACTCATAGCAGCTATGAAGAAGCGCCCCAGAGCCATCGTGGTGAACTCCCCCAACAATCCGACTGGTGGCTTGTTTGATGAAGCTGATCTAAGACTGTTAAAGGACCTTTCAATTGACTTCGATATGCTAGTTCTCTCCGATGAGATCGACTGGGCATACGTTTACGATGGGCGTAGATTTATTTCTTCGGCAACCTTGGAAAGCATGCAGGAAAGGACCATAATAACTGATGGCTTTTCCAAGCTATTCGGGATGACGGGATGGAGGGTTGGCTTTGCCGCAGGCCCGAAGGAGCTGCTCGCAAAGATGCACACAATCCAAGCGCATGTGGTTGGCGCGCCTGCCACCTTCGCACAGTATGGCTGCCTTGCAGCCCTTGAGGGTTTTGGGGACTATCTCCGCAACATTGTAATGCAGAGCGATCTTCAGAGGAAGCGTACCGTAAAAGCCCTTAACACTGTGGCTGCTTTAGAGTGCCCCCTCCCCGAAGGTGGATTCTACGCCTACCCGTTCATCAAAAGCAAGCGTTTCACCACGGCTGCCTTCTTTGCTGAGAAGCTGCTAAGAGAGGCAGGGGTAGCAGTGATACCCGGCGAGCATTTTGGTGACAGCAGAGGGAGATTTAGACTATGCTATGCTGTTTCTGACAGTGATCTCTCCATAGGCTTAGAGAGGATATCAAGGTTTTTGCAAAAAGCATAATGTGAAAAGAAAAAGTCTTTGGATAGCTAAAAAAAAGAAAGTAATAGGGGGATTAACTACTATTACTTTGAAGAGGCCCTGAAGTAAGCGCCACAACTCGGGCACTTGAACAGACCAACAGTTACTGGCTTCTTGCCTTTGGGGGCCAGAGTCCATGTCTTTTCCGCCTTAGAAACTTCCGTTCCGCATTTTGTGCATTTAGCCATTTCTTTACACCTCAAAGTTAATTCCTTAAATGTATGTGAGGCGTTTAAAAAGCTTGCCTATTGGTAAGATTAGAAAAAATACCCTGAAAAAAACGAGATAGCAATTAAAATGCTTCATTAAGTATCCTCGCAAGAGTGATTTGTATAAGCTAGGCAAACTCTATAAAAAAATTTATTATAATCATTGACATCAGGGTGATAGCGGTGAGATGTATTGCCTAGCAAATTTACCGTGGATTCGAGCGTATGTGGTCACAGAACTGATATCACAGCTACAATGGGCAAAGAGTATCTTATTGCGCTGGAAATTAATACTACCTGCGAGCTCGTCAAGGCTTTTTCAAGGATTATGAAGGAGATCCACCTTAGGGAAGTAGGAAAGCGAATGTGCCAGAACCCGATTTACATCAATGCTACCGGGGCCCACCTCCATTCTAATTGCCTCGTGCCATGCGGAGTGGCGTTGAGCGGCTGGGTAGAGGGCGGCATGATGTCAAAGAACTTGCTGAAGAGTCACAGCTCACAGTGTGTAATCTACTTGCCCGAGGATATTAAAAGCGGACTTGCATGAGGCTCAGCATTTTGTCGGGTACACCTTCAAACCCGCCTCTGACAGTGCCTTAATCGCCTTCTCCTCGTTATTCACCTTGATAACTGCCCTGCCACAATCCATGGTATACGCATAGTCTATATTCACACCTACGACGCTAAGTGTCTTTACGGCATTCGCAAGCCTCTCCAACTCTATAATCAGAACTTCTGCTTGGTTTACGGACATGTTCTCCTTCCGCATCATATCAAAAGCTTTCTCATCGTTGTCCACGATCATCCTGACTATTCCATAATTGCCCGCTTCAGCGATTCCCATTGCGAGCACTTTGATGCCGTTCTTCTCCAGGATACCCATAAGGTTAGCCAGTCTACCTGGGCTGTTTTCAAGGAAAACACTAAATTGCTTTATCATGACAAGCCCTCATATCTTCCTCATATCCACGATCCTTTGAGCCTTTCCTTCACTGCGCGGGATCGTCTTGGGTTCTAGCAACTCGACGCTTGCGTTGATGCTGAGGGTGTCTCTGAGCTGATTCTCGAGGCGTCTCTGAAGATCAACAATGTCCGTGAGCCGATCTGTCTTGAAATCCTCAGAGATCTCAACTCTTACCATGAGCTTGTCCATGGGACCGTCCCTGTTGATGACTAGCTGGTAGTGGGGCGTGACATTCTCCATACTTGCTAGTATCTCCTCGATTTGGCTGGGAAAGACGCAGATGCCTCTGATCTTCAACATGTCATCGGTTCTCCCTATGATCCTCATTATTCTGGCATGAGACAGTCCGCATTCGCAGACTTCCTCATTCAGAATGGTCATATCGCGGGTTCTGTACCTCAGGAGGGGCATCCCCTCCTTCATAATGGTCGTTACAGCCATCTCTCCCTTCTCCCCTGGGGGAAGAACCTCGCCCGTGGTGGGGTCAATGATTTCGACAATATAGTGATCCTCCCATATGTGGAGACCCTTTTTTGCCCTGCACTCCATGGCAACTCCGGGTCCGTTCAGTTCTGACATGCCATAGATGTCGTGCGCAGACTCGACCAATTCTTCCTCAAGTAGCTTCCTAGTCATCTCAGACCAAGGCTCAGCACCGAAGACTCCTATCCTCAATCTGAGATCTTCCTTTGGGTCCAGCCCCTCCTCTCTAGCGCTCTCCGCAAGGAAGAGCCCGTAAGAAGGGGTGCAGCAAATCACAGTGGTCCCCAGGTCCTTCATGAGCTTGATCTGTCTCTTGGTGCTGCCCGTACTAGCAGGAATGACCTTGGCCCCCAACTTCTCCGCGCCGTAATGCAGCCCGAGGCCGCCCGTAAAGAGGCCATACCCGTATGCCACCTGGACCACATCCGCAGATGTTGCCCCTGCAATTTCTAGGCACCTAGCATTGAGTTCTGCCCAATTATCGATATCCCTCAAGGTGTACGCGACAACCGTCGGGTTTCCTGTCGTTCCAGAAGACGCATGAAGTCTAACTAGATTAGACTTTGGTGTCGACAGCATGCCGAGGGGGTAGTTATCGCGAAGATCTGACTTCGTAGTAAAAGGTATGCGCCTCAGATCATCTTTTGACCGGATGTCTTCTGGAGTTATTCCTGCATCATCTAGCCTCTTTCTGTAGAAGGGTGATCCTTCGTAAACATTCCGCACCAATGATCTGAGCCGCCTGCTTTGGAGCTCCAGGATTTCCGATCTCGGCATGATGTACGACTTTGTAATCATAAGGCATCATCAAAGTTAACCCCCCCTTTTTATTTATCGCTTTTGGCTAATCTTCCCTGCCTATTGGTGAGTTGTTTTTTGGTAAAAAGGGGATGGCAATGTGACTATTGTAAAGAACAATCCCCAACATATCACATATATAGTCAGTCCTTGTGCCATAGCAAAAGCCAAATTGTGATAGTTATCACAAGATATTGTTGCAAATGCCATTAATAGATTAATGATGTGATTATATTTTCGATCTTGCATTGTTCAGTCTGTTATATTTGCTTTTTCATCACACCTCCATAAGAGGAGGCAGCAAGTCAACGATTCAACCGTATTGCATCAGAAACTTCCTTAACCCTATCGCTTATGGTGAAATCGAGATATATCTTGACGGTCTCCAGACGGGAATGCCCGATCAGCCTTCTGCAGAGCTCGATGTCTCGAGTTTTTTCGAGTATCCTGATCGCGTAAGCATGGCGGAAAGCGTGGTTCCTGATTCGCCTTCCCAGGATTTCTTGAGTATACTTATGAGTAATGTTCAGAACTTGGCGCCGTGTCACGTCAAAGATCTTCTCCTCCCTCTTGAATATTTGAAGGTACTCCTTAAGGAAAGGTCTCAGGTCTTGGCTCAGCACAGTCTGTCGCACGAACTCACCTTTCTTTTTCAATTGAGTAATTGTGATGAGGTTATTCTCAAAATCGAAATTTTCCTTCTCCAGCAGCAAGAGCTCGGACGTTCTTACGCCAGTGGTTGCGAGAAGTCCGACAAGCACCAGGTCTCTCAGCGACGCGTTCCCCTGGCGATACATCCGAATCATTGTATTGACGAGGCGCTCCACTTCGCTCCATGACGGAACATCCTTAAGCTCAAGCCTCTGCCTTATTGACAATCATGAAACACCTTGCTGCTTTACCAATATTGTATGAACTCACAACGTATAATAAGGATATTCAACCTCGACGCGCGGCCAAACTAATTTGGTAAAGTGAGATGCGCCTCCACAGGCGATTAAGCGTCGTCTTGCTCTAAGATGCAAATGCGAACGTTTTTAAAGTTTTAAATCCGCTTTATTTTTAAATAGTGAAATGAATAATAAACTAATCAAAGTTGTAATGTCATGGAGTTGGATTGAGTGCCCTATTGTTCGCAATGCGGTGAGAGATTATCTCCAAATGCCAATTTTTGCCCTAACTGCGGTGTGTCGCTGGCACAGGTTCCTCCAATAGAAGGCATCCAACCTGGCAGAAAAGCCAAGACGGTCGAGGGTAATTATGAAGCGGAGGAAGCGGTGCCGGAGAAAACTCCCGAGCCAACTCCATACCCAGAGTACGTCGCTCCAACAATGATTCCCCAGCCGGTCGCGACTGAACACGTGCCGCAACCAGCAAAAGTCAGGACAAGCAGATCGACTGCTAACCGTATAGGAGCGTTGATCTTCTTTGCTATGGGGATCGCCGGTATCTGCATCGGCACTTTCATTTTGCTTGTCGCTTTATCAATAATGATAGGCGCGATATCAGATCCCGACTTCATCCACGTCATTCCAATCGTCGGTCAGTACCTGAGTGGAAATGTGACAACTATCGCACTTATGATTCTGCTCATGATGCTGTCAGCATTTCACTTTGTTGCAGGTAACTGGCTGTATCAGTCCATAAAAAGGGGCGGGATAATGGGCATAATCATAACTGCTTTCGACATTTTAATCTCGATCCTCGGAGTTATCTTATTCCCCGCCATCGCAGACTTTGGCTATGTAGTAATTCTGCTATGTGCTCTGTTGATGCTGCTTGTGATAGCTGGTTGGAATTCTCTCCACTCTGAGATCGAAAATATTGAAGGTTAAATTTCATCCCCATCCAGCTAGGACGGGTATTTTTCCCCTTTTTTTACTCAGGATGAACTGATGAAGGTTAATTACGTTTGGAGAGATAATCCACCGGAGATGCTTCTGATAGGAGTTGCATATGTGATTTCCTTGTGCTTCTGTATCGCCATGTATGGAAGAGCCCCAACCACCCCTCCAGAATCCTATAGCCTGACGGTCAAATCCATCCTCTTCTCAAGCTTAGTTACAAGGCGGTGCTCACGAGATGAAATTCCACTACCCCTATCATCCAAAAGACGGCTCCCTTTGTAGGCATTGGCAACGAAAGTGCATGCTCTGTCTACTGTACGAAAAAGGAATTCAGCATCTCCTGAATGAAGGTACATAGTCAGGTCGTTTATGAACAGCGTGCTAGATGGCACGTCAAGGAACGCCTGAAGCAATTTCCCAAGTTCGGCTGCGTTGGACTTTGCAATGTCTAACACTTCATCCTTCGTCATGCCATCCAAGCGTGGCGCATTTATTGTGGCAGATCGCAGATACCTCACACGGGTTACCCATTCGCCCTTTCGTATCACCCCGCCTGCGTAATCTCTGCCAATCTTCCTCCTGCTAGGCGCCATGTCGATTACAGTAATGCTCCCGCTGGGAAGGAGTTCTGTGGCCTGGATCAATAGTGCCCTTGTCATGGCAGTCTTCCCGGATCCGACATCACCCACAATCAGCACTTTCTTGCCGAGCAGATCCTCAAAGCCGCAACCTATCAATCACTCCACCCCTCCTGAGTGCTTTAACCAGAATATACCCCAGCACCGCTCCAGGTATACTGCTCATTAAGAAGAATATGGTGAATAGCTCCCACTGAGCGGTCACCCCAAGGAAGGTCGGTAGTTGGGCTGCTCCTATCGTTGGGGCTACCAGCAATGCGCTGATCAGGGCACCGGCTGCCGTCCCAAAAGGCTCTGTTAACGCAACTTCGTCTTTTTTTATAACATAATGGTAAACTAGGCCTACGACAATTGCGCCAGGCACGCCACCTGCTATAGCAAAGATCGTACCCGTTCCAAAACCAATTCTGAGCATTCCTATCGCAAGCGCAATAAAAGCGGCGTAGGCAGGTCCTAGCAATATCCCTGCTAGAGCATTGATCATATGCTGGAAAGGAAAAACCCGTGTAGGACCCACCGGGACAGATCCTGGGAACACCGATAGAGTGACGCCAAGCGCAATCATTAGTGATGAAAACACAATTCTTCGTGTGGTGTTTTTCCGTCTTGCTGTGTTCGCTCTCATTTTTTCCCTCCGCAGGCATTACCCCGGTCAGGTTCAAAGGGTCGATGGCGAGATCAAAGCAGCCATCCTCTCAGCCGGGTTGGCCCAGCTCCCCCTGCACAAGTCTTAATTTGGGCAAACGGATATTAACCTTTATACGATAAGGAGCTAATTCAAAGCACAAAATATTTGCACTTTTGAAAAAACATATGATGAGTTACTTTCACCATTAGCCTACGCATTTTGGGCAGAAGCGGTTTTTCCACGGTCTGAAAGGGGGTGTACAAAAAAACAGATGCTCAACCGTAGGGTTTTAAAATGCAATCACTCCCACCTCGTAGTCTGCTAAGCTTTCCATCATTTCCCATTCTACGTTATATTGGGAAACGCTTTGATGGATCATCACGAGCAGCTGATGTAGATAGTGCATTAAAGAGTGGACAATAGTCGGTAGCGCGATCTCTCTGCATTTGTTAATGCAGTTTTCAGAAAGGCAGAACTTTTATCTGATAATTAATAAAAAAAATAGTAATAATAGACAACGCTGATCTTAGTTTGATGCATACTGCTAAGCGGGCGCTCGGCGCGCCTATTACCATCATTAGTAAATTAGTAAACAAATTAACAATGGTTTGGACAAGCTAGTCGTTTTACCTATAACCGATGATGGCTGTTATCGTGAGATATGAAGTAAACCACCATAAAGCCTTAATATGTAAAAAAGTATAATGCACAGCAGTGGTAGGTTTTGGGCGCCTTCGATGTAATGTCCAAAATGAAAGGTCAGCGCAATGCATGTGTAGCGGTCAGCAGGGATTGGGTTGTCGACTTCTTTAGCCAAGGTCCCCCACCCCTTGTTATAGAGTTTCTGCGCCGCAGAGAGAAAACGAGATTTTACGAAAAATTTGCAAAGTTGCTGGACATTCAAAAAAGCTACGACTCCAGATCCGTTCTCGTAGTTTCAGCAGGTGCAGTCGGCCCAGAAGAGATCCGGCTTGCTTCGCACTTTGAAATTTACGTCGTGGAAGAGGATGACGAGGACTCATTCAGGACAGCAGTATCTGGAGGAGACTTGGAGATTAACCGAGTGGTAATGGAAAAGATTGTTTCGCGTAAGAGTAGGAAATTTTCGGAAGATTGCCGAGCCGCTATACTCGACCTGCTGGACAAGAGATGGCTTACAGCCCAAGAACTAAGGGAGCAGCTGAGATGGAGGTACAGCCAAAAAACTGTCAACTCGCAGATAAGGACGCTGCAGAAGAAAGGCGATGTTTTGGTCCTTGGGCGTACAACACGGGGAGGGGGGATTTTCGGGATCCCCGCCAGAATATATTCGGTTAGGGAGGATCTCTCAAGCCCAACCAAGACAGCGCACCTCTCTTGGGCTGTGGTCGATCTCCTGAGAAACGCAGAGCGCCCAATGCCTTATGACTGGATCGCCAATTCACTCGGGGTCAAAAAACATGAAATTACCGCAGTACTGCGGGGACTTGCGAAAAAAGGAGAGGTAAAGAGGGAGAAAGATGGGTGGAAAACTTCATGAAAAAGCTGGGAACAGCAGCTTCCACTGGTATTATAAAACAACTTGGCGTAAATTTATCCTGTAAACCAAAACTGCACTGATAATAAGTCTTTTAAATAAAAACGAGCCATAGCCATAAAATGGCTAATTAAGGTGGTTCCTACGTGGATGCCAGTGCATATCTCAGATCATTACTTTGACCAGAACCGCAACTATTGTGGCCTCTACGTAGTCTCAAAGATCGAGCTGCCAGACTTTGGTCCGACCTCTGAATTAATTAAAATCTTTGACATGAGAGGCATAATCCTAATAACAATCTCATCACACCAGAAAGACAACATCGCCTACGACTTTGTCATAGTTGACCTGACTGGCAAGAAACACCTGAAAGAGGAGATACGCAAAGAGATCCTAGACAAGTTCGGCAAGAGGCTCCTACTCTTTGAGTGCGTCGAGACAGGGGTACCGGGCTTTATTTATAATGTCAAAGGATTTCCATTGGTTTTCAACTTCTGCGACGATTACATACCCATGGCTGCCCTCAGCATAAATTCCTGGAGAAATCTCCTAGAAGGGTTGGTCGACAGGTATGGCGCAGGGGGGTTAGTGATTATCTGGCATATGGGGAATGACGCTGGAGAAGAGAAGGCAAGACAGATCATGAGGTTGAAGGGCGATCTGAGCTGCACGGACCGGATTAAAATCGCACTGGCAAGGCTTCAGAGCTTTGGGTGGGGCAGGTTCGAGATCAGAGAGTGCGACGAGGACGGGAAGAGGATCGTTATCAGGGTTTACGACAACTTTGAAGACTTGGTGACAAAGGATCTGAAAGGCTACCAGAACAACTTCCTGGAGGGATACCTCGTCGGTCTGATAAGTATTCTCTTTGGCAAGGCGTGCCGTGGCGTCGAGCAGAAGTGCATCAAGAAAGGGCACAGGTACTGCGAGTTCCTGATACGCTGATCAGACTAGGGGATCAGGACATTTCTTATTGACGTAGGGAAGCTTCTCTATCTTGACAAGAAGGCGCTGCTGCGTCTCCTTAATCTTCTCGACTATCAGATTCTTTCCTTCCCCCGTGAGAGCGAATACTGGAACGGACGCTCCTGCCTGGAGCAGAGCTGCCTTCCCAGCAATCTCTCTAATCCACTTCGAGGCGCACCCAGACACTATATCTGCAAAAGCCACCATGCGCTCTGCCCCTTCCTTAGTAATGCCTGTGAGGTGAACCCCCAATATAATAGCCCCAGGATTGCACTTTCTAATGGCTTCAGCGTCCATAGGATCAGTCACAGTGACTGCTATCCTCCTAAAGCCTTCCTTCTGTGCAAGCCTCATGCCGTCCAGCTGGTTAATTGCCGCGTTATCTGGATCCAGGACCTTACCTCCGTTCGCCTCGAGCCGCATTATGACTTCCTTTATGGGAGAGGTCTTTACTAGCCCCGACATCCTCCCTCCAATCCCTTGTACCAACTGAGGAGAGGCAGTAATCACGGTACCAGCGCCATCGCAGGCTACCACGGCGCAGTCGAGAATACCTCTTTTCATTCCGCTGCAGATAAGCTCGGATGCACCGAAGGCGACAAAGTCGTCATTACTTAGGATCTCACGGTCCTTGGTGAACATGCCAACCCTCTTTATTCTGTCCTCCACGTTCAGCGCGATCTCCTCCTTGGTGAACTTGATGACGGGCTGTGAGAACTTTATGGCGAGTGGGCATGCCTTGAGCAGTGTAGGACCGACGTCAATTACCTTGCCTTTCCTCACAACTATCCTCGCCTTGCCGCAAGCTTCCATTATGTGCTCATCGTTGGATGGCATTTCATTCGACTCTCCCTATCGAAAGGTTGATACATTCTCATCTATATTATCTGTTTTGCCGATGAAGATAGTCATGCAAACCGACCACAAGGATGAGGGCCCCTAGGGTATCTGAGGCTGAAAAAATTTTTGGCTAAGAAAGGTCTCAAATGAAGGTTCAGCGTTTTCTGCTCTCTTCATAGGACTTGAGCAGATATCTGATGGTGTAGTCCATCGTCTTCCTTCTTTTGTCCTGGTTGTCCTGGAACCTCAGGTACTTCTGCAGTTCGAGCATCTTGATATAAGTGTCCTCTTTAACCCTGATTAGGAAAGTCCGCTCGCTCAAAAAAACACACCGAATAAAAAAGGTTAGAATAGGGCGTAAATAAGGATTAGGGCGAGGAACAGGATCGAGATCGTGTTCATCACCTTGATCAGCGGGTTAATAGCCGGTCCTGCCGTGTCCTTGAACGCATCCCCTACCGTATCACCCACGACCGCTGCTGCGTGAGCAGGGCTCTTCTTTCCTCCGAAGTTCCCCAGCTCGATGTACTTCTTTGCATTGTCCCATGCTGCGCCCCCAGTTGTCATGAATATAGCCAGCAAGAAGCCTGACAAGATTACCCCCACCAGCATGCCTCCGAGCGCCTGGTAGCCAAGCAAGAAACCTACAACCAGCGGCGATCCTACAGCTATTATCGCGGGTATTATCATCTCCTTCAGAGCGGCTTTTGTCACGATGTCCACTGCCTTGCCGTAGTCCGGCTTTGCCGTGCCTTCGAGTATTCCCTTTATCTCCCTGAACTGCCTTCTCACTTCTTCAACGACTTGATAGGCTGCCCTGCCTACAGCCATTGTGAGGAACGATGTGAAGAGGAACGGGATAGCTGCCCCCAGCATCAGCCCCACAAGCACTATGGGGTTATCTATTGTTAGGTTGAATGCAAAGCCTTTGCTGATTATCTCATTTTTAAAGGCTGCAAAGAGCGAGAGCGCTGCCAGGGCTGCTGAGCCGATTGCATATCCCTTAGTCACAGCCTTTGTGGTGTTGCCCACTGCATCCAGGGGGTCAGTCACAGCCCTGACTTCAGCCGGGAGGCCTGCCATTTCGGCTATGCCGCCAGCATTATCAGTAATAGGTCCATAAGAGTCAATAGCAACAATGATCCCCGTTGCAGAGAGCATGGCTGCAGCTGCAATCGAGATGCCATACACGCCCATTTCAGGCGAGGCCGCCCCACCCGAGACGTAATAGGACAATAGTATTGCCGCAACAATTACAATGACGGGCGGGAAAGTGCTTCTCAAGCCCATCCCAAGACCAGCTATTACATTGGTGCCAGCACCCGTTTTTGAGGCTTCCGAGACCGTGAGGACTGGCTTGTACCTGTACGCTGTGAAGTATTCAGTAATGACGACCATCAGTGCCATTACGACAAGACCTATAATAACATCAATAAATATACCCAAGTTGCCGCCCGTGATGTACATATTTATGAAGAAGAAGATAGCGACCGAGATGATTGCAGTTACAATAACTCCCTTGTAGAGCGCATTCATGATGGAATTGCCCTTGCCTAGCCTCACGAAGAGGCTCCCAATTATGGTTGAAAAGATGGCTATGCCGCCTATAATCATGGGCATCATTATTCCATTTGTTCCAAACTTCAAAAAGACTGCCGGCGAGGACGCAAGAAGCATCGCAGCCAGGGCTGTCACAACGTAAGTCTCAAAGAGGTCAGCTCCCATGCCTGCGCAGTCGCCCACAGCATCGCCAACGTTGTCCGCAATTACAGCAGGATTCCTTGGGTCGTCCTCCGGTATCCCCACCTCCACCTTACCTACAAGGTCTGCGCCGACATCAGCCGCCTTGGTGTAGATACCTCCACCTACACGTGCGAAGAGGCTGATGAGGCATGCACCGAAAGCAAACCCGACCATCAAAGTCGCCTGCTGGAAGAGCAGGTAGAATGAACAGAGCCCCAAAAGGGCAAGACCAACAATGGAGAAACCCGAGACTGCGCCTCCCTTGAAGGCAAGTGCGAGAGCTGGACCTAGGCCTTGCCTTGCCTTGTTTGCGGTCCGCACATTCGCCTGGACCGTCATATTCATACCGATGTAACCGGCAACGGCAGATAGGGCTGCTCCTACTATGAAACCGAGCCCGGACTGCCAGTTTATTATGAAAACGAACAATATAGCAATCACGGCAGCAAAGATGAAGACCGTCCGGTACTGTCTATTGAGATAGGCCTTTGCCCCCTCCCTGATAGCCTTTGCAATGCTCTTCATTTCATCGGTTCCTTCCTCCTCCTTGAGGATTCTAAATGCCAAGAAACCAGCATATGCCAGAGCAATGACGCCCGCTATTATTGGGAGCAGTATTATGAGGTCCACTTTAATCCCTCTCTATTACGGTGAGCATGATGTAAAGGTCATATTTAAGTAATTCGAAACTTCAGACTCGCTACAAAGAGTAAAAATTCTTAGTTCTGTATTCCGAATGGTTTTCGATTCCTCGAAAAGGGTATGATTATGGTGAGGCGTACCTAACCTCGCATTTCCCCTCGCAGAGCTTCAGCACAATCTTCTTCTCCCACTCCTTGTTCTCCTTAGGCGAGTCTGTCCTATAATGCGACCCACGGCTCTCCCCCCTAAGCAAAGCGGCAAGAGCTGTGACCTCTGCAGTGTCCATCATCATTGAGATGAGGAATCTGTCTGAAGGCTGAACAGAATGGAGGGTGATCCCCCTCATTGAGTTCAGGCTCTCGAGCGAACTCTGCAGCCCTTCTTTAGTCCTGATTATCCCGACATTGTCCCACATTATGTTCTGAATCGATGACTTAACTTTGAGCGCGTCCTGGTCCCCGCTGAAACCCACGGCTTCTGTCAGCCAAGATGCAGGTTCGATGAATAAGCTCTCTGCCGCCATATCAACGGTGCTCGAGTACATGGAGGCAGCCATCCCTGACCTGAACCCGAAGACGATGCATCCTGCAAAAGCATTCCCACCTATCCTGTTGGCGCCTTGTACACCTCCCGCAGCCTCACCGGCAGCATACAGCCCAGGGATATTGGTCGCGCAGCTGGAATTAGTCCTGAGCCCACCCATCATGAAGTGCGCGTAGGGTGTTACTCCGAATCTCCTCCCAGCTACAGGCACACCTCGAGAAGCGAGGTCGTTAACGGCAGTGGCGAGGGGGGGTTCGTTACTGATATCTTCTCTGCGTATCTTTGTGCAGTCCATATATATCGGCAGTTCCCCGCCTTCTCCTACCATCTCCTCCGCCATCATTTTTGAGAAGGCATCCCTGTTAAGCTTGAAAGGCTCGTCGACTTTGCGCTTTTTGAAGATGTCTGTGCCATCAGCATTAACAATTGTTGCGCCGAACCGCAGCAGTGGCGAGTAATCTATAAAGATCTGTGGGAGCCCGGGTTCGTAAACCATAGTCGGGTAGAACTGTACAAACTCCATGTCCACGACCTCCGCGCCCGCTTTCAAGCCAAGGCTCGTACCGTAGCCGGTCGATCCGGCTGGCATCAAAGTCCTTGAGTAGAGTTCGCCAGAACCCCCTGTCGCGAGGATCACAGCGTTTGATCTTATTGCCACAACCTCCTTGCTGTCGGACTTGTAGCCAATTACCCCTGCGACCCTTTCACCCTCCTTGACCGCGCTAGTGATAAGTGTCTTTTCCATGAACTTGACGCCAAGCGCCTCTGCATACCTCCTCAGAATGGCCTGGATACGCGGCCCTCTGCCTTCCAAAAAATATGATCTCGGCTTGGAATGCCCGGGTATGAACCTGACCTTGGGCGCCTCTCCCCCCTCGAACTCCACTCCATACTCCAAGAGCCTGTTGAAGTACTTCGGAATGTCGTTTACCATTGCTCTGGCTAGAATTTTGTCGTTTACCCCACAGCCTCCTTTGATAGTATCCTGATAATGCAGGTCGACGCTGTCCCCTGACACCTTGAAGTCCGTTACTGCCGAGACTACCCCTGCAGCCACAGATGTCGTGTTTGCTCCACCAACGAGAGTCTTGGTGGCGATCAAGGTACGGGAAAGATTTGATGCCGAAGAAATTGCAGCGCAGAGGCCAGCAAGCCCACCCCCTATGACGAGAACGTCCGTATCGTAATTTGCCATAAAAACCCCGCCCTAGTGCTTACATCAGACTTGCGAGGATATCAAATAAGACTTGCTAGCGTTGGCTCATCCGCCAAAAGGCGGAAGGCCGACGAGGAACTCTGCGTTGTCAGGGATCTTTTTGCCAAGATCCGACGAAGACAGAAGTTCACCATCGAGGGTGAGTATTATGCCCTGCCCCATCTCAGAGTCCGGGTCGAGAAAAGGCTTGAGCTTGTCACCATATGTCTTCATGAGGGCAGAAATTAAATCGTTCACTGTAGACCCCTCTGATATCACAATCTCCTCCTCCTTCTTGTTTGTGACATCACGAAGGATGGAGAGGTAGGCTACCCTAACCTTCAAGCCATACACCAGCTATAGAAAAAGTGAGGGGCTTAATTAAATGTAGCGATGGCTGCCTTACTCTTTCTTAAGGCGTCCCTTTAACTTCTCCATCACCTGGGGGAGGGTCGTGTACTCCATCTCCTCCGGCCCCAGCCTCTCCGGCATGAACGGACCATGCCGCCTCATGTAATCAGCGATCTCAAGCGCCTTGTTCCTAGTCAGGTCGAAGGCGGGATCGTCGAAGAGATCAGAAGGGCCTACTAATTTGGAGTTCTTTATCTGGAAACCAAATGCCACAAACCGTGGCGGGCCGTCGAACCTTGTGCACTTTGCGTTTCTCTGCGCCACTGGCATCATAGGCCCATAGTGCGAGCCTCTCATCCACCCAGCCACTAAGTGCGGGAATGCGAATGGCTCAAGGATCTCGCCGACTGCTGGCAGTCCGTGCTGTGCCCTCACGATCGCAACAGGGTCGTCCTTGCCAACATACCTGCCTGCTATGAGCGAGAGTTTCGTAATGCTGACAGAGGCTGCGACAGTCCTGTCATCTTTCCTCATAATTTTCTTCAGGATGTACCTTCCCGTAGTGCCGATCAGGGCGAGCAGGTCATACGATTCCTCGGGCGTACTAAGCTCGTACGAGCTGCCTTCTATAACATCCAACACATCAAAGATAAAGCCATCATGCATTTTCGGATCGATCACTAAGCCTGCAGAGGAGAACGGGTCTGCGAAGATCTTATACATTGGCAGGTTGAACGCACCTGGTTCTGTCTTGTCAGCCATGAAGACCACAACGGGTTCACTCGCCCTCTCCTCGAATTCTATCTCGGTGTAGCCGGGGCCCATCCCTTTCAGGTTGCCTGAACATGCATCAGCCAACAGATCCTGACCCGCAGCATAGAGCCCGAGATCCTTTGCGATGCAGGCGCATTTGCTGAAAGTGTTCCATGCCATTTTATGGATCTCAGGATTGTCCTCTCCCTTTCGGTGAGTCATTATTAGTTCCAGATCGTCGCCGCAGTTGGTCACACGGTAATCATACAGGAGACCTGATTCTTTTGCAGACTTGAGGCTCTCCTCTGCGGTGTTTAACAGATCGGGGTGGACCACATGGTGCCCCGCTACGGATCCAACGTCAGCTTTTATGACACTGAGTGTCGTTTTGACCATAATCCCCACCGCAGATATTATCAAACCAACAATATTAAAATCTATTGCGTGTTGGTGTGATATGATAGAATTCAATCACATTATTTATTGCATATAACTGTGATGATTTTTTTAGGCTAATTGTGATTTATGTTACTGCCTGAAGGCTATGCATGGTTGATGATGGTCCTGAAAGCGGATAATTGTCACACCGTGGCAGCTTTTATAAGAAGATCCCTATCACAAGCACAGATATCACGTAAAGCGCTATCACGAAGAAGATCCACTCTCCCTTGGATAGGAAGGTCAGTCCCGCTATTACTACCCTAAGGAGTGGGGTCAGCGCAAGGACGACAATCCCTGCCCATATCAAGGGTATTTCAGAGAGGAAACCCACAGTCATCAGTGCGGCACTTGACAGCACCCCTGCACGAAGGACCCAAGATAGAATTGTTTCAACGCTCACCATGACAACAGACCTCCCGCTTTGAAGAAGAGGATTATTCCGAATAAGATTAGCACTACTCCCAATAGCCTTTTGATGGTGATCGATTCTACTCTCACCATAATGCGTGTCCCTGCATATGCCCCAAGCATTATGCCTAGTACCGTTGGAACTGCGGCGTATGGGTCGACAAAACCGCCGGTCAGATATATGAACGCGCTGGCAGCAGCCGTGACGCCAACCATGAAATTGCTCGTGCCCGCTGCCGCCTTTATCGGTACCTTCATCACCAAGTTCATGATAGGAACCATTACAACGCCCCCCCCAATACCCGCTATTCCAGATATAGATCCTGCCAGTAGGCTGGCAAACAGACCAAGCCGCATTCGTACTGGGGTGTAAAGTACATCACATTTCGTTAGGGCGTCGTAAAATCCGCCGAGTACGAGCCTAGAGCCAGCTTCAGGGGGGACTATTTTTTCGGATCTGGGGGACTTGAACATCATGAAAGCAGCAAAGAAGATGACGATGCCCAGCACTATCTCGGTGAACAGGGATGGCAGGATCAATGCTAAGATCGCCCCCGCTACTGCGCCTGTGACGGTGCAGGTCTCGAGAACCATGGCAAGCTTTACATTGGTTATCTTGTCCTTCAGATAAACGCTGCCACCCATGCTCGAACTCGCTATCACCGCAAGCAGGCTGAGAGCAACTGCTTGGTGGGCAGGGAGGTTCAATACAAGTATGAAGAAGATTATCATTAGGACCCCGCCGCCAAGCCCTAGCATGGCACCCAGACAACCAGCGAATATACCGAATAGGAGTATCGAGATCAAGGAAAAGGGATCCATTGCAAGTCCTTCTTATGATAAATGATGCTTGGAATTAAGCCTTGTCTCAACAGATATTCTTTTTTATATCCTTCATCACTATGCTTTTGTGATTCGAATGATATCCAGTCGGGTTACGAAGGGTGTCCAGCGGTCCCCTCACAGGTCGCTCTTCAAGGCGACCGGTCTCACCGATGAGGAGCTGGCTCGACCTATTATAGGGATTGCAAACTCGTGGAGCGAGCTCATACCGGGTCACATTCATCTCAGAGCCTTGGCGGATGCCGTGAAAGCTGGTGTTAGGATGGCTGGCGGAACACCGCTGGAGTTCAATACGATCGGGATTTGCGATGGGATTGCTATGGGTCACGAGGGGATGCGAAGCTCGTTGGTCAGCAGAGAGATAGTCGCGGATTCCATAGAGGTCGTTGCGAAAGCGCACGCCTTCGATGGCATGGTATATGTTTGCAGCTGCGACAAGGTGGAACCAGGCATGGTCATGGCCTCCCTCCGCATCAACATCCCTTCGATCTTCGTCACAGGTGGACCCATGCTGTGCGGATGGCGGAGAGGAAAGAGGCTTACGCTTGACTCTTCCTTCGAGAGTGTCGGTGCCTACTTGGCGGGCAAGATCGATGATAAGGCACTTCTGGAAACTGAGGAGTACGCTTGCCCAGGAGCTGGATCCTGTGCTGGAATGTACACAGCGAATACCATGGCTTGCATGATCGAAGCTATGGGTTTATCGCTGCCGGGGAGCGGCACAATACCGGCTGTCGATGCAAGAAGGGTAAGGCTTGCAAAGAGAGCCGGAATGATGGTAATGGACTTGTTGAAGAAGGATATCACACCGCGCAAGATCGTGAAGATCGCTTCATTGAGGAATGCGATTGCTGTCGATGTGACCATGGGTGGGTCGAGCAACACCGTGCTACACCTCATGGCTATTGCCAAAGAAGCTGGCGTGAAGCTCGAGCTGGAGGATTTCGATAAGATCAGCAAAGCAACCCCCCAGCTTGTTGATATGATGCCTGCTGGAAATACAGCCGTGGAAGACCTTGATAGGGCAGGGGGCGTCCAGGCTATAATGAAGAGGCTTTCTGAGCTTAACAGAATTGAACCGGATTGCGTCACGGTCACGACCAAAAAGATAGGCGACAGTATAGGTGAAGCAGAGATCATTGGAGACACCATCAGTCCCACTAAATCTCCGGTAAGGGCAACTGGCGCGTTGGCCATCCTGAGGGGTAACCTAGCCCCGGATGGTGCAGTGATCAAGACCGCAGGTCTTAAGAGATCATCATTTGAGGGTGATGCAGTCGTGTTCGACTGCGAGGAGGATGGGATCGAGGCTGCTGCGAAGAAAAAGATCGCGAAGGGAAACGTCGTTGTCATAAGATATGAAGGTCCAAAAGGTGGCCCTGGCATGAGGGAGATGCTCTCGCTCACATCGATGCTCCTCGGGATGGGCCTTGGTGAGAGAGTGGCACTAGTCACTGACGGAAGGTTCTCAGGGGCGACTCATGGCATGATGGTTGGTCATGTCTCGCCAGAAGCTGCAGAAGGTGGACCGATATCTTCCGTCAGGGATGGCGATCGGATAAGAATTGATATCGAAAAGCGGAGCCTTACGCTACTTGTGGACGACGGTGAGATTAGGAGGAGGATGTCTAAGTGGAAGGCGAAGCCACCGAGATACACAAAAGGAGTATTTTACAGATACAGCAGGCTAGTAACGTCGGCGTCAAACGGGGCTATTCTGATTTAGAACTCCTTCAGCATATCCCTTTGTGAAAGCAATGATTGCGCTGTTTTAGTCTGCTCTCGGAGCAACAACGGGATCCATCTTGGATGCACTTCGCGCCCAATAATATCCTGCTGCTAGGCTTGCATCAAGCTACTATTCAAGAGAACTTTCAGCCCGCGGAGCGTGCGAATAGTTTTTTAACAGACGGAAAGCATAGCGGTTGTGGCGACCCATTTGAAAGTCACCCTAATGTCGTACACGCCGGATCCTGAGAGGGTGGTAGCGGCAGCTGCCAGGCAGTGCTACTCGAAGTTCAGCGCAACCAAAGCGTTCGATGAGTTCACCAAGGAGGATATAAAGAGACAGCTTGGGATAATCCTAGAGAACGGGCACTTTTCAGTCTTGGAACACTCTAGCTTTACCTTTGCCATCGAGGGAATCTCCCGAGCGTGTAGCCACCAGCTCGTTAGGCACAGGATCGCTTCTTACTCCCAGCAGAGCCAGAGGTTCGTCAAGCTGAAGGAGATTGAGTTTATTGTTCCAGAAAAGATCGCTGCGGACGAGAATGCCTCAAAGACGTTCAGGGAAGCTCTCGAGCGATGTAGAGACGTTTACAATGATCTGGTTAACATGGGGGTACCTGCTGAGGACGCTAGGTATATCCTACCGAATGCCTCGCAAACCAAAATAGTAGTCACAATGAATGCACGTTCCTTGATCAACTTCTTCGAGCTTAGGTGCTGCCTTTCCGCACAGTGGGAGATCAGGCAGTTAGCCGATGAGATGCTTAGGCTTGTGAAAGGAGTCGCCCCGACGATCTTTGAAAGAGCAGGTCCCTTCTGCGTCTCAAAAAAGACCTGCCCGGAAAAGAAGTACGACTGCCTCAAGTGGGTTGAGCTCTTCAAGAAAAAGTGAAGAGGGGAGAATACTACTTCCTTTTCATATTGTCTAGCCTTGCGTTTCTGCGATTCTCTGCCTCGCAGAAGCGCCTTTTCTCCTCTTCCGTCTCGGCTATTAATCTCGGCACCCTTTTTGGAATCCCTTTTCCGTCAAGAGCGACCATGGTAGCATAGGCAGACGCAGCGTGAACTACATCGCCAGTCCAAGGATTCTCAGCCTCGACCCTTACACCTACCTCCATGGATGTGTTGCCGACATGGTTCACAGAAGCTTTCAGTGTCAGGAGATCACCGACCTTTACAGGTTTGTGGAAGTCCATGCGATCCATTGAAGCTATTACAACATTGCACCTAGCATGCCTGTTGGCGACTGCAGCGGCGATCTCATCAACATAGCGGACTATAGCGCCGCCGAATACATTGCCAGCCGGGTTGGCGTCGGAAGGAAACATCCACCTCGTAGAGACAAGCGAGGACTCACTGACTTTTTTACCATTCACCATAGAAATGCCTCTTGTCTATTCTTGCGGGTCGACCTAAATATCTTGATCTTCGAACCTTGATTATCGGTCAATTACCGGGGGTGTTGCCATCATTCCAATAGTTTTTTATCCCGAATGCGCTCTATTTCCAATCTGAGTTGGGGTTGCAGTTGGAAGGCTCGACGCAGCGTCCTGAGAGAGAAGCAGTTGTCACTGACAATGACCCAGCGAACAGCGATCCCTTTGAAGGGATCGCGCATTCCGTGATTATGACCGTTGAGAAGAGGGGTGGCAAAGTCGATTTTCAGGAACTTCAAAAATGGGCAGATGCAACTGAGGTTGGGAAGTACACGCTGAGGACTGTTGTGAACGATCTGATAGATCATGGCAGGTTGAACGCACCAGACGGGTTTCTAGACGGTGATGATGATTTTGAGCCACCGATCCCGAAAGTTGTAGAGCTCCCACGCATCGCTGAGTGCGACATCAAGGCGATGAAGAGGTACCTTAGTGAATACTGGAGCGTCGGCGAGCTAAGGCTCTTCGAAGATATGGTAAGGCTGGGCATGAAAGAGATCAACGAGGTTCTGAAGGCAATCACGGATAGCGGATACGCTGTACTGACACCATTCAGCGTGATAAATGCCACTGAAAAGCTCCTGAGGGAGTCAAGGTAACAGGATGTCCAAGAAACGGCGCTTGCTGATGAAATACGCAGCAGGGCTTTAATTCCCTCGATGAAAAAGTAAAAAAGCAGATCCTTGCCATTTCAAATGAGGTGCTGATTTTTGTCCATTGTTCCAGAAGATAAAGAACAGAAGTCTGTCGGAGGGGTCTTCACAGGCACAGCAAAGGTGGGGGAGATATTGGCTGGGTTCTCGCAGATTGCACTTACGCAACAGGATCTCACCAGCCCAGTAGCGATGCAGATGGCGATGAGCAGGATCTATGAAGCCATGACAAAAGCAGTCGAATCCGGTCCCAAGAGAAAATTTATTGCGGAGGTCAAGTTCGTGGATTCGATGGGCAACCCAGTGGTCCTAGCGCTTGATCTTGGTGACAAGACGCCCCCGTTTATGCACAAGGATGTGAAAGCCCGTATCCTGATAGAGTTGACTGAGGATCAGTCATCTACCTTCTGAAAAGAGTAAGGGGGCAGTCCAGCTGCCCTATACTTGCTTGCACGACACGAGCTTGCAGAGCGAATCGTAGGCACTCTTCCTGCCGAGCTCGAATGCCTTCAGATTCTGTTCGATGCTCTTCTCTGGCACAACTTGGGAGATACTTTCTCTGATGAATTTCTCCTCCAACGGGAAGTCCTTTAGCACGGATATGCATCCTAGGAAGACCGTGTTCTCCGCGTTAAGATTCCCGCTCTCCTTTGCAATTGAGAGGCCATCCACTACTGCTACGTTTGGCGTCCACTCTTTTAGTTTCGAGACTATCTCGTCTATGGTTATGTATTTTGCCTGCTTATCCTTCAGAAGCTTCGAGGTCTCGATTGGGGGATGCATCAGCCTTTTGTTCATCAGGATTATCCCGCCCTTCTTGAGGAACTCGACATAGCGGAGGGCCTCCATTCCTTCTAATGCTATAATGACATCAGCCGCTCCATAAGGAATCAGAGGCGAATATGCATCATCACCGACTCGCATGTGTACGAAGACCGTCCCGCTCCTCTGTGACAGCCCATACATCTCTCCTGTGATCGCTCTCTTGCCGGCTTTGACGCAGGCGTTGCCGATCACGCTCGTCAGGAGTACAAGCCCCTGACCTCCCACTCCACAGAGAAAAATGTCGAAGCTCATGGTTTCACCTCCGTCCTCTTCACCGCAACAAATGGGCACAGCTTCGAGCAGACCGAGCATCCATCGCACTGCTCCTGGGCGATCCGGGGTTTCTTGTCGGTTTCGTCGATCGAGTAACAAGGGCAATAGAAGTCCCGCATACACACATAGGCCTTCTTGCACTGCTCAGTGTCGATATAAAACGGGATGATTGCCTCGCCCTTACGCCTCTTATTCCTGTCTCCATATAGAGCGCACTCCCGGCGGGATATGACTATGGATAGCCCGTCGAAATCGAGCGCTCGCTTGAACACGTCAATGTTCTTTTTGGCATCGTAGGAGTCAACGATCTCGACGAACTCGATACCTATCGCCCTGCAGATATTCTCGATCGATACCTTCTTTCCCTGCCTCCATCCTGCTGTAAAATCCGTTGAGAAGTTTGGCTGCTGCCCCGTCATTGCCGTTACCGAGTTATCCAGTATTATTAATGTGAACTTATTGCCATTATGCACTGCGTTCATGATGGCAGGGATGGCTGCGTGGTAGAAGGTCGAATCGCCCACTACTGCCACGACCCTCTCCTCAATCACGTTGGAGAGACCGTTGGCGACACCGACCGAGGCACCCATGCAGAGGGAGCTGTCCGCATGCGAGATCGGCGGATAGATCCACATCGAGTAGCATCCGATGTCGTTGGAGAAGTAGTGCGGCTTGTTCTTCAGCGCCTGGCTCAGCGCTGCCCAGGTCCCCCTGTGTGGGCATCCGGCGCAGAAGGTGGGGTACCTGTCGGGTAGTGCTACCTTGAGCTTCTTCGCATCGTCCACAATCGAGTCGTAGTCAGGGGCGCTCATACCGAGCGCTGCCGCTATCCCCTTGACCACTAGGTTAGGGTTATACTCCCAGGCTTCTGAGAACGTGCCCGACCACTTTCCATAGATGGTAACGGCTGGGTTCGTGTCCTTTGCTAATGCGTAGACCTCACGCTCCAGGTAGGGCGATAGCTCCTCCACGATAAGGACTTTTGCCAGTCCCTTGATGAAAGTACGGATAAGGTTCTTTGGGAGAGGATAGGTGGTCCCGAGTTTGAGCACCTTTGCCTTTGACTCGAGACCAAGTATCTTCAATGCCTCAAGAACGTAGAGGTATGATACGGACGAGGTAATTATCCCGAAGTCACTCGGGGCATCCCTTACATAGTTGAACTCAGAGCTTTCGAACTCAGTCGCTAGCTCCTCTGCCCTCTTCAGCATCTTCAGCTTCTTCTGCCTCGCCCCCTCGCCAAGCGTTGTGAACTCCTCATTTAGCTCCCTCCACTTGACTCTCCTGAACTCCTTCCTGTCGATTCCGTCCAGTCTCACTATGCCGCTCTGGTGGTTGACGCGCGTGACGGTTCGCACAATCACAGGAACGCGATGCCTCTCTGAGATCTCGAACGCCCTCTTCACCATGTCCTTGGCCTCCTGGGCCGTCGATGGCTCAAGCATGGGGATGTAGGCATTCGGCGCAAAGAATCGCCCATCTTGCTCTGACTGGGATGAGTGGGCATGCGGGTCGTCCGCCATGACCAAGACCAGCCCTCCTCTTACGCCAGTATAGCCAAGGACAAACAGGGCATCGGAAGCAACGTTCGTACCCACGCTCTTCATGGCTGTGAGGCTCCTTATTCCTGCAAATGAAGCACCTGCGCAGATCTCCAGGGCGACTTTCTCGTTTGTGGCAATCTCCATGTGGTAGTCGAAACTGCCCACAGCGTCGTTGAAGGTATCAAGAACCTCTGATGTTGGCGCTCCTGGATAAAAGGCGACCACCTTCACGTCCGACTCCAAGGCGCCCCTCACTATTGCCTCGTTGCAGAGCATGAAGGCATTTCTTTTTTCGTTTGCGACTACATCTCTTAAAACCATGAGAAATTATACGCTTCTTTCGATAATAAGAGTTAGGGTGGCATCAGCCCAAGACTCTTCAGCGCACTCTTATCCCAGGCGCATGGCGAACTCCTTCAGATCCTTCACAAAGTAGCGACCACGCCGTCTTCCCCTCCTGTCTAGGTAGAAAGCTTTCAGCCCTGCTCTCTTTGCACGCACGTAGTCGAGCTCGAGGCTATCCCCAATGTGCGCCATGTATCCCGGCATCGTGCCAATCCGTTCGCAGACAGCAGCGTATGAATCGGTGCTCTTCATCAGGCCAAGATCGGACAGCGTAGAGATTATGTGGCGGAAGTACGGCTTCAGATTCTCGGTCGTTATTTCGAGGAAGAGCCTTGATGAGTTGGAGATCACCATCAGTTCATATTTTTCACTTAGCTTCTCAAGGACATCCACGACCTCAGGATAGAGCGTGACTGCCGACTTATACTGTTGGACAAGCGTCTTTGGGTTGACCTCCAGGCGGTATCGCTTTAACCAATAAGGCAGATCGTACCATTCCGCTCTTGCGGGACCTATCAATTCATAGTCAGCGTAGAGCTTCTGCTTGGCGTCATCAAGGTCGATCTTCCAGCTGTCGGAGACCAATTGTGGAAGGACCTCGAGCCAGACCAAATCAGCGAATGCTGTCGTTACCAGCGTCCCGTCTGCATCGAAGGACACTGTGGTGATCTTCTGCTTCATCACATCCCCCTAGAGGTAAAAACAAAAATGAAATAATAAAAAAAAATGTTGTGTGTTGTTCGGATTATCCAGCGTTTACTTCTTTCCTCCTTTTGTGGAAACTTTTATCTCAACTGTAGAGACATTCCTTGGTGGATCGCCAATTATCTCTGTTCCGATAATCACTGTTTTCACAGCAGCACTGCCGCTAAGGAATCTCTTTGAGACGACTTCAGCAACGTCCACTGCGGATGAGATAGCCCTGCCTCTGGCCTTGATAGTTATCTCACCAGTCTCTGTAAGCTGCATTAAAGCAGCCATGGCATAGCTCATAACTGGTTTCTTTCCGACCAAAATCACGTCTCTAGGCATTGATGGTTTCTCAGGAACCGGTGCACCTTCAGCCACGATTGTTCACCTCCGAACGCACTGTATTTTGTGCCACATACTTTTCTCACCTATGGTATTTAAGCTGTTCTGGAAAATGATGGTGGGGAAAGGATTAAAAACTCTTCGAACGTACTAATGGTGGGATGTATGGCACATAATCAGGAGATAGTGAGAGTAGATTCCAAGGGGAGGGTAACCATCCCCTCATACATGAGAGCAGAGCTTGGGATGCAAGAGGGATCGTACGCAGCTGTCAGGATTAACAGGGATGACAGGAGCCTCTCGGTGAATCTCTTTGCCGGGGCGAGGGCGAAGCTTGTGGAGATGAGGCTGATAATACCTGACAGACCTGGCGCGCTGGCAAGGGCAGCGCGGTCCCTCGGCGAACTAAAGCTCGACCTACTGGCATCCAGCTCCAGGACCCTGAAGAAGGGGGACGCAGCGGAGTGGGTTGTGGTGGCAGATATTTCAGAAGCAGGCAGAACCCCCGAGGAGATACGAAAGAAGGTCCTTGAGAACAAGGATGCGACGTCGGTAGAGGTAAAGGTGCTTTCTGACTAATCAACGTTTTCTCCAACAATCGATCAATTCGCTAACCCAAACCCATAAAAAAAGGTCACTTGGCTGCGCAAGTCTTGCAAACAGACTTCTTGAATACACCCAGTCTCTTGGTCTCCACTAGGCAATCTTGGCAGACCTTACTGTTGCAGTTTGGGCAGATCTTGACATCGGCTTTGCATAGGGGTTCCCCGCATACACTACATTGGGTGAGGCAAGCAGCGCAGACAGGCTTACCACAAGTCTTGCACTCATTCCGTGTCTCCTCGACGCAGAACTCCCTCCTGCAGCTTGTGCACTGCCAGGAGTCGTTTCTGCAGACTTCCTCACCGCACTGGCCGCATTTCAGAATGTGATCCTCGCAGAAAGTCTTGCCGCATACCTTGCACTTCACCTGCTCAAGAATGCATAGGTCCTTCTCGCACTTCTCGCAGTAGGCAATATGCATCTTGTAGTGCTCTGAGCAGTACAAGTTCCCGCAAACCTTGCATTCCTTTACATGAGCCGGGCAATAGACCTTCTCGGCACAGTCAGTGCACCTCACAGTGCAGCTCCTGCACACCTTCTTGCCGCACGCAGAGCATTCCAACGCCTCCTCGTCAACGCAGTATACCTTTTCGCATTGAGGGCACTTCCAGATGTGCTTCAGGCACGCGCTCCTGCCACAGGTAGAGCAGGTCTTTAAGTGGTCAGGGCAGTAGATCTCGCCACATTTGCAGCAGAAGAGGCCCCCTTCCAGCGAGTCTATGGTGGTCCCGCACTCGGTGCAGGTGCCAAAGACGCCCCTCCCGTTAGCTGCGTTCCACTCGAGCTTAAAATCGTTGGTCATCCCTGCGAAAGAAGCGCGGTAAAGTGCTTCGATGGCTGGCACCCAGACTAGCTGAAGGACCTCAACATCCACTTCTTCGACCTTCGGCTGGAATACTATGTTCTGCAGCGGAGTGTCAAGCAGGGTATCCAGCTCCCTCTCCACCTTAGAGACATCGAGCTTCATGGAGCCTTCAAGTTTCTCCTCATCCCTCCGGCACGCCCCCGTCTTCTCGCTAAGTTCGGATATGCGCCGTTCCAGCCTCGATAGCCGGGCCTCCCTCGTCTGGATCTGCTGGGAGAGTTTCAGAGTAGACCTCCCTTCCCTGTCAGCCCTCACCCTATCCTTCTCGAGAGATCTGAGCTCCACCTTTATTCCATTCACGAGCTTCTCTATACTCTCGTATTCATCCTTCACTCCTTTTACGCGAAGGCGGACCTCCTGAAGTTTGGACGAGTATGCGGACTGTATCTCCGCCACCTTCGCCCTCTTCATTTCACCCAGTTTTCCCCTTAACCTGGACCTGAACTGGTCCATAGATTCACCAGGCTTCGAGTACTCTGCAAGATCTTTATTGAAGAGGATGTTCTGCGTCAGCTTGGAAGCTGTGAAGGTCTTCAGCGGACCCTTCAGGCCCTCGACACTTGCTGCCTCTAGGACCACGTTGGAAGGCTGTTCGTGCTTCCCTTCCCTTGTCGGACTTGGTGATGGGGGATAGTCCAGCACCTCCTTCGAGACAAGGTTGTATGCAGACTCGTGGCGCCAGTCCACAAGCGGGACGGAGCTGTCCACTGGAACTAGTCGCCTGAGTCTCTCGTTGAAAGTGATCTCAGGGTTCTTCCTGATTGATGACACAGACACCTCGGAGAAGAGCGCAGGCATGTACTTCAGCTCGGACTTCAACAGCTCGACCGAGTCCAGAGACTTGTTTTCCTTGAGGATCTCGAGTATTACCTGCTCGTCCACCCTCATGGGCATGTACAGGGACGGGAGCGCAGGCGGCAGCTGCGGCGGTGTGCCCGGGGAGGCCCTCATCTTCATCAGCTTCTCCTTTAGGGCTGCCATCCTCTTCCGCATCTTCTCCCTCTCTTCGGGCGATACAAAATCCAAGGGGTTGAACCCTGGTGCCCCGTGCTTCGTCTCCCTGCTCCTTACTTTGATCAAGAGGGGGATTCTCTCGACAACGTCGCCGGTCACGATGGCGTCGCCGGACTCAAGCCAGTTGATGTCGTACTCCCATTCCTTGCCCAAGCCGCCGCTCTCGACGGCGATCCTGGTATCGTTAGGGTCGGTGAGCCTGTGTATTATCCAGGTCGCCGATAGGCTTCTGACAGTCATGTCCAAGAGCTGGGGCCTCTGCGTCAGCACGATCATGTTAGCGCCGAACTTCCTGCCCTCCTGCGCGAACCTCCGGACTATCTCGAGCGTGTCCTTCACGTATGGATCGCCCTTCTTGCTCCGCCCTGCAAAGAGGTGCGCCTCATCAAGCGCCAAGTAGAAGGGTGGTATCTGCATGACCATTATCGCATCTAGCAGCTTCTTCAGCACCTTGAAGACTGCGGAGTACTGCTGCTCAGAGGAGAGCCCCCTCAAATTTACGATTGTGCACTGCATCTGCGAGACTATGTCCTCAGGCCGGGTGCTCTCTAGGGCGGAGATGTCGATGTCTGCGCCCGGGTTGAAGACCACATCACCAAATTCTATTATCTGCTCAGAGTATGCCTTCGGCTCGGCTCCGAACTCCTCCGAAGGCGAGTCCGCGGGGACCTTGAGGCTTGAGTACTCCCCGTGCGCGTCGATGATCACGACTGGTATCCCCTTCTTTATCAGTTCCTCTGCGATGACCCCCATCGTGTAGGACTTTCCAGCTCCGGGTTTTCCAACAACGAAAACCCGCGTCAACTTCTTTATGGGGAGCCATACCTTGAAATCGGTGGACCTCAACCTGCCAATGTAGATTCCCTCCGATTCCGGGGTTTCCAAACCCAAGCCCTTCCTGACGGCTTCCTCAGAGGCGAATTGGACTTCAGATCCAGGTATGAATGGGGTCTTGGGTGGCACCCCTACAACTGCGCAGACACCGATAGATTTGTCCCCGCTCCTCTTAATGTCCTTCATCATCAGCAGGTAGCTCTTGCCTTCGTGCTTGACCTCGACATAGTCGTTCTTGCCCAATCCTTCCTTCAATACTACCATTGAGAATGATTCCGTGCTTGTGACGCCTTCGATCTTTCCTGCAACGGATTCCGAAGACAAAAATCAGACCTCCCTATTGAGTTGTCGTGCAATATTTATAACCGATTCGGATGGAATATTTCTCTAGAAGTCTTATTTTCGTACGACTGCGAACGATAAGCGGATTGATAAGTTTCATTTACGAACCTTTTTAGACTGTAAGCGTATGCAATTAGGAGCATGTAAGACGAAAAAGTTTATATAAGGTGCGAATTACAATTATGCGGTGCTTCCATTGGCAAGGACACTAATTCTCGATTCAACCCTAAGGGAGGGTGAACAAACCCCCGGAGTCTCGTTCAGCGTTGATGAGAAGCTGGAGATAGCAAGGCGTCTGGACGATGCGAAGATCGACATGATAGAAGCAGGGCATCCCGCTGTCTCCCAGGATGTAGCGGAAGCTGTAAAGAGGATAGCAGCAGAAAGGCTCTCGGCGGATGTGCTGGCCCACTCGAGGGCACTCATATCGGACGTGAACTGTGCGATCAAATGCGATGTACCTCGCATTGCCATATTCATAGGGGTCACGGAGAGGAAGCTCAACTCGATGAAGATGAATGAGGAGAAGGCAATCGATGCGGCTGTGAAGTGCGTTCAGTACGCCAAGGATCACGGGATGAAAGTCAGGTTCACTGCAGAGGACGGGACGAGGGCAGACTATAATTTCGTGGTGAGGATCTGCAGCGCCACAATAGACGCCGGCGCAGACAGGATAAGCGTCCCCGATACAGTTGGGTCTATGATGCCATCTGATATGAAGGAGATCTTCTCCAAACTCTCAAAGGATCTGAATGCAGACCTCGATGCCCACTGCCACAATGATATGGGTATGGCTGTTGCGAACGCCTTGGCAGCTGTCGAGGGTGGCGCCTCAGCGGTCCACACAACGGTAAATGGCCTCGGGGAGAGGGCGGGCATAACGCCGCTTGAGCCCTTTGCGGTGGCGCTGAAGGTACTGCACGGAATGGATACAGTCGATCTTGGGAAGCTACCGGAGCTCTCCATGCTTGTGGAGAAGTATAGCGGCATACCAATCGCCCCCACGCAGCCAATAGTTGGAGAGAACGCCTTCTCACATAAGGGCGGGGTGCACGCAGCAGCTGTCATATTCGATCCCCAGACGTACGAGGCTTTCCCCCCTAACATCGTAGGAAGGCAGAGGGAGATTGTGATCAGTAAGTACTCAGGGAAGGTAGCGGTGGAGGACAGGCTCAAGAGGCTCGGCGTTGCGCTCACCGAGGATCAACTCCTGACAGTCCTCTCGGAAATAAAGGAGAGACTGGAGATAAGGAGCTTCAGGGATGTAGACATTCTAGAGCTGGCCGAAAAGGCAACGGGCAAGAAGCTGGAGGTGCAGGTGCCGAAGAAGATCGAGGCTCTGGTCATGGTGAAGTGCGAGTCCAATGTCTATACCACATCAGTAGCGCGCAGGATACTCTGGATAAAAGGCGTTGATAGAGTCCTGGAGATAAGCGGTGACTTCGATATCGAGGTGCTGATCGACGTGGATTCCATATCGCAGATGAACGAAGTGCTTGAACAGATAAGGGTCATAAAGGGTGTGGCCGAGACAAACACAAGGGTTGTGCTCAAGAAGTTCAACAACGGGTCATAGCTATCGCTATCAATCAACAGGTATCAGTAGGCTATTCTTGATCGTTGCTCACACTGCCGGAAGATGGGTTTACAGTCTTCCAATGTCCTCGTTCCATAGCGCAGGGTGTTTAAGGATGAACGCCTGCATCAGCTGCTTACAGTCCTCCAAGTTGAGATCGACGACTTCAACCCCGTGGGATCTCATGAAATTGCTTGCCCCGGAGAAGCTCTCTGACTCTCCAACAACAACCTTCTTTATGCCGAACTGGATCACTGCCCCGGCGCAGAGGTAGCAGGGCATAAGGGTAGAGTAGAGGACTGCGCCTCGGTAGCTCTTCACCCTACCTGCATTCTGAAGGCAGTCTATCTCGGCGTGCATTATTGGATTGTTTTCTTGCACGCGCTTGTTATGCCCCCTGCCCAGCATCTTGCCAGCCCTGACGAGTACTGAGCCTATGGGGATACCGCCCTCCTTCAGCCCGAGCCTTGCCTCCTCAATTGCCGCCTTCATGAAGGAATCCATGCTGCACCACAATCTACTACGGTTGCAAGGCGCGCAATTGAGCCTTTCGCAGGGTAAGCCAGGCGGTTCGGATGCACTCCGGGTCAAAATTAATATTCGAGGAGAACCGCCTTGATCTAGGGACTGCTATGCTCAAGAGGGAAGATGCGCTAGCTTTGGTGAGGAAGAATGTGGCAAAAGAGAACAACGTAAAGCATATGATAGCCGTGGGGGCTGTCATGAAGGAGACGGCTAAACAGCTGGGCGAAGATGCATCAAAATGGGAGCTTGTCGGGATACTGCACGACATTGACTTCGAGAGGTGCACGGGGCTAAACGACCACACCAAGATAGCCAAGGAAATGCTGAAGGACCTTGTCACCGACGAGATAATTGAGGCGATAATGGCTCATAATTATGAGAATACGGGGGTGGCGCTTGACAGCAGGATAAAGAAAGCGCTGGTCGCCAGCGACGCCGTGTCAGGGCTGGTAGTTGCTTCCGCGCTTGTAATGCCCTCGAAGAAGATTGAGGAAGTCAGGCTGGACTCATTGATGAAGAAGTTCAAGTCCAAGGACTTCGCAAAGGGAGCCAGCAGGGATCGCATCGCAGTCTGCACTGAGCTTGGGATGACGCTTGAGGGATTTCTTTCAGTCGCCCTCGAGGGAATGAAAGGAGTATCCGGGGAGCTCGGTCTTTAGACCAGCGCATGCTCCGCGGATTTTGAGCACTGGCACTCCCTCTCCTTGGCCAGCTTCGGTATGAGCTTGGCAAGAAGTGACTTCACCTTCTCCACATTTGACTTGAGTGTAATTACTACCTCCTCTGCGGTCACGGGTTGATCTGCCCAGACGTCGTAGTCGGTTACTGTTGCAAGCGTTGTATAGCAGATGCCCAGCTCCCTGGCTAGTGAGACCTCCGGCACCAAGGTCATGCCAATGATCTCGGCCCCCCACCCCCTGAAGAGCCGGGATTCTGCCTTCGTGGAGAACCTAGGACCCTCGATGCAGACGTACGTGGCGGACCGATGGAAGGGTATGTTCAGCTCTTTCGCCGTCTCTGCACTCAGCTTCCTCAGCTCGGGGCAGAACGGGTCCGCCAGCGAGAAGTGCCCCACAACTGCTCCGTCGTAGAATGTGTAGTTCCTCCCCTTTGTGAAGTCAATGAACTGGTCGGGTATGACGAGATCACCCGGTTTCATTTCTTCCTTCAAGCTGCCGACAGCTGAAGGGGCAAGGATCCTCTTGACACCAAGGTCCCTCATAGCTAGCACGTTGGCGCGATAGTTTATGAGATGAGGGGGAATGGTGTGCCTCTTGCCGTGCCTTGGCAGAAATGCCACCTTCACACCCTTGAACTCACCAACAGAGATTAGGTCCGATGGTGAGCCGAAGGGCGTGTACATTTTGACTTCGGATACGGAGCTGAAGAGCGAAGGGTCATAGAAGCCGCTTCCGCCCAGGATCCCAATCTCAGCGGTGCATGAAGCCATAAGGACACCACTTCTGGTCTGTTGCCCATTTGTTATAAAACTTATCTGGACGCCAAATGGTAGCCCTTTTTCCCTTTCGCAAGAGTGCCTTTGGACACGAGGTAGTCCAAGGATCGCGCGTAGAACCATTCATCGAAGGTAACACCATACCATTCTTCGAACTTTTTCTTGAGGTCTCCCATGGTCCACTCCGCTCTCCCCTTTTCTTCGATAACTATCCGCTTGATGAAGCCGATTATGTCCTCCAGTCTTGTCCACGGGTATTGGTACCAGATCCAGCCTTTGACCTCTTCAGCGAAGAAGTCCGGCTTGATCTTGCTGCTGGATGAGATCCATTGGAGCGTCGCCACCTTGATCTCGTCCGGCCTACAGTTCGTCCATATGTAATCCTTTGCAACGATGATCGAGTCCCCCGTATCGGCTATGTCATCCATGATGAGAACGCGCTTGTGGTTGAGATCGTAGTCCAGCGGGTACTTGACAGTCGCCTCCTTAGCTATCTGGGCTGCTGAAGGCCAGTGGGAGATCTGGAGGGAGACTAGGTCGCCAACGACCAGCCGGTCGCAGACAAGCCTTCCAGGGACATAGCCGCCCCGCGATATTGCTATGATGACCTCAGGGCGCCATCCCGATCCATAGATCTTGTCGCTCACTGACTTGCACCATTCATCGACTTCATCCCAAGTAACCTTTTTTGTGTTAACCTTCGGCAACGAATTTCACCGCAGATATTTCTATCAGGACGATTAATAAGCATAAGCCATAGAACTTCTTATGGGAAAAACGTGACATCCTAGACGCCTAAGGCGCGATTATAACCGGCTAATGTGCATTTTTATATACTCACAAGGACCATTCTCTCAGCCGGTGCCTTTTCTGAAGACATATTCCCAGTCAGCCATCTACCCGGTTGAGAAGAAGGACAGGGTGCTTTCTGGCTTAGACGCTTCGCTGCTCTGGGCTGGTTCCGCCATTGCTGTCAACGTGTGGTACAGCGGTGGATACCTTTCGTCCATTGGATGGGTCCCGGGGATAGTTTTGATACTCCTCGGCTCGTTTGTAGGGAGCTTAATCTTCGCTGCAGCAGGCGCTATCGGCACTGACTTGGGCATTCCCTCGATGGTGACGGTGAGACCAAGTTTCGGGATAAGAGGATCTTACGTCATGAGCGCTCTGAACTATGTTGCGCTAATCGGATGGACAGCTTGGATGATAAACATAAACGCATCCGCAGCTGACAAGATCAATTCTCTCATTTTCGGCTTCAATGGCTTCCCTCTCTGGGTCGTCGTCTGCGGCATCATCTGCACAACCTTGGCCATACTCAAGGCTGAGAGCTGGAGACGCTTTACCAGGATCTCAGTAATGGCGCTGATTATCACCGCCATTGCCATCAATGCAGTGGTCTTCTACAATTACGGCTGGGGTTACCTTGCTTCCAAACCTACTTGGGGGACGCCCGCTGGGACCGTCTTCGATCTTGCGCTGATAATACCTCTATCTTGGGCGCCACTGGCTGCGGATTATATGCGGTTTGCTAGGTCCTCCAAGGGAGGTTTTTTTGGGTCACTATTTGGCCAAGGTTTCGCAAACGCGTGGTTCTATATTACTGGTCTGGCATGCGCACTGGCCTTTGGCTTGTACGATCCAACAGTCTATGTGACACAAGTGGGTGGCCTTGTCTTCGGGCTGGTCGCGCTATTCGTCATCTGGTTCGGCACGATCACAACGACATTCCTGGACATCTACTCAGCAAACATGTCTGTAATCAACGTATTCCCCAATGTTAAGGAGTGGCAGGGAAGCATACTGACCGGCGCGATCGCCATTGTCATAGCCTTCCTTCCGTGGCTGAACTCCTTCGTCCAGTTCCTCAACTTGATCGGTGCAGTGTTTGTTCCCCTCTTTGCTGTGGTTCTGGTGGACTATTTCCTGATAAGAAAGAGACGGTACGACATTGGCGGGCTGTATGCTAGATCGCTCTACTGGTACAGTAGCGGCTTCAAGTTTGCTTCAATACTCTCATGGATCGCAGGGGTCACCCTTTACTTCGTATTTCAGCAGATTGCCCCGCAAATAGGAGCAACGCTGCCATCGTTCCTCCTGACAGCTGCAATCTACATGTTAATGGTGAAGGTGGCTAGGAGTTAGGCTCTGCTTATTAACACAAGTTCTAAGAAAAGACTCTCCTCAGGGGTGGGGAGGGCAAGCCTCACGACATATGTGAAAGAGTCTGACAACGTGATTGTCCTTTTTTCTCATTCACTAGGGGGCATTCACGAACGAGGCAGCTTGAGTAAATGCTTAAGAAGAATATGCTCTAGAGAATAGTGGGGAAAGTTGACATGGTCTTCTGTCGCAATTGCGGTAGCCAGAATGAGGATGGCGCGGCATTTTGCAAGAATTGTGGCGCGAGAATAAGCCCTGTCGACAGCAGGGAAAGCAGGCACGAAGCCCGTATGTACTGGAGGTTGCGCGTTGGCGCCCTGTGGGGGGTGGCAGTAGGCATCTTAGTTGTAGCTATCGGGCTCAGCATTGCCTATAATCTCAGCTTCTGGAACTGGATATGGCCTGTTTTTCTGATATTGGTCGGAGTAATAATAATCACAAGTGTCATGATGAGAAGACGCCCGGGTTATGATTTGCATTAATTCTGGGAGGGGTATGAAAGTTGCCAGATGAGTGGGAGCATGATGAAAGGCGCAACCTAATGGGTCTTGTGAATTTTGGGTTATTCCTTGTCACAGTGGGGATAGTGTTTGCCATTACCCCTGGCCTCTATGACGCTATCGTCCGGTTCGTCAGGGACTTTAGGATTGCTGAGATATCTCCAGGGATATTCTTCCCTGAGCCTATCCGTAACCATACGGTGGTCTATGGGGCTTTCTACACTTTCTGTCTACTGTTTGGAGGGCTCCACATAGTTACCCTTGCAGGGAGGTTTGCCTTTAAGGACAGTTTAAGGAGGAAGACGAGCACCCTGGCATCAATGGTCTTCTGGCTGGGATCGGCATATAGCACAAGCATGCTCATCGCATTGAGCATTGCGTGGCCCGCATTCGTGGGCTATATAGTCGCGGTAGGAGGTGTCTGCATAGTTATTGAGAGCCTCATACTGCTAGCTGTAAGGCATTAATGCCAAGCCGTGCCTACTGGGAAGCAGCAAAGCAGAAAAAAGGAGATGAACAGCCTTCTATCTATATTAGAACGAGTACTATTGCTCAATCGCTAGACCTTTGCGACCTACCTGCTTAGGTATCCAATGCTGTTGACAAACCTTGGCATCGATTCAAAGTAATCATTGAGTTGGCAGCTGGTCAAAGGTTCTTGCCCAATAGTCTTAAATACGGTAAGGAAGCAATTCACTTCAATTCGGAGGGCAATAATTGAGCAAAGGTGTAGGCCTTTTCAGTTAAGACCCAGAGTCTTTTGAGTATCAGACCCTCCGCAACCCTTGAAGAGTCCTTGGTAAGGCTCGCCAGCAGGAACATGACACCTGTCCAGACTAGAGTCGTCAAATACATATACGCGCGGGAGGCGACCTCTTCGTGCACATATTCATGGTACGTCAGGGCTATCTCAAGAGAGCTTGGCATACCTGAGTCCACGGTCAAGTGGTGCCTCAATATCCTCAGGGAGATGCTGCTGATAGAGGCGGGAACTGCCTCGGAGAGAGGCCTGCCGCTTAAGCTTACCTACCCAGGCTTGGTTGTTGCGGAGATGCTGTCCAAAATCAACGTTGGAATGCAGAAGGAGGTAATTGTTGAATGAGAATAACACCTGTTGTAGCAATCAGCGTCGTAGCGCTAGCTATATGCTTCATTTTGGTGCCCTATCTCGCCGCCACAGTAGGAGGTTGGTACGCGTACTGGGGTGCCTTATTGATCAGTGCTGTTTGGGCAGCAATCCTGTTGTGGCTCAAACTCACGAAATACTGGGAGGGTGATGATTGATGGCTGGAGAAATTCCTATTCCGACCCCAACTCCGGAGTCGTCCATAGCGGTAATCATTGCAATCGCCGCGCTGCTCATCGTAAGCACGGGCATAGGAGTGTACTATTTCAGAAAGGTAAAGAGCTTCGACGAGTGGATGGTAGGGCATCGCGACATGGGTCCCGTTGTAACCGGGTTGGCCCTGGTTGCAACCTGGCTCAGTGGCTGGGCCATTTTCGGCAACGCCGGGCTCAGCTATGCATACGGCTGGTCGGGCGCATGGCTTATCGGCATAATGAACCTTATGGGCCTCTCGCTCTGTGTTGTGCTTGGCTACCGAATGAGGCGTTATGCTGCCTTGGGCGCAAAGACCGTTCCTGAGGCTGCGAGGATAAGGTTCGATAGCAGGCTTGTCCAGGGTCTAGCTGGCTTCGCGATGGCGATTCTTCTCCTAGTGTACAGCATCGGCCAGTTCAAGGCAATGGCATCAGTCTGGAATCTGACGACCGGAACAGACTGGCTCCTGAGCCTTGTTCTAACGGCTGTTCTTTGCGCTGTTTACATAGCGATAGGAGGCTATGCTGGCACGAATGTCTCAGTTGCTCTCCAGGGCGCTATATTGATCGTGGTAGGGATCGCCTTCGGAATAGCTTCGATATTCTGGGCTGGCGGACCAGCTAAAATAGCAGCCGCTATTGCCAATTCAACATTCGTGAAACCGGGTGGTGCGGTAACTCCAGTGTCAATAGGCGGATACACGGCATCTCTGGGCCCAAGCTACCCGGCTTTCGATTGGTTAGGAGTCGTGGCCGTGATGTTCATGTTCCTCTTCATGGCTACAGGCTTCCCCCACAACATAGCGAGATTCATCGGCGCAAGGAAGACCACCAAGAAGGAATACGGCATTTTGATGCTGATCGTCGTGGTCGGCTGTGTGACACCATTGATGATAGGCGCCATGGGCTACGCTGGACTGAGCGTATGGGGCTCCCAGCTGATGTCGAAGGGTCCAATCTACGGAGACGCTGCAGCTGCACTCGTCAGCATGTCTGTTGGAGGTGCAGTTGGTGGGGCAGTATTTGCAGTGGCAGTATTCGCAGCAGCAATTTCGACACTCGCTGGCATGGTGATGATAATGGCAACAAACATCAGCAGGGATCTTATTGCCAATGCAAGGCCGAAGACATCGCCCAAGAGATTGCTACAGCTTTCTAGACTGCTGGTCATCCCATTCGTACTAATTCCTCTGTGGTGGACTTACACCTCCCCGCCTCCAGTGCTTTCAGAGTTCATGTCAGGTTCTGCAGTGGCTCAAGCGGGGATATTCTTCTTTGTCATCGCTGTCTCGATGTACTGGAAGAGGGCGACCAAGTGGGGTGCTGTGGCCACGATAATATTCGGGATGGTCATAGCTTTGCTGCATCCCTCTGTTTACGGCAGCTACCTTCCCCCATTCAACAACTGGGGAATCTGGGCAATGGTTTTGATGTTCGGGTGTGCAGCGGTCTACGTCGGAGTGAGCCTGGTAACAAAGCCCCTCCCTGAAGAGAAGCTGGCAAAGCTCTTTAAGAAGAGTTAAGCCAACTCCCCCTTTTTTTATTCTTGCTATGACATAGAACAACCAGTTTATTCCCCCTTTTTCTGCTACGCAAATCAATGAAGTTGGCAGAACCCAAAAACTATATATTGGCAATGAAGGTTAGAAGTATTTGATGGATATAACGTGATAAATAAGGCGTTTATATCATGCCTAAGCTGACCACGCAGGATATCCTGAAGCTGATTGACGGGCTCAGAGCTGAGGGGTTCGAGGTCATATCTCCCCTCCGCATCAATGGCGTCGTGAAGCTTGCCAAGCTCCCACCTGGTGAAGCGCCTCTGCTGGACTACATTAGGATAAACAATTCACCGAAAGATTTCCTTCTCCCCTGCAGAGAGTCGCTTTACAAGTATAGGAGCACGGCCACGTTAACCTCTTACGGTCTAAAGATCAGGTTCCCCACAGCCGAGGGCCCCTGCCCCGTGACAATAATGCCAGAGTGTACGCTGCCCAAGTCGAAGATCGCGTTTTTCGGGATACACCCATGCATGGTCAATTCAATCAGGTATCTTGACAAGGTCATGCTTAGCGACCCTGCCGACCCCTACTACAAGGGTCGTAGAGATGGAATGTTCATCGCAGTCATGGAATGCGAAGAAGGTGACGATTACTGCCTCTGTGGCATGCTGGATAGTTACAAGGTGCCTGCCGGGTACGCCGATCTGATGATGAGGAAGAGGGACGGGGGATTCCTGGTCAGAGCTGCGTCGGAAGGAGGGAAGGGGGTTTTGGCATTAATCAACAAAACCCAGGAGAAGGACGGAGTGCCAGAACTCGTCCCCAAGATGAAGGAGAAGTATACCTTCGACAGCACTGACGAGGCAGAGATAGACAGGAGGGATGCCAAAGAGTACGTCGAGTTATGTACACTCTGCGCGGCCTGCACGGTGACGTGCCCTACATGTTACTGCGGAGACATCGAGGATGAGTTTAGCCTCATGGATCCCGCCAACGTCGAAAGGACGAGGCTGAGGATGTCCTGCCAGAGGAAATGTTACAGCATGATAGCTGGCGGAACGACATTCCTCAAGACCAAGGATGCCCGGTTCAAGTGGCGGCTCAAGCACAAGTTCCCGTTCTCGGAGCGCGCGTACCAGCTGAAAGGCTGCATCGGGTGCGGCAACTGCATAGCAATGTGCCCTGCAAGGATTGATTTCCGTAAGTTTTTGGGCAGGAGGGAAGCCTGATGTCCAATGAACTGAACCCGTATCTGCCAAGGCCTGCCAACGTAACATCGGTCAAGAACGAGAGCCTAGACACAAAAACCTTGAGGTTCAGGCTCATCAACTGGACAGCACCATTTCAGGCCGGACAATTTGTCCAGCTGCTTCTGCCCGGAGTTGGAGAGGCTCCTTTCTGCATAGCCTCCTCGCAAAGCGATCCGAAGCACCTCGAGCTCACAATAATGAGGCGCGGGATAGTCACAACTGCCTCTCAATACCTGAGGCCCGGGGATGCTGTCGGAATCAGAGGTCCCCTAGGTAAGCCTTTCCCAGTCAGTGCCTTCGAGGGGAAGGATGTCCTTGTGGTCGCCACCGGGATAGGGATAGCGGCTCTGAAATCTCTGATCCTGTACCTCGTAGAGAACCGCGGCAAGTTCAAGGATGTCACTCTCCTCTATGGCGCCAGATTCCCAGAAGACCTAGTGTACAGGGATGAGATCAGGAGATGGTCGGAGAAGATCAAGGTCATAATCACGCTCAGCAAGGCTACCCCCGATTGGGCAGGCCTGAGGGGAAGGGTAACGGACCACCTCAATGAGGTAGAGCTCAACCCCAGCACTGTAGCTGCTGTCTGCGGATCACCTGCCGTAATGACTAGTATTGCAGACGAGCTAGTTAACAAGGGGCTGAAGAAGGAGAACATCTATGTCTCCCTGGAAAGGCACATGAAGTGCGGGATAGGTAAGTGCGCTAGGTGCCTTATCATGGGCGGCCTGCTCGTATGCAAGGACGGCCCTGTCTTCAGGGCCAGTGAGATCGACATAAGGGCGATAGGTGAGTGACATGAGGCTCGCGTTCTATTCACTCACTTCTTGCGAAGGCTGCCTGACCACCCTCATCACCAACCTAGGACCCAACCTTGAGAGCCTTTGGAACATCTTCGACATTGATTACTTCAAGCTTGTAAGGGAGCCGGTAGGGGGAAGCAAGGTGCCGAAGGCTGATATAGCCTTCGTTGAGGGTGCAGTGGTGACGAACCTCGACAGGAAGAAACTGCTTGAGATAAGGGAGAACTCCAGCTTCGTCGTGGCGCTCGGGACCTGCGCCTCGAGCGGCAACATAGCATTCACCGCCTCAAGGGGGGTCAAGCTCAAGAACAAGAAATTGAGAGATGTGGAGATCTTCGAGGCCGAGCCCATATCCTCGGTCGTTACTGTCGACTTCGAGCTCAGCGGGTGCCCTGTCAGCGCTGAGGAGTTTACTGACGCCCTTCTGAGGCTTATCAATAATATCGAGCCCATCCAGCCAGACTATAGCGTCTGCTACGAGTGCAGGACAAAGGGAAACGACTGCCTTCTAGAGAAGGGAAGGGTCTGCCTAGGGCCGCTCGCCATGGGGGGATGCGGTGCTGCCTGCCCCTCTGTGGGATCGCCGTGCTACAGCTGCAGGGGGCCTGCCACGGAGGCGGATCTGGAGGCGTACTTGAAGACTCTGGAGAAGAAGGGATTGGACAAGAAAAGGGCTGTGCTGATGCTTCACATGTTTACGGGCAAGAAGGCAAAGGAGTTGCTGAAGAATGGCGAATAGCAAGGAAGAGGTAATTCTAGATTCAAGCGAGCTGAGATTCATAGAGGGCCACGGGAAACTCCTGGTGAAAGCATCTGGTAAAGACATTGTTGCGGAGTTCCATAATCTTGAGGGCCCGCGCTTCCTCACGAAGTACCTGCAG
>Ga0187865_1000112_pt1 | contig 108655 bp, 98 predicted proteins | sample June2016WEW_11_1_2_FD_132989 | JGI IMG/M metagenome (GOLD analysis project Ga0187865, IMG submission 132989) | Peatland microbial communities from SPRUCE experiment site at the Marcell Experimental Forest, Minnesota, USA - June2016WEW_11_100 | ecosystem: Environmental > Terrestrial > Soil >... | reverse complement strand
CTCAAGTACCAGGGTCTGCACCACAGCCCAAATCGATCCCAAACACGAGGTTTCTCGATAGTCTTTTGTTGAATGTGCCCAAATTGGTTAGTTTGTCGCGCGAATGGCGAAAGTCGGGCTAGGTCCATTCCGTTGCGCAGGCTCATCAGCGCGAAAGTTCTCCGCAGCGCGTGAGGTGTGACCTTCACCCCGGCCGCAAGGCTAAGCCTTCGCACAAAATGCGCGAAGGCGTTGGGGGTCAGGCGAGGGCGCGTGTGCCCTCGAATCATTGGACCATCTAGGGCAAGTGACCGCTCGAGGGAGCGTCGATAGCGGCGTAGGGTTCGAAGCGTTTGCACTCCTACTGAGGTTACGCGGTCCTTTCGTTCCTTGCTGCTTCTCACCAGGAGTTGGCAGGTTCGCAAGTCCAGGTCTCTCCAATTGAGGGCGCAGAGCTGAGCAGCGCGGATCTCGCTGTCGGCCAGGACCATGAGCACCGCCCTCTTTCGGATGTCGGAGGTTGCAAGCAGCTGGCGCAGTTGGTCGGGCTCGAGGCAGGGGAGCCGACGCTTCTCAAGGGGCGGCGGGGGGAAAGGTTAAAAGCTCGCGGCAGTATCCCTCCTCGTGCAGGAAGCGCAGGAGGGTCCTGACTACCCTCGCCCGAGCGTGCAGGCTTGTGCCCTTAAGCCCGTTGGCATCTTATGAGAGCCAGCCTCGAACGTCCGCTGCGGTCACATCCTTGGGATCTGTGACCCCATGTCGCTGGGGCCAGGCCACGAAAACGCCGGCGGTCAAGTGCTAGTGCTCAAGCGTGGCAGGGGTGCAGCGTATGGCCTTGCGCGAGAGGCGGAAGTCTTCGATGGGGGAGGTGGCGAGGAGAATTTTGGAAAGCAAGTCGACGCGGGGCATGGCTTCCTCCATCCGGGGCGAATTGGCCGAGGAATCAAGGGCCTTGCGTCACCCGCCGAGTAGCCAGGTTTCAATTTGCTTGCGGAACAAGGGGTCGCGCTGGGGGCGCCTGAAGCCGGAAGGACTGGGGAAAACCCATTCCTTGGCTTTGTGCACCCAGTCCAGGCTCTGGCTTGAAAGGGGCAAGTCGTTTCCAGAGGGGCGAGACGGTGCGGTGGAACAGAATGCCTCCCTGGACGCCGGGGCAGGTCGGAAATGGAACCGCGAATTGAGAAAGTCTCGGCCCCGAACTCAGATTCGTTCCAGGGAAGACGAAGACGACATGAGCCGCGAGGTGGGAAACACCCGTCCTCGTAGGCCGGGCGAGCGGGGTAGCGTCCAATCTGCTTTCCCCTTTTAGCTTGTGGCCCCACCCAGCCTTTCTCCAGTCAAGCATAGGGGACCCCAACCCTAAGCTGACGTTCCGATGGGCAATCTTGGGGCTTCCGCAAGCCACGTCGTTTTTCCAGAGAGGGGTCCGGCGTCGTGCGGGAAGAACCGCCAAGCCGAGAAGGCTCTCAGGCCTCGGGACCCGGGGGCAGCGGAGGACGCTGGGGATCCTTGAAGTGGAAGATTCCTCCACCGGCCGAAGCGCCTGGGGCGCCTGCTGGCCCGGCAAGACACAATCGCCTTCCGGCCGTGCGGTCATCGCGGCGGTTCAGAGGGCTTGCAACGGCCCGTGACACCCTCTACCGCCTTTGTTTTCCCCGAGGATAGTAAGTGATCAGCCCGATGAGGATAATGAGGACGCCCAGAAGCAATCCGAGGGACTGAACTATCCCGAAAATCATGCGATGGGGGAACGGTGTGCTTCCCAGGCCAATCAGGTCAGCCATGCTCGAGAGCGCCGCGAAGAAGTAGCCCGTGGCGATCAGCCGCGCGCCCACATTCTGCAGCAAGCTATCCGAGTGACCCTCCCGGCGCATCAGCCCGGCGATGACATAGGAAGCCAGAGTGACAAGGGCAAGTCCGGTGAGGAAGACGAAGATCTTCAGGTACCCAAAGCCGGGTCGGTATGGCACGCCGAGCAGGCTGGGGCGCATCCCGAACAGGAACACCAAAAGCCCCAGGGCGTCCAGCACAAGCAATCGAGAAACCCACCGGCTTGGCCGGTGTGAGTCAGTGTTCAGGTCGGACTCCGGTCGGCTTTCTACTTCGGCCACAGGCTCCAGCTCTTGGTCTGATCGAGCTGCGGGGCCGGCGCCCAAGTGCTCCTTGGGCCATGCCGTCCTGCTGGGATAGGCCCATTCTACGGCAAAGTCCGCAAGAAGGGGAAACGTTCCCCGCGCGCTCACCTCGCGTAGCGGTTTTCCGGGTCTGCCTGCATGTAGGATTCGGCAGGCGGACGATGCCCAGAGGCGGGGCAAGCGGATGTCCGCCAGTTGGCTGCGAGTCGCCCGGGCGACGACCTTCCGCGTCCGCATCGAGCCTTCTCTGGCGAGGCGCCCGGAGCGCTGACGATAATGCCTGGCGAAGAAGGAGATCAAGCGGCGGCCGACGTCTTGCCAGCCGATCTCGCGGGCGCCAGAGTGGAGGGCCCGTAGCGCGAGGCTTAATCTCTCCCGGCGCGCATGAGCAGCGAGAAAGCGGGAAGGAATCCTTCGCCATCGCGGGCAGGCTTCCTGGCCTCTAGGGTGCAGCACGATTCTTTCGGAAGGGAAGTGGCTGCATGACCTCTGGCACGAAGAATCCTCCCCGCGGCTTCGCTGGCGAGACTGCGTCGCATCCCTCTCCCTGTCCTCGCCCGTGCGCGCCCAATAGGCTTGGAGCCGGATCGGGTTCCGGACGGGAAAGGGGGGCGAGGCTCTCATGCCTAGGTCTGGCTGTTGGAGCCGGTGCCACCGTTTCGAGTGCTGGGGGCAGATCGGAATGGGGCCTCCGGCGGCATGGCTGGATGTGGAGACTCTCGAATTCGTTTCCTCAACAGGGGGTCGTTGGGCCGACCAGTGGCCTGGCCCGAATGTCTGCCCGTCTTCTCCGCCCCGCCAATGCCATCCCTCAAAGCTGCCTAGTGAGCTGGGTTTGATGCCTCGCGTGCAACCAGCCTTCAGCGCCCATGCTAGAGCGGAAGCTAGGTATAATCGATTAATGCCTCCGGAACGGCACGCAGATAATCTCGCGGATATGCCTCCTTGGTTGGCCTGCATGTGTCCTGTCCCGGACCTTCAGGAGGATCGATGGCGCAACCCACGATCAACTATGCACCTGAAACCTGCGGGTGGTGCGGGGGAACAGGGAGATTCGGTGAGGGCAACTTCAAGTGCCCCTCCTGCGAGGGCAAGGGAAGCGTGCTGGTGGCGCAGCCGCCCCACAAGTGCGGTTGGTGCCAAGGGACCGGTCACGTCGGCGAGTATCAAGATCGTTGCCCGACCTGCAGTGGATCAGGCTGGGTACACGTCTTGAAGCCCTAGATCGTCGGCTTCCGAATCTTCGTCCCGGATGGCGGGGGAGCAAGCGGCTTGGCCTGATCTGGACCCCGGGTCGTTCCGCGCCCTGGCGCCTCATCCTGGACACCTGGAAACGGAGTGCGGGCCTGCGAGACAGGACGGCCTCCAGGCCGCGAGATCTTGAGTGAGCCTCAACCGGTTGTGCGTGCTGGGAATGGGATACATCGGCTTGCCGACCGCGAGCAGCTTTGCGACTCGCGGGCTCAAAGTGGTCGGAGTCGACGTCAACGAGCGCATCGTAGAGACCCTGAGGATGGGACACATCCATATTCAGGAGCCTGGCCTCGAGGCGCTTGTTCAGGCGGCCTTTCACTCGGGGAACTTGCAAGTCAAGGCACAACCCGAAACGGCAGACGCCTTTATCATCTGCGTGCCCACTCCCGTCCGGCCGGACAAATCCGCAGACCTTTCTTACGTTGTCTCTGCCGCGGCCTCGATTGTGCCCCACTTGCGGCTTGGAAACCTTGTCGTTCTTGAGTCCACTTCGCCGCCGGGGACAACCGCCGAGGTGGTGCGGCCCATCCTGGAACGGTCCGGGCTCCACGCCGGTCCGGACTTCCACTTGGCCTACTCTCCGGAACGAGTGCTCCCGGGCCAGATTCTCAAGGAGATAGTGGAGAACGCGCGAGTCATCGGGGGAATTGACGCGGTCTCAGCGCAGGCGGGAAGGGATCTCTACGGGACCTTCGTCCAGGGAGAAATCGCTCTCACGGATGCGACGACCGCGGAGATGGTGAAACTGATGGAGAACACCTTCCGGGACGTGAACATTGCGCTTGCCAATGAGTTTCTGCGTCTAGGGGACCGCTTTGGCGTCGATATCTGGGAGGCAATCCGGTTGGCCAATCGCCATCCCCGCGTCAGAATCCTTCAGCCGGGCCCAGGCGTTGGAGGGCACTGTGTAAGCGTGGATCCCTGGTTCCTCGTGGAGGCGGCGCCGGATATCAGCTCTCTCATCAGGCAAGCGCGGATGGTCAACGACAACCAGCCGGCATATGTCCTGGAGTTGCTTCGAGCAGAGCTGGGGGACCTTACGGGGGCCACGATCGGCGCCCTGGGTCTGACGTACAAGGCCGATATCGACGATGTGCGCGAGAGCCCGGCACTGCGCGTGGTCGACCTCCTCGGGAAGGCTGGCGCGCGGGTGCGCACCTACGACCCGTGGGCCCCGGCGGATGTCCTGGCTGCGGTGCGCACCCGAGATGTGGAAACGTGCGTCCAAGGCGCCGACTGCGTCCTGCTGCTCGTGGCCCATGAGACGCTCAAGAGGCTTGACCCGGGCCTCGTGCGTCCCCTGGTGAGCCAGCCGTTGGCGATTGATTGCCAGCATGTCTGGGACCGGGCTCGATGGGAAGCGGCGGGTTTTTCCCTCCGCTCCCTGGGTGTCCCAAAGTCCCAGGAGGCAAACGTCCGATAGGGGTGAGGGAGGCGAGCTCGCCAGTCGTTGCTATGCCCAGGCAGAAGATTCTTGTGGTCCTTGGGACTCGTCCGGAAGCGATCAAGATGGCGCCCGTGATCCGCGGCCTCAGAGAGAACCCGTTGGCCTTTGAGACCCGGGTCTGCGTGACCGCCCAACATCGGCAGATGTTGGATCCTGTGATGCGCCTCTTTGGCATCAAGGCGGATCATGATTTGAACCTGATGCAAGAGGGGCAGACCTTGGCTGAGTTCACCTCGCTTGCTTTTCGGGCGCTGGATGGCGTGCTGCGGCAGGAAAAGCCTGACTGGGTCCTGGTTCAAGGGGACACCTCAACGGTGATGGTAGCCAGCCTCGTCGCCTTCTATCACCAGGTGAGGGTCGGGCACATTGAGGCAGGCTTGAGGACAGGAGAAAAGTACCAGCCGTTTCCGGAGGAAATCAATCGCCGGGTGACCAGCGTGGTTGCCGACCTGCACTTTGCGCCGACAGAGCGCGCGCGAGAGAACCTATTGCGCGAGAGCACCCCTCCTGAATCCATTCAAGTGACGGGCAATCCGGTGATCGATGCCCTGCAGTGGGTTGCGGGATTGCCTTATGACTGGGACCAAGGCCAGCTGGCAAAGGTCCCCCGGGGGAAGCGCCTGATCCTGGTGACCGCTCACCGTCGGGAGAGTTTCGGGGCGCCGCTAGAGGCAATCTGCGGAGCGTTGCGGACCATCGCAGCGACCCACCAGGATGCCGTCCACTTGGTCTATCCAGTGCATCTGAATCCGAATGTCCAGCGGCCCGCTCACCGTCTCCTGGACCGCGTTCCCAATATCACCCTGTTGCCGCCCATCGAGTATCTGGATATGGTGAACCTCCTCAAGGAGTCCTACTTGGTGCTGACCGATTCTGGCGGGCTCCAGGAGGAGGGGCCCGGCCTGGGGAAGCCTGTGCTTGTGATGCGTCAGGTGACGGAACGGCCGGAAGGTGTCGAAGCCGGAACCGTTCGGATGGTCGGCACCGATCCCGTCAGGATAGTTGAGGGGGTGAATCGGTTGCTTACCGATTCGGAAGAGTACCAGCGCATGGCGCGGGCGATCAACCCCTATGGGGACGGGCGGGCGGCGGGACGGATTATCCAGGCGATCGAAACCGCCGCAGGTTGGGCGGGTCCCGGCTCATCGGCTCGTAGCCCCGTCGATTGGAGGGTCAACTGATGGTGGATGATAAGACCAGCGTCCACAGTCGGTGGACATGGGCCTGGGCCTTGATCGCCTGGGTCGGCGTTTCCGCTGGCCTCGCGGCCGCCCAAAGCTACACTCTCTGGGGGTCGACCTGGTGGTGGCCCAGTTTCTACTGGCCGAATTTCTTTGCCTTCCTCCTGCCCGTGATCGCTTTGGGGGCGGTTATTGCGGTGGTCGGACGCTGGCTGGCACCCGGCCAGGAAGGGGCCTGGGTGCGGCGGTGGGTCTGGATAGCACTGGCGGTCCGCCTCGTGTCTGTGGTCTTTTGGCCCATTGCCTTGCGGGAGTGGGGATACCGATCGCCTGAGGAACTGGGAGGTTTCCTGTCCACCGATGCGTACAATGCCACGAATACCGCCTGGACCCTTTCCCAGGAGAGTATCCCCGCAATCCTGACCTTCCGGCCGGGGCATGGAGACAATACCGGGGGCCTGACTTTTCTCGGGGTGCTTTTTTTCCGGCTGTTCAGCCCAGACTATGAGCGTCCCCTGCTTCTGGGTCTGGTGGCCTCAGCATTCAGTGCCTTGACCGTGCTTTTCGTTTTCCTGCTGGGAGAGTCCCTCTTTTCAACGTCGGTGGCCCGTACGGCGGCCGTGGTGGCCGCGCTCTTTCCCGAGGCGGTGGTGATCGGCTCCTCGGATCTGGAGGAGGGTTATCTGGCCCTATTCCTGGCAGTCATGATCTGGGGGCTGACTGGTGTTTTCCTCGGTCAAAGGGGTGAAGCCCGAGGACAGCCCTCGCACACTCTGGATTGGCGCTCCGGCTTGGCTTTTGCGGCTGCGGGATTCCTCCTCTCGACGGGCATCTCCACGCAATTCGTCCTGCTCAACGTGGCGATGATCGCCATCTTCGCCCTCTGGCTCTCCGACCCTCGCAAGACCTTGGGGAAAATTGTGTGGATCGGGTGCGGGGCGGTGGCCTTTGTCTTGGTGGTATCGGCTTTCCTTTCGCAGTACCACTTTTTCCCTTACCAGTTCAGTTTGCTCCTTCGCCAGGGGAGATTCCTGTTTGGAGAGGCCTGGCTCGAATATGACAAGCTGCGGGCCAATGCTTCCAGCAGCGATCTCTTCTACCAGTTGCTCAGCCGGTTGCCGCAAACGCTCGGACTCTATGTGGCTGGGGCGTGGGGCTTGCTTCAGCCGCTTTTGCCGGCGGCCATCGGCTACCGCAGCAAGAGTCCGACCGGGGGCGGCATCGCTCAATTCCTCGGCATCCTGAGGTCGGCGGGGTGGTACCTCCTCTTGCCCTTCCTTGCCTATGGCTTTGTGGTCAGTCTGCGCGGTTTCGCACGGCGCCGATACGAGGCCGTCTTTTCCATTGTCTTCTGGGTGGTCGCGCTGATCGCTTCGTTTCGTGCGCTTGGCGATCAATGGGATAACCCCCGCTATCGGTTGTATGCGCTGGCCCCGATGGCTTTGACGGCGGCCTGGGCTTATTGGCATTGGCGCGAGTCTCGATCCCCATGGCTGAATCGCATCCAGATTCCATTCTGGGTGGCGGTTGCCGCGATGACCGCCTGGTACTTCGGTCGATATTGGCTGGACTGGAAACTCCCTGTCGTCGCCGTTCTTACGGGAATCGTGGTCCTCACGCTGCTGGCCTTTCTGGCAACGGTTCTCGCAGGTCGGCTGGTCCGGCGCAGGCGACTGGAGCCGCCGGCGGCCTCATCCTGATCCTGCATGAGGGTCTGCCTCTATCCACGCGTGTCCAGCGGCGGTCCCGCCTCATTTCAGGCGAGGCTCGCAAGAGCATTCGTTGGGTTGGGCCTGGAAATCACCTATGATCCGGGCAGTCGCCCCTTGGACGCTCTGCTCGTGTTTGCGGGCACGCGCAACCTGGGCAGGCTGTGGCAAGCCAAGAGAGACGGTATTCCTGTTGTTCAGCGGCTGGACGGAATCAACTGGCTTCACAGGCATCGGCCGATTCAACCGCTGTACTATCTTCGAGCAGAGGCCCGGAACTTGATCTTGCGCCATATTCGCCGATCGGTGGCGGACGCCATCATCTACCAGAGTCAGTTTGTCCAACGCTGGTGGGAAGAGTGGGATGGGCCTTGCGCGAGCCCATCCTTTGTCATCTGGAATGGGCTCGACCTGGGGGAATTCCCTTCTCGGGCGGAAGGCGGCCACGATGGGTCACTCTTGGTGGTAGAGGGGACGGTTCATCTGCCTGCCAGCGTGTTCCAGATCCTGCAAGCCACCCACTGCGAGCTGCTGGCAGGGGGCAGGATCTCCCGCACACGGGTGTTCGGCAGAGTGGCGCGCCAAGAGTCCTCGCAGTTGAAGAGACTTCCCGAGCTTGAGCTCTGCGGGCTCAGGCCTCAAGCCGAGGTGCGGGCGGCTCAACTCCGCGCCGCACTCCATTTTCCTTTGGAGCCAATGCCTCCATGTCCCAATTCCGTGATCGAGGCGCTCGCCTGTGGGTTGCCCGTGGTTGGGTTTCGGACCGGAAGTCTGGAGGAACTCATTGAGCCGGGAGCCGGAGAGCTTGTCGAATTCGAGGGCGACCCTTGGAGGCTCGAGGTTCCTCGCAACCTGGAGAAGATCGCGTCCGCCGCCGAACGTATCCTCGTTGACTGGAAGGCGTACTCGCGCGCCGCGCGGGAGGTCGCGATCGAGCGGTTCGACATCTCGAATGTCGCCAAACGCTACCTGGCCGTTATGGCGGGCCAGGCTAGACCCGCCTGAGAAAACGATCAGGAAGGGTATGAGAGGGTGCTCCGCGCTAACCGAAAGGTGTCATGGCTCACGTGAGCGATCTGCCGGATCGGGTGGGGCTGCAACAGAGAGTGCTGCCTGCCTATCGCGGGCCGTTCTGTGCGGCGCTGGCAAAGGAGCTGCCGGGATCTCTGGAGGTTTTCGCGGGCCGGCCTCGAGCAGGGGAGGGAATCCCTGATTCCGGTTCTCTGCACGGGATCGTGCGCATGGTCCCGACAAACCTGCGGCTGGGCTGGGGCGGCCAATTCCTTCTTTGGCAACTGGGCTGGCAATCCTGGCTCCGGGCCTTTGATCCCCAGTTGCTGGTCGTTGAAGCCAACCCGCGCTACCTCTCAAATCACTTCGCCGCTCGCTGGATGCGCTCGAGGCGCAGGCCGGTCGTTGGCTGGTCTTTGGGCCCGGTAGGGCAGGCCAAGGGGGAGGGAGTTCTGGCGGCGCGGCTCCGATGCTACTATGCGGCGTTCGACTCTTTGGTCGTCTATAGCCGGCAGGCTGTCCGCGAGTTCGATCAGATTGGGATCCCCCGGGAGAAGGTCCATCTCGCCCCGAATGCAGTGCAGTCCTCGACCTCGGAAGCCATCCGCTCGCAGCTGGCCTCGGATCACAGTCTGGTCCGTCACTGGCGGGAGCAATTGGGCCTGGGGGAGGGACTCACGGTGCTTTTCGTCGGGCGGCTTCAGACGCGCAAACGGGTGGATCAACTGCTCCGGGCCTCCAGCCGTGTCCAGCCTTGCCCTCAATTGCTGGTTGTCGGCGACGGACCGGAGCGCAAGGCCCTTGAAGAGCTCGCCAGCAGACTGCTACCGGCCTGCAAGTTCCTTGGGGATCTGAGGGGCGAGGAACTTGGTCGGTGTTTTGCAGCCGCGGATCTCTTGGCCCTCCCCGGCACTGGCGGCTTGGCTGTCCAGGAAGCCATGCTGTACGGCAAGCCCGTGGCTGTGGCACAAGCCGATGGCAGCCAATTGGACCTGGTGAGGCCTGGAAGGAACGGTTGGCTCCTTCCGGCCAGTGATGAGAACGCATTGACCGAGGTGCTGAACCAGGCTTCCGCCGACCCCGATCGCTTGCAGGCCATGGGGGCGGCCTCCTTGGAGATTGTTCAGGAGACCGCGACCCTTGAAAAGATGGTGGCTGGATTTCTCTCTGCGATCCGTTGGGCCTGGGGGCACCGGTTTGAGGAAAGCGGACGGGTGCCTCGAGCCCGCTCGTGATTCACCGCCAACCAACCTTGGCGGAAACGGGCTGAAGCGCAGGCGACGATGAAGCTCCTCTATTACGCAGACGCACGAAGTCCGATCGCCGCGAACTGGATTCGTTGGTTCACGGAACACGGGGCGGAGGTCCACTGGGTTTCCTCGCGATCGGCTGACCGTCCTCCTGTGGAGGGCCTTTCCTCCTTTGTCGCCCTGTCGGCGGTGCCTTCTCAGGCATCCTGGAGCCGCTTGGCGCAAGGCCTCCGAGGATCCTCGCTGGGGTTGTGGCTTTCCAATGCGCTTCGTCACTGGGTCTTGCCCGTTTTCTTGTCGCAGAAGGGGCAGGCGCTAGCCGCCGAGATATCTCGGGTTCGTCCCGACTTGGTCCATGCCATGCGGTTGCCCATGGAAGGGATGGTGAGTGCGGTGGCGCTCCAAGGCCTTCCCGGCGGGCCGCCCCTGGTCCTTTCGACTTGGGGGAACGACCTGAGCCTTCATGCCCTGGCCTCGCCGGCCATGGCCTGGCGAACGCGCCGAACACTGGCCGAGGTAGCGGCCCTCCATGCCGACTGCGTCAGGGATTCGCGCCTCGCTTTACGCTGGGGGATGGCTGGCGATCGACCTATACTTGTGGCACCAGGAAACGGGGGCGTGCGGCGAGACATTTTTCATGCCGGACCAGCCGATGACCGGCTGCTGGCAGGGTGGGGGATACCGAAAGGAGGCCTGGTCGTTGTCAATCCACGAGGCATCCGCTCTTACGCGCGAACCGACACCTTCTTTCGAGCCATCGCCCGCGTGCTGCCTCGCGAGCCGCGAGTGTGGGTTGTGGCCGTGGGAATGGAAGGCAGCCCACAAGCCCAGGGGTGGATGGTCCGCCTGAGGCTCGGAAATCGAGTGCGACTGCTTCCAGCGCTGAGCGCAAGGGAGATGGCCGGCCTGCTGCGGTCCGCTCTGATCACTTTGTCTGTCACCGAGCATGATGGGACACCGAATTCGCTTCTGGAGGCCATGGCCTGCGGAAGCTTTCCGATTGCAGGTGACCTGGAATCGATTCGCGAATGGATTGTCGACCAGGAAAACGGACTCTTGGTATCACCCTCGGACCCCGAGCAGCTCGCTGAGGCCATTTTCCTGGCCCTTGGGGATGAGGCCCTGAGGAAACATTCCGCCGTTCAGAACCGGCGGATTATCGATGAGCGGGCCGACTGGGTGGAGGTGATGCCGCGGGCCGAGTCCTTCTACGAGAGAGTTCTCCAGTTCTCCTCGCACGCTGGTAGGGGAGGAACGCCATGAAGCAGGTTATCCAGGACATGCGAACGGGCCGGACGAGGGTGGTTGAGGTTCCTGTCCCATCTGTGAGCCCGGGCCTGGTGCTAATCCGAACCCGCGCCTCGTTGGTCTCCTCGGGCACGGAGCGGATGGTGGTCGACTTTGCTGGGAAGTCGCTCATCGGAAAAGCTCGTTCCCGGCCCGATCTCGTGCGCCAGGTGATTGACAAGACCCGGCGGGAGGGACCGAGAAATGCGCTCCGCACGACCGCCGCTCGTCTAAGCGTGCCGATGGTCCTGGGCTACTCCTCTGCGGGAACCGTCGTCGAAGTAGGCGAAGGCGTAGAGGGTTTCCTCCCCGAGGATCGCGTGGCCTGCGCTGGCGGAGGACATGCCACCCATGCGGAATTCAACCTGGTTCCCAAAAATCTGTGCGTGCCATTGCCGGAGGCGCTGAGTTACGAGCAGGGAGCTTTCGCGACCGTGGGGGCTATTGCTCTGCACGCGTTCCGCCTGAGCGAGAGTCAGGTGGGGGATTCGGTTGTGGTCATCGGATTGGGCTTGTTGGGCCAGATCATTGCCCAAATTGCCCGCGCCTCGGGGTGCCGTGTGTTTGGGGTAGATATTCGCCCGGATCGAGTCGTGCTGGCCAGGAAACTGGGGGCCGCATCCGCCTCAGTCCGCGAAGAGGCCGAGCAGCAAGCGGCCGCCTTCACCTCAGGACGCGGGGCGGATGCCGTGATCATTGCGGCCGACACGGTCGGGAACGACCCGATTCAGCTTGCTCCGCGGCTGTGCCGAGACAGGGGTCGAGTGGTTGTCGTCGGGGCGGTGGGAATGGAGATCCCCAGAACCCCGTATTACGAGAAAGAGATCAGCCTGATCGTAGCTCGTTCCTATGGTCCCGGCAGGTACGACCCGAGTTACGAAGAGCAAGGTGTGGACTATCCCTATGGATATGTGCGCTGGACGGAGAACCGCAACATGCGGGCGTTCCTCGACCTTGCCGCCCAGGGGAAAGTGCTGCTGGACCCGTTGGTGGCACACCGTTTCGCCATCGAGGAGGCCCCGAAGGCCTACCAAGTCCTGCGGCGCCGCGGAGAAGGATCCGGCGGTGCCATTTTGTTTGCGTACCCGCCGGATCGCCCGGTCGTTCGTTCCCTGAATATCCCCTCTTCAAGAGCGACCCCTCCGCAAGGGGGCTTCCTGCGCTTGGGAGTCCTGGGGAGCGGGAATTTCGCCACGGCCGTTGCCCTGCCCATCCTTGCTCGCATGGATCGGGTGGAGAGGGTCTCCGTGGTTTCAAAATCTGGCCTGTCGGCGGAACAGGCCGCCGGACGATTTGGATTCCGGCGATGCTCCAGCCGAGAGGAAGACGTGCTCGGATCGAAGGACATCGATTGTGTTGCGATCTTCACCCGCCACCATCTCCACGCTCGGCAGGCCTCGCAGGCTCTGGCAGCGGGCAAGCATGTTTTTTGTGAGAAGCCCCTGGCCCTCTCGCAGCAGGGACTGGAACAAGTCCAGTCCGCCCTTGTCGCCGCGGCACAGGGCAGAAACCGCCCTCTGCTGACGGTTGGATTCAACCGGCGCTTCTCGCCGTTGGCCATCCGGATCAAGCAGGAGATCGTTGCCGTTGCTGAGCCGCCCATGATGCAGATGCGGGTGAACGCCGGCCGCCTTCCACCGGACCATTGGGTTCAGGACCCCTCCCAGGGAGGTGGGCGCGTTCTCGGTGAAGTTTGCCATTTCATCGACTTGTTCATCTACCTGGCGGGGGATCTTCCTCAGATGCTCTTCGCGTGCGGATTGCCGGACTTGGGACGCTACCAGGGGGACAATCTGGCCCTGACCATGCGCTTTGCCAATGGTGCGGTGGCCAATCTTATCTACACCGCGGCGGGCGACCCGTCCTTTGAAAAAGAGCGCCTGGAGGCATACGCCGGTGGAACGGTCTTGGTCCTGAACGACTTTCGTACGCTCGAGATCGTGAAAAAAGGGAAGCGCCGTGTGGTCGGTTCGCGTCTGGGCCAGGACAAGGGACACGAGGCGATCTGGCGGGCCTTTGTCCGAGCCGTCCTGGAGGGAGGGCCGGACCCGATCCCCCTCGAGGAATTGTTCGCGACGACCCGTGCCGTATTTGCGGTGGAGCAATCGTTGCGATCGGGTCAGGAACAGTTGCTCGGGCTCGAGAAGCCCCCTCTTTCCGTGCCATGAACTCGAAGCCCACAGCTTGGCAGCAGTTGCGGTTCCAGGCGGGCGCCCTGCGCCTGGTTGGCTTGCGGTCGGCAGGCTGGTGGATGCTTTATCAATGGAGACTTCGAAGCGGCTGGCTCGAGGCGCGGACTCCCGCCGGACGCTGGGAGCAGGTCCGGCTGGGCGACTTGCTGTTGGGAGGGGAGCCCTCCCGACCTGAAGCGCTGCGTGAGGCCAGGGAATTCCCATTCTTTTTTGACGACGCAGGAGGGCACATCCGCCCGAGGGAGAACCGAGATCGCCGCGTGGCAGACATGCGGCGTGAACTGGAGGAATGCCTGGCGGGAAGGTTCTTGCTTTGGAATGACCGCTACCATGACTTCGGGTTTCCGCCGGCCTGGAATCGCAATGCACTAAGTCCTTGCGATGAACAGCCTTCGTCCCTGCGGCACTGGTCCGAGATCCGGGACACGGGGGCTGACCTCAAGGGAATCTGGGAACTGTCCAGGTTCTCCATTGCCTTCCGGCTCGCCAGGGAATACGCCTATACCGGGGAGGAGAAGGCCTGCGAGGCCTTCTGGGTGATGTTTGAGTCCTGGCTCGACGCCAACCCTTTCAATTCCGGACCGAATTGGATGTCCGCCCAGGAGGTTGCTCTGCGGGCCATCGCCTGGGTGTTCGCTTTGCGAGTCTTTGCCCGTTCGCCCCAAACCACTGATTCTCGCCTCGAACAGATGCTCGCGGCTCTTTCTCTCAGCGCACGTCGGATTGAGGTCACCCTGGACTACGCTCGCGCCCAAAACAACAATCACCTGGTCAGCGAGGCGGCCGGGCTTTGGACCATTGGGATATTGTTTCCCTCCCTTCGCCGGGCCAAGCGATGGGCGCATCGGGGACGGGATCTGCTCTTGGAGGCCGCGAACCGGGAGATTTTCGAGGACGGGGGGTACATCCAGCACTCCTTCAACTATCAGCGACTGATGCTCGACCTCTACCTCTGGTCGGTGCGCCTGGGCGAGATTACAGGCCGGGCGTTTCCGTATCATTTGTATGAACGCCTAAAGACGAGCGTTGCGTACCTGCGGCAGTGGGTTGATGCCGAGTCCGGCCGGACCCCTAACTTGGGTCACAACGACGGAAGCTTGCTGCTCCCTTTGACCGGCTGCGAATATGAAGACTATCGGCCAACGGTCCAGGCCCTCTGCGAGCTTGCTGGGCTGCCCTTGCCCTATGCTCCTGGCCCCTGGGACGAGGAAAGGCAATGGCTGATGGGGCCGCACAGCGCTCAGCGGGGTTTTCCGAGGGTGGGGGCGGCAGGCGGCAGGGCCGGCTCGCTGGAAAATAGCGGGACCTACCTCCTGAAGGGCCGGGAAAGTTGGGGGATGGTTCGCTGCTCCCATTTTCGATCGCGGCCCGCTCATGCCGACCAGCTTCATTTCGACCTGTGGTGGCGGGGAACGAACTTGGCCTGCGATGCAGGAACCTATCTCTACAGCGGTCCTCCCCCATGGTACAATTCCTACGCGCACGGAGCCGTCCACAACGCTGTCGTGATTGACGGGCGGGACCAAATGTCCCGCCTGGGTCGATTCCTATGGACCGAGGTGGCTCAGGGCCAGGTCGAGCGTTTCAGCAGCGACGAGGCCTGCGAGATCTGGCAAGGATCGCACAGCGGGTACCGGCCTCTGGGCGTTCGCCATCGTCGCGCGATCGCCCGCGCGGGAGACCTGGCATGGGTGATCGTCGACGATCTTCTGGGAAGCGGGCCGCATGCTGTTCGCCTGCACTGGCTGCTGAGCGATCTGACGGATCTGCGCTTGGAGTGCGGCTCGGATCCCGCAGATTCTCTGGTGCGGGTCCAGGCGCTGGCCAAGGGCGGTCCGGTGCTTCTGCAAGTGCAATGCTCAGCGCAGGCCGCCTGGGATGTTGCCCGTGCCGGCCAACTCTTATGTGGCACGCCGGATGAGACAGAACCCTTGCCGACCGAGACGCGGGGCTGGCAGTCGACGCGCTACGCCTCCTTGACCCCGGCCGTATCCGTGGTGGGAACGGCGCATGCCGCGCTGCCAGTGCGCTGGATCAGCGTTTGGTCACTCAATGAAGGGGGTGTGGAAATCATCGAACCTGGGGGGCGGTGGCACGTCGGGCGCCCAGGGGGGTGGAGCGTGGAACTGGCTCCCCTCAAGGAGCCAGGGGCCATTCGATCCGTTGTGCCGCTCTAGGCCCCGGCAATCGCGGGCGCAGACAGATCGCTCAGGCTGATCCATGCACATTCTCCTGATTCACCAAGTCTTTGTGAGGCCGGAGGATCCCGGGGGAACTCGCCACTTCGAGCTGGCTCAGCAGCTGGTACGGTCGGGTCACCGGGTGACCATCCTGGCAAGTTCTCATAATTACCAGACGGGCGAAAAAGTAACCCGGGTCCGGCGTGAGATGCTCGAACCAAGGTTGGAGATCCGGCGCTGTTGGGTGGCGGGAAGCTTTACCCGGAGTTTCTTTTCGCGCACTATCGGATTTCTCTCCTTCTTGATCTCCTCGCTGGTTACCGGCCTGACTGTGCGCGACGTCGATCTCGTCTGGGGGACTTCGCCTCCGTTGCTGCAAGTAGTCAGCGCCTGGCTCGTGGCGCGTCTCAAGCGCATTCCCTGGGTCTTCGAAGTCCGGGATCTCTGGCCGGCCTTCGCAATCCAGGTGGGCGTCCTGAAGGATCCCCTGTTGATTTTCTGCTCCGAACGTCTGGAGCGTTTCCTCTACTCGCATGCCGACCAGATCGTGGTCAATTCCCCCGGGTTCATCCGACATGTCACGGAGCGAGGGGGCGCCGCGGGACGGCTGGCCGTTGTTCCCAACGGGGCGGACACCCGGATGTTTGACCCACGCTCCGACGGACGCCAATTTCGGCTGGAACATGGGCTGACCGGAAAGTTTGTTGCCCTCTACGCGGGGGCTCACGGCCTTTCCAATGATCTGCCCGTCGTTCTGGAGGCTGCTGGAAGACTCGGGGACGATTCCCGAATTGCCCTGGTGCTGCTCGGGTCGGGCAAGGAGAAGGCAGACCTGATCCAGAAGGCCCAGCAGCTCGAGCTGAAGAACGTCTTTTTCCTTCCCCCCGTTCCGAAGATGCAAGTCGCCGAGGCTCTGGCGGCGATGGATTGCGGCATTGCCATCTTAAAATCGATTCCGCTCTATGGGACAACTTATCCCAACAAGGTCTTCGACTACATGGCTGCCGGCCGGCCCGTGGTCCTGGCGATTGAGGGGGAGATTCGCAAGGTGATTGAGGCCGCCGCCGCGGGAATCGCCGTCCGGCCGGGTGACCCGGAGGCCCTGGCTGGAGCGATTCGAAAACTGGCGGATGCTCCGGAAGAAGCTCGGGAGATGGGGAGGCGCGGCCGGTCATTTGTGGAAGCCCATTTTGACCGACCCCGGCTCGCAGCCCTGATGGAACACATCCTGGTCGAGGTGGCGGCCGGGAGAACCGTGGACCTGGCATCCGGAATGTAAGAGGGAGTGCCCGACGGGGCGAGGCGAAGGACCCACCAGCCCGAAAAAGAAGAGTTAAACCGTGCGGCGGAAGGTTCCGAGAAGAAAACGCCTGCTTGACTTGGCCCTGGGAATCCCAGGCTTTGTGGTCCTGTTGCCCGTCCTGGGGATCACGAGCTTGATTGTCTGGATTTGCCTGGGCCGCCCGATCCTGTTTTCCCAAAGGCGGCCCGGCTTGGGAGGCAAGCCATTTCTCTTCTTGAAATTCCGAACTCTCCGGGATACTCGCGACGCGGAGGGAAATCTCTTGCCTGATAGTCAACGCCTGACCCCTTGCGGCCGCTTCCTTCGGAGCCTGAGTCTGGACGAGTGGCCCAGTCTCCTCAACGTGCTCAAGGGGGAAATGAGCCTAGTAGGTCCGCGCCCTCTGCTCACGGAATATCTGAGCCGCTATACCTCGGAACAGGCGCGAAGGCATGAGGTCTTGCCCGGCATCACCGGATGGGCCCAGATCCACGGGCGCAACACCCTCACCTGGGAACAGCGCTTCGCCCTGGATGTGTGGTATGTGGAGCACTGGTCGCTCGCCCTCGACCTGAAGATCCTCCTGGCGAGCGTCTGGAAGACCCTCACGAGAGAGGGGGTGAGCCCTCGGGACTCGGAATTCAGCGAGACTTTCATGGGGAAGCCGTCCAACGAGGATCCTCTTTCAAGGCATGGGTGAGCACTCGGGAGCTTATCGCTGGCTGGTGAGGAAGGTGTGGGCCAATCACAACGATTCCCCGCGCGTCCACGCGCCGTTGAACCGAGTGCTCGCCGGATTGGCACCCGGGGACCGGGGACTGAATGTCGGGAGTGGTTCCACCGCCCTCGGAGGGGCCCTGGTCAATCTGGACCGGAAAGCCGCCCCGACGGTCCACTGCGTTGCGGATGCCCTGTGCCTGCCTTTCCAAGACGGGGCCTTCTGCCTGGTGGTCTCTCAGGAGACCCTCGAGCATCTTCGCGACCCCTGGGCAGGAGTTAAGGAGATGGCTCGGGTTCTTCGACCGGGGGGCACCCTTTACCTCCAGGTGCCCTTCGTGATCGGCTATCATCCGGGTCCGGAGGACTACTGGCGCTTTACTCGCATGGGGCTGAAGGAGCTGGTCCGACATTCGGGCCTTCAATGCTCGGAGGTTCAGATCAGCGTGGGCCCGGCGACAGGGTTCTATCGCATCCTGGTGGAATTCTTCGCGACCATTGCCGCGCGGATTTGTTCGCGGGCGTACCTCCCTGTCAAGGCGGCGTCCAGTCTGGTATTCTTTCCGCTGAAGTGGCTGGAGGGATGGCTGGCCGAAAGCCCCCAAAGGGATCGGATAGCTGGAGGGTATCTTGTCGTCGCCCAGAAAACAGAATGAGGTGAATTTGCTGTTCACGAGTGCGGGAAGGCGTGTGGAGCTGCTTCGCGCGTTCCGACAAGCCTATCTTGACTTGGAGCTGAAAGGCCATGTCGTGGCCGTGGACAGGGATCCTCTGGCGCCGGCTCTCCAGATCGCCGACAGGGCCTACCTGGTTCCTCCGTTGAATGACTCCGCCTACCTTCCCGAGCTGTCCGAGATTATCCAGCGTGAGAACATTCATCGAGTCTTTCCCCTGATCGACCCTGATGTCCCTGTGCTCGCCCGGGGGCGGCAGCAATTGGAAGGGCGGGGTGTCAGGGTTGTGGTGGTCTCCCCGGAGGGCGCCGAAATCGCACGGGACAAGTTGCGGACGTTTCAGTTCTTTCGAGAGCATGGCGTCCCCACTCCGAAGACTTGGTTGCCGGGAGAAACCTCATGGGCAGACGTTCGTTATCCGGTTTTCCTCAAGGCAAGGTACGGAAGTGCTGGAAAGGATGCCTTCCGGGCTCACGATCGAGAGGAGGCGGAGTTTTTCTCCAAATACATCCCTGACCCGATCGTTCAGGAGTGCCTTTCCGGCCCGGAAGTTACCAACGATATTAGCTGCGACTTGGACGGGGAAGTTTGGGCTGTGGTCTCGCGCAAGCGAATTGAGGTCCGCTGGGGGGAGGTCGCGAAGGGTCAGACCATACGTGATCGGCGGATCCTCGAGCACTGTCTCACGGTGGCCAGGGAAATCGACGCACGCGGGCCCATTACCATCCAGTGCATGCTCCAGGGGGGCGAGCCGAGCTTTACCGAGATCAACGCAAGGTTTGGAGGCGGGTTGCCGCTTGGTATTGCCGCCGGGGTACCCTCTCCGAGGTGGTATCTGGCCGAGGCCGCTGGCCTGCCTGTGCGGCCGCCTCCGCTGGGCGAATACCGTCAGGGGCTCTATCTGACCCGCTTTGACGAGTCCTTTTTCATCGATGAAGATCACTACTGGGAACTTTCAGGTCATCGCCTTCGACCTAGATGACACGCTGTATCCCGAGGCGCAGTTCGTCCGTAGCGGGTTTCGGGCTGTCGCGGGTTGGGCGGACCGCGTGCTGGGCATCTCAGAGCCGATTGGCCTGGCGGAACTTCAAGCGTATTTCGATGCCGGGATTCACGATCGAGTCTTCGATCTGTGGCTCGAGGAACGAGGCTTGCCTCCCGACCCCTGGGTGCCGGTCATGATCAGGGTCTACCGAACCCATGTTCCGCGGATCGGGATGTACCCTGGAGCGAGGGAGTGTTTGGTCCGAAGGCGCGCTGCTGGGTTTCGGATCGGCTTGGTCACAGAGGGCTATGCGCTAGTTCAGAAGGCAAAGATCGGCGCCCTAAAACTTGACCAACTGATCGACGTGGTCGTCATCTCGGATGAGGATTCTCGAGCCGAATGGAAGCCCAGCCTGCGCCCATTTCAGCGGCTGGTCGAGGGGAGCGGAGCGGCGCCGGAGCGCGTCCTTTATGTCGGCGACAATCCGGCCAAGGACTTCTTGGGCGCCCGAGATCTTGGGCTGGCCACCGTGCGAATGCGCATTCCGGGTGGCCTGCACTATTCGGAGGAGCCTCCTTCCGCGCGACACGCGGCGGACTGGGAAGTGGCCAACTTCCCTGAGCTGGAGGAACTTCTGGGAAAAGATGGGCCGAATGCCAGCCCTTGAGACCCTTGGCCCGGGCTCGTTCAGGCAGGCGAATCGGTTGAAGAAAGCAAAAAGCGGCCCGTGGCGGAAGCGGTCGGCATGCGCTTTGCGTCCAAGAACGGCTGAAGGCCTGGGAAAGGTCGAATTGTTCCGCCCCGGGTAGTCGTGGGCCCGCCAGGGGTTCGTTGGCTGGCACGCCTTCGGCTCGAGGCGAAAGACTGGGCGAGAAGGGTTTTTTTGGCAACTGGACCTTGATTCAGTTCAGGATTGGCGGGTGAAACCTGAGGCTCATGAGGCCTTCTAGGGCGAGGCAGATTTCCATGAAGATCTCCATGTCTTCTCCGAGTATCAGCCAAGCGGAAATCGATACTGTTCTTTCAGTGTTGCGGACGCCTACTCTGAGCATCGGTCCTCAAGTGGCCGCGTTCGAGCGGGGAATGGCTCGGATCGCAGGGGTTCCCCACGCCGTGGCCGTCAACTCGGGAACAAGCGGACTGCACTTGGCCGTGATTGTTAGCGGCATCGGCAAGGGTGATTGGGTCATCACCACTCCTTTCTCCTTTGTCGCTTCCTCGAACTGCCTCCTCTATGAAGGCGCTGTCCCCATCTTTGTCGACGTGCGCGAAGAAGACGGGAATATCGACCCCGAGGCGGCGGCCGAGGCGGCGGCCAGGTTGGCCAAGGGCGGCGAAAGGGCGCGCCGGGTGTTGCCTCGACCCTTGCGGAGAAGGGGGCTCAAGGCGAGGCGGCTCAAAGGCATTCTTTCCGTAGACGTCTTCGGGCGACCGGCAGATTATGACCGGCTGGTCAGCGTCGCCAAGCGGCATGGGCTGGTCCTGATTGAGGATGCCTGCGAAGCGGTGGGGTCGAGCCACAAAGGACGGCCCACCGGATCCCTGGGGGATGTGGCCGTGTTCGCCTTCTACCCCAACAAACAGATGACTACTGGCGAGGGGGGCGTGCTCCTGACCGCGAACGCGGAATGGGCCGAGGTCGCCCGGTCCCTTCGCAATCAGGGGCGGGGACCCGGCTCGGCGTGGTTGGATCACGTGAGGCTGGGATACAACTACCGCCTGGACGAGCTCAGCGCGGCGCTGGGCGCCGCTCAGGTGCCCCGTTTGCCTGAGCTCATTCGGCGACGGAGTGAGGTCGCACGCTGGTACACCGATCGTCTTCAGTCCTTAGAACAAGTTCGCGTGCCTCAAGTGAATGCCGAGACCACCACGATGTCGTGGTTCGTGTACGTGATCCGAGTATTGCCGCCGGCGGATCGGGCATCAGTGGAACAACGCCTGGAGCGGGAAGGGATCCCCACTCGGAGGTATTTTCCTCCCATTCACCTTCAACCTTTCTACATGTCTCGATTTGGTTACCGGCGGGGGGACTTCCCGGTTGCAGAGAAGCTTGGCGACCAGAGCTTGGCACTTCCCTTCTCGAGTGTGATGACCGAGGACCAGGTCGAGGAAGTTTGTCGCGTTTTGCGCGTTGCCGTGAATGAGGTTTGAACGCGATTTCCTGCCCTGTTCATCGGGAGCGGGAGCTCTTGTCTTCCGAGTCATCGAATTGGCGCGGTCTGCCGAACCCCGGGCAGGCCGCGTTGGGTAATTGCCTCAGGTCCGCAAGATCCTTGCACCCCGGTCCTTTGCCGGGCCGGGTGGATCTGGCGGGGGGTCCGGTCGCCCGCTTCGGGATTGCTGCCTTCCGACCCCTTCGCGTGGCGAGTCTGGGCTTCACCAGTCGCCTTGAGCGTCCGGCTTATGCCGTCGGCCCTCGGCAGGGCCCGCTCTCATCCTTGCCCGCTCGGTCTTTCCGGGGCTGGCGGTGCAACTCCTGACGCCAGGAAGGCTCTTCCGGAGAGGGTGCCGGGTCGGACGCGGACAGACTCTTCAGAGCTCATGGACTGGCCAGCTCTTGGGCTTGCGGGTTGGCCTTCGCCCAGCCGTCGGCGGCTCTGCCCGGCGAGGGCCGTTTTCGGCCGCTAGAGCGGCTTGGCCGAATCCGGGAATCCCCGGCGCAGGAACCTTTTCAAAGTATTCCGGCGAAAGGGGCTGTCGTCCATGGTTGAGCCCACAGGGGGAATTCGCGGCCGAAAACAAGGGAAAATGGAGGTCTTTTCTCGCAGGCACCGGTTTCACCGGGTTGCTGCCGGCTGCATGGAATTAATGGAATTTCTCCCTTTTACCAATATTCCTTGACATCGCCTTTCGGCAGGGTATAATTTCCCGCGATATGGGGAGCGTGGCGGCGGATCGGGAATGACCTCACCAGGCTTGAGCCAGCCCTCGGGGGCGGGGACCACGCTTACCTGGGATGACGGTTTTCTTCTAGTTCAAGCTCTCCGGCGCGCTCATCCCCAGGCGGAACTACTCGGTCTTGGATTGCGAACCCTGTGCTCGTGGATCCTTGAGCTTCCTGAATTCGAGGATGATCCGAGCCTGGTGGACGACGATGTGCTCCTGGACCTCTACCGGGAGTGGCTGGAGGAAACAGAGGCGAAATGACAGGTGCTCCTGAAGACCCTGAAGTTGCTGTTCCAGAGTCCCTGCGGGGGCAGGTTCTCGTCGCGAGTCTGAATCAGATCTACAACTGGGGTCGGCGCAACTCTGTTTGGCCGATGTTCTTCGGCCTGGCATGCTGTGCCATCGAGATGATTTGCACGGCAGCCAGCCGGTTTGACTTGGCTCGCTTTGGCATGGAGGTGATGCGTCCGAGTCCGCGCCAATCGGATCTGTTGATTGTTTCGGGAACGGTGACCAAGAAGATGGTGCCTCAGATCATACGCCTGTACGATCAGATGGCCGAACCGAAGTATGTGATGGCCATGGGCTCCTGTGCCTCCGGAGGCGGCCCCTTCAAGGAAGGCTATAACGTCGTTTCCGGTATCGATCAGTATCTTCCGGTTGACGTTTACGTCCCCGGCTGTCCTCCGACTCCCCAGGCTCTCATGTTCGGCTTGATCAAGCTTCAGGAGAAGATCGACCACCAATCCCTTCGGACAGTTTCCTGGTACCGCCGGCAGCCTTCCCAGGACTTTCCCGTTCCCTTGCTGGGTCCTGACATTGTGGGCCTGAAGGACGGGGAGCAGTTGAGGCAACTGGCCCAGGCCAAGGCGGATTCGCCCTCCGCAGCAACGGGGGCCGGTGACTTGGAGCAGAACCGAGGCGGCGGATGAATGGGTCCAGCATCTCCTCCGCGGCGGCGGGGGGTCTTCCTCCCAGCCTCGTCCCGATGCTTTCTCCGGAGAACCGGCCGGGGTATAGCGGGTACCAGGTTGCGCCGAAGGACCTGGTGCAAGTGGCACGTATCCTGAGAGACGAGGGGGGCTATGGCTATCTGTCCTCCGTGACCGGCGTGGACTATCTTCCCCAGGGAAGGATGGAGGTCGTTTATCACCTCTACCGAGTGCAGGGCGGCGGCGCTTTGGTGTTGCACGTCTCGGTGCCCCGAGAGGCGCCAAGCGTGCCCAGCCTGACCGGGATATACCCGGGGGCTGAGTTTCAAGAGCGGGAGGCTTGGGACCTGCTGGGGATTCAGTTTGAGGGACATCCGGACCTGCGGCGTATCCTGCTCTGGGAGGGGTTTGCGGGGTATCCACTGCGGAAGGACTGGACCGAGCCCTACTACGAGGAGGACGGCAAACCGTACGCGGCGCGCTGGCCCAAAGGGGATTACCGCCGTGAGGAAGATGGTAATCCGTTCCATGGGAATGTGAAATATCCTCCCGGCTTTGTGCTGGAGGGATGGACGGAAGAGGGGGACCGTTCTTTGTACGAGGCCCTGGAGCGGGGCGCCCCTGAGGGTGTCGGCCTGGGGACGGAGAGGCTGGTGGTCAATCTGGGCCCGCAGCACCCTTCGACCCATGGCATCTTCCGCATCGTGGCCCTGGTGGATGGGGAGACGGTGGTGGACTTGAAACCCGCCGTGGGCTACCTGCATCGCAATCACGAGAAGATCGGCGAGCGCAACACCTTCCTGATGAACATGCCGTTCACCGACCGCCTCGACTACATCAGCTCGCTGAGCAATAACTTCGGTTATGCCCTCGCCGTAGAGCAGCTGATGGCGATCCGGCCTCCGGAGCGTGCCGAATACATCCGGGTGATCATGGCCGAGCTGACCCGCATCAGCAATCACTTGTGGGCGATCGGCTTCCTGCTGAACGATCTGGGAGCGTTTTTCACCCCCGCCCTCTACGCCATTGAGGAACGCGAGCTGATCCTGGACATCTTCGAGGCCACGACGGGTTCGCGAATGATGTGCAACTATTTTCGCTTCGGAGGGGTGGCACGCGATTTCCCCGAGGGAGTGCTCGAGAAGATCCGGGACCTGGTCAACGATCGACTACCGCGCAAGATCGACGAGTTGGACTCCTATCTGACCCCGAACGAGATTGTCTGCGCGCGGACGATGGGGGTCGGCCTGCTGCCGGCGGAGAAGGCGATTGCTTTCTCGGCAGCGGGTCCAGTCCTGCGGGCCTCGGGAGTGCGCTACGACATTCGCAAGGCAGAGCCCTACAGCATCTACGATCGGTTTGATTTTGAGGTGGCAGTCCGGCCGAACGGAGACACCTATGATCGCTACCTCATCCGGCTGGATGAGATGCGCCAGAGCTTGAGGATCCTGCAGCAGGCTGTCCGGGACATCCCCGGAGGGGAAATCCAGCTCGGCAAGCCGCAATACCAGGTGCGCGTCCCTGCCGGCGAGGCCTACGGTCGGGTCGACGGTCCCAAAGGGGAGCTGGGCTTCTACCTCGTCTCCAACGGCAAGCCCAATCCCTGGCGCTACCACGTGCGCGCGCCTTCCTTCATCAACCTGACCGCCCTGTCGGAAATGTGTCGGGGAAACAAGATCGCCGACGCTGTGGTGATCCTCGGGAGCATCGATATTATTTTGGGCGAAGTGGACCGCTAGCTGCGGAGGCAATAGGCGGATATGGACGGTCGCGGGATCATTGGGGGTCTGGGTTTTACCCTCCGGCACCTGCTGGACACGTATGTCGAAGACATCCGCTGGCTCGGGCGAGGGCGCTACGGAACCCCTCGGGGTCTGGCCCAGCGAAGCAGCAAGGATGCCCGCGGGATTTTCACCATCCAGTACCCTGAGGAAAAGCTTCCGCTGGCCGAGGAATTCCGATATATCCCTTTCCTGGTCTATGAGCAGGGCCCGGACGGGGAGCGGAAAGACCGGTGTACTTCCTGCGGCATCTGTGCCAAGGTTTGCCCGCCTCAATGCATTTGGATCGTGCGTACGACCGACCCGAAAACCGGGCGGCCTGTGCCGGCGCCCGCAGACTTTTCCATCGACGTGGACAAGTGCATGAGCTGCGGACTGTGTGCGGAGTACTGCCCGTTTGACGCGATCAAAATGGACCATGACTACGAAATGGCTTCCTACGAACGGAAGCCCGGGCACGTTTTCAACAAGGAACGGCTTTCCAAGCCTGTTTCCTATTACGCGGCCATCCGGCCCGGCAACTATGCTCAAGAAGAAGCGGCCCGCGCGGAGAAGGAAGCTCGAAGGGCAGCCAAGGCCTGAGAAGCACCTGCGAGGGGTCCATGTACCACGAAGATGCTGAAATGCTTTTTCCGCTCCGCGTCAGTCACTCCCTGCGCGACCTTCGGGGGATCTCCTGGCGCCGGCTAGTGGATCGCCTTTCGAGGCTGGAGGAGGACAACCCGGATGCTCTTGCCTTCGCCCTCATGATGATCCGCCTCGACGGCTGCATGACTTGCCAGGCGGACTCATACCGGGCCATGCGGGGCTGCACGGCCTGCGCCCGCCAGGCCGTCCTGCGGTTCCGGGGAACAGATCAGGAACTGGTCAAGCTGTATGAACGAGCCCGGAAGGATATTCTGGTGTTTCTCGAAGACCGTCCGGTGAGTGCCACCAAGAGGTGAAGGGTGCCGTCGTATTCCCAAGTAACTGAAGCAGATATCCTGAACGCTCTGCGCACAGTTGTGGATCCGGAGTTGCACAAGGATCTGGTCACGCTCCGCATGATCCGGGACCTGAAGATCCGCGACGGAAAGGTCTCGCTGACCGTCGTATTGACGACCCCGGCCTGCCCACTGCGGGACCAACTGGAAGAAGAGACCACCCGGGCCGTGCGCTCCGTGCCGGGCGTCAGGGAGGCCGATGTCCACTTCGATTCCAGCGTGCCCAGCGATGGCAAAGACCGGGGTTTGATTTCCATGCCGATTCGCAGCGCCCTGGCCATTGCCTCAGGCAAGGGCGGCGTGGGCAAGACGACCGTGGCGGTGAATATCGCTGTCGGCCTGGCTCAGGCCGGCGCCCGCGTGGGCCTCCTCGACGCCGATATCTATGGGCCGAATGTCCCCAGGATGATGGGGTTGACCAGCATGCCTTCCCCCCAGGGAAACAAACTGACCCCGGCAGAGGCTTTTGGGGTCAAGGTCATGTCCATCGGATTCTTGGTCCGGCCCGGGCAACCGCTGATTTGGCGGGGGCCGATGCTTCACTCGGCGATCCGACAGTTCCTGGCAGATGTGGCTTGGGGCGAATTGGACTATCTGGTCGTGGATCTTCCCCCTGGGACTGGCGACGCTCAGCTCAGCCTTTGCCAGTCCATCCCGCTTACGGGGGGGCTGATCGTGACCCTGCCGCAACAAGTCTCCCTGGACGATGCCCGGCGCGGCCTGGAAATGTTCCGCGCGCTGGAGGTCCCGATTCTGGGCGTCGTAGAGAACATGAGCCATCTGGTTCTGCCCGATGGGCAGAAGTTGGATATCTTCGGGAAGGGGGGCGGAGAAAGGCTCGCCCGCGAGGCCGATGTCCCCTTCCTGGGAGAAATACCCATGGATCCGGCCGTTCGCGTTGGAGGAGATGCCGGGGTCCCCGTGATTCTCTCCGATCCCGACTCGGAGGTCGGGAAATCCCTCCGGGAGCTGGCCCAGCGGGTGGCGGCTCGAATCAGCTTGGCCGCCCTCAGCGAGGGTCCGGCAACGCCGGTTAAGGCCGTGGGATAGCGACCCCTGCACGTCCCACATCCCGGCCGCACCGTGGATGGGACCGCTTCGGCCCTGACGGGTCGCCCATAGCAGCTGAGGGGAGGGGAAACTTCGGCAGGTGGCTTCGCAGTGGGCTGCGGGAGCCCGACCCTCAAGGAATCCCAGTCGCGCTGCTCACCGGGCTGGAAGGCGCCTGCCCAGCGGTCGCGACCGACCCCGGCCCGAGTTCATGGGGTCGGACACCCCCCCCGGTGAGGGCGAGTTCTTCAGCCCCTGCGTTGGGCCTTGTCCGGTCTTCGGCCCTTCGAGGGGAAACCCTGCGGATCCTTTCCGGGAAAGATTCTCCTCTTGAGATCTTCCGCGGGCGCCGAAGCCCTCCGTTCCCTTGGGCAGAAGACCCGGATCTTGATCTCCTCTCCCCACGGTGATACCCTCTGCATTGGGCTGGGGAAGCTGCAGAAGAAACCAGAGGGCGGAGGTGTCGATTGACGCAGGCCACAACGGAGCCGCAGACGGAGAACCGGAAACCCACCGTCGTGGGAGTGCGTTTTCAACGCTTGGGCAAGGCATACCACTTTGATGCGGGTGGTTTGGGGGAGCCCCTCCATCTCGGGGATCATGTTCTCGTGACCACCTCCCACGGGCGGCAGATTGGCCAGGTTGTGCAGTTCGTGTCCGAGCCCGTTCCGCCGGCGGAAGGAACCTGGCGCAGAATTGACGGCTTGGCCTCCGCCCAGGACCTGCTCATCGAGCAATCCTGGAGGACCAAAGAGCCCGAGGCCCTGGTGGGCTGTCGTGAGCGGTCGGTTCAGTTGGGCCTGCGCAGCGTGAAGATCGTCGCGGCCCAGTATGGTTTTGAGGGGCAGCGTCTGACATTTGTTTTCACCGTGGAGGGGGAGGAACACCCCGAACTGAAGTCTCTGCGGGCCGACATGCAGCAGCGCTATTCCAGATCCCAGGTCGAGTTGCATCAAGTCGGGCCGCGGGACGTGGCGAGAATCCTGGGAGGAATGGGCGCCTGTGGGCTGGAGGCCCGCTGTTGCTCGAAGTTCCTGACAGAATTCAGCCCAATCTCGATCAAGATGGCGAAGGCTCAAGGGATCTCGCTGAACCCAGGCGAGATCACCGGCATGTGTGGCCGGCTCCGCTGTTGCCTCATTTACGAGTACGAGCAGTACGTCCAGGCACGCCTGCAACTTCCCAAGCGGGGCAAACGGGTTGCGACTCCCCGGGGCGAGGGCAAGGTGGTGGACGTCTTCCCGCTACGAGAGTCGGTTCTCGTGGATCTGGGGGAGGAGGCGGGCGCCATAGAGTTCTCCAGGAGCGACCTTCAGCCTCTGGATGAGTTGGAGGCGTTGCAGACGAAGGCCGACGATCCCTGCGGCCGCCAAACGAATGCCGGATGCGCCCGCCGAGACCAGGCACCCTCCGGAGATGAAGCGGGAAGCTCAGCGGCTTCCTGAGGCCCCCGCCGAACCAACCCCGTCCTTGCTGGACGTTTGCGTGCCGGGGATCTTGCCGGCCTCCTGGGAACGCCTGCTTGCATGGAATCTGTGCGGAGGTCCTCAGCGCGGAGCGCGGTACCCGAAAATCGCGGGGCGTAGGGAATCGCCGTTGCGACCCTTGGGGAATGAGCGGGATGCCGTTCCGATGACAGGCTATGGGCGCAGTCACCTCCTTCTTCCGTAGGCCTGAGGGGACTGGGTGGCTAGTCCTCAGCGGCGGATGGGTGGGCGATGAACAAGCCGCCCGGGTCCTGGGAGTGATGGGCGTTGCCGGGCCAGTGGTCGTGGTGGTTCCCTCTCAGCAGGAAGCAGAGCAAGGAAGATCGGAACTTGGTGTTTTCACTGACCTGTCCGGATCGCCCGGTATCGTGGTATTCCTCCAGCCGGGCAGGGAGGAAAACTCTCCCCTTCTGGCAGCCCTGGAGGAGGCCGCCTTGATCGTCATGGCTGACTGCGGTCCGGCCGAATCGCTGCGCGAGGCCTTGGAGGAAAGCGAGGCCAGTGACATGCTTCTGGAAGCTCTGCGAAGCGGTTGCGTCATCCTCGCGGAAGGAGCCGCCGCCGAGGTCCTCGGGCAGTTCACCGGGAGCGAAGAATTGGTCCCGGGGCTGGGTTGGCTGCCGGGGGCAGTGGTCCAGGCTCATCATCTCCCGGACCGTCCTTGCCCAGCCTTGTCTCGGCGTTCCCATCTCTATCGCCTAGGCCTCGTCGAAGAGTCCGTTCTCGCCCTGGGTCCGGGCGGGGCGGTGGAGCTGTGGGGTGGCCCTTCGCCCGTTGTGACCTTTGGGACCGGCTGGCTCAAGTGAGTGCGATCCCCAAGCTTTCGTCTGTCCCGCGCCGAGTGGTTTCGCTCGTGCCTTCTACCACAGAGAGCCTCTTCGACCTGGGGCTGGAGGTGTTCCTGGTCGGGCGCACGGACTTCTGCACCCGTCCAAAGGATCGGGTTCAGCAGGTCCCCTCCGTGGGCGGAACGAAGGACCCGGATCTAGACAAGATCCGAGAGCTCAAGCCTGAGCTCGTCCTGGCCAACCAGGAGGAGAACACGGAGCGGGTGGTGCGGTCGCTGGAGGCCGAGGGGATTCCAACCCGGGTTTCATTCCCAAAGACGGTCTGCGAAGCGATTGCGGATCTGCGTTGGTTGGCCTCCCTGTTCGCCTCACCTCGGGCCCTGCGGCAGGTGGATCTGCTCGAGCGGGCGGTGGAATGGGCGGGCGCCTCCCGGCCAAATGAGCCGGCGAGCGTTTTCTGTCCGATTTGGCGGGCCGCGCCGGCTGAGAGACCTGCGTGGTGGATGACTTTCAACCGAGACACCTACCCCCATGATCTTCTCGAGCTGTGTGGCGGTCGAAATGTCTTTGGTAATCGGGAACGAAGGTATCCTTTGGCAGCGGATTTGGGGAAAGCGCCGTCCCAGGAGGTGCCGCAGCGCGATCTTCGTTATCCTCGCGTGGATCTGGAGGAAATTCGTGAGGCCCGACCCCAGGTTCTGCTGCTGCCCGACGAACCCTTTGCCTTTGATGAGACCGATCTGAAATCTTTGATTGCCCTCCTGCCAGAAGTTCCGGCGGTTCGGGATGGGCGGCTGCGCCCGGTCGAGGGAAGCCTCCTCTTCTGGCACGGGACCCGAATGGCCCGAGCGCTGCAGGCCCTGCCAACCCTGCTTCTCTAGCGGTTCCTCCCCAGTGACATGAGCGGGACCCCACCTTGACAGGTGAAGGCGAGTGAAGTATCATTCAACCAAATAATCATATCAATCATATCAATCGTTGCATTTTGGCTGAAATTTGGGTGAGACGTGAACGAATTCATTTCCTACCTGGCAAGCCATCGCGATAAGAGCCCCCGAATACCCTCCCTAATTGAGTTGGCTCAGAAACTGGGGGTGAGCGTGGGCAAACTGCGCGAGCAGATGGAAGTTGCCCGCAGCCTGGGCTTCGTCGAGGTGCATCCGCGGACCGGGATTTGGGCGCTCCCTTACAGCTTCTTTCCGGCCGTCGACGAGAGCTTGCAGTATGCCATCGCCTGCGACCGGAACGCCTTTCACCAGTTTGGAGAGTTGCGCATTCGGGTGGAAGCGGCTTTTTTTGCGGAAGCGGCCGGCGCTCTGAAGGACACGGAGTTTGTGCGGCTTCGGGAACTGATCGCCAACGCCCGACAGAAATTGTCGGCCCGACCGGCTCTCATCCCGCATGATGAGCACCGGGGACTGCATTTGACCATCTTCTCCAAGTTGAACAACCCTTTCGTCACGGGTGTCTTGGAGGCGTACTGGTCGGCATATGAGGCGCAAGGGCTGAGCCTATACGCAGACTTTCATTACCTGCAACAGGTATGGGACTTCCATGACCAGATGGTGGAGGCCATCATCCGGGGGCAACTGGGTGAGGCGGAGGACGCTTTCACAAAGCACACCAAGTTGCTGCGCCACCGTGAAGGCCGTGGCGGGGGAAAGGCCGAGCCGCTCTATGTCAGTTCTCATGCGTGAAGGGGTGCTATGACACTACAGGAAACGCTCGCCACAGCTGACCGTGCGGAGCCGGGCGCCATCGTCAACAACCTTTCGATCCTGGTCGCGACGGTCAACGGCTCGGGCAGCCAGACAGCTAACAATGTTCTGCTGCGAGCTTTGTTCAAGATGGGCATCCCGGTCTCCGGCAAGAACTTGTTCCCTTCCAACATCCAGGGATTGCCCACCTGGTTCACAATTCGAGCCAACCGCCAAGGATTCCTCGCGCGCAAAGAAGAGGCCGATATCCTGGTGGCGATGAACCGTGCCACCGTGCGCGAGGACCTGCTGCAGCTGATTCCTGGGGGGGTCTGCTTGTATCCAGAGGATTTCCCAGCGGGCCGCTTGCGCGCGGACCTGACCGCCTACCCCATGCCGGTCTCGCGCTTGGCGCGCGAATCGGGCGCCGAGGCCTCCCTGCGGCCGTACGTGGCGAATATGGTCTATGCGGGCGTGCTGGCCTGGGAGCTGGGAATCGATCTGGCCGAAATCGAGGCCGCCCTCCAGATCCATTTCAAGGGCAAGGCCTCGTCGGTGAAGTTGAATTTTGGGGTGGTCGAATCGGCGTTCCAATTTGCGAGCGAGAACCTCAAGAAAAAGGACCCCTATCGGGTCGAGCGCATGAGCGCCGCGGAGGGGCGGCTCCTGGTCGATGGGAACACCTCGGCCGCGCTCGGGGCAATTTATGGGGGGGTCAGTTTCGCCGCTTGGTATCCGATCACTCCGGCTTCGAGTTTGGCGGAGACGCTCCACGAGTATCTGCCCCGCCTGCGAAAGGATCCCCAGAGCGGGAAGAACGACTTCGTGATCGTGCAGGCCGAAGACGAGCTGGGGGCGCTGGGCATGGCGGTGGGCGCCGGTTGGATGGGAGCGCGCTCCATGACCTCCACCTCCGGTCCCGGGCTCTCCCTGATGGCCGAGTTCTCCGGCTTGGCCTCCTATGCGGAGGTCCCGGTTGTGATCTGGGATGTGCAACGGATTGGCCCGAGCACCGGATTGCCAACGCGGGTCTCGCAAGGGGACCTCATGTTCGTGCACGCCATCGGACACGGGGGCCAGCGCCAAGTCGTCCTCCTGCCTGGCCCCGAGGAGTGCTTTGAATTCGGGTGGAAGGCTTTGGACTTGGCCGCGCGGCTTCAGGCCCCCGTCTTTGTGCTCAGCGATCTTGACATCGGAATGAACCAGTGGATCATGCCGCCATTCCGCTATCCGGATCGCCCCATTGACCGCGGCAAGATCCTCTCCGCGGAGGATCTCGATCGGCTGGGGGGATTTGCCCGGTACCGGGACGTGGACGGAGACGGGATCCCGTGGAGGACCCTGCCGGGAACGGACCATCCCAAGGCCGCCTATTTCACGCGGGGGTCCGGGCACGATGAGAATGCGGAGTACAGTGAGGATCCAGAGGTCTATGCAGCCAACATGGCGCGCCTGCAGCGGAAGCTGACGACCGCTGCCAAGCTCGTGCCCACGCCAGTCCTGCGGTCGACAGCCGGGGCCCGAATTGGTTTGATCGGGTTTGGATCGACCGATCCCGCCATCCAAGAAACGCAGCATATCCTTGAAGAGCAGGGAACCCCCACGGATTACCTCCGGATCAGGGCCCTTCCCTTTGCCCCGCTGGTGGAGGAGTTCATCACCGGCCATGACCGGACCTATGTGGTGGAGATGAACACGGATGGGCAGCTCTTTGGCTTGCTGAAGATGGACGTTCCCCAAGGAGCCTCACGCCTTCGCTCCCTGGCCCACAGCGACGGGCTGCCCATCGCGGCGGATTGGATCGTTCGCGCCTTCCGGGCGCAGGAGGAATGATTCCATGGCCTCTGTCGTGGAGACGAAATCCGGGAACACCAACCTGGTGGGATTGGAAAAGACTGAGTATCGAGGCCTTGAGACCACGCTGTGTCAGGGCTGCGGCCACAATTCAATCACCAGCCAGATCGTAACCGCCTGCTTCCAGCTTTCCATCCCTCCGGAGAAGATCATCAAGGTCAGCGGGATCGGATGCTCCAGCAAGGCGGCAGCCTATTTCCTAAGTCGGTCCCATGGGTTCAACGGCCTGCACGGGCGCATGCCTTCGATCGCCACCGGGGCCGTGCTCTCCAATCCCGAACTGCACGCGATCGGCATGAGCGGCGATGGGGACACGGCCAATATTGGGCTGGGACAGTTCAAGCATCTGGTCCGGCGCAACGTGCCGATGGTCTACATCGTCGCGAACAACGGTGTGTACGGGCTCACCAAGGGCCAGTTTTCCGCCACGGCCGACCAGGGGCTCGAACTCAAACACGAGGGCCAGAACGAACTGCCGCCGATCGACATCTGCCTGGAGGCGCTGGTGGGGGGAGCCACGTTCGTCGCTCGCTCCTTTGCAGGAGATCCCAAGCAGCTCTCGACGCTGCTCAAGGCGGCCTTGGCGCACAAGGGCACGGCCGTTCTGGACGTCATCAGTCCCTGCGTCACCTTCAACAACAAGGATGAGTCCCCCAAGAGCTACGCCTGGGGCAAGGCCCACGAGGCCCCTCTGCACGACATCACTTTCATCCCTTACTCTCCGGAGATGGAAATCGAGTACGGTCCGGGGGAGCTCAAAAGAGTTTCGTTTGACGACGGTTCGGTCGTCTGGCTCAAGAAGGTGGCCGCGGATCATGACCCCGGCGATCGTCTGGCGGCCATCCGCCTGATGGAGCTGGCAAGAACCGATGGGCACTTCGTCACCGGGTTGATTTACGTCACGACGGACCAGCCGACGTTTGTGGATATTTCCCGGTTGTCCGCGACACCCCTGTCTCATTTGCCCGATGATCGGCTGCGCCCTGCGCCCCAGACACTCGACGAGATTAACCTCAGGTTATCCTAGCCCTCTGGGCTGCAGGCCTGAGCAGGTTGCCTGCACTTCTCCCTTGGCGGAGGGGTTGCCCTGCGCCCTCGACCGCCGCGGGCCGAGCACTATGGGTCTTCCACGTTGAGTGTTGCTGGTCCTTTTCTCCGGACTTCCATGCCGCCGGCAGAGTTCTTGTGCCCGCTTTGATCCTCAGACCTACCTGACGCCTTGGCGTCCTCGAAGGGCCTTTGCATACTCCGCCCATTGCCACCGGGAGCTTGGCGCCTGTCCTGGGGCGGGCTGGAGAGCGAGCTCACGTCGCCTCTTTTTACCCGGATCTTCGAGTTTCTCGTTGTCATCTGGGGCTTCGCCCTGAGCTAGCCGCTGCAGAAAAACAGCCGAGTTCTCTCTGTGTCGGCGATAACCCCTTTCCTGTGCGAGGCCCTTCTGATCCGCGACAAGTTCTTGTACCATGTGGCGGTGGATCCCGCAGGCTCGATTTGCTCATGGGGGCGTTTCTTTTGCCATTCGCCAATTGGATCTGCGCGAAGCCGGTTGGCTCTGGGTTGGCGACGAACGTGGCCGTCCTGGTGGTTTTCTTTTCGAACAGAGCACTGCTGCCCCCTCTCCGGGAGGATGGCACCCAGGACTATGCGCAAATACCGGATCAGGTCAATCGCGATGTGCCCCCCACGGACGTAGTCATGGCCTCTTAAGTCTGATGCTTTGGGCAAAATCAGCACGAGTACTGTTCCTGGGAACAACTGGTATATTTCCAACGCGACCGCACCGGCTGCGGGCTCTGAGAGGACATGGACTACTTTCAGCCCAATGCATTCGTCTTGGGCGGCTATCCACAGGGAGTTATCATCGATCCCCCGCCAGCATTCTTTTCGGACCTTTTTGACCTTTCGCGCCTGGAGTTGGACGGAGTTCTGGCGCCCCGCGGTAACTTGCGCCGTCCTCCTGGTGGAGGATTCCACGGAGAAGATAACCTCCATCCCCGTTGCGTCAGCTGCCGCTTTGGCGAATACTTCGCCGTGCTCGGGATGGGCCTCCGGATCCCAAAAGGCCTTCGTTGGCAGGTTTCTTGGGTGCGCCCGGCATGCGCGAGGGGGGCTGGTCGGAAAGTGCCTGGATCCCCAACGGAACTGGGGAGGGCGCGCCCGCCGGGAATGGTTCTGGCGCCTCCGGACCGCTTCTGGCGAAGATCGCCGAATAGGAGGGGACCCGAGGGCATGCCCACAGGAAGTGAGCCGACACGGAACTCTGGACTAGGCCGGTGACTCTAAGAGGAATGCTGCGATGAGAGGCTCATCACAATCGGCTCACCCTTCGAACGGCGGTTCCAACGCCAGGGGACGGGTTCGGACCGCCTTGGCGTTCCTTTTGCTAGCCGGCCTCCTGGCGATTCTGACCGTGTTCAACTACCGCTTTTCGCTCCTCGAACCTGGAGGAAATGACTTCCTGGCGCGATGGAACGGTGCCAGAGCCTGGCTGGTCGAGGGACGCAGCCCTTACGCCCCGTCAGTGACTCTGGAGGCGCAGCGACTGATCTATGGAAGGCCTGCCGACCCAAGCCACGGGGAGGATTTGGCTCAGTTTGTATACCCCCTGCACTCTATGATCCTTTTCGCCCCCTTTGCTTTCTTGAGCTACCCGGTCGCTCGGGCACTTTGGATGACCTTGCTCGAAGCCGGCCTGGTCGGTCTCGGGCTCGCCTCCGTCGAGCTCGTCGGGTGGCGCCCGCGGCCCTGGATGCTGGGGATCGCCGTTGCCTTCGGGCTCCTTTGGTACAACGGCCTGCGCGGGTTGATAGACGGCAATACGGCCGTTCTCGTTGCCCTCGCGATGGTCGCCGCGTTGCTGGCGATTCAGCGTCGTCGGGATTTCGTTGCAGGCTTGTTGCTGGGACTATCCACCATAAAGCCGCAGATGGCTTTCCTTCTCCTGCCGTTTGTCCTGATCTGGGCTATTCCGCGTAGGCGCTGGAAGCTCTTTGGCTGGAGCTTGGCGTTCTGCCTCCTTTTGCCTGGGGCGTTTCTAGTCGTCATGCCAGACTGGCCTCTGCAGATGCTGCGGCAGATGCAGATTTATCCCAGTTATGTCCCCATCGGCTCCCCGGTTTCCATTCTGGCAGCGGAGACGGGCGCGCTCTCGACGGCGGTCACCTGGTTCCTGACGGCGGCATTTGTCCTCTACCTGCTCGTGGAATGGGTCATCACCCTGCGGGGCCAGGAGGATCGATTCCTTTGGACAGCCTTGATGACCCTGGTGGTCACCAATTGGGTCGCCTACCGGACGGCCACCACCAACTATGTGGTCATGTTGCCTGTCGTTTTCCTCGTGGCGGCCTACTTGGAGTCACGATGGCCTCTCTGCGGCAGGGCTCTCGCGCTGGCCGAACTGGGTTTCGTTTTCCTGGTCGGCTGGGCGGTTTTCCTGACCACGATAAGCGGAAACCTTGAGCAGTGGCCCGCTTACCTGCCTTTGCCCATCCTGGCTATTCTCGGATTGCTTGCCCTACGAAACCAGTACCCGAAGATACGTCCTGAGCCGGCGGGCTGATTCTGCGGGGCGGCTACCCTGCGGGAGGAGGAGTGCGTCGCAGCCTATGGATTGTGCGGCGCGGGCGCATCTCGTGGAGTTCCGCTCCCGGAAAGACCCGCTGGCCATCCTTCAGCGGACTTCGACTGTAGCAGCGGTGAGCCCAGCGGGTGTCCCCTGGTTTTTCTGGTCGCTCAGGTGTGGCGTTTGGCGGAGGCTTTTTGGGACAGCGCAATTGGCAGTCAGCCGCTCTTGGTTCGAATCGGCCTTGCAACTTTGCTGCCTCAGCGCGGATCCCGGTTCGAGATCTCCCGGAGCCTGGAACCGGAGCTCTCTCCGGCCTCCGAGTTCCTTTTCCCCTCTTCCGTCCGATCCTCAGGACGGAAGCGCCCGCATGTGCCTTCACGGGTGTGTTGTGGCTGGGCGCGGCCCATGGAAGTGAGACCGGCGCGGGCGGTCGCGCCTGAAAATGGGCACCCCGCTCGTTGGATTTGTCCGCCTCTAGGGGCCCGGCCTTCTTCTCCCACGCGGTCCGGACGGGGCCAGGCTCCCAGCCGGATTTCCCCGAGTTCCCCATGCAACAGGCTCACTTTCGCAGCCAACCCAGCAGCGGACGCGGGGGGACAGTCCCAGGCAGGGGCCAGCGCTGAAGGGGTTCACTTCATTGTCCTTGAGCCGAAGCTGGGTTAGTATGAGGTTCAGCCGGAAGACCGGGTTCGAATCATGCATGGCGAAAGGCGGTTCAGCGTGCACACCCATTTCCAGCCGCAAAGGTGGTTTCCACCTGAGTTTTCCTGATGAGGGTGGACAAATGAGGCGAAGTTCCACTGGTGCACCGGGTGGCTTGAAGCTCCGCCCACTCCGCGCGGGCAGGCCGTAGGTGGGCCAGTGATGCCGCCCGCGCCCGAGGAGGGCCAACTGACACCGCAGGGGCAGGATCCTAGACCAAGCGAGTTGCGCCGCGGCCAATCTCGTTGGCTGACCACGACGGGCGAAGTGTTTGTGCTGCTGTGCCTGGCCGCAGGGGTCGCCGGCTACTTTGTGGTGCACAAGGGCTGGGGTGGGACCCTGCCCGCCGCCCCGTTGCTTGCGATAGCCGATTTGGTTCTCGCCTTCAGTCTCGTCGCCCTGGCTGGCGGCCTAGGCCATTGGGTGCTGGGGGGATGTGACTCCCTCAACCCCTTGGAGAGGTTTGGGCTTCAGGCGGGCGTGGGTTTGGGCATCCTGAGCCTGCTGGTGCTGCTGGTCGGCTTGATTGGGGTCTACCGAGCCTGGATTGCCTGGGCGGGACTTCTGCTTGGAGTTCTGCTCCTCTGGCGGCACATCCTGGCGTGGCTGCGCAGCGGGGTCCAACTGCGCGAGACCCTGGAAGCTTGCGGGGGCCTCGGCTGGTTGTCCTTCTTTTTCCTTTGCTTTGTTTCCGCTATGTCCCTGATGGTGGCTCTTGCCCCAGCCCTTGAGTGGGATGCCCTGGTCTACCACCTTGCCTTGCCCAAGCTCTATCTCTCGGCCGGACGGATCTACCTCCCCGAGGGCGGGTTCTACTTCGGGATGCCCGAACTGGCCGAAATGCTCTATCTCTGGGCGATGGGCCTGCGCTCCAGTAGCACGGCCGCTGTCCTCGGCTGGGAGGTGGGCGCCCTCGCCATGGTGAGTCTGGCTGGGCTGGCCTATCGTCGCATCAGCCGCCCGTATGCGTGGGTGGCCCCGGCGGTCCTTTTCTCTGGTGCCACGGTCTCGAGAATGATGGGTTGGGCCTACGAGGATCTCTGGACGATCCTGTTCGCCGTCTTGCTTCTCCTGACCCTCGACCTCTGGCTGGAATCGTCGAGTCGCCAATGGCTGGTCGTTTCCGGGGTCTGCGCTGGAATGATGATCGGAACAAAATACACGGCCGCCTTGGTCGTGCTGGCGGCCGGCCTGGCTCTGCTGATCCTTTCGAGCCCGCGGTCCGCTCGCGCCCTGGGGATCTTCTGGGGAACGGCGTTGCTGGTGGCAGCCCCGTGGCTGGTCCGAAACGGGGCTTTCACTGGGAACCCCTTTTTCCCGCTGTTGATACCCACCCCTCAGGTCGATGCCCTGGAGCTTCGGTTTTTCTCTGCGGCCGGCCAATCTACGCGGACCCTGTGGGACGATCTTGTTCTCCCGGTTGCGGCGTCCATCTTTGGGCAGGAGGGAGCGCCAGGGTTTTCGGCTAGTATCGGCCCACTGATGGTTGCGCTCGTCCCAGGGCTTCTCTTGAGCCGGGGCCGCTTCTCCCGTGAATCGGCCCGGCTTCTGACGGCGGCCGGAATCCTGGGTCTTTCGGGCTGGGTCGGGTGGGCGGCTCTTGCCCATGCCTCCAGCATGTTGGTCCAGTCTAGGATGTATTTTGGCTTCTTCCCCGCCCTCTCGCTGCTTGCGGTCGGGGGACTCACGTCGCTGGTCCCCCGCCAGTGTGGGCCCGTGCGTATTTGGGTCCTGGCTTCCGTCCTGGTCGGACTGGGCCTAATTCTCGAGGCGTTCAATGAGGGCCTGAACTTTGCCTCGCTCAATCCCATTCCAGTCTTAGCGGGGGAAGAGTCCGCTGCGCAGTTCTTGGCGCAGCGGCTGGGGTGGTACGAGCCGGCCATGGAGGCCGTGAATTCTCTGCCACCTGGATCCAAGGTAGTCTTCCTCTGGGAGCCAAGGGGTTTCTACTGCACGACCAACTGCTTGCCCGATGCGATCATTGATCGCTGGTGGCACCTTCTCAGGGTCCGCGGAGACAGCCGATCCATCGTCGATCTCTGGCGTGAGCAGGGGGTTACCCACGTCCTGATCTACGAGGCCGGGGCCCGCAAGGAGCAGGAGGAATCGAGTCTGTACCAGCCTTCGGATTGGGAACAGCTCAGGCTTCTGGAGCAGACTCAGTTGGTCCGGGTGGCCGATTTTGGGGGGGTATACAGCCTTTACAAGGTTCCCCGGGCGAGTTCTCCGTAGGTGCGGGGCGGACCCAGGCTGTGGAGGAAATGAGATGAGCAAGACAGGGTCCCACCTTCGGACGGCCGTCGCTGTCCTCCTTTCCGTCGCCTTCTGCCTCAGCTTGGCGCCCTCGTTGCTGCTCGGCGACCTGAGGGCTGTTCTTTTTGACTCGCAGCGAATGACCACGCTGCTCACGGACAGCTTTGTGCGCTCCGGGGCGGTATCCACCTACATTGCCGAACTATTCTCGGAAAAGATAGGCGGAGAGACCCAGATCACCTCCTACTTGACCCAGGCGCATTGGGCCGACCTCGTCCGCACCCTCTTCCCGGCCTCATGGCAGGAGGAGCAGATTGCGGCCAACCTGGACGAGTGCTATGCGTGGCTCGACTCCTTGGATCCTCTGCCCCGCTTTTCTTTCTCCTTGACCGCCATCAAGGCGGAATTGCAGGGCGAGGGCGGGAAAAGCTTGGCAGAGGCTCTTGTCAATTCGTGGCCGGCCTGCTCGGCCCAGCAGCTGCAGGCCTACGGCTCGGGCGCATTCACCCAGGGGGCCCTGCCGATCTGTCGGCCGCCCGACCCTTTGCTGGGCGAAGTCCAACAGGGGGTAGGGCTGGAAATCAGTCAACAAGCCGGTCAACTGCCTGACAACCTGAACCTGAGCCAGGCCTCTCCAGCCGCGGGCGGAACCGCCGCTCTTAAGACCGAGCTCCGGCTCTTCCGCGATTTCGCTCCTGTTGCGTGGTTGTTGCCCTTGCTCCTGCTCTTGGTGGAACTGGCTCTTGCCGCGCGGTCTGTTCAAGGGCTCTTGGCGTGGACGGGGATTCCCCTGGCGACCGCAGCCCTGATCGGCGTTCTTCTCGTGCTCCTGTTGGGCGTTTGGCGCGACGCCGGGCTGATCCCCTGGACGGCAATCCCGGCGGCGTTGCGCACCTCCGCGGCCTCTCTCCTGGGACTTCTGTTGAGATCCCTTTCCGGGAGGTTGCTCATCGAGAGCGCGGTTCTCTTGTTCTTTGGATTCGTTCTCGTTGTCTTTTCGGCCGTGGTTCGGCCCAGGCCCCAGCTCGGCCCGGCCGCAAATCGGCCGGTCGACAGGGCGGCTTCTAAGGTGATCCACCCGACCGAAACCTGCTCGCCGCGCAGCGAGGCCGGTGCGGCCGCCACGCGGGGCAGCACGGTGATCCTGCCGAAGGACTCTTTAGCGGAGGAGTCCGCAAGCAGGCGGACGCCCCCTCGGGGGATGTTTGGATAGGCGCACGGCCGGGTCGGCCTAGCGCTTGCAGACGGTGTGCAGGAGGATAAAGTTGGGAGGGGGCTGGGCGGAGAGAGGGAGGCCCGCGACAAGGATCACTTGTTGACCGGGCTGAATCGGGCTCGAGGCGATGAGCGAGCCCTCCACGTGAGCGAGCATTTCCTCGACTGTGTTGGACGGATCCACCAGGCAGGGAATCACACCCCACATCAGGGCCAGCCGGCGATACGTTTCGATCTCGGGGGTGAACGCCAGAATCGGCGCGTCCGGCCGGACTTTCGAGATCAGCCGGGCGGCGCGCCCGGTGCGCGTGAACGCCGCTATCGCGGCGACTTGCCGGTCGTGGGCCAGTTCTGCCGCGGCGTGGGCCAGGGCCAGGGCCTCGTCTTCGTGACGGTAGTCCGAGGGGGCCTTCCAGCGGCCCCACTCGCCGAGATGTCGCTCGGCCTCCTCAAGGATCGAGGCCATCATCCGCACGCTTTCCACCGGGTAGTCACCGACGGCGGTTTCACCCGAAAGCATTACGGCGTCAGTGCCGTCGTAGACCGCATTGGCCACGTCGGAGCATTCGGCCCGAGTCGGCTGGGGAGCATGGATCATGCTCTCCAGCATCTGGGTCGCCGTGATGACCAGTTTGGCCTTGCGGTTGGCGGCCTGAATAATGTCTTTCTGCGCCGTCGGGACGAATTCCGGGGGCATCTCCACGCCCAGATCTCCTCGGGCGACCATTACTCCATCGCAAGCGTCCAGGATTGTCTCGAGATGTTCAAGCGCCTCCGGTCGTTCCATCTTGGCGATCACCGGCAGGCGCGCGAGGCGGGCATCGAATTCGATGATCTTTTGGCGAACGGCGGCCACGTCATCGGCGCTCCGAACAAAAGAAACCGCGACGGCGTCGACGCCCTGGGAAAGCCCGAAGCGGAGATCCTCGCAGTCCTTGGGCGTGAGGGCAGGCTCCTGGATTCGCACTCCGGGAAGGTTGATTCCCTTGTGCGGTAGCAGCCTTCCTCCGACCACGACCCGGGTGAGGACATCCCCTTTCTGTTCCACCGATCTCAGCACCTCGAGCACAAGCTTGCCGTCATCGAGCAGGACGCGCTCACCGACTTGCACCTGACCCGGCAGGCCCGCCCACGTCACGGAGACCGAGCTGGCATCCCCCGGAACCGGCCGGGTGGTCAGGGTGAAAGGCTGGCCCGCGGCTAGGTCGATGCTTCCTTTCTCAATGGCTCCGGTTCGGATCTTGATGCCCTGAAGATCGAGCAGGACCGCCACGCAGGCGTGCAGAGAGGAGGTCACCTCGCGGAGCAGCTCCAGCGCTTGCTGATGCTCCTCCCGCGTGCCTTGGGAGAGGTTCAGGCGGGCGACGTTCATGCCCGCCTGGACGAGTTGCGTCAGGATGGCTCGGCTGCGTGACGCCGGCCCCACGGTCGCCACAATGCGGACTCGGCGAGGGGTGTGAGTGCGATGGCTCATCTCAATTCTCCGCGCAGCGGCTAGCCCGGTTCACAGGAAGCGAAGTTCAGCGGCTTTCTTCTCAAGCTCCGCCTGGAAATCGGGGTGGGCCACTTCGATGAGGGCCCGCGCCCGGTCGCGGATGGTCTTGCCGTGCAGAGAAGCCGCCCCCCACTCGGTGACCACATAGTGGACGTGGTTCCGCGTAGTGGTGACCCCCGCCCCGGGCTGCAGGGTCGGGACAATTCGACTGACCCTCATCCCGTTTTTCAGGGTGGTCGTGCTGGGGAGGGCGATGATTGGCCTCCCTCCCTGGGCCCGCGAGGCACCGTAGACAAAGTCGACCTGCCCTCCAACGCCAGAGTACAGGCGCGGCCCGATGCTGTCCGCGCATACCTGGCCGGTCAGGTCGACCTCAATGGCCGAATTGATCGCGACCATCTGGTTGTTTTGGGCGATGACGAAGGGATCGTTGACATACTCGGTGGGATGGAACTCGAAGATTGGATTATCGTCAATGAAGTCATACAGGCGCTGAGTCCCCAGCGCCAGGCCCGCCACAATCTTTCCGGGATGGAGGGTCTTCTTCTCGTTGGTGATCACGCCCGACTCCACCAAGTTGATGATGCCATCCGAGAAGAGTTCGGTGTGGATCCCCAAATCCTTCTTATCCTGCAGGTAATGCAGCACGGCGTCGGGGATGGCGCCTATGCCCGTCTGCAGCGTGCTGCCGTCCTCGATCAGGGTGGCAATATGCCGGGCGATTTGCATACTGAGCTCGTTGGGTTCGCCCACCTTGAGTTCCGTGGGGGGGTAGGATACCGGGATCAGGAAATTGATCTTGGACAGGTGGATGAACGAATCGCCCAGCGTTCGCGGCATGCGCTCGTTGACCTCGGCGATGACGATCCGGGCCACTTGGGCCGCCGTCTTGCTCAGGCCGGCCTCAATCCCCAGGCTGCAAAAACCGTGTTCATCCGGAGGACTCACGTGAATGAGCGCCACATCCAGCGGCAGGACGTTGCTCTTGAAGAGCAGGGGGACTTCTGAAAGGAATACCGGCGTGAAATCGGCGCGCCCTTCTGAAATCGCGTCCCGGATATTGTCGCTGATGAACAGCGCATTCACCCTCAGGTGCCCTTGCATTCGTGGGTCCACATAATCGGCGGTGCCGATGGTGAGCACTTGCACGATCTCCACGTTCTGCAGTTGGGGAGCCCGCAAGACCAGCGCGTCCAGGACGACCCGCGGCACGGCGCAGTTCCCGGTGAGATAGACCCGGTGACCGGATTGGATGGCACTGACGGCTTGCTCTGCGGAAACCCGCTTGGATTCGTACAGGTCAGTCCAGCGCATGGCTAACTCTCCCTTTCGGGATCGAACCCGGGGGAGAGCACGCGCAACAGCTTGCCTCCCAGCGTGCAAACCCCCGCTCCCAGGGCCGAGTCGGCCCGGACCGCCTCCTCCAGGCCTAAACGAGCGATCTCCTGGATGTACGGGGTGGCCACCGCGTTGAGCGCATGGGTCGCCGTGCGGGCCACGACTCCCGGCATGTTGGGGACGCAGTAGTGAATGACGTTTTCTGCTTCGAAAGTGGGCCGGTCGTGCGAGGTGGGCCGCGAGGTCTCGACACAGCCCCCTTGGTCGATGCTGAGATCCAGGATGACCGACCGGGGTTTCATTGAGCGCACCATCTCCCGCGTCACCACGATGGGGGCGCGCTCTCCAGGAACCAGCACGGCGCCCAGCAGAACATCCACGTAGCGGCACGTGCGCGCAATGTTGACCGGCGTGGAGTGGAGGGTGACCAACCGTCCTGGGAAAAGGCTGTCGATCTCTTCCAGTCTCATCGGGTTCTGATCCAGAACGGTGAGGTGGGCGCCCAGCCCCAGGAAGGCGCGGGACGCGCTGCGCCCTACGGCCCCCGCTCCCAGGATTCCCACCTCGGCCGGTGGAACACCCGGCAGGCCCCCAAGGAGAATGCCCTTTCCTCCTCGGTCGTTCTGCAACAGGGTGGCCGCGACTTGGGCCGCCATGCGTCCCCCAATCTCGCTCATCGCGTTGAGGACCGGGAGCCGGCCATCCGGAAGCTGAATCTGCTCGTAGGCCAAGGCGGTGATTTTGCGGGTCAGAAGGGTCTCCACCTTCTGCGGGCTGGCCACAGCCAGGTTGAGGAAAGCCAGAATAATCTGCCCTTCTTCCAGCCACTCGAGTTCCTCTTGAAGGGGCCGGGCCACCTTGACCACCAGGTCCCCTCGGCGAAAGGCCTCCTCGTGAGAAAACACCATGCGCGCTCCCGCCGCCTCGTAGTCCGCGTCGCGGAACCCCGCTCCCAGACCCGCGGAATGTTCCACAATACAGGCGTGGCCCTGCTGCACCAGAGCCTCGACGCCGAGTGGGGAAAGCCCGACTCGGTATTCGTTGAATCGGACTTCCTTGGGAACCGTGATATTCATTGCCCCTCCTTGCCTTTCCCGACGCCAGCTCCTCGGCACCTGGAACTCTCGCGGTCCCCCCCTCGTGCCGCTCTGCCCATCGGCACACCGCATTCTCCCGGCTTGCTGGGAGGAATCTCTCCGGCGGAAACCGAGGGCCGCTTGGCCGATGCGGCCGGGCTCTAGCTCCCTTCGCTTAAGAGGGTCGCCAGGATCGCCTTCTGCGCGTGCATTCGATTCTCCGCTTGCTGGAAGAGAACCGAATGAGGACCGTCCGCAACCTCGTCCGTGATCTCCTGACCACGGTGGGCGGGCAGGCAGTGCATCACAATCACATCCTTGTCGGCCTGGGCAACCAGGGCGGCATTCACCTGATAGGGCGGGAAGACCTCTTGACGCGCCTCGGCCTGCGATTCCTGGCCCATGCTGGCCCAGGTGTCGGTGTAGATGACGCTCGCTCCCTGCACGGCCATGCTTGGGTCACGGAACAGGTCGATCTGTGCTCCGCTTTCCTGTGCAAATTCCCTCGCGCGCTCAACGACCGGCGAGGGAATTTCATAGCCCGGCGGGGAGGCCGCGCTGAAGCGCGCGCCCAGCTTGGCGCAAATCTGAAGCAGGGAAGTGGCCACGTTATTGCCGTCCCCCACGTAGGCGACCCGGATCCCGGCCAGGGACCCAAAACATTCGCCGATGGTGAGGGCATCCGACAGGGCTTGGCAGGGATGGCTGGAGTCCGAAAGACCGTTGATGACCGGCACGCGCGAGAACTTGGCCAGCTCAACGATTACATCATGGACGAACACCCGCGCCATGATGCCCTGGACATAGCCTGAAAGAACGCGGCTGACGTCGGCAGTCGACTCGCGCTGACCGAGCCCGACCTCGCTCGGGGAAAGATACAGCGCATCGCCCCCCAGCTGCCTCATGGCCATGTCAAAGGACACTCGCGTGCGAAGGCTGGGTTTCTGGAACAACATTCCCAGAACTTTGCCTCGGAGAAGCGGGCGGTTTCCCCCTCGACGCCACTCCCTCTTGAGCTGGATCGCCACGTCCAGCAGAGATGTCAGTTCCGCGGAAGAGTAGTCCTCAATGTCCAGGAAATGTCTCATACCGGTCTTTCCTGAGGTGAAGAATGGGGTGGATCCCGGGCCAGTATAGCATAGCGAATTCTGCCGCTTCGCCGATCCAGAGCCCGGGGCTGGCCCCGGGACGAGCGCTCGGCCGCCGCAGTCCCCTCCTGCGACCTGAGCCGTGGGCGAGCAGGGGACTGGCGAGGGCGGGATCCTTCTCTTGCGGCCAGAGGCAGAAGCTCCTGACCGGGCGGGTTATACTCATGAGCAAGGCTTCCCTTTCCGGAGCAGGACGCTGGTCGCAGGGAGCCTTCGCCCGGGGACGCCATGCCCGACGACCTCTCACCGATTCGTCGCCAGTATCTGGATGTGAAGAAGCGCTATCCCGACGCGGTTGTGTTCTTTCGGCTCGGCGACTTCTATGAGACGTTCGACGCCGATGCCGAGATGGCCTCGCGGGAACTCGACATTGTGCTCACCTCGCGCAACGTGGCCAAGGGAGTCCGTGTGCCCATGGCCGGGATCCCCTTTCACGCCGCCGAAGGGTATGTCGCCAGGCTCCTCCAGCATGGCCACCATGTGGCCATCTGCGAGCAGGTCGGCGATTCGGTCAAGGGGCTGATGCCTCGCGAAGTTGTAAGGGTCATCACCCCGGGGACCATTGTGGAGCCCGGGATGCTCGCCCCGCGGTCCAACAACTACTTGGCGGCGGGTGTTGTGCAGGGGGAGCGGGTCGGGGTCGCATATGCTGACATCACGACCGGAGAGTTCCGCGCGGCCCAGTTCGAGGCGCCCGACCCGCTCGAGGCCCTGCGGAATGAACTGGTCAGGGTCAACCCCTCCGAGACTCTCTTGGTGGAAGGGCTGGAGCTCGCTGAGGACACCGTGGGCCGGATTACGCGGTTGCCCGCTTGGCGTTTCGAACTGGGGCGGTGCGAGCAGACTTTGTGCGACCACTTCGGGGCCGCGCGCCTGGAAGGATTGGGTTTGGGTCAGGAGAAATTGGCGGCGCGGGCCGCCGCCGGGATCCTGCAATATCTTCGTGAGACGCAAGCCCAATCCCTTCCTTTGCTTAGCGATCTGGCCGTGTACCAGCTTTCGGATTTCATGACCCTGGACGCAGCCACGCGTCGCGGCTTGGAGTTGGACCAGACCCTGCGCTCCGGCGAGGTCCAGGGTTCGCTTCTGGGCGTCCTGGACCACACGATTACCTCCATGGGTTCGCGGTTGCTGCGGCACTGGCTGCAACAACCACTGCTGGATCTTGCGGCCATCCACGGACGCCAGGAGTTGGTCGCGGCGTTCCTAGAGAATGGGCTCGCCCGGGCGGTTTTCCGCAAGGAACTCGGCGGCCTGGCCGACCTGGAACGGCTGGCCAGCCGGGTCCTGTCAGGACATGCGACACCCCGGGATGTCGCTACCCTGCGCTCCTCCCTGCAGAATCTCCCCGGTGCGTTGGAGGCGGCTGCCCGGGCCACGATCCATCCGGCCCCAAGCCTGCCGGAGATAGATTCCTGCGCGGACCTTCGCTCTCTCCTGGAGGGCGCTATCGCCGATGATCCTCCGGCCTTGCTCAGCCAGACCGGGGTGATCCGCCCGGGATTCTCCGCGGAGCTGGACGAGACGATTGACGGTGCCCGCGTGGCCCGGGAATGGATCGCGGATCTGGAAAAGACGGAAAGGGACCGAACGGGGATCCGTAGCCTGAAGGTCGGCTACAACAAGATCTTTGGCTACTATATCGAGGTGACTCGAACGCACGCGAACTTGGTTCCAGCAGAGTATATCCGCAAGCAAACCTTGGTCAATGCGGAGCGCTACATCACTCCGGAGATGAAGGATTACGAGACGACGATTCTGAATGCGGAAGGCCAGATCCGTGAAATTGAATCCCGCCTCTTCCGGCAAGTCTGCGAGCAGATTGGCGCCCAGGCCCAGCGCCTCCTGGCTACCGCCCGTTCGCTGGCGGAGCTGGATGTCCTCTCGACGTTTGCGGAAAACGCCGCTCGTCTCGGCTATGTCCGTCCAGAAGTCGTGGCAGAGGAGGAGTTGGTCATCCGCGGGGGTCGTCACCCGGTCGTGGAGCAGTTCCTTTCCGCTGGTCAGTTTGTCCCCAACGACGCGGTCCTGGAGCCCGGCGAGCGCATCCGCGTGATCACTGGTCCGAACATGTCAGGGAAAAGCACGTACCTGCGCCAGGTGGCATTGATTTGCCTCATGGCACAAATGGGATCGTTTGTTCCGGCCGCCTCGGCCCGCATCAGCCTCGTGGACAGGATCTTCGCGCGCATTGGCGCTCAAGACGAGTTGCATGCCGGCCAGTCCACTTTCATGACCGAAATGGTCGAAACGGCTCATATCCTTCACCATGCCACCCGGGACAGCCTCCTCATTTTCGATGAGGTGGGTCGGGGGACCTCTACCTACGACGGGGTTTCCATCGCCTGGGCGGTGATCGAGTTCATCCACAACCATCCTCGCCTGCAGTGCCGCACGCTGTTCGCCACTCACTATCATGAGCTCATTCGCCTGGCCGACCTCCTCCCGATGGTGAGAAACTACAACGTTTCGGTCGTGGAGGAGGGGGGCAAAGTGGTCTTCCTGCACCGCATCGTTCCAGGGGGCTCGGATCGGTCATACGGCATACATGTTGCCCAGCTGGCGGGCATGCCGCGACCGGTCATAGGGAGAGCGGAGGAAATTCTGCAGGACCTCGAGTCGAATTCCGGCGCCGGGAAGAGGGGGCCCGAGGAATTGCTCCAGCTTCCCCTCCTGCCTGATAGCGATCCCCTCCTTCAGGAACTGCGCAGCCTGGATATCAGCGCGATGACGCCCCTGGACGCCCTGACGAAACTGTTTGAGTGGCAAGAACGGTTTGCCGCGCACCAATCCTAGCCCCCTGGAAGAGCAATTCGCCCAGCAGGACCCGGCACCTCGATGGCACTGGAAGGCGGCTCTGTCACGGGCACTGAGAAAGGCCTTGCCCCGGGTCCACCTGGGGCTACCTCGTCACCCAAAGGTCCCATTGGGCGGCCTCAGGAAGGGCGAGGCGTTGGGAATTCGGCCGTCGTTCCCATGCGGAACCTCGGCGGCGCACCCTCTCACCCCATTGGGCTCGGCGAGAATAGGCTTCCCGCCTCCCTCCAACGCCATCGAGGAGATTGGCCGCGGGCCGCGCGCAGAGACTCGGGTCGCCGACGCCCCAGAAGTGCTTTGCCAGTGATGCGGCGCCTGCCAAGGCTGATCGTGGTCCACTTGCCTGACCGTGGCGCCGCCAGGCCTCGAACGGGGGCCGTGAGATCATGGAGGGGCAAGATCTTGGCGGCCAGCCATTTTCCTCGAATCGGGGTACCAATGGAAATTGATTGGAAATGATATTCGGCAATTCTCCGGTCGATTCCCTCGTCGGTAAGGTTGACCGTCGGAAGCTAAGTACAAGGTGATCGGGTCAGCAGGTTGGTCCTCTTCTTGGGTCGCTCCCCTCAACTGGTCGCGTGCAGACCGGGTGAGTCCAGACCGCCGCTGTCGGCAGGAGGGTGATCTTACTCCCGACTGACCGCCTCTGGATTTGTTTTATCGCAATTGGTCAATTTATTTTTCTTCGATGGATCACGCAGTTTCTGGCTGTGGTGGGATGTCCCGGGGGAACATTCCGTGACGCCGATGGTCATCTGATCCGATGACGAATATCGATCCAAGGCGTGAATAGTGCCACTCTGTTCCTGGGCTTGAGCCAGGTATCGTAAAACTGGGATTATTAGGAGGGAACAAGTCAACGTGGTCGACCGAGAGCCGAGCTTCCACCGGATGGGTGGGCATCGACGTCGCGCGTTGGACCCCCATCCCTTCGGTCGCTGGGTCCCGGGCTTCCCAACAGTGGCGAACCGGCCGGAGGTGCGCGGGCGACCCACTGAAGGGTTGACCTCTTCATACTCCCGGTGCGGAAGCCGTGGTCGATCCGGACCGTGACTCGGAGCGGGGTAGGGTGATGAAACGATCCGCGAGGAGGGACCGGGAACGGCTCCGGACCAGAAGCATGCTCTGGCAAAGCAGCGGTGGTTTTTTCCGCGCTTCTCAAGATGTGTCCGAGGTGCAGCGTGGACTTTGCGTTCCGGGATGAAATTCAGAAATTATCGGGGCAAGATCTTGGGGCTTGCTATCACTGCCACAAGTGCACCGCAGGGTGCCCCATGGCGGCGTCGATGCAATACGGCCCCGCATGGATTATCCGCCAGGTTGCGCTGGGAGAAGCCTCCGAAGCTCTGGCGAACAAGGATATCTGGCTCTGCTCAGGGTGCTACACCTGCGCGACGCGTTGCCCCAATGACATCGACGCGTCCGCCGTGATGGACGCGCTGCGACAGACCGCTCTCCAGCGGGGGATACCCTCGATGGAGAGGGATGCTCTTCTCTTCAACCGCCTCTTTCTGGGCGTGGTCGAAAGACTGGGAAAGTCCCACGAGGCGCTGACGCTCGGCCTCTTTAAGGTCCTTTCTCACACGCCCCTCTATCAGGACATGGGAGCGGGGGCCGGGTTGTTCCTGCGAGGCAAAGTTCCTTTGCTCCCGGAGCGACCCGAGGGAGTTTCAGAAATCAAGCAGATCTTTCGAGGGAGTCTCTAGGTGAGTTATTCTTTCTATCCCGGATGCAGCCTCCACTCGACGGGCATCGAGTATCGGGATTCCACGACCGCAAGTTTCGCCCGCCTCGGGCTGGAGCTCGAGGAGCTGCCCGAATGGAACTGCTGCGGAGCTTCTTCTGCTCACTTCTTCAGCCACACCTTGGCGATAACTCTACCGGCCCGCAACCTGCGGATTGCCCAGAAGGCGGGCAAGGACCTGGCGGTTGCCTGTGCGGCCTGCTACAACCGGTTGCGGGCAGCCGACCGGGCCATGCGCCTGGACCCGCAGATGCGCGCGAAGGTCGAGAACGTGGTCGGCTTCACCTACGATCACCCGGTGCGAATCCGCCCTACCTTGGCCGTCCTGGCCGAAGATCTGGGTTGGGAGAAGGTCAGCGCCCAGATCAAGCAACCGCTCCGCGGGCTGAAGGTGGTTTCCTACTACGGCTGCCTGCTGGTGCGTCCCCCGGATATCTCGGGGTTTGACGACCCCGACAATCCTCAAGTGATGCCGGGCCTGTTGGGGGCCCTGGGGGCCGAGGTGATGCCCTGGTCGAACGCGACGGACTGCTGCGGAGCGGGACTGTCGCTGAGCCGGTCTGACGTGGTGCGTGGGCTGGTGGGCCGCTTGGCGGACCGTTGCCTGGAGGCGGGGGCCCAGGCCTTTGTCACGGCCTGCCCCTTGTGCCAGGTCAACCTGGAAATGCGGCAGCCGCAGGCCGAGAAGGTTCCCAGCTTCTATTTCACAGAGCTTCTCGGGCTGGCCTTGGGCCTCCCCGAGGCGCAGGGCTGGTGGGGGAAGCACCTCATTGACCCTCGACCGTTACTGCGGTCGCTCTCGCTTGCCCAATAGGTAAAGGGGATATGCCTACTGAACCCTCAAGTCCCTCAAACGGCAAGAACGTGGTCGGCTCTGCGCTGGTGGTAGGGGCCGGAATCGCCGGGATGCAGGCCTCGCTCGATCTGGCGGAGGCGGGGATCAAGGTCTACCTGCTGGACCGCTCCCCGGCGGTCGGCGGGACCATGGCGCAGCTCGACAAGACTTTCCCCACAAACGATTGTGCGATGTGTATCATGTCCCCCAAGCTGGTGGAGGTCGGCCGGCATCTCAATATTGAGCTGCGGATGGGGTCCGAGGTCCAGGGGATCGAGGGGGAACCGGGGGACCTGAGGGTCACCATCAAGCAGCATCCCCGCTATGTGGATCTGCAGAAATGCACCGGCTGCGGCGATTGCGCCAATGCCTGCCCGATCAGCCTGGCGGATGAGTTCAACGGCGGCCTGTCCGTGCGCAAGGCGATCTACAAGCCCTATCCGCAGGCGATCCCCAATGCGTTTGCGATTGAGAAGAGGGGGACCGCACCCTGTCGGGATGCCTGCCCCATTCATCAGCGCGCCCAAGGCTACATTGCGCTGGTGGCGGAGGGGCGCTTCGCCGATGCCTATCGGACCGTGGCCGAGGACAATCCATTCCCTTCCATCTGCGGTCGGGTCTGCAACCACCGCTGTGAGGAGGCATGCAACCGAGGCCTGGTCGACGATCCCGTCAATGTAATGGCCCTCAAGCGATTTGTCGCCGACTGGGCCCAGGAACATCCCGAGGAGATCCGCGAGGCGCTCTCCCGTGGGGTCGCCGAGGGGGCGAAAGGGGAGGTTGGGGGGCCGCTGGCGGGGAAGCGGGTGGCCATCGTGGGATCGGGCCCTGCCGGGCTGACCTGCGCGGACGATCTCTCCCGGCAAGGATGCGAGGTCACCGTCTACGAGGCCCTGTCGGTTCCTGGAGGGATGATGCGGGTGGGCATCCCTTCCTACCGGCTTCCCGCTGAGGTCATCCAGGAGGAAATTGAGCGCGTCCTTTCGCGGGGGGTGCGCCTGGAGTTGAACCATCGCGTCGAGGACGCTGCCTCCCTCCTGAGGGATCATGACGCAGTGTTCATCGCCATCGGGGCCCACCGCGGGGTGAAGCTGCCGATCCCCGGAAATGACTTGCCCCAGGTGCATTTGGCTACCGAGTTCTTGAGAGAGGTGCGCCTGGAGGAACCCGCGGCTCAGGCCGCCCAAGCCGTGCGGGGCCGGAGGGTGCTGGTCCTGGGGGGCGGAAACGTGGCCATCGACACGGCCATGACCGCCGTCCGGCTGGGAGCCTCCTGGGTCGGAATGACCTGCCTGGAGAGCCGCGAAAAGATGCCCGCCCATGATTGGGAGGTGCGCGACGCCCAGGATGAGGGAATTGAGGTCTTCCCCTCCCGCACGTTCCTGGAAGTCACGAACGAGCAGGGAAACGTCAGCGGGGTGCGGACCCGGCAGGTCTTGTTCCGCGGGTTTGTCGACGGGCGGCCGGACTTCGACGAAATCCCCGATAGCGAGGAGATCCTGTCCGCGGATGTGGTCATCTTCGCCATTGGCCAACGCCCGGCGGAAGAGGGCGTTCAGGCGGTCAACCGGCAGCGGAATGGGCGCGTGGTGGCGGATGCCGCGACGCTCCAGACCAGCCTGCCCGGCGTATTCGCTGGCGGGGACGCGGTTACGGGCACCACGTTCATTGTCGATGCGATTGCTGCGGGCCACCAGGCGGCGCGATCCATGGCGGCGTATCTGCGGGGCGAGGAGTTGCGATCCGACCGGAAGGAAGCCCCGGTGGCCAAACTCGAACCGCAGGCGGCGCAGGAGCGGCTGCAGGCGGTCGCCGCCTCGAATCGGCCGCGACATGAGTCGCGCAAGAGGGAGGCCGCCGAAAGGCGCCTGGATTTCGTTGAGGTTTCACGGGGATTCAGTGAAGCGGAAGCGCGCGCGGAAGCGATGCGATGCCTGCGCTGCGGAGTCTGCTCCGAATGCAACCAGTGCGTGTTTGTCTGCCGGGCGGGCGCCATTTTCCATGGGGACACGGAGAAGACCGAAATCCTGAACGTAGGCGCGGTCTTGCTCGCGCCGGGACTGGAGCCGATGCCCGGAGAAATCCGGCCGGAATACGGCTACGGCCGCTACCCCAACGTGGTCACCAGTCTGCAATTCGAGCGGATGCTCTCCGCTTCCGGCCCCTTCCTGGGTGAGGTTCGCCGGCCCTCGGATGGCAAGCATCCTCGGCGCGTGGCCTGGATCCAGTGCGTGGGCTCGCGGGACTGCGGCGGGGAAGGGCGCTCGGGGGGGCCGGCCTCGTACTGCTCTTCGGTCTGCTGCATGTACGCGACCAAAGAGGCCGTGATCGCCCGCGAACATGACAAGAACATTGAGCCGACGATTTTCTATATCGACATCCGCTCCTTCGGCAAGGGCTTCGAACCGTACATCGACCGGGCGAAGAACGAGCAGGGAGTCCGCTATGTGCGCTGCATGGTCTCCGCGGTTCAAGAAGTCCCCGGCAGCCACAACCTGCGGCTCACCTTTGTCAGCTACGAGGGGGACACGGCCCGGCGGCCGGTCCCGCACGAGGAAGAGTTCGACCTCGTTGTGCTCTCGGTGGGGTTGAGGCCCTCTCAGGCGACCCTGGACTTGTCGCGCCGCTTGAACCTGGAAATGGAGCCGACGGGATTTGCGAAGGTGGGGCGCTATCATCCCGCGCAGACCTCCCGGCCCGGCGTGTTTGTGGCCGGATCGTTTTCGGAACCCAAGGACATTCCGGAGTCGGTGATTGAAGCCTCCTGCGCGGCTGCGCAGATTTCGGGGCTGCTCGCGCCCGCTCGAGGGACGCAGACCCGGGTCCCGGACTACCCTCCCGAACGAGACGTGGCCGACGAACCGGAGCGGGTGGGAGTCTTTATTTGCCACTGCGGAATCAACATCGGTTCCGTGGTCAACGTGCCAGAAGTAGTCCAGTACGCGCAGCATCTTCCCGGCGTGGTCTACGCGGAACGAAACCTGTATACCTGCTCCCAGGACACCCAGGAGCGCATCAGTCAACGGATCCGGGAAAACCACCTCAACCGCGTCGTGGTCGCGTCCTGCACTCCGCGGACCCATGAGCCGCTCTTTCAGGATACCCTGCGCCGGGCTGAGCTCAATCCCCATCTGTTCGAGATGGCCAACATCCGCGAGCAGGATTCCTGGGTTCATCGCTCGAATCCCGTGGCGGCGACCGAGAAAGCGAAGCAGCTGGTAACCATGGCGGTGGCCAAGGCGAAGCGGCTGCGGTCCATCAGCCAGGAGAGTTTTGAGGTGACCCGTGGGGCGCTGGTGATCGGGGGCGGCCTGGCGGGCATGACCGCGGCGCTTTCTATCGCCCGCCAAGGGTACGAGGTCGCCCTCGTGGAGCGGGAGCGAATCCTGGGCGGGAATCTGCGGCACATCCTCACCGCGCTTCCCGGAAATGAGAACCCTCAGGCGCTCTTGGAGCGCGAGCTGGCCGACGTTGCCGCCGAGCCGAGGATCACGGTCATGACCGGCAGCGAGGTCACCGCGGTGTCGGGCTATCGCGGTCATTTCCTCAGCGAGATTCGTGACTCCTCGGGCGCCCGGCGGGAGATCCATCACGGGGCAATTGTCGTCGCCACGGGGGCCCGCGAAATCCGTCCGACGGAATACTTGTATGGCGAGGACCCGCGAGTCCTCACTCAACGGGACCTGGAGCAACGGCTCGCAGACCCGGCGTCTTTCCGCGACATCGAGGGCAAGACGATCACGATGATCCAGTGCGTCGGTTCCCGCGAGGAGGCCCATCCCTACTGTTCCCGGATCTGCTGCACCCAGGCTTTGAAGAATGCTCTGGCCCTCAAGCAGGCCGCACCGGGCTGCCAGGTCATCGTGCTCTACCGGGATTTGCGCAGCTATGGCTTTCGGGAAGAGCACTACCGAGCTGCTCGGCGCGCCGGTGTCATCTTCCTGGAATACAGTGAGCTGGAAAAGCCCGTGGTCTCGCGCGATGCCCAGGGAAAGCTTTCCCTCCGGGTGAGAATCCAACCGGAAGGCCGTGAAGTCGATCTGGATCCCGATTGGCTCGTCTTGAGCGCGGGGATTGAACCCGACCCCTCCAATACGGATCTCGCCCGGCTGCTGAAGGTTTCCCGCAATGAGGTCGGATTCTTTCTGGAGGCCCACGTCAAGCTGCGGCCAGTCGATTTTGCGGCCGAGGGTATTTTCCTGGCCGGGCTGGCACATTCCCCCCGGGATGTCGGCGAAACGATCGCCCAGGGGCAGGCGGCGGCGGTTCGGACGGTGGCGCTGCTTTCCAAGGACCGTCTCGAGGCCACCCCCATCGTCGCCAGCGTCAACCCCAGGCTCTGCTCGGCCTGCGGAATCTGCGTGGAGGTCTGCCCCTACGGAGCCCGGGTGCTGGAGCCGGGAAGCCCCTACGCGGAGGTCATTTCAGTGCTTTGCCAGGGATGCGGCGCCTGCGTCGCCGCGTGCCCGAACAAAGCCAGCCAGCAAAAAGGGTTCGAATTCGGAGAGGTCTTTGGAATGCTGGAGGCGGCCCTGGGGGAGCCGATGGCGGCTCCCGAGCCCGCTTTGAAGGCAGGTGAAGATGAGCGCTAGCAACGGCTTTGAGCCTCGCATTGTGGCCTTCCTGTGCAACTGGTGCACCTACACCGGGGCGGATCTGGCCGGGACCTCGCGTCTGCAGTACCCGCCGAATGTGCGCATCCTGCGCGGGATGTGCAGCGGCTCGGTCGACCCCGTGTATGTTCTGAAGGCGTTGACGGACGGGGCGGATGGAGTCCTGATCGGCGGCTGCCACCCGGGAGACTGCCATTATCAGACCGGGAATTACAAGACCCGGCGGCGGTACGTCGCCTTGAGGGAAATCCTGCAGGCCGCGGGCTTTGACGACCGCCGCGTTTGGCTGAGATGGATCAGCGCCAGTGAGGGACAGAAGTTTGCTGGCACTGTGAGCGACATGGTCGCCGCGATGAAAGAACTGGGGCCAAGCCCCGCCCGGCAGGACTGGACCATGTAAGAGGCCTGCGGCGATCCTTCCTCAGAGGAGAAGGGAACCAGTGAACGCCTGTGCGGAGAAAGATGGAGTTCGACCAGCGCCCGCCATTGGCGAGCCAGCGGGTCCAGAGTGAGAGTGATCGGGGAGCGGCAATGAAGACGACGATTCCTGTGGATAGCGGCGACCTGAAGGGGGCGGTTCGGGACCTACTCAAGAAGGCGCTGACTTCCGGCGCGGTGGACGCGGTGTACGTGCCGCTCCAGGTGGAGGCCGGGGCTGTTTTGCCCGCCTTGGTCACGGATCCTGCTCGGATTGACGAGGCCGATCCACTGGCCCCGGTGATGCCAATCAATGGGGCCAGGGCTCTGGCCGCAATCACGGGCAAGAAGACTCCTGCAAAGATTGCGGCGGTCCTGCGACCCTGCGAGGTGCGCGCCTTGATTGAGCTGGTGAAGCTGCAGCAAGCGAACCTGGAGGGGGTCAAACTGATCAGTTTTGATTGCCCGGGAACCCTGGAGGTCACGGACTACCACGAGTTGGTCCAGGCCGTGCAGGACCCGCAGGCGAGCCCGGCGGCGAATTGGGACTCAGGACCCCTGGAGACGATCGGAGACAAGCCGTTGCGACTGGCCTGCCGCATGTGCGCCCATCCCCTTCCCGGAGACGTTGACTTGCACCTGCAGTTTCTGGGTGCCGATCTGAGTTCCGGAATCCCGGCGGCAGTCGCCGATGGGTTCGCCCAGGAACTTGGTCTGGCCGGGGAGGGGGAGGGGGACGAGAGCAAGCGGAACGCCGCGGCGGACCGCCTGCTTTCGGCCAGGTTGCAAGTGCGCGAGAAGGAATTGCAGGCCATGACCGCGCGCATGAAGTCGGACGGAGGTTTCTCGGGCGTCTTCGCGACCTGCATCCGTTGCCACAACTGCATGACCGCCTGCCCGATCTGCTACTGCAAGACCTGCCTGTTCAAGACGGCGTCGTTTGACCACGAGCCGGAACACTACTTGGCGGCCGCCCGGCGCAAGGGGGCCACCCGGCTTCTCAGCGATGCGCTGCTGTTCCATCTCACACGGCTGAACCACATGTCCACCTCCTGCGTGGCCTGCGGCGAGTGCAGTTCGGCCTGCCCAGAAGACATCCCGGTCGGAGCCGTCTTCAGCTTGGTCGGCAAGCAGGTTCAGGAGGCCTTCGAGTACGAGCCCGGAAGGAGTCTGGAGGAGCCCTTGCCTCTGATTACCTTCCGCGAGAACGAGTGGACGGAGGTCGGCGAAGGAAAATGACCGTCTCAACCAATTCCGCCCAAGTGGGTTCTCGGCCGGCCGCGCTGGTGATCGGGGGCGGCATTGCTGGAATCCAGGCCGCCCTGGACATCGCCGAGGCCGGGTTTCAGGTCTACCTGGTGGAGCGCAGTCCGAGCCTTGGGGGAAGGATGTCGCAGCTGGACAAGACCTTCCCGACCCTTGACTGCTCCGCCTGCATTCTCACGCCCAAAATGGTGGACGCCGGGAGACATCCCAATATCCGCCTGATGACCTACTCCGAGGTGGTTCGGGTCGAGGGGAGCGAAGGGCAGTTCCGCGCCCAGATCCGCGTCAAGCCGCGTTATGTTGATGTGGACAAGTGCCGCGGCTGCGGACTGTGTGCGGAGGCGTGCCGCCTCGCGGGGCGGGTTTCGAGCGATTTCAACGCGGGGTTGTCCAAGCGAGCGGCGGTCTACGTGCCCTTCCCTCAGGCGGTTCCCCTGGTCTACACCGTGGACCCCGAAGAGTGTGTCTACCTGACCCGCGGAGTGTGCGGCAAGACCTTCAAGTGCAAGGACGCCTGCGATGCTGGGGCGATAAATTTCGACCAGAAGGAAGAGCTGGTCGAGGTCGAGGTCGGCACGGTGGTCGTGGCTACCGGATTTGACCTTTTCGACCCGCGGCGCAAGCCGGAGTTGGGCTACGGGACCTACCCCCAGGTGATCACGACCCTTGAGTTTGAACGACTCGCCTCGGCTTCCGGTCCTACCGCCGGAAGGATCGCGCTGAATGGAAAACTGCCCCAGAGCGTCGTTTTCATCCAGTGCGTCGGCTCACGCGACAACAGCGTGGGCATCCCCTACTGTTCTCGAGTTTGCTGCATGGCGGTTGCCAAGCAAGCCCATCTGGCCCACGATCGCCTGCCCGGCGCCCAAGTCAGTGTCTTCTACATGGATATCCGCGCCTTCGGGAAGGGCTTCGAGGAATTCTATGACCGGGTGCGGCACGAGGGGGTGGTCTATCGCCGGGGCAACCCTTCGGAAGTGATCCGATCCGGCGATCGGTTGCTGGTCCGCGCGGAGGACACCCTGCTGGGGGAGCGCGTTGAAGTGGAAGCGGACCTGGTCGTGCTGGCCGTGGGGATGGCCCCGCGGGCCGACGCCGCCGTCGTCCGCGAGATACTGAACCTGAAGCAGGATCCGAATGGATTCTTTCTGGAAGATCATCCCAAGCTCAGGACCATGGAAAGTGGCATTCCCGGCATCTTCCTGGCGGGATGCTGCCAAGGCCCGAAGGATATTCCGGACACGGTCGCGCACGCCAAGGCGGCGGCATCCGCGGCCATGATCCTGCTGGCGCAAGCCGAGAAGGTCACGGAGAAGGCGCATGCTGCAAATTGAAGCCAACCCAATTGTTCAGGCCCAAGAACTGCTCGGATGCATTCAATGCGGAAAATGCACGGCGGGCTGTCCCATGGCCATCAAGACGAAACTCAACCCGCGTACCTTGATTCTGCGCTTGATCACGGCCCCGGACGGCTTCGATCTGGAGGGGCGGGACGAGTTGTGGGACTGCACCACGTGCGCGACCTGCTCGAGCCGCTGTCCCAAGCTCGTCAACCCGATGGAGACGATCATCCGGTTGCGCAGCGCTTTCGTCGAGCAGGGCCGAGTGCATCCGAATGTCAAGACCGCCCTGGAGAGCACGTTCCGGCAGGGCAACCCGCTGACGATGCCTCGCGAGGATCGGGCGGCCTGGGCTTCTGGCCTCGACCTGCGGCCGATGCAGGCGGGGGTGGAGTACCTCTACTTTGTGGGTTGCACTCCCTCCTACGATCCCCGGGTCCAGAAGGTCACGCGCTCGCTGGTCGGGCTGATGAAGAAAGGCGGGGTGGACTTCGGGATCCTGGGCGTGGAGGAGAACTGCTGCGCGAGCGAGGTGCGCCGGCTGGGCGAGACCGGGCTGTTTGAGATGATGGTGGAGGAGAACCAGGAGAAGTTCCACGCCGCGGGCGTCAAGAGGATGTTCACCACCTCGCCTCATTGTTTCAACGTTTTCCGCAATGACTATCCCAAAGGAAGCGGGATCGAGGTCCGCCACTACACCCAGGTTCTCGCGGAGGCGATCGAGAAGAAGAACCTTGAGTTCAGCGGCCGATTCGAGAAGAAGGTGACCTACCACGACCCCTGCTACCTGGGACGGCATAACGGGATCTTTGATGAGCCTCGGGCGGTGCTGACGGGCATTCCCGGGGTGAAGCTGGTGGAGATGGACCGCTCCCGGCAGAAGAGCCTGTGCTGCGAGGGGGGTGGGGGACGCATGTGGCTGGAGGGGACCAACCCGGGGGTGCGCTTGGCCCAGATGCGCATCAAGGAAGCCATGGACACCGGGGCGGAGGTCCTGGCCACGGCCTGCCCGTTCTGCCTTCTGACCCTGGAGGAAGCGGCCAAGCAGCTGAACGTGGAGGACCGGCTGCGGGTGATGGACATTGCCGAAATTGCGGCCGAGGCGTTGTAATGCGACGAGGGAGCGGACATGGCGTTTGTGCCTAGGGTCGGGGTTTACATCTGCCACTGCGGGATCAACATCGCGGGAACCGTGGAGGTCAAGAAGGTCGCCGAGTACGCGGCCAGCCTCCCCGGCGTGGCGGTGGCCCGCGAGTATACCTACATGTGTTCGGATCCAGGTCAGGAATTGATCGGGGAGGACATCCGCCAGCTCAATCTCAACCGGGTGGTCGTGGCCTCCTGCTCACCCCGGATGCACGAGCCCACCTTCCGCGCGGCCGTGGCCCGCGCCGGGCTCAATCCTTACTGCTTCGAAATGGCCAACATTCGCGAGCAATGCTCCTGGGTGCATCCCGCCGGACGCGAAGCCACCGAGAAAGCGATGCAGCTGGTGGCCGCAGCTGTTTCCAAAGCGGTGCGGCTTGAGCCGCTGGAGCAGCGAGAGGTTTCCACCATCCCCGCGGCCTTGGTGATTGGGGGGGGCATCGCCGGGTTGCAGTCTGCCCTGGACATGGCCAGCGCGGGCTTCCCGGTCGCCTTGGTGGAACGGGCGCAGGCCCTGGGCGGCCACATGGCCGACCTGCAGCGGACTTTTCCGACGCTCGAGTCGGCTCCCGAACTGCTGAACTCCGTCATCGAGCGGGTTCGCTCGCAGCCTCTGATCCGCGTCCTGCTCGGGGCGCAGGTCAAGGAAATCAGCGGCTTTGTCGGGAATTTCAAGGCGAAAGTGGAGGTTGCTGGCAAGGTCGAGGAGCTTGCGGTGGGTTCGATCGTCGTGGCCACCGGCTTCGAAACCTTTGATGCCCGGCGGAAGCCGGAACTCGGCTACGGTACCTACCCCCAGGTCATAACGACGGCCGAATTTGAAAAGCTGGCGGAGAAGGGCCTGGAAGTGAACGGGAAACGTCCGCAGAGCGTGGTGTTCATTCAATGCGTCGGATCCCGCGATCAGGTGGTCGAGCGCCCCTACTGTTCCAGGGTTTGCTGCATGGTGACCGCCAAGCAGGCCCGCACCGTGCGGGAGAAGCTGCCCGAGGCGAAGGTTTCAGTGTTTTATATGGACGTGCGCGCCTTTGGCAAGGGATTCGAGGAGTTCTACGACGAGACCCGCAAGTCCGGCGTACTTTATCGACGAGGCAATCCTTCCGAGATCCTGCGCCAGGGCGACCGGGTCCTCGTGCGAGCCGAAGATACCCTGCTGGGTGAGCGGGTGGAAGTGGAGGCCGATCTGGTCGTGCTGGCCGTCGGGATGCAGCCTCGGGCGGACAGCGCCTCCCTGGCGGGAATGCTCAAACTTGCGCGTTCGGCTGACGGATTCCTGATGGAGGCCCATCCCAAGCTGCGCCCGGTGGATACGGCGATGGCAGGAATCTTTCTGGCCGGGTGCTGTCAGGCGCCGAAGGACATCGCCGAATCGATCGCCCAGGCCCGCGCGGCCGCCGGCACGGCGATGATCCCGCTGATGCGCGGAAAGGTTCAGGTCGAGGCGGCGACTTCCTTCGTCGACCCGGAGCTTTGTGCGGGTTGCGGCCAGTGCGCCCAGGTTTGTGCCTTTGGCGCGCTCAGCCTCCATCCTTTCCGTCCGATCATGACCGTGAACGCGGTGCTTTGCCAGGGATGCGGTGCCTGCGCCACGGCCTGCCCTTCGGGCGCCATTAATGTCAAGCACTTCACTCTGGACCAGGTGATGGCACAGGTGGAGACTCTGTCCGAATTTCGGCCGTTGGCCGAGAAGGCCGAGGCCGTGGAGGTCGCTGCCTAGCCGCAGGCAGGGCCGGCAAGCGTTGGGCGGGCGAGGAGGTGGACGATGACCAAGGAGTGGCTGGTGGAAACCCATGAGGATCCACTCCGCGCCATGCGGGCGCTGTTGGAGGCGGTCTGGGATCGCGTGCCCCTGGACGGAATGGTCCTCGCCCTTCGGCCGACCGAAGGCGGGGCGGTCCGCACGGTCCTTGCTGAGGAACGCTCGCGTCTTTCCGAGTTTGATCCCCTGGCGCCGGTGATGGAATCCAATAGTGCCAGGGAAATCATGGCCAAGATGGCCTCCGCGCCGTCGGCCACGCTGGGGGCAACCGTCCGCCCCTGCGAACTGCGGTCCCTGGGGGTCCTTTGCCAGCAGGAAGGGATACCCTCCCAGAGGCTGTTTCGCATAGGGGTCGACTGCATGGCTACGTTTCCCGAAGACGAGTACGAACGGCGGGCGCAATCGGCGGGGGAAGCCGAGCGAATGACTAAGGAAAGCCTGCAATTTGCCCGTCAGGGGGGAATTGCGGCCTACCGCTATCGGAACGCTTGCCAGATCTGTCCGTCCCCTTCAGCGGAAGAAACCGACTTGGCCTTAGGCCTGATCGGGCTTCCGGTTCAAGAATACTTCCTCCTGATGGCCAAGAGCCAGGAGCTTTCAGACCGCCTTGGGCTGGAGACTTTGTCGATTGGGCCGGCGCCTGAGAGCAGCCTCGCCCAGAGGCGCCACGCCATCGAGGCACTGAAGGCCCGCCGAGACCGGAAGGGCGACCGGGTGCTCTCTTCTTTGCCTCCCGGGTTGCCCGAGGACGTTGCGGAACTGCTGGATCACTTGCGGTCCTGCCAGCCCTGCCGGGACTGCCTGGATGCCTGTCCGACCTGCATGGAAGTGCTCGAGCTCGCTGCGGCCAACACCAAGCCCCTGCTGGAGGCGGCCGAGCACTGGGTCGTCTTGTGCTCCGGGTGTGGCATGTGTGACCAGGCCTGCCCGCGCGGCTATCCACTGAATGCAGTGATCCGTCGATTGGCCCGCTCCCTGCTGCCCGAATCCCTGGCTGCCTAGTACCGAATTGCCCTGGGCGCGCGGAAGCAGGCGTATCGCCGGTCTCCTGAACGGAGGGCTCGATCCATGCCTCTCCCATTGCAAACCGACCCCGGCCGAATTGAAACCGTCCTAAAGCTGATTCTGTCGCAGCCCCGTCCGCCCGTCGCTCGGTGCCGGCTATTGAGCTCGGGATTCGGCCCAGCCCACATGCTGCAGGTAGAAGAGGACCTGACCGGAACCAAAGCCTGCTTGGGATGCGGCAGTTGCATGGACGTCTGCCCGGTGCTGGCCCGCGACGCCAAGCGGCGGGCGCGCCTCGAGGCGAGAACCTCGATGGCGCTCGAGACCCTCGTGGGCGAAGACTGTGATCGCTGCGCCAGCTGTGCGCTGGCCTGCCCGCAGGTGGACCCGACGATCAAACACTATCTTGTACAGACCCACCTGGCGGAGGGCATGCAACAACTGCTCGTCAAGGCGGCCTCCGACGAGATGTTCGTGCTCGACCTGATCCTGTCAGATCGGAGCGGTGGAGTGCCATGATCGAGATCTATATCCTGGGACAGACCTATGAGGTGCCGGAGGGCCTGACGATCCTGAGGGCCTTCGAGTGGTCCGGCTTCCATCTGGTCCGCGGGGTCGGCTGCCGCGGGGGATTTTGCGGCGCCTGCGCGACCGTTTACCGAATCCAGGGAGATTACCGCCTGCATTATGCCCTGGCTTGCCAGACGGTGGCCCAGCCCGGGATGATCCTGGCCCCCCTGCCTTTCTTTCCGGCTCCTCGTCCGGCCTACCATCTCGATGCGCTGGCGGCGGAGGGCGAGACTCTCGTTCAGCTCTACCCGGAAATCCTGCGCTGCTTTGGCTGCAATACGTGCACCAAGGCCTGCCCTCAAGAGTTGGACGTGCTGGGCTATATGGCCTCGGCTGTGCGCGGCGACGTCGCCGCGGTCGCGGATGCATCCTTTGACTGCATTCTGTGCGGCCTGTGCACGGCCCGCTGTCCGGCAGAACTGGTTCCGGCCAACGTGGCTCTCCTGGCCCGCCGCCTGTACGGGAAATACCTTGCTCCGAAGGCCGGCCACCTCAGCCAACGTCTGGACGAGCTCGCTCAGGGCAAGTTCCAGCCCGAGGTTCATGAGCTGAAGAGCCTATCGTGCGGGGATCTGAAAGCCCGATATGAAGCCAGGGATATCGAGCCCTAGCCGCTGAGATCCGATTCTCGGTCTGCCCACTCGAATGGACTTTGAATTCTCTTCCGACAGCGTGATGCTGCGCGACATGGTCAGGCGGTTCGTGCAGAAAGAAGTCCGTCCGCTGGAGATGGAGTTCTTCAATCACGGGTCGATCGACGGGGCCAGACAGGAGCGTCTGCGCGCCGCGTTGGACCAAATGGGGCTGTGGGGGATAACGGTCCCCGAGCAGTTTGGGGGAGGCGGTCTGGACGTCGTTTCCAGTTGCCTCCTGGACGAGGAGTTGGGCTCGACTTTCCTCCCCGTGGAAATCGGGGAGGTTACGCCGCTCCTTTTCGATTGCCGCGGGGGCCAAGTTCAGCACTACCTCCAGCCTGCCCTGGCGGCCCGCCGGAAGGCCTTTATTGCCGCGCGAGAGCCGGGCGGCCTGGACCCCGAGCGGTGGCAAACCCAAGCGATCCAGAGGGCAGACGGGTGGGAAGTCAGCGGGCGGAAGGAGGTCGCGGGCGTTCCCGCCCCCCGGGATTTCTGGATCCTGTTTGCCCGCAGCGCCGCCGGGCCCACGGCCTTCTTAGTGGACGCCGATTCTGCCGGCTTGGACCTTCTATCGGGAAAGGCGCCTCTGCTGGACCTGCATCGGGCCGTTTTGCCCGCCGGATCGATCCTGGGCTCTGAGGGCAACGCCTTCCAGCTAGCGCGCCCGTATGCGCCCATCGCCTGGATCCGGACCGGGGCGCGGTATTTGGGCATGGTCTCAAGGCTCCTGGAAATGGCTTGCGAGCACGCGCGCGATTGGGTCGCACTGGGCGGCCCGCTCTCGGTCCGGCGGGCCGTTCGCCGGATGCTTGCCGAGACCCAGGTCGACTTGGAGAGTTGTCGCTGGCTGGTCTATCATGCGGCTTGGATGGCGGATCGAGGCCTGGCGATCCGAGTTGCCGCAAGCCAGGTTCGGCTCGGCACGGGCGAGATGCTCCGGAGAGCCGTGGACCGCACGACGATGGTCTTTGCGGGTGCGGGGCCGAGTCCTCAGATTGAGATCAACCGCTTCGTGCGGAGTGCGGCTCCGGCGGCGGCTCTCGACTGGGCCTTGGACCAGGCTCGAGAGGCCATCGCCGCCGCGATGTTGCAGTGGCCGGCGGAAGGCGGACGGGAATGAGCCGGAGCCGGCTTGTACCCGGGAAAGAATGGCGACCCGGTTCGCGCCGTTGCCACGCTGCCCTGCGTTTGTTCGCGGGTCGGCCTGAGGAAGGCCCGGGAGGGAAGATTCCGACCGGGCCGGTTGCGTCCGCTCGCTGGACGGTCGCAGGAACCGCACGCGGAATCTGGGAAGGCCTCCCTCCATCGCATGGGTTGCCCGGGAGGGCGCTCGTTTCTACGAGGAAGCATGGCCTACGCAGGGGCGGCCCTATCGGGGCGGGCGATCGGCCTCGCACTCCGCCCTGCGAAGGTCGAGCAGGGCGGCCGATGAACAAACCGGGGCAGCAACCGTTGATCGGCTTGAGGTGATCATGCCCTATCCCGAAATGTTCCGGCCATCGCTGTCCAAAGTGGAAGCCTCTCGGGCGAGGCGACTGACCGAGGTTCATCCGCGCCTTCCGGCGGCCGAGCGCGAAAGCCTTCTGCGCACATTTCATCCGGACTACGTCCAGAGCGCCTTTCGCGAGATTGGGATTGGACCCAACCGGGGCGACCGCACCCCGAGAGAACTCGCCGAGGCGCTGGAGGCCCCCAGCCTCCTGTCGGCGGGCCAAGTCCGCTTGGAGCAGGTCGAGGCCGAGTGCGACGTCCTGGTCATTGGCGGAGGCGGCGCAGGGGCAAGCGCCACGCTTCTGGCCTGCGGGAGCGGGGCTCAGGTGCTTCTGGTGACCAAGCTGCGCTTCGGGGACGCCAATACCATGATGGCCCAGGGGGGGATCCAGGCGGCCGATAAGGCCAACGATTCGCCGGCCATTCATTACCTGGATGTAATCGGGGGAGGGGGCTTCGCCAACGATCCCGATCTGGTCGAGGCGCTGGTGATGGACGCCCCGCAGGTGATTGCCTGGCTCGAATCCCTCGGCGTCATGTTTGACAAGGACCCGGACGGCACGATGCGCACGATCCACGGCGGCGGTACAAGCCGCAAGCGCATGCATGCGGCTCGCGATTACAGCGGGGCGGAGATCATGCGTACCCTGCGGGACGAGGTCCGCTCTTTCTCGGTTGGAGATGCCCCGGCGGTCCGCATCTGGGAGTTTCGCCCGGCGGTGGAACTCATTCTGGATGACCGCGGCCAGGCGGCGGGAGCCGTCTTGAAAGACTTCGACACCGGCAAACTGCTCGTCGTCCGCGCCAGGTCGGTGATCCTTTCGACGGGAGGCAGCGGCCGCCTTCACTACCAGGGATTCCCGACCACCAACCACTATGGGGCGACAGGGGATGGGCTGGTCCTGGCCTACCGGGTCGGGGCCAAGCTCAGCTTCATCGATACCATGCAGTACCACCCCACAGGAGCCGCCTATCCGGAGCAAATCCTCGGGCAATTGGTCACGGAGAAGGTTCGGGGGCTGGGTGCCCAGGTCTGCAACGCGGACGGAGAGCAGTTCGTCTACCCCTTGGAAACCAGGGATGTGGAATCGGCCGCGTTTATTCGCGAGTGCCTGGATCGCAAGAAAGGCATCACCGCGCCCTCAGGCCAACCAGGCGTTTGGCTTGATTCTCCGCTGATTGAAATCGTGGCTGGGCCGGGAACCGTCGCCCGCGAGCTGCCCGCCATGGTCCGGCAGTACAAACGGTTCGAAATCGATATGGTCCGGGAGCCTGTCCTGGTCTATCCGACACTGCATTACCAGAATGGGGGCATTGCCATCCGGCCTGACGGCTCGACCCCCATCCCGGGTCTGTTTGTTGCGGGAGAAGCCTCGGGCGGCGTTCACGGCCGAAACCGGCTCATGGGGAACAGTCTGCTGGACGTTTGCGTATTCGGCCGTCGGGCCGGACTGGCGGCCGCTCGCTGGGCAAAACAGGTTCAGCCGGGGCGGCTCACCCTTGCTCATCTCCAGAGGTGGGAACAACTTCGACGGGACGCTGGGCTGTCTGCCGGGAATCCCAGCCCTGTGATCTTGCCGGATTACACGATCCATTGAGAACCGGGACTTTCCGCCCCGAACCAACCCTCCCCAGGGCTTCACGCGCTTGGCATCGGAGAGCGGGCCTCCCGACGGAACGCTCTGGGGCGGAAGGGCAATACGAGAAAAGAGGGCGGGAAGCTTTCTCCTCGCCCTCCACATCCCCTTAGGCTCTTCGCATCAGGGTTGGGCCGGTTCAGCTGGGGCGCGGGCCGGTCTCCGCGGTGGCCTGGAGATCAGCCAGAAGCCCTCGAACTCTCTCAACGGCTTCCGGGACCGCCTTCTGGACGGCCGCGCTGAGGCTCTCGGTGCAATCGTAGCCGGGCTGAATCTCAATCCCGACCAAGAGTATCGGCGAGGGCAGGGGCAGACCCAGTTGGCGCGCCAGCTCCAGGGCCGAGAGGAGCGACGTGTCGTGGGCGGAGGTGAGATGGCCGAGCGCCGGATCGCCCAGTTCGTCAAGGGAGAGGCACAGCACCTGTCCTCTCTTTCCCTTCGGCGTCGTCACGGCATCCACCAGAATGGCTCTGCGATAGCCGACCAAACGCTCCATGAGGGCCAGGCCGCTGCAATCCAGGCAATCAAACTCGACCTCCTGGGCAGGGATCTGATTCCGAAGCTGGTTCACAATCTTCCAGCCGGCGCCATCATCCCCCAGGAGAGGATTCCCCAGCCCAAGAACCAGGGTGGCCGCCCCGGGCGCGGCGGTCGTCGCTTGGGATGACTGGACCCCAGGGGCCGGTTCCTTCTTGGCTTGGTTGGGCACAATCGTCATGGGGACATCACCCCGTAGGCCCGCAATCCCGCGATCAGAACTCATCGTTGGGGGTTCGCAGCCGGAGGATCATTTTCACGACGGCGCACATCTCTCCGTCCGGAGCCATGAAGTAGTCCTGAAGCATCGCCTCGGTCTGGAATCCCTGGGTTTGGAAAGCCTTGATGAAGCTGGGCTGATCCTGGAGAATCTCGGCCTCCAGTATGAGCAGATCGCGTTTCTTGGCGATCTCGATCAACGCCTGGAGCATTCGGTTACCGAGGCCTCGCGTTCGGAAGTCCTTGGCAAGGAAGATGCGCACTTCGGCGCGGTGCCGGGCGGGGCCGTGCCCAAACCGAAGGGTTGCGTCACCGACGATTCGCTCGCCGACGACCGCCACGAGCGGCAGAACCGTGTTGTAGTCGATGGAGTCGACCCACCCCTCGACCAGGGAGGGGTTGCGAACATCCGTGCGCATCGAGCGGCGTTCTTCGGAAGTAACGGTTGAAAAGAGGTTGAGCAAGGCCTGTTTGTCTTCCGGGACCAGGGGGCGCAGGAGGACCCGGGCCCCATCTCTCAGGGTCAAGAGTTGGCGAAAAATGAGCTCCTGTTGGTTGTTCACCGTACTTGCTCCTCGGAGAGGCGAATCCCTGGCCGTTCGAACGGCCTTCCCCGGCCCCAGGCCTCGGGGCCCTCGCGGCGGGGGCCCCCCCGCCTCTAGCACTTCTGCTTGAGGTTGGTCAGCACCACCCCATGTGCGTCGCGAACCGTGACTTCCAACGGCATCTGGCCGGGGAGGCTGTGGGTGGCGCAGCCGAAACAGGGGTCATAGGCGCGGAACGCCATCTCCACGCGATTCAACATCCCTTCGCTGACCACCTTCCCGTTGTGCACGAAGGCCTGAGCCGCCTTGCGGATCGACATGCTGATCGGCGCGTAGTTGTTGGTGGTGCCCACAATCAAGTTGACCTTGGTCACAATTCCGCGCTCATCGGTCCAGTAGTGATGAGTGAGTGTGCCGCGCGGGGCCTCGACAATTCCCACTCCTTCCGTCGGCTTTTCCGTCGGGATCGTGCGGAAGTTGTCCGAGGTGATTTCCGGATCCGTGGCCAGCTGGACCCAGCGCTCCGCGGCGTACAGCAACTCGACAAGCCTTGCCCAGTGGGTCGCCAGCCGTTGGTGAACGGGCTTTCCGCCCAGGGTCTTGAAGAAGCGCTCGTATTCGGCCTGGGCCAGCGGGGTGGCCATGCCGTCCGACGCGTTGAGCCTGGAAAGCGGTGTGGCGCAATACACCCCGGAATCCTTGCCGTCGACGAAGCCCTTCCAGCCGACTTTCTTGAGGTACGGGAACTTGAGATAGGTCCAGGGCTCAACGTGCTCGGCTATCCAATCCTGGTATTCGGAGGGAGCGTACTTTCCCAAACGCTTGCCCTCGGGGTCCACGACGCTCACCTTGCCATCGTAGAAATTTACCCGGTTGTTTTCATCGACCAGTCCGATGTAGTAAGTCTTGTGCGTGTAGGCATCGCCCAGGACCAAGTCCAAGTAGGCTTTGTTCTTCAGCACGATGTCATCGAAGAGCTTCAGGCTGAATTGGGCGAATTCCACGGCCCAGCGGCCCATCGTCTCGATTTCCTTGCGCTGTTCCTCAGTGATGCCCTTGCTTTGGCCGCCCGGGATCGCGGTGCAGGGATGCACTTTGCGGCCGCCAATCATTTCGACGACGGTGTGGCCGTACTTGCGGGCCTGGATGACCTTTCCGCCAACCTCCAGCCCAACCTTGTGAATCACCCCCAGGATATTCCGTTCCGCCACGGGTGCATCAGGGCCCATGATGAAGTCGGGGCCCCCCAGGGCATAAAAGTGGGTCGTATGGTCGGTCACGTAGAAGGCGCTGTAGAGCAGCTCGCGGAGCTTCTTCGCGGCCGACGGGGGGTCCACATGGTAAACCGCGTCGCAGGCCTTGGCCGCCGCCATGTGGTGGGCCTCCGGGCACACCCCGCAGATCCGGTTGGTCAGGATCGGCATTTCCTCGATCGGCCGGCCGACACAGAAGCGCTCAAATCCGCGGAGTTCGGGGATCTGGAAGTAGGTGTTGGCTACCTCGCCCTTGTCATCCAGAAAGATCTCGATCTTGCCGTGCCCTTCCAGGCGTGTGATCGGGTCAACCGTTATGCGCTGCATGCTTTTCCTCCTCCCAGGCCGTCTTGCCAGCCTGAAGCAACGACCCGGCCATGTTGAAGCGGTAAAGCGACCCGGCAGGATCGGGGATGCCGTCCAGGATGCGGTCGATTTCGGCGGGGTCCGTACTGTCGATCACTGAGGCGACGGCGCTCAGGAGCCGCGCTCCGATGTCAATGGCGCCTTCGGTCGGTCCATAGCAGCCGACGCAGGGGACTCCCGCCTGGGGGCACAGGGCGGTGCAGCCGCTGCGGGTGGCAGGGCCACTGCACAGGATCCCCTGCTCCAGCAAGCAGAGGTCTGGGTCGGTCTGGATCTCTTGAATGCGAACAAACTTGCGGATTTTCTTCTCATTCCGCTTGCGGGGGCATTCGTCGCAGACGGAGGAATTGCCTGCCCCGATCACCGCCCCGGCAGGCGGGAGTTGCGCCTTCCCCTGAAGGGCCTGGATGACCAGGTCAAGCACGGCCGCGATCTGGTGCGACTCGGGCGGACACCCGGGCATGTAATAGTCGACGGGCACGACCTGGTCGAGTGAACGAACGACTGACCACATCTCCGGGATGGTGATTTCTCCTTCGCCGGATTTCCATTTGGGGTTCGGCCGAAGTCCTTCGGGGTTTTGGGTCGTCGGCGTCTGGAAAGCGGTATCCAGGATCTCCCGGGTGCTGGAGAGATTCGCCAGGGCGGGGATTCCGCCCTCGGTGGCGCAGGATCCAAAGGCGACCAGGATCTTCGATTTGCGCCGCAGAAGATGGGCCATTTCCTCGTTCTCGCTGTTGCGGATCGCCCCATTGAAAAGGCACAGGGTGATCGACTCGTCGGGCATGGCCCGGACATCCTTGTACTTGGCGTCCATAGCGACCGGCCAAAAGACGACGTCGAAGTTCGCGTCCACGTCCAGGATCTTCTCGTGGGTGTTCAGGACGGCGATTTCACACCCGCCGCACGAAGCCGCCCAATACATCGCGAACTTTGGTTTTCCATTCTGGCTCATGCCGGCACCTCCGTCAGGCTGGCCTGGGCGGCCTCTTTGGCCAGGGTGTGCGCCCCGTCCCCGGATGGCCAGCGGAGCGGACCCAGTGCGCGGATCTCCTCGACCATCTTGGTGATCTCTTGCGCCAAGTGCGCCCCCTCGGCCGCGCTGGCCCACACGAGCTTGACCCGCTGAGGCTCAATGCCCATTTGGCTGAGCAGGCGCTGCAAAAACTGATAGCGCCGCATGGCCTTGTAGTTTTGTTCCAGGTAGTGGCATTCCCCGGGATGGCATCCGGTGATCATCACGCCGTCCGCCCCGGAAGCGAGCGCCTTCAGCACGAAGGTCGGATCAAGGCGCCCGGAGCACATCAGGCGGATCAAGCGGATGTTCGGTGGATACTTTATCCGCGAGGTGCCAGCCAGGTCCGCGGCGCGGTAGCTGCACCAATTGCAGGTGAAGCCGATGATGACGGGTTCGAAGGTCTCGGTCATTGCGATCCCTTTTCACTGAGATGGACTTGCTTCGCATCGAGCTGGGCGTGGGAGTCGAACCCTCTCGGCCCTCTCCAAAAGCTCTTGGCGACAATTTCCTCATTCATTCGATCGCTCCCGATCCCGGCCCCAGGTGCGCTTGTTCGCGCGCCGGCCGGGGATCCAGTTCAAGCGGCCACGGGCTCGGCGACGGCCACCTTGTGGCCGTCCACGTTGCGCAGGAGTATTCCTTCCAGCTGAGCCAAGACCTGGTCGTTGCTGAATCCGGTACCGCTGATGGCGCCGGCAGGGCAAGCCGCCACGCACGTTCCGCATCCCTGGCAAAGCGCGGGATTGACCTCGGAAACCGCCCGGTCCTCGTGGAAAGTAATGGCGTTGAAGGGGCAGAGGCTGTTGCAGATGCGGCAGCCGGAACAGCGGGCCTCATCAATAGTGGCCCGGATCGGTTCGAGAGCAATTTCCTTTTGCTGGATTCTTCCCATGATGCGAGCGGCCGCGGCGGCCCCCTGGACGACCGTGGCAGGAATATCCTTCGGCCCCTGCGCGCAGCCGGCGATGAAGATCCCCTCCGTCATGGTCGCGACCGGGTCCAGCTTGGGGTGCCGCTCCGTGAACCAGCCGTTCACGCTGCAGGAGATGCCAAAGCGCTTGCCGACCTCTTTGGCGTCGTGGCGCGGCTCCAGTCCGGCCGAAAGAACAACCATATCGACGGGGATACGCCGCTGTTTGCCAATCAGCGTGTCTTCCACCTGCACAATGAGCTTGCCTTCCTCGCCGGGAAAGCGCGCCGCATCGGTGATTTCGGCAACCTTCCCTCGAATGAAGTGGCCGCCCTCCTCGAGGATGCGATCGTAGAACTCCTCATAGTCCTTGGCCGCCGCGCGGATATCGATATAGAAGTTGTAGACCTCGGCCTCGGTCCGTTCCTGAACAATGTGCGCAAACTTGAGGCTCTGCATGCAGCAGATGGCCGAGCAGTAGCGGTTGTAGTTTTCGTCCCGGCTCCCCACACAATGGATGATCGCCACGGACTGCGGCACGGTTTTTCGGTCGCGCAGAACGATCTTTCCCTCGGTCGGGCCGGCGGCGTTGCACAGGCGTTCAAATTCCAGACTGGTAAAGACATTCGGCAGGCGGCCGTACCCGTACTGCGGGATTCGCTTCGCATCAAACAGGTCAAAACCCGTCGCCAGCAGGATGTTCCCGACTTTCAGTTCGAGGATCTCATCCTTCTGCGTGAAATCGATCGAATTTGGCTCGGTCGGGCAGAAGAGTTGGCAGGCCTTGCATTTTCCAGTCTTGAAATACGTGCAGTTTTCCGCGTCAATCACCGGGTACTTTGGCACGGCCTGAGCGAAGGGACGGTAGACCGCCTTGCGGTTTCCCAGGCCGGCCTCGAAAACGGTGTCTGCCACTTTCTTGGGGCACTTCTCCCAGCAAATCCCGCACCCGGTGCAGGACGCAGTGTTCACGTAGCGCGCCTTCTTCCGGACCGTGACCGTGAAGTTTCCGACGTACCCGTCCACTTTCTCCACCTCGCTCCAGGTGAGCAGGGTGATGTTGGGGTGGTTGCCGGCATCGAACATCTTGGGAGTCAGGATGCACGCAGAACAATCCAGCGTCGGGAAGGTCTTGTCGAACTGCGCCATGTGCCCCCCAATCGAGGGCTCTCGCTCGACTAGGTAGACCCGTGTCCCGCTGTCCGCAATCTCGAGGGCCGCCGAGATGCCAGCAATTCCGCCGCCCACGATCAATGTGGCCGGATTGATCGGCACGTGCAAGGGCTCCAGCGGAGCATCATGGACCACCCGTTCCACGGCTCCGGAGATGAGCGCCATGGCCTTCTGCGTGGCCGCTTGCCGGTCCGTGTGAACCCAGGAGTCCTGCTCGCGAACGGAGACCAGCTCGCACAGATAGGGATTCAGGCCCGCTCGGGCGCAGGCCCCCCGGAAAGTTTTCTCATGCAGGTGAGGGGAGCAGGCGGCAACGACCACTCGCGTTAACCCCAGCTCGTGGATGTCTTTTTCGACCAGCTCCTGGCCCAGGCTGGAGCACATGAACTTGTAATCGCGGGCGACCACCACGCCCCGCGGGGCAAGTTTTTCCCCCGCCCACTTGGCGACCGCTTCCACGTCCACCGTCCCGGCAATATTGCTCCCACAATGGCAGATGTAGACCCCTACCCGTTCGCTCATGGTTTCCTGTCCTTTCCCAATTCGGACGGCCACCCGCTGCACGAGTCTGGCTCCCGGGCCGGCTTACGCCGCCGAGGGGCGATCGCAGAAAGCCAGGACCGGTTTCGGCGACACGAACTCCGAGCCAATGCCCAGGCGTTTCGGCGCAACCCCCATCGCCAGCCCCATCAGCTGCGTGAAATAAAGCACGGGGACCGAAAACTTCGTCCCAAACACCTCATTGACCTGCCGCTGGTAGCATTCCAGATTGATTTGGCACATGGGGCAGGCCGTCGCAATCACGGTCGCACCGTGATCCACGGCGTTCTGAAGAAGATCATGGACCAGACTCAGGGCGGGCTGGCGGCTGGAGATGATCAGCGATCCACCGCAGCAGCGCAATCTCAGGGGAAAGTCAATCGGGTCCGCCCCCGTCGTGGCCATCAGCTCCTCGAAGAAGGTAGGCTGCTCAACGTCCTCCGAGTCCTTCTTCGGGCGGACCATCTGACACCCGTAGTAGGCCGCAATCTTCATCCCAGCCAGCGGATGCGTCATGCGACTCTTGATCTCATCCAACCCGACATCCTCAACCAGGACCTCCACCAGATGGCGGACAGCGCTTTTTCCAGTAAAGTGGAGGTTATCAGCTTCCAGTGCCGAATTGATGCGCCCGGCCGCGTGGACATCGGCCTGGAGCTCGGCCCGGACGGAGGACATGTTCTTGTAGCAGCCGCTGCAGGGGCAAACAACATCCAGGTTCTGCTTCTCGGCCATGGCCAAATTGCGCGCGTTTAGGGCCAAAGCCAAGTCCCCATTCACATGGAAATAGGCTGTGGCCCCGCAGCAGTTCCAATCCTCCAGCTCGTGGAGTTCCACTCCAAGACGCTGGGTCGTCTCCATGGCCGACATGTGGTAGCTGAGCCCCATCTTCTCGAGAGAACATCCTGGGAAATATGCGTACTGCTTCATGAGGCGCCTCCATCAGAGCCGGCCCGGCTGAACATTCTCCGGAATCCCTGCAGTCTCTTGACCCTTGAGGGCAGCAGGGGGATCCTGCCTTTCAGCATCAGGCCCATGGCGGTCTGGACCTCCCCGAAGAAACCTTTGGGTCCGTAGCTGAAGATGTAAGATGGGGCCAATAGCGGTTCGTACGATCTTCCTGTCCCGTGGACGATGTTCACGAAAGTTTCCGAGAAGCCCGGCCCAACCAGCCCCTTCTTGTACCTGTTCTTCTTCAGCGAATACCGGTCCAGGGCGTACATCACTTCGGCTATGTCAATTCCTTGAGGGCAACGGACAGTACACTGATAGCACGAAGCACAGTACCAATACGTGTTGCTTGCCAGCACCTCGTCCTCGAGGTCGGCGTTGACCATCGCAATCAGCCGCCGCGGGCCGTGGTCCATGAAAGGAGCCACAGGACAAGAACCGCTACAGGTCCCGCATTGGATGCAGGTCCGGATCGGGTTCCCACGCGTGGCAGACATGAGATTGGAAACTTCTTGGCTAAACCCTAGTGTTGTCGCCATCAAGTTCCTCCGTCGGAACTCCAGATTAAACCCGCCTCGCCTGGGGGTACTCCCGCCTCCAGCGGATCGCCATCCCCGCTAGCCTTGGGCCCTATTGCCCAGCGCCGCCTCGCACGGGGTCCCGGGGCGACCCAGGAGAGGACTTGGCTCGACGTGCTTCTCCAGCAACTCGCGAACCCCCCATGGATAGAGGATGCACCCGGCACCCTGCAAAGATAAGGCGATTTCCTCCCGGTTATGTGTGATGATTGGCACAGGAATCAATCTGAGGGTTGGGTATTCCCTCGGTTTTCTCCCCGTCCTGATAGCCACCAGTCCCCGGACCAGCAGGATCTCCAAGAAGAGGGCTGCCGAGCGGCCTGGCTAGTGGCGCTCGGGGCCTCCCCTGAGATTGCGGTTAAGGCCTGATGCCAGCCCGGTTCGCTTCAGGGCCTTCCATCCTTCCCCCCGCAGCCGCCGTCAGCCATCCAGGATCAGCGATTTCTTGCTCGTCCCGGCGCCAACCCTTCTTCAAAGCCGTTTGCAGGCTTCTGGACTAAACCGACCGATATTGACATGTCTTCGTGTGATGAGGAACGCCACAGGGACCGGTCCTCTCGGAGGAATTGCCTGCAGGCAGGATTCCGGGCCTTCCCAGCAATGTGTTGCCTAACGCCTTTGGGGCCGGCGCCCACCCCGACGGAATGGCGACCTTTGCTTTAGCGCCGCTAGCTTCCGCCATGACCGGGAGGCGGGCCCGCTTGAGCTCGACCTGGATTCCCCCAGTTGCTGTCAGGGATGAAAGGGGAAAGAGAGGCGAAGGTTTTCCGGTCCAGGTGGCCTTGGCCTGCTGTCCTCCTGCCCTGCGGGGGACAAGTCCGCCCGGTGGATGAGGGGAGGGGCCACGGCCTCGGCCAATTTCAAGCACGGGGCTGGCCGGCATCCCCCCCGCATTCGGCTCCGGGGCAAACCACCCGCTGGCTCCCACGGTGCTTTCTCTGGCCTCAGGGAGGAGAACTTCGGCCGAGCGTTGGATATCACGGGGCCCGGGGCAATGGGTCTGCGGGGTGCAGGGGGCTGGCGAAATGCCGGCGTACAGGCCCTGGGTTATCCGTGCCTCTGCGATCGAGAATCGAAAGACACCTGGGTTTCAGGTCGAGGCCGCTGTGATTCATCGGGGTTGCACGGGCAGGGGGCCTTGACCTGGGGCCCTGGGGGAAACTTCTGCCCGAGGTCCTTCCCTTGAGGACTTGAGGCAGCCCTGAGGGACGACGGCTTGTGTGCCGGCCCGATGCGGCCCCGCATCTCAACTCTTTCCGGATGGCGCGACCCCGTCCCGGTTTGATTCTTCTCAAAAGCAAACCTGGGGCTCTCCTCAAGAGGGAGCCCCAGGCCATTTCCCGGCAGGGGAAAAACAAAGCCGGAACTCCCCCGGCAAGCCCTTTCGTCGCAGCGCCGTCAGCTCCTGCGCCGTCCGAACCCGGTTAAAAGCGTGACCCAATAGAGCACTTGTAGGACCGCAGTGGCCAGGGCGGCCACATACGTCATTGCGGCTGCGTCGAGGACCGCATTGACCCCGTGCATTTGCTCCGGGCTCGTTACCAGGCCCGAGTCGGTCAGCAGCTTCCGCGCTCGGTATGAAGCGTTGAACTCCACGGGAAGAGTGGCCAGAGCAAATAGCGCCCCAATCGAGAAGGCGACCACGCCCAGCCAGGCGATGTTGTAAAAGCCCAGGACGATTCCCAGCAGGATCAGGATCCAGCCCAGGTTTGAGCCGATATTGGCCATTGGAACAAGCGCCGATCGGAACCGCATCGGAAAGTAATCATCCCGCTCCTGCATGGCGTGGCCTATCTCGTGGGCGGCAATAGCCATCGAGGCCACGGACGGGGTTTGGGCAACCGCCTTGGACAGTCGCAGCGTGTTGCTGCGGGGGTCGAAATGATCCGTCAACTTCCCAGCCACCCCTTCCAGCTTCACGTTTGAAATCCCCGCGTACGCCAGGAGCCGTTGTGCAGCCTCGGCACCGGTCATATTGAGGCCGTTGCGGACCTGACCCCACTTGCGGTAAGCGCCGTTAACGCGCCACTGAGCGATCATGACCAGAAGCAGGCCAGGAATCATGAAGAGAATGTAGGTGGGGTCTAGAAAAAGGAAAGGCATCCTCGCATCATCCTTTCTCGTACCATTCGCAGGGGTCTTGCCGCTTGTTCGACTTGGGATCCTTCATGAACTTTCCGATCCCAGAGAACCTCCTCCAGGAGTCCGATCCCGGGCAAGTCCGCCGCGTTTGCCTGGCCCCAACTGCCGCCGCGTGAGTCCACCGCCAGGAACCTCCTTCGGTTGCATGGCGCAATCCCTACCCCCCGGGTATCCCCGCGGGCTGCCCGAGCTATCGCTCCTTTGTTGGCGCCCCAGTTTTTCCCGGGAATTCCGAGCCGATACCTCCCGCGAGTACGGTTCCACAATACCACATCGAGGTTAAAAAAACGTAAGCAGCTTGGTTCTTGGGTCATGCCCCAAGGATGGAGACCTGTTTGGGCAAGTCCAGAATCTGCTCAATGTGATAGTCCACGCCCTCTCCTGCCTGCCCCTGGCCAACCCATACGGTAATCCATCCTTGGTCCCGGGCCGGCGCAAGATTCCTCACCTGGTCGTCGACCAGGACGCACTGGCGCGGGCGGGGAAAGCCCAGCAAGCGCAGGGCGGTCCGGTAGGCGTCCGGGTTGGGCTTGTTGACGAAGTCCAGGGCGACGATATCGACAATCCGGTCAAAAAGATTCTCAATCCCCAGCCGGCGCAGGACCCGCCGCGTGTGGCCTTCATCGGAATTGCTGAAGATTGTCTTGCGTTGAGGCAACCGCGAAAGCATCTTCTCCAAGCGAGGGTCGGGCTGCAAGTAAAGCTCCAGGGGGATGTCATGCACATAGCGCAGGTATTCAAAGGGATCGATCCCATAGTGGACCCGTAGGCCGTTCAGCGTGGTTCCAAAGCTGTAAAAGTACTCCGATCGAAGCCTCACGACCTGGCTGGGGGGAATGGCGCACCGTTCAATCATGAACTGATCGATGCGCTCGCCTATGGCCTGCCAGACCCCGCTGGTATGGGGGTAGAGGGTGTCATCCAGATCAAGAAGGATGTCGGTCGGAATGGCAGTTTCGGTGTCCACGGATCGCTGCTCGTCCAGCATGGATCGGGGAAGAGGCGATTGTACCCCAGGCTGGGGCGGAAAGGGCCCGAAACGGCAGACACGCCTGGCTCACCCGCCTTCTGGAAAAAAGGGTTGGAATGTGGGACACTAGCCAACGGAGGTGTTCTGGTGACCAATGCTCTTGTGCATTCCTCTTCACCCTATCTGCGGCAGCATGCGGAGAACCCAGTCGACTGGCTTCCCTGGGGTGGCCCGGCCTTCGAGAAGGCGGCTCGGGAGGATAAACCCATCTTTCTGAGCATTGGATACGCCGCTTGCCATTGGTGCCATGTGATGGCGCGTGAATCTTTTGAGGACCGCGGGACGGCGGATTTGCTCAACCAGTTTTTTGTTTCCATCAAGGTCGATCGGGAGGAAAGGCCGGATATTGACTCCATCTACATGGAGGCCGTATTGGCGCTGACTGGACAGGGGGGGTGGCCTCTGTCGGTTTTCCTTGCACCAGATGGGCGCCCGTTCCTCGGCGGAACTTACTTTCCTCCCGTCCCGCGTCACGGGCTGCCCTCCTTCCGCGATCTCCTTCAGGATGTCGCTCGGGCTTGGAAAGAGAGCCGGGCTGCGTTGTTGGAGCGTGGGTCAACCCTCGCCAGCGAATTGAAAAACCGTCCGGACCTGGCTACAGCCCCGGCTGTCGAAATGGCTTCTGCCCAGCTTGATCGGGCGATGCGGTCCCTGCTTCGAGACTTTGATGTTCGCCACGGCGGATGGGGGAACGCGCCGAAATTCCCTCAGGCGACAGCGATCGAGTTCCTGATGCGACAGAATCGTCGGGGCCAGGAGGAGCTTGCGCTGGACCCCATCCGGCGGGCGCTGCTGGCGCTTGCGCGGGGAGCGATCCGCGATCAGGTCGGCGGGGGATTTCACCGCTATGCGACCGACGCGGCTTGGCGGGTACCGCACTTCGAGAAAATGCTCTGCGACAATGCCCTTCTGACATCGGCTTTCCTTCACGCCTGGCTGGCTACGCGGGAGCCGGAATTTCGCGACGCGGCCGAGGACGCTCTCCGCTTCATGGGACGAGAGCTGCTGCTCGGGGAAGGGGGCTTCGCTTCTTCTCTCGATGCGGATTCGGACGGGGGTGAGGGTCGATACTACCTGTGGTCGGCGCGGGAGGTCCGGGACGCCCTGGGGTCAGCGGCGGATCTGGGGCTGCGCTTGTTCGGAGTCCGCGAAGAGGGGCCCTTCGAGGGCCGGAACGTCCTTTTTCTGGCCGAATCTCCGGATCAAGTCATTGGGACGGACACGGGCGGAGACGCCACGTGGTCCCACGTGGCCGCACTTCGCCGGGCTCTGCTATCCCGTCGCCAGGAACGGCCGAGACCGAATCGAGATGAAAAGGTCATCGCTTCCTGGAATGGTCTTGCCCTTTCCGCCTTTTCGGAAGCCGCCCGGATCCTTGGATCGGCTGCCTTTCTGGATCTGGCTCGACGGAACGCCGAATTCCTGTCCACCGCCCTGCTCGACGAAGGACGGGCCCGTCACAGTTGGTTCGCCGGCAAGGCCACTTCCTTCGGCTTTCTGGAAGACCAGGTTGGCTTGGCCGCAGGTTTTCTTGAGTATTACCAAACGACATTTGATGAGCGGTACTTCCAGATGGCCGTGGACCTCTGCGATCAAGCACTGCTCCGATTCCGGCGCGTGGGTGCGGGGTTCTACGATACCGCCGACGATCACGAGCCGTTGCTGACGAGGCCCAGCAACCTCCAGGACCAGGCCTTGCCCAGCGCCAATGCCTTGGCTTGCACGGTCCTGCTCAAACTCTACGCCTTGACCGGCAAGGCGAACTTTCTGGACCCGGTCGAGGAGTCTTTGCCTCGCGCCCTTGCGATGGCCGCTCGATTCCCGATGGCATTTGGGCAATGGCTGGTGGCCGCCGATCTATACCTCGAGGGGGTCACCTCGGTCGCTCTGGTGGGCCCTGCCGCGGAGGACCTCGGCGAGCGGGGGGAAATGCTGAGGCTCCTCCACCAGGAGTATTGGCCGAACCTGGTGGTGGCTTTTCGGGATGCGAATGCGAATTCACTCGTTCCGGGCCTGAACGAAAAACCCATGCGGGACGGCCGTCCCAGCGCCTATGTCTGTGCCGGCACAGTCTGCTATCCTGCTGTGGTCGAAGTCTCCCAGCTCAAGAAGCTTCTCCGACCAGCACTATTGGCGGCTCGCCCCGGGGAGCCGACGGGTTCTTAAGCGGACCCGCCTAGCCGCCTTGGGCTCCCTCTGCCCGCGCTCGAACCCGGGGGCGCAGGGAAGCTCGGCGCTCGGTCTGCCAAGGAGGATGGCGAGCGCTCCGCAGCCAGATGGCGCCCTAGGCCGGTCGGATTTCGGGAGCGGAAGAGCTGCGAGCGTGCTTGTTGGCTGGCCAATAATGAGATTGGCCTCCAATTCCCGGGGCGGGATCGGTCGGGCGCAGGGTTAGGTTCCGGAAGTCGAACCCGTTGCCGCTCAGTCGCCTTGCCAACCAGGGAGCGGCCAAAGGATGGCCTGTGGTCGGCGCGAGCCGGGCATGTGCCTTTTTAGGCGCCAGGAGGGGAGCAGAGCCAAATGCGAGTTGCCATGATTTCTTATCACACCTGCCCCTTGGCGACTCTGGGCGGCAAGGATACGGGGGGAATGAATGTCTACGTTCGCGAGCTGACCCGAGCCCTGGGGCGGCGGGGCATCGGGGTGGACGTTTTCACGCGCTCCCAGGACGAGCACGTTCCCCACGTGATCCACGATCTGGGCTACGGCAATCGGGTGATCCATGTCCCGGCCGGACCGGAGGGGCCCCAGCCGAGAGAGCTGCTGCACGAGTTTCTCCCAGAGTTCGTGGTCGGGATCCAGAAGTTTGCCGATCAAGACGGCTCGCGCTACGACCTGATTCACAGCCATTATTGGCTGTCGGCCCTGGCGGCCCGCCCCCTGCGGGCGGCTTGGCAGGTTCCACTGGTTCACATGTTCCATACGCTGGGGATCATGAAAGCCCGGATCGGTGACGAGAGTGAGAACCCCGGGCGCGTGGAAGCAGAACGACAGATCCTCGGTTGGGCGGACCGCGTGGTGGCTGCTACTCCGGCGGAGCGGGCCCAACTCCAGTGGCTATACAGCGCTGATTTGCGCCGCGTGGTCGTCATTCCGCCGGGGGTGGACACGGATCGGTTCCATCCGATGCCCATGCAGGAAGCGAAACGGCGGATTGATATCGACGTCAACGGGCAGATGCTCCTGTTCGTCGGGCGGATCGAGCGCCTCAAGGGGATTGAAACCCTGCTGCGAGCGGCGGCTTTGCTTCGGGCTCAAAAGAAGATTGCTGGAGAGTGCGGATGCGTTGTGGTTATCGGGGGGGACGCAGAGGCACCCGAAGAGGAAATGGATCGCTTGCAGGACCTATGCCGGCAGCTTGGGGTTCTCGATCTGGTCACCTTCGTCGGGAAACGCAGTCAGGACACCTTGCCCTACTACTACTCAGCCGCTCATGTGGTGGTCTGCCCCTCCCATTACGAGTCCTTCGGGATGGTGGCCTTGGAGGCCATGGCGTGTGGGACCCCCGTCGTGGCCTCCGGGGTGGGGGGACTACTTTACCTGGTCCGAGACGGAGTGACCGGGTTTCACGTTCCGGACCGGGACCCGCAGGCCCTGGCCGCCAAGCTGGCGGCGATCCTCGAGCACGAGGAACTTCGCCGCGAATTGGGACGGCAGGCCGCCAGCGCCGCGCGGAGCTATGACTGGCGGCTGATCGCCAATCAGGTGATGACTGTCTATGAGAGCGTTCTTGCCCGAAAAGAGCTGATCGAATTGGGTTCCAACCGCCATGGTGCGGAGATTTCCTGAGTGCGGTAGCGACCCCAGGGGGTTTCCCTCCTCGTTCTTCCGGGATTGTTCCTGCTCCCTAGTGCTCCCGGACTCGGTCTCAGCGGGGGAAATATCTTCCGTAGATTGCGTAGTACTGGCAGCGGGCCGCGATGTAGGAGGTCAGCGCGAGCAAATGACCCTCCTCGTCCTGGTCCTTGAGGACCAAGTCCAGGTCCCGGGCCCGGTCGTGGCATTTCTCGATCAGGTCCTGGATCGCCCCCGGGTCCACGCGGATCCACGTTCCCACTCGGTTCATAATCACCGGTCGGTTTGCCCGGATGAATTGAGCGGCGGGGACATAGGTAGAGGAATTCCGCGTCCGGGCCGAAGCCCGTCGGAACATCCTGCGCAGATCGGGATCCACGTATCCCGTGGCGAGGCCGCGGTAGCGGGTCGTGCGGGCCTTGAGGAACTGGGCAACCGTGAGGGTCTGGTCCTGGATCTGCTCGTCGAGCAGGCTGGGGTCATTCTCGATCTCCGGGGGAGAGCCTCTCAGTTCGGCCACTACTTGGTCAACAAATCGCAATTTCCGCATCGCGCCTGGGAAGCGGCGGTATTTTCGCTTCCAGGTGCGCCGGGGAGAGAGCCAAACCGCAAACGTCTCGGCAAAATCGTCGTCCGGATGTTTTTGGGCGTAGTGATCGCCCATGGGATTCACAAAGTCCCGGCTGTAGGGGTTCGCGCGGATGACATACCGGTTGGTAAGAGGATACGTGCGAAAGAAGTGGCCGCGAACATTGAACGTCTCGCGGAAATCCTTGCGCCGATACAGCTTGTAGGCATAGCAGAAAGCATGCCCAAGCTCATGGCGGACCGTGGCCAGGATCTCAGGTGGGCTGTACAGCCAGCGCCGGTACTCGCGATGCAGCTCCCTCAGGTAGTGATTCGTATCGTAGAATCCCACGGCGACATTCGTCGTCCCCTCGACGGTCCCGTAGCCCGTGGAAAGATAGAAATTCAGGGTGAGCTTTCTCAGGCCTACGCGACGAAGATCATCGTGGGCGACTGCAATGGCCTTCCCCAGGGGGCCCTCACCCAGCGAGATTTCCAGCCGGGACAATGGTGTCGTCAGCAGTTCCAGCTTTCTGGTTTCTGGACTGTAAAGCAGTCCGCGGGAGTATCTCATCGAAGCCGCTTGAGGGTGGCTAAGAGGAGCCGGAGGATCCCGGCTGGTTCGGGCGGGTCATGGCAGGGAAAGCTCACGCCGCCCCCCATTAGTCGGAGTGGCCTGGAAACGGACCCGTCGCAGAATGAATGCATGCTGAACTTGGCGCCCCCGGAGGGACTCGAACCCCCAACCTTCTGATTCGAAGTCAGTCGCTCTGTCCTTTGAGCTACGGGGGCGGGGGTGGCTCTGCGATTAGGCCTTTCCCTCGGGAACAGAGCCTTTCCAGCTGGCCGCGCCAAGACTTGACCGAGACGCCGCAATTATACTTCACCCCTGGAATGAACTTGGCCGTTCGCCTCGGCTACGGGTTCTCAACCCGGATTGCTCTGTTTGATTGATTAATCAATTTTCGGGTAACCGTAGCGCTGGTTTTTTTTGCGGCCTAATGCTTGAGGCTGTCTTATATTTCGCATAACCACCAAGGAAAATCGCGGTCAATAGGTATGCCATGCGGTTCCTGATCAGGGACGTCTCCTCTAGCGGGTTGGACTCAGGAGGCGCCTAGGGGGAAAACAGCTTTTCCCCAGCCCTTATCGGGACGTTCAGTCGGTTCTCAGCCGGTGGGATTGGGCAAGACCAATTGTGATTGTAGGCACAATACGCATTGTAGGCCAGGTTGAAGTCGATGAGCAACCGGCCAGAGGATAGCCGGCCGGGCTCCAGGTATCTGCCGGCGCCGTAAGTTTCTTTTCCGGCCAGCGCGTCCACGAAAGGGATGAAATACCCGCCTTCGTCACCGAACACAGTCAATTGCGCCGGATTCCCATCGACGCTGAACCGGATTCTCCCTAGGCGACGGTACTCCTGAACGTCGCCGGTCGAGGTCTGCATTTGAATGACCCCGGCATTGTCCACAGGCTCCAGCGCCAGCTCAAACCTGAGGCCGGCATTCACTGGGAAGTAGCTGAGTCCCTTGAAATCCTCGCGTTGTGCAGGCTCCAGGGGGCTTTGCGGATCGTTCGCGAAGAACTCGTCCTTCTCTTTCCTCATGGCCTCGATGGGGTCCATTGATAACCTCCTTCTCCTCTGCCATCCCAGGCGAATCTGAGGCTGACGAGATCGTGGTGAAATCATGTGACAGGAGCCAAATGCACCAGTTCTTGATCATATAGCTCCGTGCGGTTTGCGCCCACAGCCAGATCAACCGCCCATTGGTCGCCTGGCGCCAACAGAAGCCGGGGGAACAGTCGGCGGCCTGAGAGAGACCAATTCGTTTTCCTATCAATTGAGATGTATTCTCTTCCAGATGGTAACAGCTTGGACGCTTGCTAATCCCCGTCTCAGGTTGGTTGGTGGCTGATTCCCGGAAGAACGGATTGCCAGAAAGGCTGAAGCCTCAAGGGGGCTGGCGTCACGCGGGGTGGAGAAAACCGTTTGCCTCAGGCCGACTTGGCACTTGCACTTTCTATCCTCGCCCAGGGCTTCGATCTTGAGCTAGGGGTTGCTTGGCCGCGATGGTCCTTGGGATTGAGGGCCTCTCCAAAGGAACAGGAGGAAGGGCTTGAGGTTTTGCGGCGCTTCGGGTGACCTTCTGGCGACTGTGGGAATCGCCTCCGGATCATGCGTAAACTGGTCCCCTTGGCTGTCTGGATACCCTTGGCGCCAAGGTGTTGCGGGAGCGGGCGGGTAGAATTGCTATGAGCCCGAGGGGAGCCACTCGACGGATAGGGGCAAGAGATAACCCTCCGTGGAAGACAGACGAAATCTTGACGGGCGGGGTCTTGGTCGGTCGAAAAGAAGATCGCAATGGGAGGTGAGAAAATGCAGATTGGAATGGTCGGACTGGGGAAAATGGGGGGGAACATGGCCCGTCGGCTTCTCAGGGCGGGCCACTGGGTCTTCGCATTCGATCCCCGGCCGGAAGCCGTCCGGGAACTGACAGAGGAGGGGGCAGTGGCAGCCAGCTCTCTGGCAGACCTTGTCCAAAAGATCCGGGCCCCCCGCAGCATCTGGGTAATGGTTCCCTCGGGTCAGCCGACGGAGGACACGATCCGGGAGCTATCGGGCCTTCTCGAAAAAGGTGACACGATCCTCGACGGGGGAAACTCCAATTATCATGACACCCTGCGCCGGGCCGCTGATCTCGCGTCGCGGGGACTGGGATTCGTCGACGTCGGGACCAGCGGGGGGATCTGGGGGCTGGCCGACGGGTATTCGATGATGATCGGAGGCGAAGAGCAGGTGGTCGAGAGGCACCGGTCGGTGTTTGAGGCGATGGCTCCCGCCCCCGACCAGGGCTGGGGACGGGTGGGTCCTGTGGGGGCCGGCCATTTCGTGAAGATGGTCCACAATGGTATCGAATACGGGGTCATGCGAGCGTACGCCGAAGGCTTCGAGTTGATGCATCACAAGAGCCAGTTTGGCCTGGACCTGCGCCAGGTAGCGGCCATTTGGGAACACGGCAGCGTCATTCGCTCGTGGCTCCTCGAGCTGGCCGAACGCGCCCTGCGACAGAACCCGACGCTGGAGGGGATCGCCGCCTATGTCCCGGATTCGGGGGAAGGAAGATGGACCGTGGTTGAGGCGATCGAGCTTAGTTGCTCTATTCCCGTGATCACCATGGCGCTGGAGAGTCGCTTTCGCTCCCGTGAGGAGGCCCCCTTTGCCGACAAGCTTCTCGCGGCTCTGCGGAATCAGTTCGGCGGCCATGCAGTGAGGACAGAGAAGGAAAAATGAGGGTTGAGCGCATGGCCGAGAAAGCAGACGCGATAACCTTTGTAGTTTTCGGAGCCTCGGGGGACCTTACCCAGCGGAAGCTGATCCCGGCGTTGTTCAGCTTGCGGTCCAAGGGCCGTCTTCCAGGGCAGTTTCAGGTTCTTGGATTTGCCACGCGCCCATGGTCTGCAGATGATTTTCGCTTGAATCTGGAGGGGGGATTGAAGAACTACCTGGGCCAAACCTCTCTGCCGGATTCCTGGGCGGAGTTCTCCCAGCACTTGCACTACCTCCCGGGGAACTTTGCCGAGCCGAGCGATTATGCCAGGTTGGCGCAGGAGCTTGCCATCCTGGAACGCGGGCCAGCGAACCGTGTCTTCTACTTCGCCGCTCCTCCGCGCTACTATGCGGGCATCGTACAAGGTTTGGGTGGACATCAGCTGCTGTCCGAATCCACTGGCTGGCGAAGGATGGTCATCGAGAAGCCTTTTGGGAACAATCTGGTTTCCGCCCAGGATCTCAACCGGGCGTTGTATCAGGTGGCACGGGAGGATCAAGTCTATCGAATCGATCACTATTTGGGGAAAGAAACGGTGCAGAACGTCCTCATCTTCCGGTTCGCGAATTCGATTTTTGAACCCATTTGGAACCGGAACTACGTCGACCACGTGCAGATTACGGTGGCCGAACAACTCGGCGTCGAGCATCGGGCCAAATATTACGAGGGCACGGGAGTCGTCCGCGACATGTTCCAGAATCACCTGTTGCAACTGCTCACCTTGGTCGCCATGGAGCCTCCCTCTTCTTTCACGGCCGACGCCCTGCGAAACGAAAAGGTCAAAGTCCTGAACGCGGTTCGGCCCATCGACCCGGGGAAAGTGAAAGAATGCAGTGTGCGCGGGCAATACTCGGGGTACCGAGGGGAACAAGGTGTCGACCCTAATTCCCAAACGGCGACCTTTGGGGCGCTGCGTCTTCTTGTTGACAATTGGCGCTGGCAGGGAGTGCCCTTCTACCTTCGATCGGGCAAGGAGCTGAAAGAAAAGGCAACCGAGGTGCTGATCCAATTCAAGTGCCCGCCTCATCTCATGTTTCCCATGGCAGCGGACAGGGAGATTAGGCCGAATCTCCTTTCCCTCTGCCTTCAGCCTGATGAGGGAATGCATCTTCGCTTCGAGGTCAAGGTGCCTGACATTCAGGCCGACATGCGATCCGTGGACATGGAGTTTCATTACCGGGACGCATTCGGAGAAGAAGCCATCCCGGAGGCCTATGAGCGGCTCCTTCTGGATGTGATTCAAGGGGATGCCTCCCTATTTGTTCGCGGGGATCAAATTGAGCTGGCCTGGGGGATTGTGGATCCGATTCAGGCCGGCTGGGAGGGTGAGCAAGCTCCGGAACTATCGGCCTATGCTCCAGGAAGCTGGGGCCCAGCCGCAGCCGATGCGTTTCTGAGCCGGGAGGGTCGGGCCTGGATCATGGGTTGCGGGAGACATTCCCCCGGAGAGAGCGATGACGCCCGTTGAGGGGGCGCATTCCACCCCTGGGGCCGCGGGAACTAGGTCTCTGTTGGACTAGTTTCAACCATCCGTGAAGGACTCCGCACGCCGTTCCCGGGCCCATCGGGAGTTGGCGCCCGGAAGGGAAACCAGACGGCTGTTCTCCACCAAATATGTCCGGAATCAGGAGCCTTTCGGATTTCAAGGAGATCCCAAAACCTCCTTTTGCGCTCTGTGTTCAATGGTGTCGGGCCATCTGGCCCACAAGGTGCGGGCGGGCGCGCCCCTGGGAAGCCCCAATGGGCCGCTCCGGGGAGCGGGGCTCTTTTCAGGATAGCCAAGGCGGGCTCGTTTGCGTCCGGCTTGGTATCCGGGCCCCAGAACGCTTTTCCGTTTTTCCCTTGGAAACCGCAAACTGGAGAGCTTCAGGGACACCATCATTGCACCGGGAGTGTGCCTTGGAAGGATTTTCCTACTGGGATGCGGAAACGTCGCCACTCCCCTTCCCACCCTGCGTGAACTTGCATCTTCCGCTGATATTCATACAATAACATTGGACGGAGCCGGGAAGCCGTTTGGATCCAGCTGCAGGAGGAGGTAATCGCGGAGAATTCATAGAACTCGTCTGGAGCCCCAGATACCGAAACGAGCATGGTCCTGGGCCATCCGATCGAGATGGGCGGCGGGGAGGCCAAAGCGGATGCGGCCACCGCAGGCACAATTGTCTGGGAAATCGTCTTGATTCATTGGACCGGGACTGGATCCAGGCTCATGCTTGGTCGGAGAGCGGCAATCCGGGCAGGGGGAGGGTGGAGCCAAGTCCCAGAACGGATCTGCTTAGCCGACGGGAGCGGGACTCATGCCACTCAACTGGCCCGCGATCACCGTAATCATCCCAGCTCGAAATGCGTCCCGGACACTGGCGGGTTGCCTGAGCGCACTTCGGGTCCAGACGATTTCACAAGCCAAGTACGAGATCATCGTCGTTGATGACGGGTCGACGGATGCGACTCCGGAGGTGGCGGCGAACCATGGCGTCCGATTGGTTCGCATCGCAGCTCAAGGACCTGCGGCGGCTCGCAATGCCGGCGCCGAGTTGGCCCGTGGACAACTCCTGGTATTCACTGAGGCCGACTGCGTCCCTACTCGCGATTTTCTCGAAAGAATGGCGGGGGCCTTCATTGATCCCGATGTGGTCGCGGCGCAGGGGGCCTTTCTCTCGTTTCAAACCGACCTGATCCCCCTTTTTGTTCAATCGGAACAAGGATATCAATACTGGCGCATGGAGGCGATGGCATCCATAAATGCCATCGATCTCTTTGCCGCCGCATTCAAGAAGAGCATCTTCCTCTTGAATCGAGGGTTTGACCCAGGTTTTGCCGCGGGGGGGATGGAGGGCCGCGAGCTCGCGTACCGCTTGGCTCAGAAGGGCTACCGAATGGTGTTCGCTCCTTCGGCCCTGGTCTACCGGCGTCACGCTCTCACTCTGCGGCCGTATCTTTCTGAGAAATTCCGGAATTCCTACTGGCGAGCCCATCTGCTAGGGTGGCACCCCAAGCGGTTGATGGGCGACTCGCAATTGTCCGGGCACCGAATCTTTCAATCTCTTCTGGCATGGTTGATTCCCGTTCTGGCCCCCCTCGCCCTTCTGAACCCGCGTTTCTGGGTGGTGATCGCCGCAGGCCTTGTGGTCTTCGGGCTGGGGGCCTGGCAGGAGTTGCTCCTGATCCTGAAGAGGAATCCGGCCCTCCTGATCATCGCGCCCTGGCTCATGTTCCTGCGTGCCCTCGTTGAGGGGGCGGGGCTGGTGGCTGGGTTTGTGGACGCGGGACGCGAGGTCCAGCGCGAGCACTGGACTCCCATGTCGCTGGTGGATCGGATCCTCAAGCGGCTTCAGGATCTCATTCTGTCCGGCCTCGGACTGCTTCTGTTTCTTCCGGTCCTTCTGCTTTCCGCGCTGGCGATCTTTGTGGAGACCCATACCCGGGTAGTGTCTCTCCATCTGAGGCTGGGTGAGGACGGCCTCCCCTTCGAGATGGTCTGGCTGGAGCCTTCTCTTGGGCTGGTTCAAGAGCGCCTTCCGCGGTTTGGACCTGCAGAGGAGACGCCGGATTCCCCGGAGGAGCCCTTGGTGGGGCACGGGCGGATTGGGGGCGCCCTTGGCCGCCTGGGAATCTATCGTCTGCTTTGGCTTTGGAACGTGTTCTGGGGGGAAATGAGTCTCGTTGGCCCGGTGCCGGAGAGGAGGGAGAATCTTCTGCATTACAGCGACCGGCAGCGGCGACGATTCGCTTTCCGCCCCGGGGTCACCGGTCCTTCCCAGATTCTCTTAGGAGAGAACGCTCCGCTCGGCGAGCGGCTTCCCCTGGAACTCAATTATGCCGATCATTATTCGCTCAAGAGCGATCTCCAGATTCTGGTTCGATCCTTATTGGTCTGGAGAAAGCCAAGACGCGAATAGGCCTCGGTGAGCCCCGATCCCGCGGATCCTGGGTGAGGGTTCCCAAGGTATAATGGGGTCGCTTTGGGCGCCTAGCTCAGACGGTTAGAGCGCATCACTCACATTGCGGCGAGAGGGTGGCAAAACGGGGTCACCTTCAGTCAAGTTGGAGAGGCCTCCTCTAGGGCAATAAAAACGCCCTGCGGCTCTTGTCGCGGGGCGTTGTGTGTGCTATCCTTGTGGTGCCTGGCGCCCCGCAATGGCGCTTTGGCTTGCAGCCCCCAGACCAACTGGGGACTGCTTTATTCTACCACATGCGTCAACCGTAGGCGGCTCTCCTTGTCGAGGAGTTGCTATGGGCTGCCCGGATGAGGTACTGTGAACCGAGGAATTCGAGGGGGACTTCGCTAGTTAGAGGAAGAAGTCCATCGAGTCCGCTTGCCTGAGCACGACCTCATGGGAATCTTCAACAGTGAAGAGGATACGAAGCATCGGAACGAATCCGGCGGCACTCGTGACTCTGCGTGTTTTCGCCATGTAGAGCCGTTCCGTTCCCGGGACTTTCGGCCATGCGTGAGGGTTTTCTTCAACTGTCCAGCAGACGGCCGCAAGCACTTTGCTTGCGGCCGTCCGGTCCAAGCCCGGAAGTCCGAGAGCCTTTTGAAGACTCTCCGTGTAGGTCTCACTTTCAGTGACGTGCCATTGCTTATGCTGCCCACCCGTACTCATTGACGAGTTCCTGCGCCCTTCCTACGTCTTCGTTGGTAATCGGCTCGTCAGAGAGGAAGGCAGCCTCGTAAGGAATGCTCTCTCCTTCCTGCGGAACCATCCAAGCCACTCCGTGAGACAAGATGCTGAGCTCAGTGGCTGTTTTGTCTCGAGATTGCTGGATAACCTCGTCCACAAGCGCGATGTCTCGGGCAGAAAAGAGGCTAAGGTCCGCCGCCCTCAGGGGGATGAGGCGGTGTTGCTCGTGCGTAAGGAGCATCCGCTTTTGTAACACTGCGGCGCCCTCCCGCTCTAGCTCGGTGCGGATTGGTACTAACCGCTTTGGCACTGGGCCGTGTTCTACGGCGATGTACTCCGCGCCAGTGATGGGTTCCCCATACTTGAGGTAGGAGATGAAATCGCTGAAATAAAGGATCTTGTTGAGCTTTATAGCACCGAAGTAAATGTCGTCGCTACATTTCTCGGCAATGTAGAGCATTAGCTCGCGAAGACGCGCGTCGGGCTCTCGTTCAGGGAAGCCGTAGGTCAGCCCCCTGGCTTCACTTGTGTCCATTGGCCCCTTCTCCTTCTTTCGGTTGGCAGTTGCGGGGGACATATTCTCTCTTCTCAGTAGTGCCGTTGATCTCATTATGTCACAAAATGGCGTCAAATGCTATCTAATTTTCGGCAATCCCTGCCGCCACGATTCCACCACGGTCGGGGAATATCGGTCCCCAAGGGCCGGCCGGCGGGGGAACGACCGTTGCCCCTCAGTCGGCCCTGTCTGGCGCGACCGGGAACGGGTCGCGTGATTCTATGGGCTCGTCCCAATCAAGCTGGAAAGGGTTTTGATTTCTGGCGTCGCCAATTCAACGGCGTTCCCTGCGCCAATCAGATTTGTGTCGGCGTCTGAAATGTCTCCAGTTCCCACGTCCTCCCAGAAGACTCTCCAATCTCCGAAGGCTGTCACCAGGTACGAGTCGGCCACTTGAGCACATGGAGGAGGATCTGAATTCGTGATGGTGTATTCCCATTGCTTTGCTTGGGCCAAGTAAGGGGTGACATCTTGGACGGCCTCGGCTTGGGCGGCGTTTGAGAAGGTACTTGCCACTTGAGATAAGCCATCCACTGGCGGCTCGGCTACTGCGAGCCATCGGGCGACATCCATTCCGTCGCAGTATGGCCTAGCAGTCGGGGTCGGCGAGGGGGCAGGTTCGGGAGTGTTGGTCGGAGGGGGCAAGTAGATTACCCTGGCGGTCTGCGTGGCTTGCGGAGCTTCGGTTGCCGAAACCCCTCCTCCACACGCCGAGATCCCGATCGTCAGCACGATCCCTGTGATCAACGTCCAGATCCTATGGGTTAGGCGAGCGTTGACTTCTCCTCCTCGGGTGGTGCGTCTAGTGTGCACGCGCAATGCGGTTCCGGTGCAACGCGCCAGCCGGCAAGGATTGGTTATGGGAAGAGTTGTTCTGATCTGCATCGGGGCGCCGTAGTTGGCAGGCCTCGGTTCATCCTTTCACGTAGAAGTCAGCCAGGATTTGAGGCTGGCATATCGTTCCGCCATAGGCATTCGTCCCGCACCACTCATTTGCTGCACCCACACCGTACACCGTGACGATGCTGCCCGCATACAGCCCGGACAGTCCTGGGGCGCACAGTACGACTACGGGCTGGGATGATCCGACCCACATCTGGAATGTTTCGTTGTCGATGATGTTGAAGACTGTGCCCTCTATCTTGATTGACTTCCCCGCATAGTTGTCGGGGTAGGTGGTGAAGTCCCGCCAGTCCACACTCACATAGCTGGCAATTTCTGTGGCCGTTCCAGCCCTGGCCTCTGCAATGGCAGTGGTGGTTGCGATACTCGCCCCGGCCGTAGCCGTCATGTTGTCCGCTCGTGCTATGGCCGTAAGTGTGGCCGGAGGGACTGCTGTCTCTGTCGGTGTGTCTGTGGGCAGCATGGTAGCCGTAGGCGTGTCGGTCGGCGTCACAGTCGGCGTAGGAATAGCAGTCGGCGTTTCACTTGGTGGCTGCGTTGACGTGGCCTGCGCCACAGCCGTTTGAGCGATTGCGGTCTGGACTGCCCCTTGTGATGGAACTGTCGAACAGGAGGCGACTAGGAAAGCCAGTGCGAGGATAGCGGCATGTCTCATGGCATCCTCCCCGGTGCAAGCAGTCGAGGCAGCACTCAAGTATAGGTTCGGTGTTCCGGGGGCACAAGGCCGGCCTCAGTCGTCGGTCGGCAGGCTGCCCGCCGGCGCCTCGACGATCGCCCTGAGCGCAGCGCAGGCCCAGGTCTCGCCATCCCGCCAGTGCTCATTTGCCCGCAGGGCCGCAGTCTCGAAGGCGCGGGAGGTCATCTCCTCGATTTCGTCCTCGTCCGGCTTTCGCAATGCGTCCGCAATCTCCAGCGCCAGGGGGTTGATTCTCTTCTCGGGCGCGGCGTCGTAGTCGGCTGGGCTGCTGGGATCCAAACGATGGCCCTGCATCTTGAGGTGCATGGCCTCGTGGACAAGCGCAAAGACCCGATTGTGGCTGAGCCGGTCGGCCTCCCAGTCGAGGTCAATGCAGGCCTGACCTTTTTCTGACTTGTAGGCCACGCCAGCGTAACGGGCCGTGGAGGGCGCCCGGAAGCGAAGGCGCACCTTTTGCCCGGCGAGCCTCTCGGCTGCCAGCTGGGCCAGCTCCAGCTCCGTCATGCTCAAAGACCTGCTGGCGCGTCCGCTGGCCGGGAAACCCCGAGGGCGTCACAGTGCTCGAGGGCAACCCGCAACGGTTTCTTCAGCTCCTCGATGCGCCTCTCGGTATCCGAATTCGGACGAGCAGAGAGATTCTCCTGCTGCAATTTCCACATGCCACACAGGCTCTCGGCGCGGGTGAGCGCATCGGCCCGCTTGTCCTCCTCTGGATTGCTCCGTGGACATTCACGCTCCCCAAGGAGCTGCGGGTACTGGCGCCAGATTTGCCATTGCCCCAGGAGGGCCCGCTGGAGGCCAGGATGCAGCGTCCGCAGCGTTACAACGCCCGACAGCCTGAGCCCGGTCTGGACCTGCTCGAGTTTTTCCATCATGGGCTCGAGGGCCTTCACGGCGCTCACCAGTTCCTTGAAAGCCACATCCTCTTCGGCCCAGAGTTCCTCGACCTTCGTTGGAGTCTTCATCATTCCCCTTTCAGCCAGTCGCGTACCCGGTTGCTTGGTCCGCATTCGGGTCGCTCCTCGCAACATCGCAGAGGCCAGGGTACTCGCGATTCAACGCCGCCAGCACCGAGTCGTCCACAAATGGCAGGTCGGAATTCTGTAGGCCGTAGAGGGTTTGGGCCACAACGCCAAACCGTCCCTGCGATTGCCAGCGACCTGCCGGCGGTGGCTTGCCGTTCAGCAGCCGGGCCAGCGTGGTCCGCTGCCTGGGGGTTAGTGCGATCTGCATTTTGTTTGCTCCTCAACTAGTCCCCCTGGCCCAACTGGGGCAGGAGACGATGAACAGTCTCAAGTAAGGCAAGTAAGCGGGCCTCGCAGGCCTCCATGTCCGTCAGGAAAAAAACATCAGACGTGAGAGCCCACATCACGCAACGATCGAACCAGGTCTCGAACGCCTCCTCCAGGAGATGCCAACTCTGCAGAAATTCCTCCGAGACCCCCGGAAGGCGCGAGGGGCCAAGCGCCGCGGCCACCCTGGCGCTGGCCTGATGGGCAGCCAGAATCGCCCTGGCCTTTTCCTCGGGGCTTGAGGCTGGGCCGAGTTTGTCCCGCAGAGTGACCGCCTTCTCCATGCCCCGCGATAGATCCTCAAGTCGGTTATAGACTTCCTCAGCGAGATAGTCAGCATCCACGTGTTCGCGCTCCCCTAGGTCCTGATTCCTCCAGCGGCAAGGACCGCATCCCGGATGGCCCCGGGAAGGGTCTGATTCATGTGACGGACCTCGGCGATGAGGGTCTGAAGATCGCTGTGGGACTGGGCGATCTGTGCGGCCGACATTGTGGTCTGTTGCTTCACGGCCTCCGAGGTTGCCTGAGCGGCTTGGGCTGAGGACTGAGCAGCAGCGGTGACGGCAGCAGTGCCAGAGGAAGGTGCACCCCGTGCCCCCCCAGAGCCGCCAAACGGTATGTATCCGCCTCCAGGAGTTTCAACACCATAACTTGGCCTGACTGGATTGACAGCCAGCATCCCACTGTTGCCGAAATAGGGGGTGTCCTCAGACGGAAGGTTGCCCGCTGCCAAGTGCATCCCTGGCATGAGCCCTGCCTCCAGCATCGCCACGGACTGGGCGTGAGAGAAGACACGGTTTCCGAGGATGAGCTCGTAACCTTCTTCGCCAACGATGTTGAGCCCGGTCAGTGGACCACCGGAGGCTGTCCCGGAGGGACTGTTTGCCTTGCTGCCCTGGGTGTTAGGAGGGTAGGAAGTCACAGGAGGAATCTTGGGGCCACCGCCGTATAGTTCGTTCAGGTATTCCTCGAGGTTGACGACGGTGATGGTGATCTTCTTGTCCTTCAACGCCTGGATGGCGTCATTCAGGTCATCTGCTCCCGTTGTGCCATCGGCCTCCGCTACGGCCAGGGAGATCATGTCATCCGTGATCGTGTTGACCATGCCATCAGCAGATTTTATGGGGGTGTCCAGGCCGTTGATATTTCGCGCAAGGCCCAGGGCCGACCACCCGGCGGCATCCATCCGGGCGGCATAGTCGCCCAGGTAGAGGTCAGTGCCCTTGACCGAGTCGCCAAGATCATCAGTCGGCGGCACAGCGGCTTCGACTCTGGCGGCGTAATCGCCTACATAGAGATTGACGGTTCCGAGTGCCGTGGCCTGGTCCCTGAGAACTTGCCCGTGCGTGGCGATGACCTCATAGAAATGGGAAAACTCATTGGCGAGACTGTCAACGGCCTGAACGTCTCTGGATATGGGCGCGATAAGATCCGTCAGGAGCCCTGTCGCCCCAAGAAGGAGCGGGACGAGGACGACTCCCAGATTTGCCTCAAGCCCTTGCCATGCCAGGGTGAGTTTTTGGATATTGATGTCGGAGAGGACCACCATCTTTTCGGAGGTGTCGTTCAGCACCACCCCGAGTCTCTCTGCCTCGGCCTCATAGGATTGGAGGCCGGCAGCTCCTTGCGCGAGGAGGGGGGCGATGTTCTGCCCCGACCGCCCGAAGTTGGTCAAGAGCCAGGTGCTTCTCGTAATGGGGTCCTGGATCGAGTTGTACTCGTCCGCCAGTTTGGACATCCCCTCGATCGAGACATCGGTCCCTCGCTTGAGGGCGAAGTTCATTGCCACGGCCAGGTCATCGGTGCTGACTCCCAGGACCTGGGAGGTATAGTTCAGTTTCCCAGCCTCGTCCGCCGTCGCCCCGGTCTGGAGCATGAGGTATTTCTCGCCCTCGGCCAGGGTGCTCGCAGCGGTGTAGAGCCTGACGTACTCATCCTCCTGCGCCTTGAAGGCATCCGTCACGAGGGAGGTGGCCTGCCGGAGGGCATAGAGCGGGACCATGACGCCGCCGATGGACGCGCTGAGCTGGTCCGTGCCCTGGGTGGTGGACCCGGCGGTCGTGCCCAACTGCTGGACTTGGTCGCTGACCTGTTGGAGGGCAGCCTGGGCGTTGTTTACCGCCGAGATGATGATCGAAATATCAGCCATTCCTGGACTCCTTCAACCAAAACCAACCTCCACCAATCCACAGCCCATCCGGTTGCCTCTTTGCCCTCGGCCTTCGCACCTCTGCACCTTTGGCATGACGCCCTTTGTGCTTGCGCTCGACCCTCTGGACCTTCAGGCCCGCTCTGGGGCTCTCTAAGTTTTCTCTGCTGCCTTCCTTGCGGGTCCCGATTCGATGTAACTCCACAACGCCTGCCAGGCCCCGCGCTGGCAGTCCCTGCACAGCACGGCCGGGCGCCATTTCCCGTCCGGCCAGCGAAAATTCAGCTGGAGCCGACTCGCCTCCTGTAGGGTGGTCGGCGCCCCACAGCGATCGCAGGGCAGCTCAGTGTCGGCCATCGCCTTTTTCCTCGAGCAAGGACGCGAGCAGATCCCGCTCCTCTTCGACGGACATGAATTTCGGCCCTTGGGCTGCCAACAGCTGGCCCGGTGGGGGCAGGCGCGCCGCAACCTCTCCGCTTTCACCTGACGCCAGAATTCGCTCTGCCGCATCGCCCTCCACAGAGTCAACCTGGATCAAGGTGGCGCCCCCTGGCAACTCGCCCCCGATGGGCAACCCGAGGATGGGGCCATCGTCATAGCGCAGATAGATCTGCGCCTTGTGGCCACGGTGGGCCCGCATGGCAAGACGCTCCAGGGTAGCAAAGCGGTTAGCCCGCGGCATCGCCGTGCAACTCCTCCTCGAGGGCTGCCAGGCGCTCGCCGAACGAGGCCTCCGTGATCGCGGCCAAGTAGGTCTTGGCGACTTCCTTCATGGCGCCAGCAACCTGGACCGTCGCATCCATTTCCTCGAGCGTCTCTCGAATGTTGTCGAGCAGCTGCAGGACGTCCTCCACGGACCGGCACTCCTTGCCCAGTTTCTTGCTCCACTCGTAGCGCCGGCCGCCGTGGGTCCTGGCCGCGTTCCTCTTATCCGCCAGGTTCGGGTCATGCACAAAGCAATAGTCGGACCCATGCACCGGAGGTGCGCCGCAGTACTCGCCCTCCAGAGTTGTGGCCTTGCAGTGGGGCTTATGCAGCTCCTCGAGCTCGCTTTCGCTTGCCAGTCGGTTCACCATTGCCAACTCCCTTCAACCTCGCCTTGACCACCTCGTCCTTGTCGCGCTCGAGGTCCGCCACTCGTTCCTCAAGTTCCTCAACCTCATCGTGCAACTCCTCCCACCTGGCCTCCAGCTCGCTTACTTGTGCGGGCATCTTCGATCCTCCCTCACGTCAGCGATGCTTGCTCCGCAACTCGGGCACCGGGATTCCAGATCCAAAAATGCCCAGGCGCCACCAAGGCACATGTGGGACCAACTCCTCTCGGACACCGACCCGATTCGCACCTTCCGCCGGCGCGACTTCCGGTAGAACTGGGCCGAGCCTTCGCGCTCCCGCTTCACGTTGCTCATGCCGCGCCCAACTCCTGACACTTCCTGACCTGGCCCCGAAAAAGCTAGAGTTGGTCATCCTACGAAAAAACTAGAGTTGTCCATCAGGCGAGAATCTGGCCTCGGGCCGCAAGAGGCTCGACGGTACCGGCACCTGCCTTCCCTTATTGTCGACATGCTCAGCCGCCGCGCTTCGCAGATAGGACATCGCCCTCGTCAGCTCCTTGACATCGCGGGCATCGCGGAGCAGGAAGTTGTGGCGGCCGCACAGCAAGCCTCGCACCTTGTAGGTCATTTCGCTTTCCTCTTGCTCAGGATGACGATTGTCTCGTCGCCTGTCGGGATCGGAGGCAGGTCGGGCAGGTTGTCCGCCCAGTTGCCGCAGTGCCGGCGCACGGAGGTCAGGTACCACTTGCCTTTGCCACTCGGACTTGGCACGCCCTCATCGTTGAGTGCCTTGGTCACTTCCCTCCACGACATGCCGCTCTCCCTCAACGCGCGGATGCGCTCCTTCGTCTCAGGCGAGACGGTCGAGGGATGACCCAACTGCACCCCTCGCGCCTTCACCTGTTGGAGAGCAGCCCTTGTGCGCTCGGCAATCAACTCTCTCTCCAACTGCGCCACTTCAACCAGCATCCTTGCGGCAAAGGCGCCAACCGCGCTGGCCGTGTCCAGCTCCTGACCGCCCATGTCGCAGACTACCAGACCCCACCCATCCCTCGAGGCGCGATCCAGGATGTTGCCGAAATCCACGACAGATCTGGACAGCCGGCTCAAGGTGGTCACTATCAGGCGATCGCCAGCATCCAGCTCCCGCAGCGCCTGCATGAGCACAGGGCGACCCCCTAGCGTGCGACCACTGGCCTCTTCCTGCACGATGCTGTACTGCCAGCCGTGCCGCTCGGCCGCTTGCCGCAGCGCCTGGATCTGCGCCTCGATCCCGTTCACTTGATCCGTTGTGCTCACCCGTGCGTAGCAAATCGCCTTCATTCCAGCCTCCGCATCCTTGCCACTGACGAACCCCATCGTGTACAGCATAACATGATGGGGGACACTGTGTCAATTGGCAATCCGACCAATCTCGGACGTGAAGGCAACCGCTATTCTTGCAATCAAACCCCCAAGTCAGTCGTGCTCTGCAAATAATGATGCCAGCCACGACCACCGGCGACCCTGTTTTGAGAGCCTCGCCAGGCAGGCCGGATCCTGAGGTGGTGAGGTCCAACCTGCCCGGACGAGCTGCCAAGTGGGACCGCCCCGACCTGGCAGTGTTTCTCTGTAGGTGGCCGTCCCCAAAGCCAGGGCGCCCGGAACGCCCAACTGTTACGCCCCGTTACGCCTGTTTCCGTTAATTCTGTAATGGACCCTGGAAAACAGAAGTAATAGAAAGGGGCGTAACAGGGTGTAACAACCATCTTCACTGCGAATTCTCCTCTTCGGGGAGGAATGGGATTCGGTCGGCAACTACTGGCCGCTTGACGCCCCGCCAGCCGCGGCGGAGCTTCCCATCGACTCGTCGGATCTCAACCTCCGCACCCAGCTTGCGTAGCGCCGATCCCATCAGGTTCAAGTCCTGTTGGCGGTTTGGTCCGGTGCGTTCGGCTGTCTTTAGGGCATCGTAGATTTCGCTTGAGGCGGTCCAGGCGTCGAGGGCTGGGTCCACGGTGAAGCACTGCTGGATATAGTCCACCATCAGGTTCTCCGTCTCGTACCTTTCGTTGACCTCCATCGCGCGCTTTTCCTCCTCATGGTTCAGTTGCCAGGGCTCCCCCGCATCATAGAGGGCTTTCGCTTGCGCCCACACTTGGTTGATGTCCACCTCGTGGGCGTAGGCCCAGTCGATCTTCTTGAGTGTGCAGGCCATGAAGCGGCGGCTGCCAGTTGGATCCGACAGAAAGCCGGCCTCGTTGTTCAGTGTGCCAATGTAGGATGCGAGGGCCGGCTTTTTGATTTCACGTTTTCCGTAAGCCTTGCGCACGTCGATCGACTGCCGGCTCAGGAAGAATTTGAGTGCCTCCCGATCGCTTCGCCTGGCGGTGCTGCCCAATTCGGCCACTTCCCAGATCCACCGGCGGCAGGCGTAGAGCGCATAATCCTTATCTTCGGTGACAATGGGTGCTTCGATGAAATAGGCTGGGAGGGGCGACGCGAGCCACCGGGCGAGATAGCTTTTTCCGATTCCCTGCGCACCGTCAATTACCAGCATCGCATTTTGGGCCCCGCAGGCTGGCGCATAGGCTCTCGCCACCGCGCCGATGAGCCAACGGCGCAGGTAGGTGCCAAAGACCTTATCCACGTCTTCAAAGTAGGAAATCAATTTGCCGATGTGGTCCTTTTTGTCCCAAGCCAAGTTGCCTAGATAATCCCGGATCGGATGAAACTTATTGTCGCAAGCCATCGCCTTGTAGAGTTGTTCAGCACGGCGAGCGTCCTTGTAGCCGTGTTCCCACAAGTGGACCTCGATCACAGCCAAGCTGATGTCTGTCTCGGGCACCCCGTTGATGTAGATGCAGTCGTCCATCTCGTTGAGGGCGAACCTCAACCCCAAGGCCTCTAGCGAGGTTCGGTAATCCTTGGCGTCGGCGTTCTTGGGTGCAAGGGGAACCAAATCCCCGCCGTCCTCGCGGGCCCATTTGAAAAGCGACTCCAGAGTGATCGTATTCTCTGTCGGCTCGCGCCTGAACGACTCCCATTTCGCAGCGCAGTCTCCCTTGCGATATTTTTGCGATTGCTGGCTCCAGTTGTCCCACAGCGCTAAGCCGAGTTGCCCCAACTCCTGCAGCGCCATCCCGACTTCCAGCCACTGCTGATAATCTTCGGCTCGCTTGGGATCTAACTTGCCCATTGCCTCGGCAGCACGAGCCGCGCGGATCCCTGGCGCCAGTTCGGGCGGCGGCGCCTGTTCGATTGACTTGCACTGGCCGTCCAACTTCGCAAGCAACCAACTCGGTGCGTCAGCAATTTGGGTCTGTGTCGGGGGCAGCTCGAACCGATAGGCGCTCCCGTTGATGTGCGAAGGGGGGACTACAACATAACCGCCGCTGGCCCGATGATCAATGCCGGGGGCGATCGCACTGGCGCGGGAGTTGATTTTGGCTCCCTCGGGGTAGCAGAACCACAAATGGACCCCGCCTGAGGGCGTGCGCGCCGTAACTGTTTCGAGAGGTTCGGGGTGTTCCTGTCTGAGCAGCTCCCAGGACTCATCGCCGCCATGCCTGGGGTCAATGTCAATGATCAGGAGTCGGCCAGCCGCCTCGCCGCACGCTAGGCCCCAATTGGCATCGGGAATCTGCGAGTGCCACGTGGAGATCTGCTCCAGGTCCGTGGTCGCATCTTGAAAACCGTGTGCCGTGGCCGGCGTTTTCGCACCGACATGACAGGGGAAAATTGGGAAACCATGCTCGGCGTACCACTTGAGAGCAGAGAATTTCTTTTCCATAGGAGGCCTTTGCGTCCGGAGGGGCGGCCCAAGGAGAGCAGAGGAAAGACCGCCCCTCTGGCCAGACGCCTAGAACGGGATATCCTCGACTTCCGGCTCCGGCACGGCCTCTTTGCTGCCCGCAATCACCTTCGCCTCGGGGATCCGGAGGCGAATGACAACGTGCGTCTCGCCAAAGGCGTCAACCTCAGTCTTCAAGAGGGTTACGCGCTTGCCGATCCATGCGTCAGAATCCTCGCCATAGCCCTTCGCGAGGGCCTTCCAATTCGTGACATTCAGGATCATGGGCTTGAAATTTCCCTCGAGGACGAGGACGGGTTTCTCTTGGTCCTCGCCGCCCTCGGGGTTCTTAATGGGATCCAGTCGCACATCCGCAATCCTGACTGTTAGGGGTCCGGCCAGGTCTTCAGCTTTTAGCCACTTGCTCGGGAATACGTCAGACTGTTTCATCGTGGGATCCTTTCCAGCTAATTTGGTCGCGGGTAAGTTGGTTCAGAGTTGACTTTCTTCAGTTGGGAGTTCAAATGAGATTGAAGTTAGCGCCTCCTCTTCTGGCCCGCCGCAGCAATCGACGGGCAGTTTGTTTCCTGATCATGGCTTGTCGGCCCCGCGGGGGGTAGCCTCCGCCAGGCCGCCCATGACGCGATGAATAGTTTTTGCCTCTTCGGCCGCCAGCAAACGTAAGCCGGCGTCGGCGAAGTTGGCGGTAGTGAGTTCGCCGATGATGTGTTGGGCGACGATGCGGGCCAGGGTGGGGTCGCGCGTTGAGGCGAACGGAATCACTCCCCCCGCCTTGGTCGAAATGCCAATCTGCACAATTACCTTGCTCATCGAAGGCCCTCCAAAAGCGCGAGGCCCAGTACATGACTGGGCCTCTCTACCTATTACCAGCACGAGGAGGGCGTTTTGTGACTTAGCCTGCCTGGTTTCTCAACTCCTTCGAGAGCCGTTCCCGGAGCCTTTCCCGGCGCTTCCGGACCGCCGCAGGTGTTACCCCCCAGACTTGCGCCAGTTCCTTGTCGGTTTTGTCGCCAAACAATTCCCAGTCCTCTGGGGTGAGGTTGCGAGTGAGTTTCCCGAGCTCGCGGCGCAACAACATTTCATCGACCGCGCTCTCCACGTCTTGAAGGGGGGTCTGTGAAAGTACCTGGGCATCACGAAGCATTGCCTCTTCGGTGGCCTCTTCCTCTGGGTATGGTTCTAACCGTTTCACCGACGCGTCGCCTGGCCTCCTCTTGCACAAGCGGTCGGTAGTTTGTCCGCCGTTCAGGTCTTGCTCGATCAACTCCCGGACTCGAAGGCGCAACTCGGGATAGACTGTCCGAGCGGGAATACTACTCAATTCACCGAGATCGCGGATGGCCATCGAGAGCGCCGACGTGGACATTTGCGTGTAGACGGATTCCCATGTTGGCTCGGGCTTCGGTTCTTCCATTTCCCCGAGGAGCCGTGCTCGCCATGAGCTCTTCTGGCCTTCGAGTCGGTCCAAGAACAACGGCTCGAGGAGGGCCCACCTTCTGTCATGGAAGACGGCACCCTGCGTAAAGTACGCGGAGGCCATCCTGTACAGCGCCGTGGCGTATTGCTCCTTCTCCTCCGGGTACAAAAGCGTGGACAGGTCATCCCAGAATGCGGGAGGAGTTTTCGCCCAATCCAGCGCGATCCCTGGCGCCTCGACCTCGCGTCGGCCCGGCTCTTGGAGCGCCGCTAGCAAGGCTTCGATTCGCTTCAGATACTTCTCGGAAACGGGACTCCGAATCCTGCCTGCCAGCTTGGGCCATTTGTTTAGGGCCATGCTGCACCTCAGAAAAACGAACGGGCCGCCCGCGATTGACGCAGACGGCCCGTTGATGTATCTTTGGGTTGTCAGCGACCTAACCGCTGGCCAGACGCCGGGGCCTCACACGCCGCCGGCGTTTCATTCCCCTGCATTCTACAACAGCTACCAGCTCCTCGCTGGCAGGATCCTCCCCCGGATCGGACGCGGCGGGTTGCCATAGGTCTGAAGTTTTTCGCACAAGGCCCCGACGTCGGTTCCCTGCGCGGTAGGGAACCCATTGAGCGGCGAGCTCTTGAGCGCCTGCGCTTGCAACATGTTCGCGCTCATCGTCGTATAGACCGGGAGCATCGAAAGATCGCTCCATCCGAGCAGTTGCTGGAGGGTCGAGGCATCGCATCCCTGCACAAGCCTCCAGACGGCGCTCGTGTGCCTGAACATGTGGGCCGTCGCGTGGATCCGGGCCCGCCTCCCAAGATCCTCAACCATGAGGCCAAGGCCCCAAGGCCCGAGGCCAAAGACCCGATCGGAGTTCTGGTACTGGCCGTGGAAGGCGGCGCCATCCCTGGCCCTGAACCATTGCCGGAGGGCGTCGACCGTTCGCTGGCTGATGAATGCCATGCGCTCCTTGTCGCCTTTCTCGCAAAGCAAGGCCGTCCCCGCCTCGAGGTTCAAGTCGCTGATGCGGAGGTTGGCCGCTCCTGCCCGCCGGCATCCCGTCTCCAAGAGGAAGAGGATCAAGGCCTCGTCGCGCTCCGGGTTTTTCCCGGTCGCGGCCGTGTCCATGAGTTTCGTCACCTCCTCCGGGGTGAACGCCTTGGGCAGGTGCTTGGGCAGCCGGGGCTTCTCGAGGCGCTTGGCGAAGTTGACCGGGATGATCTCTTCCTCAGCGGCCCAGTTGTAGAAGGCCCTAGCGTTCACGATCGCGGTCCACTGGCTCCGCACCTTGAGGCCTCGAGCGGCCAGGCTGTCGCTCCATTCGCGCAAGAGCGGTAGCGTAGCCTCCCGGCCGGCCAGGAAGGTCCCCAACTGGGCCAGGTGACAGCGCCGGTTGGCGATGGTCGACTCGGATCGGCCCCGACGTCTGAGAGCTTTCAGGTGTTCCTGTGCCATCTCATCGAAGGTCATGTCGGCCTCCCGATCCACTCCCACGGCTCCAGGTACTTCTTGTGTCGCCGGGCCAGGAGCTCATCGCGTGCGGCATAGAGGCTGACCCGGTTGGCACACACGCCCTCCAGCAAGTATTCGTCGCCCATGAAGGCCGGCAAAAGGTAGCCCAGATAGTCGGCCCAGAACTGTCGCGTGCCACTTCGATCGTGCACTATCACGGCGCACCTCCCTCGTGGAGGTTCCCGAAATATCTCAGGAGCTCCTCCCTGAGCATGAGCTTGAAGAGAGTCGGCCGGCCCTTGGGGAAAAGACTGAACACAACGTAGCGTCCATCCCGGCTGATGTGGTCGATCGCCACGTCCGTCACGTGAGGCCGGCCGATGTAGAACTTTGCCAGCTCCCTTGTGGTGATTGGCGCCTCGGGCATCAACACGCACCTCCGGCGATCATGCTGACGCAATGCAGGTTGCCGCCGTGCGCCTCCAGAGTCTCGAGAACCTTTGGCAGGTCCTGGGGGATATCCTTGGCCAGGTCGGTCTGAATGCGGCCGCCTTGCCTCTCCGCGTCGCGGGCGTAGCGGTCGAACTCGCCGGCAAACCAAGTCACCTCCAGGATGTCCGCTGGCGCGTGCTCATGCAGCCATGCCCAGACTACTTCCTGCAGCGCCTCGGCCAGTCCTCCAACAAAGGCCGGAGGCAGGGGAGCCTTCACCAATTCATCGGGGTCAAAAGCGGTCTCAACCTGTGCTTCAATTTTGGTGCTGAGTTGGACGGACACGATTCCTCCTTGGGATGAATCTGGCCGCCATCTCACCGACTTTGAAGAGGTCGCCCCAACCGCAGCCCAAGGTATAATGGGGTCGCTTTGGGCGCCTAGCTCAGACGGTTAGAGCGCATCACTCACATTGATGAGGTCGGGGGTTCAAGTCCCCCGGCGCCCACAGTGGAGCATTCTGGGTCCTCTCTCCTTGCGCCCCGCCTCAGGCTGGGGCGCGCTGCATTATTGGATGGGGAGTCGCCAGGGCACGGGACTCTGGGTCCTGGGAGGCCATCGCGCGCAAGGCGGCGAAATCGATCCCTTATCACTTCCGCCGCCGCACCCGAGAAGCTGCGCGCAAAGAGGGTTGCTCCCGATTCGCCGTGCGGTCCCAGGCTGGGCCGAACCTCGGGGAGCAAGCCCTCCAGGTCCGTACGGTTGGGAAGCCAGATCCAGGCAGGCGAACGGGCGTCGCTAGGGGTCTTGGAGGTCCAGAGGCTTAAGCTGGCTCCCTTGCGGGGTGTCGCTCACGGCCCAACCGAGCGCCAGGATGCGGGCCCGCAGCTTGTCGGCCTGGTCCCACTCGCTGCGCTTCCGAGCCTCATTGCGCTGGAGAAGAAGAGATTGCACCTCCGATGGCGCTTCACGAGGTTCCGTTCCGTGCGGCTCGGCTTTCTCGATGGCTTCCCAGATGGATGGGGAAATGCCCGATTTCGGATCCGGCGAAGTAGTTTCGCCGAGGACGCGCAAGGGGAAACCCTTTCCCGCGAGGAATCGTAGCTCCGCGCGTTCCTTCAGGACGATCACGCTGCCCTTCCCGATGACTCGGCAGGACTGGCGCGCTAGATCGATGATCAATCCGGTATTCTCATCGATTCCAACGACGGGGATTCCCATGGGGATTGAGCGGCGCAGGGTTTCGAAGCGAGATTCGCCCATGAAGCAGCGACTCGTGTCCAACTCCGCGCCTCCCTCGGCGTTGTTCCAATGGGGTACGAAAACCAGGGACAAACCGTATGGTCCCAGCAGGTTCAATCCCTCTTTCCAATGAGGGTCCTCTCCCGCCTTGTAGATCTCATACACCGGCAAGGCCAGGACACCGGCGGCGATGGCCGCGGCGCTGGCAAATCCGAGCGCGGCGCCAAGCCGGTGCCGAGCCATGACAGCTTGCCAGGCCAAGCTTTTCTCGAGCTGACGAACCGCGTAGGAGGGGCTTCCCGGACCGAGAAAGATTAGGTTGGCATCTAGGAGGGGCCGGATAATCTCCATGTCATCCGGGCTGAAAGGGGTCCCTTTCTTCCTGGCCGCAATGATCCTGATCTGAGGTCCGTAGTTTTGAAGGCGCGCGCAGAAATAGTCGGCGACGCGGCCTACCACCCGCGGAGAATTCAGCTCGAACCCCGCTGGTGTCTCGAGGAAGGCCGCGAGCAGAGGAGGTTCGAGATCGTGCGCCAGGGCTTCAAAAATGCGTCCTCCGCTGGCCGTGGTCTCGCCGGACCCAAACAGGGCGATCAGTCCAGGAACGGTGTGGCTAGGGCTCATGGGCGCAGATCCTTGCAGGCCGCGGAGCCGAGGCCCGCGGTCGTCTCCGGCGCAGATTCACTCAAAGAGACTCATTATACCTATCCGCCCAAGCCCCCCCGCCAGGATCAGCCCCCATAGAACCATCCGGTGTCCCACATCACTAGCGGCTTGGCCTTTTCCTGCCGCACCCCTGCTTGGACAATCTCCGCGACGAAAATGGTGTGATCTCCGCGGCGCACGCTGTCGAGCACATGCGCCTCAAGCCAGTAGGGGGTCGCAAGTAGCAGAGGCGCTCCAGTCTGTGGCCCGCGTTCGAAAGAGTACCCATTGATCTTATCTGCGTCTCGCTGGGTGGCTCGAAAGAAAGCGGAGGCGATCTCTTTCTGCTCGCTGGAGAGCACACTCAGACCGAACCCCAGACTGCGCTCGATTAGAGAATGGATGTGACTGTCCGCTTTAACGGCCACCATGATCAAGGGAGGGGAAAAGGAGGCTTGAGAGACCCAGTTGACTGTCCCGGCTGCCATTTCCTCGCCCAACGCGGACCCCAGCACGTACAATCCATAAGTCAGGCTGCGCAGAGCCTTTTTCTTTGCCTCGGTGTCCATAATTGCCTCCCGAACGACGTGAGATCTTGAGGTGGATCAGCCGCTCAAGCCCGAATCGGAGAGAACGCCCGGCGATCTCATTCGGCTATTTTCGGCGGCCGGGCCGCCGTTCCCGCGCACGTCGAGGCCCCATTGAGCCGACAAGGATGAATCGGCCTCGGTCTGGGAATCCCCCAGAGGCCAAGCAAATCCCCAATGTGCCGCGCCGGGGGCATCCAAGCGACGCGCCTCAGCCTCTGCGGATCCCTCAAGGCGGGGGCGGGCGCCTCGCCAGCCCAACAAGCAAGGCTGGCACGATGATACCCCCGGGCGAAGGGTGCGCTCGCCGAGAAGGCCAGGCGGGCGGAAGAGTCCATCAACGCCAGAATTCCTGGGGAGGAATTCCTCGTCCGATCACGGCAGATCTCGGGCTCGTTTGGATGGCGGCCCGCCAGACTCGGAGCTTGACTCATTCAATGACCCACGGCCCCCTGCTGGGAGCGGAGCGCCACGCGCCGTCTAGAGTCTACTGGTGGTCATGGCCAGCTACCCAGCGGCGACCGCAGACGATGAGGGAGGATTTGCCTGACGCCGTATTCTGGTTTCAGTCCGCCTGTGGGCGTCAACCGGGCAACGCGGCGGACTCCAACCCTCGTCTGCGGACTTGCACGGCGCAACTCTGGCATAAACGGGCTATCGGAGGCGGCGAACGGTCTTGTGAGAGTATTCAAAGGAGGCGATGTGAGGTTTGGGGGCATGGGATTGGGGCTGAGCCTGTTGACGTGCGTAGTGAGCCTGATCGTGCTCGTGATTGGCGCTTGGATCTGGTGGAGGATTCTGGCCAAGACCGGGTATGGTGGCCCGCTTGGACTTCTGATGCTCGTGCCCATAGCCAACTTGGTTCTGCTCTTCGTTCTGGCCCTTGGAGAGTGGCCCATCGAAAAAGAGCTGCAACGGTCGGAAGCGGGAAGGTAGTCGGTCGAGATGGCCGAGCCGCGCGGAGATCGGGGCCATCACGAGACCCTCTGGTTCCGCGCTCGCCGCGGAACCCGCTGGGACGCTCTGAGCTGAATCTGAGGGGCCGAGAGGGAAAGACAAGGGCTCCGCGAGATGCCGCCGCGGAGCCCAGTTCACATCCCTTCCGAGGGATGACATTCAGGCTGGGCGTCGGGGATTGCAACCTCGGCATACGGCTGCAGAGTCCGCTGTCCTACGGTTGGACGAACCCCAACAATTCGGCCACAATTGTGGCGTCAGGTCACGCTAGATTCCTGAAATCCGTCGTCCTCCGCCTTCGGCCCGCCAACAGCCGGTAGCTGCCACCGGCCGGACAGCATGCGCCCACTCGCCCCGTAGCGCAACTCGCCCATCGTCCAAGAGCGCCACCGCCGCGATGCACGGCCCCACGAAAAAGGGGCACGGCCTCTCCTGGGCGATCCTTGTGTTGGCGCTGCCAGAATATGGAGGGTGGGATGTAGTCAACGCGAAATCCGCCCGCCGACGTGCCCAACTTGTCCCTTTGCCGCGGCGGCCTACAATCGGAGGCGGAGAGGAGGAACGATGGCCAGAAAGCGGGCGGTCAATTCACGGAAGGCTATCACCTGGGACTCCTACCCCTTTGTCCACTTTGATGTTCACGCCCCAAGGCCGAGAGGTGCCGCGACGCCGCAGAAGGTGGCTCGGTGGATGTGGGGTGAGATGAGGCTAAGGGGGCGACTAAGGCAACGCACCGCAGCGGTTTTCATACGTCAGCAGTTCGGAGCGGAATTCGTCTACAAGAACAGGAATGGCAATCCAGCCCTTCGATCAGATGTCCTCGATGCCTTCCAGGAGGTGACTGGCAAAAAGGTAGTATGGATGCGCGGCAGTCAGACGTGGCGCAGGAGGCGGCCCAATGACCCTCCGGGAAGAATGGTTCGCTAGCGATTGCCGCCCCCGCGGATCCCACAGCGCGCAAACCGTGCCCCTAGCCGGACTTTCGCTATTCGAGGTGAAAAATCAAGAAAGTGGCCGGAATTCTGCATCTTTTTCGCAAAGGTCTGCACCACAAGACTTCGCCTGGGCGCTTGTGATTTCCGGGGGCGGCTG
>Ga0187865_1000111_pt1 | contig 108814 bp, 95 predicted proteins | sample June2016WEW_11_1_2_FD_132989 | JGI IMG/M metagenome (GOLD analysis project Ga0187865, IMG submission 132989) | Peatland microbial communities from SPRUCE experiment site at the Marcell Experimental Forest, Minnesota, USA - June2016WEW_11_100 | ecosystem: Environmental > Terrestrial > Soil >... | reverse complement strand
GTCGCCGCAAAGCTTCCTTGGCCTGAGGGGAAAGCATCCGACCATCATACGGGTTTCCATACATGCCTCGTTAGATGCGGCAACCCCGACAAAGGTTCACTACTTTATGCTCTGATTAGTAACTGAGAGAAGAATGGCGTTCTTAGTTCGTAAGCGACGCCAGATAGGGCACTTAGATTTGTCACCCCGTTGGCTACGAACCAGAAGGTCGGGAGTTCGAGTCTCTCCGGGCGCGCCACTCCCGCAGGTGCTATTCACGATTCACATGTTCATGGCCTTCCGGCGAACCCGTGAGAAGTCCTGCTGGCCATTAGGGACTATCTCAGATTAGAATCCCATGTCATTTAGATCGTGAGACTCGGGGCGGTTTTCCCAAGAATGCCATGGCCCAACGATCTTGAAAAGGAAGACGCCGTCCCCCAGAAGATCCGAAACATCGTGCGCCTTGCAGTCCAGGGGACTGAAGCCTTGCAAGATCTGCGACAGCGCGCTGAAACTGAACTTCGGTCGGATATCCTTCCATTCTGGCTCAAATACGCGATCGACGAGCAATACGGCGGCTTCCGGGGCCAAATCGCCAACGACCTGACGATCGACCCTTTGGCCCATAAAGGGCTCATTCTGAACGCGCGTATTCTCTGGACATTTTCCAAGGCATACAGCGTCTATGGCGAGGAAATCTACCGGCAAACGGCGGGGAGAGCTTACGACTATATCTCACGCTACTTCTGGGATGCTCAATTCGGCGGCGTCTTCTGGCTCTTGGACCACCTCGGCCGCCCGGTTGACGCCAAGAAGCGCATTTATGGGCAGGCATTTACGGTTTATGCGCTGGCCGAATACCACCTCGCTGTCAAGGATCAAGAATCTTTGGAAAAGGCGGTTCAGATCTACAAAGCCATCGAAGCAGCGAGCTATGACCCGCTGCACAAAGGGTATTTCGAAACTTACGAGCGCGACTGGACGCTCGCGAAGGACCAACGCCTGAGTGATGCGGACATGGATGAAAAGAAATCCATGAACACCCACTTGCACCTCCTGGAAGCGTATGCCAACCTGCTGCGCGCCTGGGACAATAGCGCGCTGCGTGGCCGCCTCAAGGAGCTCGTCCGGGTCTTTCTGGGACGCGTCATCAACCCCAAGACCCACCATTTCATCATGTTCTTCGATGAGGAGTGGCATCCAAGATCCGACCACGTCTCCTTCGGGCATGATATCGAAGGAAGCTGGCTCCTCTGCGAAGCCGCCGAGATTCTCGGGGACCAACCAATCCTCAAAGAAGTGGAGGATGAGGCCGTCCGGATGGCACAAACTGTGCACGACGAGGCTTTAGACTCAGATGGGGGGCTGCAGTATGAAGCAGACTCTGCCGGCATCTTCGACACCGACAAGCACTGGTGGCCTCAGGCTGAGGCCGTGGTGGGATTCCTGAACGCCTACCAGCTTTCGCGCCAAGAGCATTTTCTGGCGGCCGCACAGAGGAGTTGGGAGTTCATCGAAAAGTACATTGTGGATCGAAAATACGGTGAGTGGTTTTGGCTGGTCTCCAAGGAAGGCATACCCAGCAACGCCAAATTCAAAGTGGATCCGTGGAAGTGTCCCTACCACAACAGCCGAGCCTGTTTTGAAATCATGGCCCGCCTGGACCGGTTGGGGCAAGCCCACGACCATCCCGGAAAGCATTAAGACCCGGACAACGGAGAACAGGGCATGAATCAGGCTGAATTCAGAAGGAAAGTCCGGGAGCTGTTCAAACTGCACGAGAAGCTGATCGCTCGGAAGAATCCCAGGGCCAAGACGGGCAACGGAGTTTTCGACCGCTATGCGTATCCCGTGCTGACGGCCGAACATACGCCGCTCTTCTGGCGTTACGACCTCGATCAAAGAACGAATCCGTACCTGATGGAACGAATGGGCATCAATGCCACCTTCAATGCGGGGGCCATGGAGCACGAAGGAAAGATCCTGGTATTCGCCCGGGTCGAAGGCGTGGACCGCAAGTCGTTCCTGGCGGTGGCCGAAAGCCCGAACGGCACGGACAACTTTCGCTTCTGGGACTATCCCATCTTGATGCCCGAGACGGCGGACCCTGACGTAAACGTTTATGATATCCGGGTCGGGCGACACGCGGACGGCTGGGTTTACGGTCTCTTCTGCACCGAGCGCAAGGACCCGAAAGCGCCGACCTGGGACACCTCATCGGCAACCGCCCAATGCGGAATCGCCCGCACAAAGGACCTGAAAAACTGGGAGCGCTTGCCCGATTTGAAGACCAAGTCGCCGCAGCAGCGGAACGTCGTGCTCCATCCTGAGTTCATCAACGGAAAGTACGCCTTCTACACCCGGCCGCAGGACGAATTCATCCAGGCGGGCAAAGGCGGGGGGATCGGCTGGGGTCTCGCGAGCACGATCGAAAGGCCGGTGATCGATGAAGAGATCATCATCGATAACCGCGAATATCACACGATCAAGGAAGTGAAAAACGGTCTCGGGCCCGCCCCCATCAAGACAAACAAGGGCTGGCTGCATCTCGCACATGGTGTGCGCAATACGGCTGTCGGCCTGCGCTACGTCCTTTACATGTTTCTGTGCGATCTCGAACGGCCGCAGGTGATCACACGCCGGCCCGGAGGCTACTTCCTCGGCCCTCAGGGAGAGGAGCGTGTAGGCGACGTCTCCAACGTCGCCTTCAGTAACGGGTGGGTCGGACGGGCAAATGGTGAGGTCTTCATCTATTACGGCGCATCAGACACGCGCCTCAACGTGGCCACCAGTACGGTGGACAGGCTTCTCGATTACGTGCTGCACACTCCGGAAGATCCGCTGCGTAGCTATGCCTGCGTTGAACAGCGCTGTGCTCTGATCACGAAGAACCTCGAAGTGATGAAATCTTTCCACCGGCAATCGCCGAAGCCTGCCCGCGTCTCCAAGAAGCGCGGGAGGCGGTAGGACTCGAGGCACTCCATGCGCAACCTGATTGCGGCCGTCGTTCTGATTTTCGCCGGCGCTTCATCTGTATGCGCCAAGACCGCCGTCTTCTGGCAGGACGGCTTTCCAACAGTGGCAAGCGAGCCCATCAGCCGGCAAACGCTGGTTCGAGCGCTGGACGGCATGGACCCAACCTTCGTGGGCCTCGAGGGGTTGAAGGACCCCGCAACACTCAAGGACGTGGAACTCCTGGTATTGCCCTATGGATCCTCGGTGCCGGCGGACGCTTGGGAAAGCATTCATCGCTATCTTAGGGCCGGCGGAAATCTCCTGGTTGTCGGCGGCCAGCCTTTTCGCGTGCCGGTCTCGGTAAACAACGGCAAGTTCACCGAGGGAAGCCCGCAAGATTCGTACTCCCGCGTGTTTGACTTCCGTCACACCTACGAGGTTCCCCGGACGGACGGGGCGAGATTCGCCTGGAAATTCGGCTACTCATTTCTCCCCGCAGTCGAGATCCGGGCGCGCAGGCTTTTTGCGGTGGAGGGTCCCGTCGAGGGACTCGGTTACCTGGTGAACGGTGCGGGAGACGAAGTTGCCGCGCCCGTCATCGTCGCCGACCACACGGATGTCACGCGACTGGAAAACGCCCTGCTCGGCTCGCGTTTTGTCATGCTGGATTTTGAGCCGGAACCCGGATACTGGGAATCGCCGGACGGGATCACACTGGTTCACCAAGCTGCGCTCTATGCGCGCCAAGGCGCCACGCTGTTGTGGGTCGAGACTCTGTTCTCGACACTGAAGCAAGGCGAGATGCCTCAGGTCGTGGTGCACCTGCGAAACGCTCGCCGTGAACGCCAGTCGCTCCCGCTGGCGGGCGAGGTCCGACTCGAGCTGCTGTCGGGCAGCACGGTGCTTGATACGGCGAGGGTTCCGTGTTTAGGGAACAAAGTCGATGCGGGTGTGGACTTTCAGAAGAAGCTTGCGCCCGGCTTCTACACGATTCGTGGTGTGTATGAGGATGCCGGACAACCGCGCGAGTTCTATCAGACCGCTTTTTGGGTGGAAGACAAGAGCTTGCTCACTTCCGGTCCGGTTCTGGGGGTGAAAGGCGATTTTCTCACCAGTGACAGCAAGCCCTTCTTTCCTCTTGGGACGAACTACTTCACCACTGAGGATAACGGCTGGGATTTCTCCGGCCCGCGGAACGCTTGGGTCTGGGAGGGGGACTTCGCCGAAATGGCCAGACACGGCGTGACTTTCGTGCGCACGGGCATATGGGGTGGCAATTTGAAGTTCGTCGACGCGCCCGCGGGCGAAGCCAATGAGCGATTCCTGCGGAATCTGGAAGCCTACCTGCTCTGCGCGCATCGTCACCGCATCTTCGTCAACTTCACGTTCTTTGCGTTTGATCCACAAACCATCCTGCGTAGCGGCCCCGGGACGTTGATTCCGGGAGCTGGCACGAACCCCTACACCGATCCTGTCGCCATCCGGGGACAGCAGGATTACCTGCTTTCCGTCGTGGATCGCTTCAAAGACGTTCCCTGGTTGTGCTGGGATCTGATCAACGAACCCAGCTTCTCGAGCCCGCAGCGGCTCTGGAGGGGGAATACGCCTAACGGCGACCCTACCGAGACGGCGGCTTGGCATAGATGGCTTCAGGACAAGTACGGCAGCATCGCGGAACTGGCCTCGGCCTGGTCCGTCACTCCGGAACAACTGGGAAGCTTCGATGCCGTCCCGTTTCCGAAGGACGAAGATCTCGCTCTCTCGCGTTTCGGCAACACCAAGGAAGTGCGCGCGGTCGACTACAACCTCTTTGCGCAGGATATGTTCAGCCAGTGGGTTCGATCCATGGTGTCTGCAATCCGCGCGGCCGGAAGTAAACAACTCATCAACGTGGGTCAGGATGAGGGCGGCGTAGCGGATCGTGTGTTGAACCAGTTCTACGGGGGCGCGGGAGTTTCCTTCACGACCAACCATAGCTATTGGCGGGATGATGCGCTGCTCTGGGACTCGCTGGCGGCGAAGCGGCCGGGCCTGCCCAATATCATCGGCGAAACGGGTTACCAGCCGGTTTGGAAGCCCGACGGAACCTGGCGCTACGACGAACTTACGGGCGCGCCGCTGCTGGAACGGAAATGGGCCCTCGGCTTTGCCGCGGCGAACACCGGCGCTCTGCAGTGGGATTGGGCGCGCGAATCCGACTTCGGTACGAAGCGAAGTGACGGATCGAACAAGATTTGGATAGACATGATGGGAGATATGGGCGAGTTCGCGCGAAAATCGGCGCCCTGGGCCACGGAAGTCGTGCAGCCGCAGGTGGCCATCGTGTTGCCGCAATCCCTCCAGCTTTCGGTATGGAATGGGTCCGCTCTGGAAGCGCAGCAAAAGTGCGTGCGGGCGCTGTATCACTACGCGAGAACCGAAGCCTACGTGGTGGGAGAATATCAGATCGAGCTGCTCGGGAATCCGAAGCTGATCATCCTTCCATCGCCTTTCGTTCTGAGCGAGAGTGCCTGGCAGGCTGTCCTCGAAACGGTCAAGGCCGGCGCGACGCTTCTCGTCACCGGGCGTTTCGATCAGGACGCGCATTTCCGGTTGACCGGCAGGCAAAAAGATGTCGGACTGGACTACGAACCCGGCCTCCTATCGTTGCGGGACACTCTCTTGAAGTGGGCTGGAGGAGAAGCGCGTCTGGCTTGGACCGGCGAGAAGACCACGTACCTCGATCGCGCGTTTCTCCCCGGCGGCAGTACTTGGGCGGAGAAGACGCTGGGCAAAGGCAAGATACTCTTCACGCCCTTGCCGCTGGAGTTGAACGACAACCTGCAGGCCGTCGGCGACGTCTATCGGTATGCAGCGCGCCTCGCCGGCGTCACCGCAACGTACACAACGAGCCTGTCAGACCCCGGCATCCTGATTTGTCCCACACGGTTTCCGCGCGCAACGCTGTACGTGCTCACGTCGGAATCGGACCAGCACGAAGTCTCATTCCGCGATCGAGCCAGTGGGAAGCAATTCTCGGGAAAACTCGACCCCGGCCACGCCGCGCTGCTCCTCATTGGAAATGATGGCAGCGTGCTTGCCTCCTACAACTGGAAGTAACCTGTCGGACGAGCAGGTTGCGCCGCCTGACAGTGTTGATGGCAGCAAGCCACTCAGGCTCGCGGCGGGGCTTGCTGTGCAGGGTGCTCGGCGAGCCAGCGCTGATATGACTTCCAGCCCGGGCACCAACCGGTGTGCCATCGCCAGAGTCTCCCGAGCAGGGAGTTAGGGCGTGCTTCGGCCCGTCGCCTGATTCCGCAATCCTCGCACCTGTGTCGCTGTTCACCCATGCGTTTGCCCTCCGCTCTTCTTGAGAGTCTACACCTCGACCCTGCGGCCCAGCCAGTACTCTTGCCCTGCTCACGCAAGCCTCTGCGACCTGCTACGTATTGATCTCGTAGGAAATTGTGGTGCGGAAGGTGGGATTCGAACCCACACGCCTTACGGCGCCACCCCCTCAAGATGGTGCGTCTGCCAGTTCCGCCACTTCCGCACGGGAGGTGAGGCGTAGATTGTAGCCGTGAGAGCAGCGGGGCTGCAAGTCGGGGACGTACCCCCAGATGCTATGTCCAAACAAACTCGCGCGGTCCCATGCTCGCGTTGCCGAGTTCCGAGCAGGGGGGACTACGCCACAAGTCACTTACTGGGAGGCGAAGCGGGCCTGGGCTGGCTGGCCGGTGGCTGATTGGCCGGCACACTCGCCGGGCCAGAGGGAGCAACCGGCTGATTCGCCGGCGCTTGTGCCGGCTGTTGCGCCGGAGCCGGCGCGGTCTGCTTGGGAGCAGGCTTCGAAGTGTTCTGGAGGACTGAACTGCCCTGTTCGAGGTAGCGTTCCTGGCGCAAGACCAGCGCCAGCGAGCAAACCATGAACATAACGGCGCACCAGGTGGTGGCGCGAGAGAGAAAACTCGCCGCACCGCGCGGACCGAAGGCCGTCTGGCTGCCGGCTCCGCCAAACGCGCCGGCGAGGTCGGCGGCCTTGCCGCTCTGCAAGAGCACCACGACGATCAGCACGAAGCAAAGCACGATGAAGAACACGTTGAGCAGAATGGGAACTCGCCAGCCGAGGACCACGATCGCTCCGCCGATCGCAAACGACAGCGCCCACTTGAAGAACTTTGGCATCGCTATTTCCTTGCCGGGCAATTCACAATGGCCGCGAAGGGCTTCGCGTCCAGGCTCGCTCCGCCCACAAGCGCGCCGTCTAGTTCCTCCTGAGCCATCAGCCCCTCGACATTGTCTGGTTTGACGCTGCCGCCGTAGAGAATGCGCAAGGCGGAGGCAAGCTCTGCCGAAAAGGTAGAAGCGACTAACTGCCGCAAGAATCGGTGTGCAGCCGCAGCCTGCTCAGGAGTCGCCACGCGGCCCGTACCAATAGCCCAGACCGGCTCGTACGCAATCAGGATACGGGAGAACTCAGCAGGGGTCAATCCAGCCAGGCCGCCGCGGAACTGGCGTTCCAGCACCGCCTCGGTGGCGCTGGACTCGCGCTCTTGAAGACTTTCGCCCACGCAGACGATCGGGATGAGGCCCGCGGCGAGGGCCGCTTTCGTTTTCTTGTGGACGTTCTCATCGGTTTCGCCGAAGAACTGGCGCCGTTCCGAGTGGCCGATGATCACGTAGCGGCAGCCCGCTTCCACAAGCATGGCGGCGGAGATTTCCCCCGTAAACGCGCCCTCCTTTTCCCAGAAAAGGTCCTGGCCGGAGACGGCGATCGAAGTTCCGCGCGCGGCTTCGACGGCGGCAGCAATTGCGGTGAAGGGCGGCGCGACTACGATATCGCAGTGCTGGGCTTGAGCGACCAGCGGAGCCAGCGCCGAAACCAGAGCGCGGGCTTCCACTTGCGTCTTGTACATTTTCCAGTTGCCGGCGATGACCCGGCGTCTTGTCTGTCTTGTCATTTATTCGTCAGAGCCTCTACACCGGGGAGCTTTCGGCCGGCAAGAAATTCCAGCGAAGCGCCACCGCCGGTGGAAATGTGAGAGATCTTGTCGGCAACTCCGGACTGATGGACAGCGGCAACGGAATCTCCGCCGCCAACAATGGAGGTGGCGCCCGAGACGGTGGCCAGGGCCACGGCGCGAGCGACTTCCAGGGTACCCTTGGAAAAGGCCGGCATTTCGAAGACGCCCATCGGGCCATTCCACACGATGGTCTTCGCGCGCGCGATCTCAGCAGAATAGGCGGCAATCGTCCGGGGGCCGATGTCCAGGCCCATCTGTGCGGCGGGCGTCGCAGACACGTCGCAGAGGCTAGCTGGGGAGTCCGGTTTAAATTCGGGTGCGACCACGTGATCCACGGGGAGTAGGAACTTGAAGTTCCGCTGCTTTGCCTCCGCGAGAATTTTTCTGGCGAGATCGAGCTTGTCCTCCTCGACCAGCGACTTGCCGACGGGCACTCCTTGCGACTTCAAGAAAGTGTAAGCCATGCCGCCGCCGATCAGCATCGCGTCAGCAAGCTTCATAAGGTTCTCGACGACTTCGATCTTGTCGGAGACTTTTGCGCCGCCGAGTATGGCAACGAACGGCCGCGCCGGATCCGTCGTGGCCTTGCCCAGATAGTCCAGCTCCTTCTCCATGAGCTTCCCGGCAGCAGCCTGCTTGACGAAACGGGTGATGCCGACGACCGAGGCGTGAGCTCGATGCGCCGAGCCAAACGCGTCGCAGACGAAGAGTCCATCGCAAAGCGCCGCCAAGCTCCGCGAGAAGCCTTCGTCGTTTTTTTCCTCTTCGGGATGGAAACGGACGTTCTCGAGCAGAAGGATGTCTCCGTCGGCGAGGGACTTGCTCTTTGATTCGGCTACTGCGCCCACACAATCAGTGGAAAAACGCACGTCCCGGCCGAGCAAGTCAGCGAGCTTCTTGGCCGCGGGAAGAAGCGAATACTTGGGTTCCGGTCCGCCCTTGGGGCGCCCGAGATGCGACGCCAGAACGATGCGGCCGCCTTTCTGCATGGCGATGCGCAGGGTGGGCAGAGTCTCGCGGATGCGCGTGTCGTCCGTGACGACACCGTCCTTGAGAGGAACGTTGAAGTCCACGCGGATGAAGACGCGCTTGCCGCGTAGATCGAGATCGTCAATCGTAAGCTTATTCATCTGTTTTCCCGGAGCGGCAGGCGAGGGGCGGCTCGGGCCCATACTTCGCTGGCGAGCCGCCCACCACTTCCCTTTAGAATTTTGAAGCCATGAACTTGATGAGGTCGTGGCACCGGCAAGAGTAGCCCCACTCGTTGTCGTACCACGCGAGGACCTTGACGCAGCGGTCGCCGACAACCCGCGTATATTCGGCGTCCACGATGGAAGAGTGAGGGTTGCCGCGGAAATCGATGGAGACGAGCTGCTCCTCGGTATAGTCGAGAATGCCCTTCATGGGCCCCTGCGCAGCGGCCTTGAGAGCGGCGTTGACGCTCTGGATGCTGGCCGGCTTCTCGGTGAAAACAGTCAGGTCCACGACGCTGACGTTCGGCGTCGGGACGCGCATGGAGTAGCCGTCGAGCTTTCCCTTGAGCTCCGGGATCGCGAGGTGGAGGGCCTTCGCGGCGCCGGTGCTGCTCGGAATCATGGAGAGGGCGGCGGCGCGCGCGCGGCGGAGATCCCTGTGGGGCAAATCCAAGAGGCGCTGGTCATTCGTGTAGGAGTGGATCGTCGTCATCGTGCCGGCAACGATGCCGAAGGTCTGGTGGAGGACCTTGGCGACGGGCGCGAGACAATTCGTCGTACAGGAAGCATTGGAAACCACGTGATGCTTCGCGGGATCGTAAGTGTCCTGATTGACGCCGAGGACGAGCGTGTGGTCAGGGTCGGTCGCTGGGGCGGTGATAATTACCTTCTTCACTGGGCCGCGCAGGTGCTTCTTCGCGTCAGGGCCCTTCGTGAACAACCCGGTGGATTCAACCACGATCTGGGCGCCGACCGAGGCCCAGTCAAGCTCGGCGGGATCCTTGACCTTGAAGACCTTGAAGCTCTTGCCATCCACGGCGATGGAGTCATCGGTGTGCGTGACTTTGTTGGTCAGATTGCCGAGGATGGAGTCGTACTTGAGCAGGTGCGCGAGCGTCGCGGCATCGGTCACGTCGTTCGCGGCCACGAACTCGATACTGGGATCGCCCAGCGAGGCGCGCAGGATGTTACGCCCGATGCGACCGAACCCATTGATACCCACTTTGATCGGCATGAATCCTCCTGATGGTGTTTGGGAGCGGCCCGACACGGCGCCGCTAGACTGTTCAGAATAAACGAACTATCATAGAGGTCGCGCGTAGAAAAGTCAACGCGGAAGAGGGCCTCACGGGAACTCTTTAATGCTCGTAACCCGGTCGCCTTGGAAGCGAACGAAAACCGTTTTCGAGGGCGGCTGGCCGTAGATCCAGTCCTCGATCTCATTGCCGTCGGTGTCGCGCTCGCGCACCTTGTTGTCGGGCCTGCCGATGGCTGCGATGACCATCTCGCGGTCCATACCCAGCGCCGCTCGCCTGTCCTTGATGGCTTTTTGGAATTCGGGCGGAAGCGTATCAATCCACTGCATGGCGGCCGACCGCTGTTTGGAAAAGTCAAGGAGGGGAGAGAGTATCTTCTTCAGCTCGTCAGGCGTGAGGTTGGGGATCTGCTTGCCGAACTCCACGTAGAGCGTGCTGCCCGCGCCCGGGCGCACGCCAGACGGGCCACCCCCCGGATCGGGGCCGGGAGAACTCTGGATGGCCGGCCCGGGGCCTCCGCCAATTCCGAAACTGATGTGGTCGCGCCAGCGGCGCTTCGTGCGGCCTCCACCGTTCACATCAACGATAATCTGGTGGTCGCGGAACTCGACGCGAGTAATCTGGGCCTTCTCGCCCGAATTCACCACAGCGCCATGGGTGGCAACTGCACGGTCGAGCTGCTCCTGATTCAAAGGCTGTCCGACCTTCAGGAGAAAGCCCTGTTTCCCGCCCGGCAAGGGCTTCACAACTCGAACAAACTCGCCCGAAACATAGCGGATGATGGCTAGGCGGGACTCCGGCTGTACCGTCCCGCTGGCACTCTGGTCTGCCCGGTCATCCGGGGCCGGCGGAAGTGCCGAGAGCACGGAAATCTCCCCTTTGGGAGGAAATTGCGCAGGCAGAGGGGCTGGTTCGCGGAATCGAGACACCCAGGAGACGTCGGCATCCGCAAAGAGTAAGACAGAGAGGACAATGGGCAGACAGCGGAGCATGTCTCTTCAAACCCTTGTTCTGGGACCTCCTGCAACGTCGCGTGAAGAAGAATCACCAGAATGGAGCGGCCGATGGGAATCGAACCCACGCCTAAAGCTTGGCAAGCTTTCGTACTACCACTATACTACGGCCGCCCTGCCAACCAGATGATAGCACGCAAATCTTATCATAGCGCCGCCCGGCCGCGAGAGGCCTAGTAATCCCCTTGTCGTCCCGGAAGCTTCTGCCGGGTCGAGAGGACCGAGACCAATCAGGGCAAGCTAGACCCCCCTGAACCCGTCTGTGTCAGGAGACTTGGGTGACGCGGGCTGATCGCACAACTGGAGACTTCTTCTGGCGGTCGGCAAAGCGAGCCGCCTTGCCCCGGTCGGTGTAGACCCGGCCGAACCGTTCACCATCCTTATAGAACACGGTCACGAGCCAGTGATGGTGCCTTCTACGCTTGTCTTTTCGCAGCGATGCGATCTTTCGTTTTTTCATGTGTGTGATTCCTGCCCGACGAGATTGAATGCGCAGGCACTATCGCAATTCACGCCGGACAATGCAAGTATTTCGTTGAGGGATAACGCATGAGTACTTAGCTGATCAAGATAGAGAGATTCAGTAGCGGGCAAGAACGCGCCCAGCCATCGCCCTCGCGGCGACGCGAAGGCCCTTCCGTATGCCGCCGCCAGAAAGTCCGGGAGTGGCCCCAGAGAGCCGCAGGCTCAAGCCGTACGATTCATTGTCACTCGGTGGACGCACGCCGAAATGGTCGGGGGAATGGCCGCTGCGAGCAGACGTGAACGCGGAATCCAACGGCCCCCAAAAGACATTCTGCATCGCTGTGTTATTCCCAAAACCGCCAAGCTGCAAGCGTCCCCCGAGTGCGCGGAAAAGCGGAATCTGAACCTGGACGAGGAAAGGTGTCTTCAGCTCTTGGCAGTGTGCCGCGATCCGGGAAACGAGATCCGGGGAGACCGGGCTCACATGAGCTTCAGAAAGCGCCGCCTGCTCAGTCCAAACCCGGCGTAATTTCGAGTCCGGGAAAGGCGTTCGAAGCGACAACGCCGGCGGGAGTACGTCACCAGGGACCAGTGAAGCGCGCGGGAAATCTGGGCGGGCCAGCGCGTTCGAAGGCGCTGACGAAGCGCGCAAGGATGCGGCGTACAAGAAGCCAGTCTGACCGCAGGCGGCGATGCCCGTAGCCATCACGAGGGCACAAAGCGTCGCCACTCGAAGGAAGAGATTGAACCGTGGGGGTTGCATCGCGGCGGTCTCCCTATTTGCGCTTCCTGTGCATGCAGGAGAATACAGGTCTGAAGTAAGGACGGGCTACGGGCCCGAAGGACAGTTTCGGGCCAGCGGGTCCAGGGGGTGATGGGCTGTCCAAAGGCTCCGGAAACCATGGCGACTCGTGCCCGTAACTCCCTTCCCTGGAGTAGGTTAGCCTGGCTCCAGGCACAGACACGAGAAACCCAGACCGAAGAGACTGGAACTGTCGAATCGCATCAAGCGACAGGCAAAGGCAACCGCCATGACCCGCGGACACATCTCAACGAACGGCTAGCGTTCAGGGTGTGACGGGCGACCAGAACGAAACTTTTGGCTGAGAATTTCGTCTTATAGAAATGAAAGGTGACAAGAGACAAGAGAGGCCGATATGGCGTTCCGGCTGAAACAAGCTCCGATCATCGAAGACCCGCGAAACCATGCACCGGAACATCTGGCCGAGCTACGGGCACTGCTGGAGACCGATGCGCCTCTGCGCCCAGACCCGCGCCGGCCGGAGTTCTATGAGGTCGAAAGTCCGACAAGCGTCTACTACATCTTCAAATACCCTTCCGGAACAAAGGTGATGCTCCTGGGCGTGTGGGATCGGGATCCCGCCGTCGAACTGGCCGCGCTTCACTGTCCGGCTGCCTAAGAAGACCGAAAACAATAACGGCAAGAGAAGTAGCTTGCACGTCTTTGCGGTGGATCAGTCCATCAGATTAGCCCCTGCTATCGTCCCGCCGCAGAGCTGCGGAGTTGATGCAATAGCGCAGTCCGGTGGGGCGTGGGCCGTCTTCAAAGACGTGGCCAAGGTGCGCGTCACAGCGGCTGCACTTGGCCTCCGTGCGTGCCATCCCATGGCTGTCATCGCACTCGGTGCCAATCGCGCCGCCTTCGATGGGCGCCCAGAAGCTGGGCCAGCCGGAGCCCGAGTGGTATTTCGTTGCGGAGCTGAACAGCGGCTGGCCGCAACAAACGCACCGGTAAGTCCCCGGCGCCTCACTACTTTCGTACTCGCCGGTGAAGGCAGGCTCCGTCCCTTTCCGGCGCGTAATGTAATACTGGTTGGGCGTGAGCTGCGCCTTCCAGTCGGCTTCACTTTTGCGGACTTTTTCGGTCATGTTCCCCCCTGCATCCGGTGGCCTGCCTCTACCGGGCAGTATCTATTATGAGGCATGTCGAATGCCCCGGGTTGACGCGCGCACGCCCCCGTCCGATAGTACAGGATAGAGGCACATTTCATGGACCACACGGAAAGACGCCGAAGTCCACGGGCTAAAGTGGCGCGTCCGCTCCGCGTGCGGCCGTCCGAGCCACGGGACGTACATTTCGACGAGACCGTCACGAGCGCGAATGTTTCGCGCGAGGGAATTTACTTCCTCAGCCGCCGCGAAAACTACTACATGGGAATGCGGGTGTTCGTCACGTTCCCGTACACCTCGCCGACCGACCCGATGAATTGCGAATACATCGGCCAAGTGGTGCGCGTCGAAAAACTTCCCAACAACAAGTTCGGGATTGCCGTCCACCTGGGAGTGACTCTCAACTACGGTGCATCCTCTACTGCCAGCGCTCGAATCCGCGCATAACCGACAATAGAACAACACTGAGACTTGATTCCGCGACCCGCCCCGCCCTTCCTGACTGGCTACTTCTTCACTCCGCCCTCTGCAGGCGGAGCCAGCACTTTCACTGGGGCGGGCCTGATTTGCTCGGGAGGCACGATGCCCTTCCCCTCAAGCACGGCGTAGAACTTGTCAACGGCGAGATCCTTCACCGTGTCCGTGGCTCCTGAAGGCCAGCGGATTTCGAGGCTGTCGATCTTTGTGGCCGATCCCAAACCGAAATGCACGCGGAGATCGCTTTGTGAGAGGTAGCTGCCGCCGCTGTGGATTTCGTCGGTTTGGGTCATGCCCCCGGCCACGATCTTCAATCTAGCGCCGATAGCCAGGCGGTTGCTCTTCGTTCCCGCGAGTTCGAAGCTGACCCAATGGCGCCCGGGAACTCCGCGGTTTCTCAAAATCATGGGGCTGCCGTCCAAATCCTCGACGACGATATCCATGTTTCCGTCGTTGAAGAGATCGCCCACGGCAACCCCGCGTGAAACCCGGCGCTCCAATATGGCGGGGCCGGCCTGACTACTGGCATCGCAGAAAGTTCCATCCCCTTGGTTGAAGTGAACCAGCTTCGGCTGGCGATACCCGCCACCGGACGGCAGGACGTCCACCTGGGGATACACGTGGCCGGTCACGGCAAATAGATCGAGCCAACCGTCGTTGTCCAGGTCCACGAACGCATCCCCCCACTTGACCCACGGCAGAGACGGCAAAGCGACTCCCGATTGAGAGGCAACGTCGTAGAAATCCCAATTACCGTCATTTCGATAGAGCACGTCGTACTCATCGGTGAAAACCGTCACGAATAGCCCGGGACGGCCCGTATGCAGGTAGTCTCCGACCGCGACGCCCATGTGGGCTTGCTCGGAGCCGTCTTCGGTGACCGCAGTGCCTGATTCCAGACCGATCTCGGTGAACTTGCCGTTTCCATCGTTGCGGTAAAGAAAGTCGGGACCGGAATCATTGGCAACGTAAAGGTCAGGCCGGCCGGTATTGTTGAAATCTGCCCACGCAACGCCGAGCCCGTAGTAACCGTTGGGGTCATCCACTCCGGCGCTCTTGGAGACGTCTGTGAACGTGCCGTCGCCGTTATTGTGAAACAACGCGTCACCGGCCCCCTTCAGCCCGCGGGGGCCGCACTGCACGTCTAACCCCCGGTACTTGCAAGTGGGGGCGCTGCCGAAACCGGGCAAATCGTCCAGGTGAAAATCCACGTAGTTGGCCACAAACAGGTCCAAAAAGCCGTCTCCGTCATAGTCGCCAAAGGCCGCTCCGGTCGAGTACCGGCCATCCGCCACTCCCGCTGTTGCCGTGACGTCCGTGAACGTGCCATCGCCATTGTTCCGATACAGAACGTTTCCGCCGAGGCATGTGATGTAGATGTCGGGCCAGCCATCGTTGTTGTAGTCCCCCACCGCGCCCCCCGACGCAAAAAGACACGGTGTGGCTATCCCCGCTTTGTCGGTCACGTCGGTGAAGGTGCCGTCGTGATTGTTTTGGTACAGAGCGCCCCGGCTCTTTTGGCCCTTGAGGCCCATATCCACGCTCGAGCCATTCGTAAAATAAATGTCCAGCCAACCGTCGCGGTCGTAATCCAATAGCAACACGCCACCGTAGTTGGATTCGAGGATGTACTTCTTGTCGGAAGAAAACGTATGTTTGAAATGGATCCCGGCCTTCTCCGTGACGTCCTCCAACTGCGGTATCGGACGCCCGTGGCAGATCATTGCTTTCACGCCGGATGGAACGGGGGCCGGTGTCGGGTGCCCGCCCTGGGCCCAGCACATAGCCGCAACCGGCATCCACAGCGCCCCTGCGGCCAGTCTTCTAATGAGAGTGCTCAGTTGCCGGCTTCTCAATCTGCACCAATGGACTGTGTGTATTGCGATGTGTCCGGCCGGGGAACCGCCCACTGGCGTTTCTGTGCCTTGAGTTCCTTGTAGATGGCCAGTTCCCGGTCCGCATCCTCTATTCGCGACGCTTTACGATACGCCGCTTGGAGCTGATAGTGCACATAATCCTTTTGCGGATTCAGACGCGCTGCGGCCACCAGGTGGGGCACTGCCTCCGCCACGTTACCCTCATCCGGCAAGGCCTTGCCCAGCTCATACTGTGCTCCCGCGTGCTCCGGATGCGCGGCAAGCACCTCGCGAAGCAATGAAAGAGCTTCTCCGCGCTTCGTCTGCTGCATGTAAACGAAGCCCAGATGAACTCCGCATCCGGATCGTCCGGTGCCAGGGGCTAGTTTGGCACCGAGTGGCCCGAGGGTAGCGCGGCCCAGCACTGCGCACTCTTCTTAAGCGAACTTCTTTATTCTGGAATCCACGTCGTCGGCAAAGCGGCGGATGAAGCCGGCGACATACTGTGCCGGGTCCAGCTTTTCGTCCTGGACGAGCGGCGTCAGGTCCATGCCAAAGTTGATCATCTGAGCGGAATCCACGGCGTGGCTCTGGTGGTAGGTGGCGTGAGCGCGGCGGCGAGCCATGGTCGCCAAGTCATAGCGTTTTCCGCCAGCGATCTGCGAATCGAAGACTCCGACCAGTGACGCGGCGATATTCTCGTGCGCATCGAGCTGAAAAACGACCTTGTCGCTGTCCACCAGCCAGTCGAGGTCGCGCCACACTTCACACCCATAAAGCCTCCTCGGCCGCTTGTCCGGCGCCAGTTCGCGGATGGCGGTGATCGTGCGCAGCGCCACACTGACATGCGTGTCGTGTTTGTCGGCCAGGTTGTGGGTATAGACGACCTCCGGCCAGGCAGCCAGGATGAGCGCCTTCAGATCGCTCTTTGGCCCGGGGTCGCTCGCGCTCTTCACCGCTGAACTGGGGTGATCGAGAAAAGCGACCGCCGAGTACTCGCCGACGTAGCCGGCTTTCTTCTGCTCGAGCCGCCGCACGACTTGCATCTGCTCGTCGCTGTAGGCTCCGTAAAGGCCATCGCGCGGGCTCCCGGCGCCGTTGGTGACAATCACGGCGGTGAACCAATTCTTCGTATTGCCGAACCCGGCGAGAATACCCTCGAGCGCCATGATTTCGATGTCGTCCTGATGCGCTGAAATCCCCATGTGGGTCGTGCGCTCAAGCGCCGCCGCTTCACTTGCTCCATCGGGAATCCAGATTTCCGCTTTCGGCTGGCTCAGTTTCATTTCTTGTCTCCTTTGAGTGCCGGCAGGCTGGCGGCCGCGATGGACTGGCCGACCCGGCGGTTCTTTTCATCGGGAAGGGCGATCGAAATCGCCGAGGCGATCTCAGGAAATTCCGCGCGCAGCACTTCCAGGCTCTTCTTGAGGATGACCTCGCCGCCCGGCCCAGTGGTCACGCGCCCCAGGATCAGTACGTGCTTCAAATCGTAGAAACCAGCGTAGTGCGCGACGCCGTAGCCAACGTAGGTGCCAATGGTTTCGTAAACCCTAGCCGCGAGCAAATCGCCCGCCGCCATCTTCTTCTGCAACAGCACAAGCCGTTCGGGCAGCCCAAGACCTTCGGGGAACTGCATGCCGGCGGCCGAGGCCACGCGGTTGGTTGCCTGTTGTGAAAAATACTGAACGCCGCAGCAGTCGCCCGACCACTCGTCCAGGGGACCATTGGGCCGGTAGTCAATCGGCACGAACGCGAGTTCGTTCAGCCAGGTGGTGATGTTGCCTTCTCGGGTGACGTAGCCGGCAGCCTGGCTCGAACCCAGCGCCACGCCCAGCACCGGATTTTCGCCCAGGGACATCGACCCAGCCAGCGCGGTCACTTCGCCGTCGTTGACGACTTCCAGCGGTACGCTAAGATCGTCGCGAATCCGCAGAAACAGCGGCGCAACTTTTTCCGCAAACAGATTCGGGGGAACGCCGCGATAGAGTGAACCGATCCGCACGCGGTTATTGATGTACACGCCCGCGGCGCTGCCGCCGACCGCATCGAGCCGCGGCAAATGCGCGGCGGCGCGGCGGATGGAATCCATGACGCCTTGATAGTGATACCCCGGGTCGCTGGCGTTGCGCGGATCCCAAACGACTTCCTCGCTGAAAACGGCTTCGCCATTGACGACTGCACTGGCCTTGCGGTCGCTCGCCCCAAGATCGAACCCCACTCGGCAGCCGTCGAGGTGCCGGCCGAGCGGCATGGTCACTTCCCTGGCCTGCGGGACCGCTTCGGCGGTCGTTACCACGACCTCGAACGGATGCTCGTACACTCCGCTCATGAACTCGAAATCGAATTTGCGCGCGCCGGTGGCGGAGTAAACAGCCTTGATGTGCCGGCCGATTTCGGCGGGGCCACCCACGTACACCTTCCACCCACCGCGCTGCCACAGCAGGAACTTCACGATGCGCTCGACGTGAAACAGCGTGGCCGCAAGATGGCCCATCGATAGCGGCACCACCGAAACATCGAACGCCGAGATGGAACCGTCGCCCCGCTCGAGCGCCAGACGAAGTGGCACCCCTCCCGAAGCGGCGGCCAGCTCGCGATACTCTCGCGTGAACAGCGCCGCCGGCAGGAAGCCTGGATCGAGCGGCGCAACCACGGCCGGTCTGACTTCGATCCCAGCGACCTGCAAACTCATCGCGCTCCTTGATTTGAACGGTCTGTGCCGGGCCGAGTTTCAGTACCGGCCGGCATGAGAGAGTCTACACTCCCCAGTTTCAAATCATCCAGGCGGAAGTCGCTGCGCATACCGCGGGCGCGTGCGGGGTGCTAGCCGGCCGCGCTGGTTCTGGTCGTCAAAACCGCCGCGACATCTTCAGGTATCTATGCTATTGTTAATTGGTATGTAAGAAGTCGGATCGCCCCGTGTTTCTCGGGACTGTCCAGGGTTTTTCCGGGCGTTGTCTGCGGCTTGCCCCACCTGATTTTATCCGGCTCCTCATTGCCGCTTCAAAGGAACCCGGTCAAGTGCTGCGACACGCGGCCGTCGGCTCACAGAATTAAGGAGAGAAGATGAAGAGTTTGTTTGTCGGCAACATGAGTTTTCAGACCACGGAAAGCGATTTGCGCGCGTTATTCGAGCCGTTCGGGCAGATCACGCGCGTTCATATGGCAATGGACCGGGAGACCGGGCGGGCGCGCGGCTTTGCCTTTGTGGAAATGGCCAACGACGAAGACGCGGCCAAGGCCATCGCGGCTCTCGACGGGAAAGAAGTCGGCGGGCGCAACCTGAAGGTGAATGAGGCGCGTCCCCGAACGGAACGCGGCGCAGGCGGCCCCGGCGGCCCGCGCGGATTCAGCGGGGGCGGAGGCGGCGACCGCGGGCGTGGGCGAGGTGGATTCTCGCACGAGGATTACCGCGAATCGGCGCGCCAGCCGCGCGAACCGCGCTGGTAGCGTCCCGTCAGGGGAGAACCAAGAATGAATGCCCGCCGCAGCGGGCGGCAGGGGCCGTGTCCCATCTCGATTCCAAGGAGGTCCGATGGCAACCACGTTCCAGAAACGCCAAAAGGAAATGAAGCGGCTCGAAAAGCAGCGCATGAAGGCCGAGCGCCGCGCGATGAAGAAACTCGCCAATCGGGCGGCAAAAGACGCCCCGAGCCAGGACTCGCCAGAGGGCGTTATTTCAGGCGTTGACCTGGAGCCCGGTCCCGAGGCCGCTCCGGACGCCGGGGTGGAACCGCGGAGCTGACCGGGAACGGGATTCCCTTCCCGCCCGAGAATTTCCATTGCCCGGCAGAACGTCCGCGCCATGCGCGGGGTGAAGCACCGAAAGCCCTTCTAACCGCTAAGGATGTGCCATCCGGCCGCCCGGAGCACCCGCCAGCATCTATTCAAGTTAGAGAATGACTTTCTCTGTTCTGACTTTGGAGAATTTAGAGCTCTTGGCATCCCAGCAAAAGATGTCCACTTCTCCGGCAGTCTTACTCTTGACCCAAATCTCGCGAGTGGATTTGATAATTGTGATTTCTGTGCCGCCTGTCTCCAAAACAGGAACCAGGGAATTTCCTTTCTCCGCCAGGACCCGAAGCATCTGAATCTGGCCAGCGCGTGAAAGAAAGATCAGCTGGTCATGCCCGCTGCCCAGTAAGTCCGCGGTGGCAATCTTGATCACCTCTTCGGCCACACTGCCCTCATAGATTTTCAGTACAGGTTCCTCGAGTTTGTCATCCGTATACTTGAACACCTGCACAGAAAGCTGCAGCGGGCTGTTGTCCTCATACCAAAATGCCAAAATACACTTGTGCCCATTCAACGTGAGCAGATGGAATTCTTTGTAATCGCGGAGATTGCCATATAGCGTCTTGAAACGCTCGATCGTGTCGACGTTCCCCTGCGGAAAGGAAAAACCACACGCAAGGAGCCAGATAAACGCAAGCCCGCAGACTATAACGCGTCGGCGATTACTGACAGCAAGTAGTAGTTGCATTGGGGTCCTCCACTCCGCCCTTCAGTCCTTTCTTTTCGAGATAGGCACCGATCTTCTTCACATAGCCTCAATCCCTTTGACGTTCCGAATCCCACTTGGGCGGTGGCACGGCTCCGTTGTGTTCTTTATCTCTTCACTGCGTCCATTGATGAGAGGATACCACCTATCCTTGGCGCGGCTCAGGAGGCTGACATGAGGAAACTGGCATTTGTAACCTTGATGCTCTTGGTCGTGGGGGCTTGGGCGTTGAGATCAAGGCTTTCAGCGGAGGAACCGCAAAAAGCTACGGTCGAGACGATGAAGCAAATGGAAAGCGAGTTCATGAAAGCGGCACTGGAGCACGGGTCGCCGGGATACATGTCGTTCTACGCCGAGGACGCCGTGGAATTGCCGAATGGCGGCGAGGCAATCCTTGGCAAGGCGAACATCGCCAAAGGAATGGGATTTCTTGACGACAAGAACAACCGGTTGACGTGGTCTCCGGTGGGAGCGGACATCTCAGCATCGAGCGATCTTGGTTACACCTGGGGCAGCTATGAATTTCGCGCGAAGGGCAAGGACGGCAGCGCGAAAGTCGAGCACGGGAAGTATTTGACGGTCTGGAAAAAGCAAGCCGATGGAAATTGGAAGGTTGCGGTGGACATGGGTAATGCCGGGCCGAAAGAGCAGTAGAAACGGGTGGCACGGGCCTCCTCTGGTTCTTTCCTATTGACTGCATGCACTGACGTAAGGTTGCCGCTACAACGGCAACACCGACGGCGACGCGGCGATTAGGGATTAGTGCTGAGGGATTGGAGGAAGCGGACGGCGACACCCATTCGATAATCGTCTACTTTGCGGACGCTGACGACTTCGCTGAGGTATTCGTTCTCGCGCTGGTCGGTGGCCTGGGGAACGTGCGGATAGGTGACGAACAACCGCATGCCCGGGTAGTAGCTTTTGCACAGCGTGGTGAAGAAAAGCCCGTCGGGCGAGACGCTGACCGTCGAGCGCACTTCATCGAAGAAGGCGTCGGCGGGGTCCGAGGGCCGCACGCGGACCTGGCGCGACATCTTCACCCGGCGGCGCTTCTTCTGGCCGGCTTCCATGCGCTCAGTGTAGCGCTGTGGGAGGCGGAGGGAGAGGGCTTCGCAATCGCCGTGCGCAAAAGTGGCACGGGGCGGAAAAGCACCAGGTAGTGGGCTAGTTTCCGATAAGCCACTTATCAGGCATAATGCAGCCATTGGGACGGTCGTGCAGTTAGATGAGACCGCGGGAGTTGGCAGGCGCGGAAAATCACGCGGTTGAAATGTATACGGTTGGTCGTAGAAAGAATCGACTGCTAATGACTAACGCCGTCATCCGATCCGACATGCGACGTATTCTCAGGAATGCCTTGCCTATCGTTATATGCGCCCATTCGTTTTGCACGATTGCGAGCGATGGCCAATCACGAGTTTCCCATCCAATTGTCGTGCTTGAGGGGATCAACGCAATCCATGGCTTTGGCGAACACCAAGCTGACCGAATGCTCGTGCGTCTAACAGACGATGGGAAAGTGCAGTGGGACAAGTGGGTAGGAAATACTTGGAAGCGCCAAATCAGTTCTGTCAGTGTCGAACGAATGTCGGAAATCAGGCGAAGCCTGGATACTGTCGACCAAAGCCAGCTTCGTGCCAAGATGGGTCCGTATCACCGTTATGTTGATACCTCCGTTGAGCTCCATATCCGAATGGCCACATCGCGTGGGGAACTCGTATTTTCGGTGTTAAACCCTTGGTGGAACGATATACCGAGCAAGCCAATACCAAAGGATGTGAAGACTGTCGTCTGTGAGATTAGTCGCCTACACGCGCAGGTAGCTAAAGAATCGGTTGACCATATGTGTGAGACCATCAACGCGCCGCAGTAATTTCTCGCTTCGACACAATTTCCGACCAACTATTCTCGACCTGGGATGCGATTTGCCTGGGTAGGCTGTTAGTGTTTCCTTGGCGGCGCGCCCTAAACCCAACAAATCCCCTAAGCGAAAATTTCCATGTTACCAACGAGCGTTCCACTTGGCCGTATAACGCGCTTATCGGAAATTGGTCCACTACCCGAGCAGGTCTTGACATTCGCTTTTTCTTCGCCTATAGTCCGGGCGGTAGAGGAAACGGGAAGCGGACCCCGAATCCCGCGCCGCGGGAAACGGGGTCATGCGGCGGGCTCCATTGTCCTTTGGACTCTCACGAGCCCGCCGCCCCGCTTGATCGCTTCCCTGCCGAGGGGCTGGCCATGATTGACGTCCTGCTGAACGAAACGATGAACAACAGGAAAAGCCCCGCCTCTGAAGAGGTGGGCTACAGGGGTCCGCGGATCGTGCACGTGGATGTGGACGCGTTTTTTGCGTCGGTCGAGCAGGTGCTCGACCCGAAGCTGCGCGGGAAGCCGGTGCTGGTGGGGCGAGGCGTGGTGGCTTCGGCGAGCTACGAGGCGAAATTCCGCGGGGTGCGCACGGCGATGAGTTTTCGCGAGGCCCTGCGGATCTGCCCGCAGGCGGTGGTCGTGCCGGGACGGTACGAACACTACGCGGACTTTGCAGGGCAGGTGCGCGGCGTGCTCGAACGCTTCACGCCGGCGGTGGAGACGGCGGCGCTCGACGATTTCTACCTCGACTTCACCGGGACCGAGCGGTTGCACCCGGACTTCCCTGCCGCGCTGCGGCAATTGCAAAGGACAGTGACGGACGAGACCGGGCTGAGCGTGTCCGTGGGGGCGGCGACGACGAAGGCCGTAGCCTCGATTGCCTCGCGGCTCGAACGGCCGCGCGGATTCCGCATCGTTCCGGCGGGCGAAGAAGAGGAATTTCTGCAGCCGCTGCCGATTGAAAAATTGCACGGCGTGGGCCACGCGCACGCGGCGATGCTCGCCGAGCGCGGGATCCGGACGATCGGCGAACTGCGGCAGGTGCCGCGCCCGGTGCTCGAAGCGGCGTTCGGCGAAGCCATCGGCGGGCAGCTTTGGGAGCGCACGCGGGGGATCGATTCGCGGCAGGTTGGGGCGCCGGCGATTCCGAAAACGATTTCGCGCGAAACCACGATCGAAGGCGGAACGATTGACCTCGAATTTCTGCGCGGGCTCATCGAGTACCTCACCGAGCGCATCGGCGCGACGCTGCGCGGCTATGGCCGGCAGGCGCGCTCCATCGGGCTGCGGCTGCGCTACACGGACTCTTTATCGGTGCACCGTACCGAGCGGCTCGCGCTGCCGACGAACGACGAGCGCGTGCTACTCGACGGCGCGATGGCCATTTTTGAAAAATTGTTTACGCGGCGCGTGGCGGTGCGGCTGGCGGGCGTGAGCGTCATGAACCTCGAGCCGGACCGTCGGCAGAGCGATCTGTTCGACCGGGACGCGAATCGGCGGTGGTACTTGAACCGTGGCATGGACGCGATTCGCGGGCGCTTCGGCTGGAACGCGCTGTATTACGGCAACGGGCTCGAGCTGCGCGAGCATTACGCCACGAAGCCGGGAGGGCTGGTGCTCTCCACTCCATGCCTTTCGCGGTAGGTTTACTGTGCAACCGTCTACCAAATGCTTAACAAATGCGATAGAGTCAGTTCCACTGATGTCAACCTATATTGACGAGAATCCTGAATACTGGGCTGACTACAATAATCTTCAGCGTGTTAAACATGAACTCCTTCGACGTTATCTTGGTGGATGGTTCCCCATCCTCGGCAGTTGGTCAGGTCGAATAATCTACATTGATTGCCACGCTGGACGCGGCAAACACATAACAGGACAGACTGGCTCCCCACTCATAGCTCTCGAAGTGTTCCTGAATCATCCGGCACGAGACAGAATTCTAAAGAATTGCGAAGTGCACTTCTTTTTTATCGAAGCCGACGAAAAAAACAAAGAAATCCTTGAGAAGAATCTATCTGGATACAAGCTCCCTCGCAAAGTTATCGTCACTGCAGAGCACGGACGATTCGAGGAAATCCTTCAAACTTCGATCAATCAACTCCACGAAAAGAATGCTGAACTGGCCCCAGCTTTTGTCTTTGTAGATCCATATGGCTTCAAGTTGCCCGGCAGGCTTCTCGCACAACTCAAGGAGTTCACAAAATGTGAACTATTCATAACCTTTATGTGGCGATGGATTGATATGGCACTTCACCATCCAGCGCAAGAAGGAAACATGGATGCACTATTCCTCACACCAAACTGGCGCAATTTGCGTAATATTCTTGACCCGGATGAAAGATGTGAGGCGGCAATTCGATTGCTCGGAGAACGAATCGGTGCCAACTATCTCACCCGAGTTAAAATGCTTGGAGAACATGAGGAGGTTAAATACGTTCTTATCCATAGTACAGGGCATCAAAAGGGACGCGAACTGATGCTATGGGCTGTCAGAAAGATTTGCCCGGCAGGTGGATTCAAGGCACGGATTAACGACAGTCCCGACCAAGAATATCTCATAAAACCAGAACCAAATCTTGAACCACTCGAGAATTGGCTCCGGATAAAGTATCGGAACAAGGCTGTTGCTACCAATCAGATCTATGCAGACATGCTGGACCCCTCTACGGGCATTCCTTTCTTGGAAGCAGATTTACATGAAGTTCTCCGAAAGCTGTTTCGAGAGGGCACGATTGTTGGCCCTGGAAAACTCGTTTTCAAATCCAACCCGACAATTCGTTTCATCCCACAGAAACAGGTGACAAAATCAAATTATAAGGGTGAAAGATGCGACTAGCGCAGAGAGCATCGAACTTCATCCGTCAGTTTGGCGGGCCGGGTGAGGGTTCGCACATTGTCTGCTTCAAGTTCTGGCAGCTTATGGTAGCGGGTGGCTGCCCTTACCGCTGCGCATATTGTTTCCTACAAACGGTGCCATGGTTTCGTTTCCATCCCGATGACCTCTACGGGCTGGTCTACACAAACGTGAATGACATGGTGGCCGAGGTTAAAGAGTGGCTCGGTGACCCTGTGCCCAAGATGATGATTGTGGGGGAATTGCAGGATGGCCTTGTTTTTGATTCCGCCTATCAGAAGGCGAACGGAAAGCCGCTGACGCATCTCATCGTTCCGTTGTTTGCGGCGCAGACGAGGCATCGCCTGATCTTTCTAACCAAATCCGTGGAAATTCAGCACGCCCTGGAGCTTCCGCCGAGCCAGCAAGTCGTTTTCTCTTGGTCGGTCAACGCCGAAGAAGTTGCCGCGAGATGGGAACACGGTACGCCGCTGCCGTCAGAGCGTTTTGCTGCAGCGGAAAAGATGAAAAAGGCCGGTTGGCCTATTCGTTTTCGCTTGGACCCGATGGTTCCCTACCCTGAGTGGAAGCGCGGGTACGCCGAAGCCATAAAAAGGATTAACTCGCTCTCACCCGAGATGGTCACGCTCGGTGCTCTGCGGGCCACGTCGTATCACGGTCTGCGAAATGCCGCCAAAGCGAATGGACGCGATGACAGTATTTTCGACTATTTGACCAAGGGGAAAGATCCCTCAGGATTCAAATACCGGATTCCCTTTGAAACCCAGGTTGAATTGTTTCGTTTCGCGCTCGACCGGCTGAGAGGAAACATTACGCCCGCCCTGTGCAAGGAAGATAAGACACTCTGGAAAGCATTGGGCATGAAATTCAACGGTTGTCATTGTCTATTGGGCCGAAACGACGCGATCGTAAGGGAGCGTAAGACCGAGATAAGACAGGCCAAAGAAGCTGAGCCTATTATGGGCATAGGCAAACCACTACCGATTTTGGCCTGAGCACGACAAATTTGTTTTATTTCCTTCCCGTTTCTCACCACTGAATCACGCTGTTCGCTGTAACGAGCGGGCATCACAGGATCTCCATGTTCGTCCATTTGCATTGCCACAGTCAGTATTCGTTCCTGCGGGGAGTCGCTTCGCCCGAGGAGCTGGTCGCGCGTGCGGCCGCGGAGAAAATGCCGGCCGTGGCGTTGACGGACACGAACGGGCTGTACGCGGCAGTGCCGTTCTATCAGGCGGCGCGGGCGGCGGGGGTGAAGCCAATTGTGGGGGTAGTACTCGGAGTGAAGGAAAAAGCAGAAAGAGGGATTCCTCGCTGCGCTCGGAATGACAGGCAAGAACATACAACACCGCTGGTGTTGCTGGCGGCGGATGCGGAGGGGTACAGCAACCTGTGCCGGCTGGTGACGCGGCAGCGGCTCCCTTCACACAAGGCGTTCAGGGTAAACGGCGCGGACGCGGCCGAACAAGATGATGCGACTACGGCAACGCAGGAAAACGGCCGGCCGGTGACGCTCGAAGAATTGGCGGAGTGCTCCAACGGCGTGATTGCGCTCGCGCCAGTGGAACGCGCGGGCGAGGCCAGCCCCACTCCTGCGGCGCTGAAGGAGATTTTTGGCGAGCGGCTGTACCTCGAAGTTCGGCTGCTTTCGCCAGGCGATCGGCGAATGCTGCGCGCGGCGGAGCGGCTCGGGCGCGAACTGGGTGTGCCGCTTGTGGCGACAAACAACGTGCACTTCCTGCGGCCCGAGGAGCACCTGCACCACCGCGTGGTGAACGCCATCCGTACGGGCGGATTGCTGACGACGGTCGCGCCACCCGACATCACAAGCGCCGAAGCGTGGTTCAAGCCGGCCGCGGAGATGGAACGGCTCTTCGCCGATACTCCCGAGGCGGCGCGCGCGACGCTCGAGATCGCCGAGCGATGCAATTTGCAGTTCGAGCTTGGCAAGACGATTTTCCCGGAATTCCCCGTTCCGGAAGGCGAGACGCCGTTTTCCCACCTTTCCAAGCTGAGCTTCGACGGCGCGCGCGCGCGATACCGCCCGCTGCGCCCGGAAGTGCTCGAGCGGCTGACGCACGAACTGACGGTGATCGAGAAATTGAATCTCGCGCCGTATTTTCTGTTGGTGTGGGACATCGTGGAAGAGGCGCGGCGGCGGGGAATCTCGGCGGTGGCGCGCGGTTCGGCGGCGAGCTCGATCGTGACCTATTGCCTGGGAATCTCGCGGGTGTGTCCGCTGCGCTGGGGACTCTACTTCGAACGGTTTTTGAACGAGCAGCGCGGGGATTGCCCGGACATCGACATTGACATCTGCGGCGCGCGCCGCGACGAGCTGCTCGGCTACGTGTACCGGCGCTGGGGGAACGAATATGTCGCCATGATCGGGAGCTTCATCACCATGCACGCGCGGCTCGCGGTGCGCGAAGTGGCGAAAGTCTTCGGCGTGCCTCCGGAAGAAGTGAACCGGTTCACGCGGCGGCTGCCGCACCGGCCGGTGCGCGAGATTTTGGAGGCGATCCGCACGCTGCCGGAGTGCCGGTCGCTGCCGGTGAACGACGAGCCGTGGAAGACCATCCTCGACGTGGCGCTGCGGCTCGATGGCGCCCCTCGGCACCTGGGAATTCATCCCTGCGGGACGGTGATTGCGGCGCGGCCGCTCGCGGAGCGCATGCCGCTCGAACGCGCCGCGAAAGGCATCGTGGTGACGCAGTACGACATGAACGCGATCGAGGCGCTGGGACTCGTCAAGATGGATTTGCTCGGACAGCGCGGGCTGACGACCATGTCGCTCGCGCTCGACAACATCGAGCGCGGTAACGCGCATCGCACCGGCGAATCGCGCAATCCATCGAAAGTCGCGCCGGACGGGGCGACGCCTTGCCCCAGGCCGCGGCAAATTGATTTCGAGGCCATTCCTGAAAACGATCCGGCCACCTGCGACCTGCTCGCGCAGGGCCGCACGATGGGGATTTTTCAGATCGAGTCGCCCGGGATGCGCGGCCTGCTGCGGGCGCTGAAGGCGCGCACGCTCGAAGACGTGGCGGCGGCGCTGGCGCTGATCCGTCCGGGAGCGGCGGAGTACGGCTCGAAAGAGCTATTCCTGAAGCGGCTGCGCGGCGATGAGCGGGTAACGTACGCGCACGCGGCGCTCGGGGAAATTCTGGGCGGCACGCTGGGCGTGTGCATTTACCAGGAGCAGGTGATGCAGATCGCGCAGGCGGTGGGGAAAATGTCGCTGGCGGAGGCGGACCTGGTGCGGCGGTCGTCGGCAAAATTTTCCGGTGAACGGGAGCGCGAGCGGCTGCGCGGAAAATTCCTGAAGGCGGCGGAAAGGATGGGTCTCGCGGGCCGGGAGCGCGAAGAGACTTGGCAGATGGTGGAGAAATTCGCGGGGTTCGGATTCTGCAAGGCGCATGCAGCGACCTACGCGGATATTTCTTACCGCATGGCCTATCTGAAGGCGCACCACCCGGCGGAATTTCTCGCGGCCATGTGCAGCGCGGGCGCGGGGTTCTACCACGTCTCGGCGTACGTCGAGGAGGCCAAGCGATGGGGGATCGAGGTGCGGCTGCCGTCAGTGAACCATTCGCAGATGGAGTACACCGTTGAAGCCCGCGCCGATGCCATGAGGCCGGCGATGCGCGTCGGGCTGATGCAGGTGAAAGGGCTGCGGATCGAGACCATCGCGGACATTCTGCGGGCTCGCGAAGAAAGCGGGCCGTTTCGCTCGCTTGAGGATTTTGTGCGGCGCGTGCCGGTCGAGCGGGACGAGATCGAGGCGCTCGTCAAGTGCGGCGCGTTTGACGAGGTGATGGCGATGACGCGGCCGGCGTTGCTCTGGCGGTGGAATCTACTGCAAGCGGCAGAAAAAGGACTGACAAGAATGCCTACCCCGCGAGGAACGTTGTTCTCCGACCAGGGACAGACAGGAGCATCGATCCCACTGTTTCCGGACGCGCAGGAAGAGGAGCTGCCGGGCGCGACGCTCGAGCAGCTGTGCGCGCCGAATTACAGCGCGGCGCAGAAGCTCGAGTACGAACGGGAGATTCTGGAGGTATGCGTGAGCGGGCATCCGCTCGATGGAGTAGCGCGCAACGGCGAAGCCTGGAGCGATGAACTCGAGAATTTGCGCGGGCGGCGCGTGACGCTCATCGGATGGGTGATCACGTTCCGCCACGTGGGAACGAAGGACTACCGCAACATGATGTTCGTGACGTTCGAGGACCAGCGCGGGGTATTCGAGGCGGTGCTTTTCCCCGAAGCCTACAAGCGGTACGGCGGGCTGGTGTATGAAACGAGGGCGCTGCGCGTCACCGGACGCGTGGAGGCGAGCGAGCAGATCAACTGCGAAGGGCTGGCGGCGCTGAAGAAGTGACAAGTGGCGAGTGGCGGGTTGCGAGTTTGCATATGATTCGGCAGAAAACAGAAGCAGCCGTGATTTCACCGGAGCCGGAGGAGGGCCGGCCGGAGCGGACGGGAGAGGACTGGCTCGGCCGCGGGCGAAGCCAGAAGAAAAGGCTGTGGGAGCGGCTGAATCCGCGACACCGCCACCAGGTCCGGTTGCTCGCGGAGGCGCTGGCGCTCGAGCAGGTGCGCGCGCCTGCCGGAGGAAATCCAGGCGCGGCTCGCGCCGATGCTCGAAGAGATCGAGCGGCTGGCTGCGCGGGCGCGAAAGCTGCTGGCCGAGTTGGCTGGGCGGGCACGGCGGCCCGGGTGAGCCTTGCGGGAGGCGCGAAGCCGCTGCCATACTCCAGACATGGCCGCCCTTGCCAGACGCGCCTTGCTCCTTTTCGCCGCCTGCGCCTTCACGCTGCCCGCGGCGGCGGATGAAATCCGTCTGAAAGACGGAAAGAAACTCAACGGCAACATTGTCGGCTACGAAGACAACATGTTCCGCGTCAAGACCGATTTCGGTTTTGTCCTCGTGGAAAAGGACAAAATCGCAGCGATTATTCCCACAACACCTGCCGGAGCCAAAGGTTCGTCGGGATCGAATGGAACCGCGCCGGAGGCGAAGCCAGAACCAAAGCCCGCGGCGAAGAAAGAAACGCCCCCCGAGCCAGCGAAGCACGCGCCGAAGACTGCTGCACTAAAGAAACCCGGCGAGACAGAGAAAAATGCGAAGGCGGCCGCACCGTCTGCGCCCGCAGCGGCAACGGCACAACAGGCGGGCGCAGCGCCAACAACGGCTGCGATCGTCGCGCCAGCCCCTCCGAAAGCGCCAGAGCCGCCGCCCAACCGCGAGGAGGTGCGCGGCAACGAATACTTCAATCTCACCTACGGTTTCCGCATGTACAAAGCGCCGAGCTGGGATCTGATTCCAAACGCGAGGCAGGCTTTGCCGAACGCGATCGTGGCCATGGGAACGCCCGACGAAGCGACGCTGCTCGTGATCGGACACGAGCCGCTGAAGGAGCCGCTGGATGCGAGCGCAGCAGCATTTGAGAAGCGTCTCGAAGATGTCTACGAAAATTACCGCCGGCTCGGACAGAAGAACACGGAGGTGGCGGGGCTGCCCGCGGTCGAGTACCGCTATCGGGGACTCGCCGACGGGCACGACTGGTCGGGACGGCTCGTGGCCATCGCCCGCGGAAATGAAATCTTCACTATCCTTGGTATGACCTACGCCGATTCAGACCTCATCCAGATTCAGGAAAACGTGATGTCAAAGGCGATCGCGAGCATTAATTTCGCGGCGCAATGAGCGGACCGCTCGCACAGCCTCAAGGCTGTGCTACCCAACGAACAGCGCTAGAACTTGGTGACTTCGGTGAAGCGGAAGTCGCGGACCTTCATCGGGGGGACGACCATCTCGAAGGCCTCTTCTCCGGCGGCGCGGACGGCAGGGCCGAGCGCTTCGACGTTTGAGAGCATCTCCAGAACGCTCTGATTAAACCGGAAATTGCGAATGCCGCCAGCGATGCGGCCATTTTCGATGAGGAATGTGCCGTCGCGAGTCATTCCGGTGAGCACTTTTTCGTAGGGATCGACTTCGCGGATGTACCAGAGGCGCGTGACGAGCAGGCCCCGATCCGTCGAGGCAATCATTTCGTCGACCGAGGACTTGCCTCCGGCGAAGACGAGGTTCATCGACGCCTCGCCGTATTCGTTGGGAAGTGCGAAGCCGTGACCGGTGGGCCGCTTGCGCATTTCCTTGGCAGCGGCGCGCGAGTAGACGAGGTTTTCGGGAATGCCGCGATCAACGAGAAGGACTTTCTGACGAGGAATGCCCTCGCCATCGAACGGAGCGCCCGTCTGCAGCGGATGGGTGACGTCGTCCCAGATGGTGATGTTGCGGCCCAAGACCCGCTTGCCCATGCGGCGATTGAAGCAGGAGCGCTGATCGCGAATCGCCGTGGCGGCAAAATCGTAGAAGAGAAAGCCGACGAGATCGAGGACCGCAGCAGGCTCGAGGATGACGGTGTAGCGGCCAGGCAGAAGCTCGTGCGGCTGGCGGGAACGCTCGGCTTTTTCGGAGGCGCGAACGGCAAGCGCGAGCGGCTCGAGCGCGGAGACATCGGGAGAATTGGCCTTGGCCCAGCCGGAAGAATCAGACTCGAGCATGGTGACGGAAAATTCTGCGCGGGTTTGACGATAGGCGGCGAAGAGCCCGCGCGAATTGGCCATGGCGAACTGCATCGCGCCGGTCGTAAAGATTCCCGCGGCAGTCTGATCGCGCTTCGCGGCAAGCTCGCAGACACCGCGGACGGCGCGAGCGCGGTCCGCGGGAGAAGCTTGGGCAGTGCGACCGACAAAACGGTGGACGCGCGCATATTTCTGCGGGCCGGGCATGGGAAGCAGGCGCGGATTCTTCGGCTGGCTGCGCGCGAGCGAGGCGCTGGCGTTCACGACCTGACGGAGAGAGTCGGCGTCGGTGCGATTGGTCGTGGCGCGAGCGGTGCGGCCATCGTAAACGGTGCGGACGGAAACGGTGAGGTTCTGTTCGGCGACGTTCTGGTGGATGGAATTATTGGCGAAGCGAGTGAGGGCGTCGGAGACGACGTCGATGTGGACTTCGGTCTCGTCGGCGTCGCTCGCGCGGAAGACCGCTTCGGCGAGACGGCGCAGCTCGGCGTCGGAGAGGAGCTGTTCCGCGGCGGGGCGACTGGCGTGAATGCGCGCGCGAGTCATAATTCGGAGAAGGCCGAGCCAATTTTGACGTTGCGGAAGCGCGCGGGAGCGGCGCCGTGGCCGGTGCCCATGGTTTGCTGCGGCTGGCCCTTGCCGCAATTCGGCGTGCCCCAGAGCGTCCAGTGTTTCCGCGAGCAGATGGCGTCGCAGCTATTCCAGAACTCAGTGGTGATGCCGCTATAGCTCGGATTCTTCAGCATGCGCGTTTTCTTCCCGCCCTTGATCTCCCAGCCGATTTCGGTGGAGAACTGAAAATGGTAACGGCGGTCGTCAATCGACCAGGAGCGATTAGTCTCCATCCAAATCCCGTCGTCGGTATCAGCGACGAGGTCGCCGGGAGACCACTGACCGGGCAGAATGGAAATGTTGGTCATGCGGATGATGGGCAGGCGGTTCCAGGATTCGGCGCGCATCGTGCCGGAGGAACGTGCCAGGCCGATGGCCGCGGCGGTCTCGCGGTTCGAGAGGTAGCCGGTGAAGAGGCCGTCCTTGATGATATCGGTGCACTGCGCGGAGACGCCCTCGTCATCGTAGGCGAAGGTGCCCAGACCCGGCCCGTGCTCGAGACGCGCATCGGCCACCACGTTGACGATCTCGGAGCCGTAGCGGAGTTTCCCCAGCTTTTCGAGCGTGAGGAAGCTCATGCCCGCAAAATTGGCTTCCTGGCCTAGGACACGGTCGAGTTCGATGGGATGGCCGATGGACTCGTGAATCTGCAGGCCAAGCTGGCTACCGTCGAGGATGATGGTGCCGGTGCTCTCGGGACACTGCGCGGCGCCATGGAGCGCGACCGCTTCCTCGGCCACGCGCGGAGCGTGCCGGACGATTTCCAGCGATTCAACCAGTTCGTAGCCCTGAAGCGCGTGCTGTCCGCCGAAGCTGCTTGGGTACGAACGTTTCTGGATTTCGCTTCCGCGAAAACTCGTGGCGACGATGCCGCAGCCCGAGGAAACCTTGCGTTGATGGATGCGTGAACCGATGGACGACGCAAACCAGACGTCGAGCTTGCGAAAACTCATTCCAGTTTCCGCGAGCGTCACGCCTTTCACGCGGCGCATTTCGGCATCAGCCGAAAGAAGAAGATCGAGCTGGCTCTCGATAGGGATTTCAAACGGGTCTTTCAGGAAGGGGCTCTGCCAGCTATCCACGAAAGGCTGCTCGGGAGCCATGACCACGTCGGCGCGCTTGGTGAGCGCCGATGCCTTAGCGATGGCCACGGCTTGTGCGGCGCATGCTTGGATGCCTGCGCGGGTCAACCGATCGGTAGCAGCAAATCCCCACGCGCCATTGGCGATGACGCGAATGCCGATGCCGTAGGAAACTGATTCCGCGACGGTGCCGACCTCTCCATTCTTGGTGGAGACATCGCGGTGGCGAACATCCATCACGCGGGCGTCCGCGTAGGTCGCGCCGCGCAGGCGCGCCGTGCTGAGTGCGCATGAGGAAAGGTCCCACATCGTTGTAGCTCGGATGAAGAACAGCCCTTACGACAGCAGAGGCGCCCGCCTCAGCGAGCGCCCCTACAAAGATAACACGGACTGAGGGCCGACCCTGTAATGAGGCTCAGGTGCCTTCTTGCCAGGAGGCGAGATAGTGCTCCTGATCGGGCGTGAGCTTATCCACTTGGACGCCCATGGATTCGAGCTTGAGCTTGGCGATCTGCCGATCGAGATGCTCGGGGACGGGATAAACCTGATTCTTAAGTTCCTTCGCGTGCTGCAGAAGGTACTCGGCCGCGAGCGCCTGATTGGCAAAGCTCATGTCCATGACCGCAGCAGGATGGCCTTCCGCAGCGGCCAAGTTGACGAGGCGACCTTCGGCGAGGAGATAGACGTTGCGGCCGTCCTTGAGTTGGTATTCCTCGATCATTGGCCGGACGGAGCGCTTGGAAATGGAGAGGCGTTCGAGCGCGGGGATGTCGATTTCCACGTTGAAATGACCGGAATTGCAGATGACCGCGCCGTCCTTGATGCGCTCAAAGTGCTCGGCGGCGAGGACGCTCTTGTTGCCGGTGACGGTGACAAAGATGTCGCCGATCTTGACGGCCTCGGTCATGGGCATGACGCGGAAGCCGTCCATGACGGCCTCGATGGCGCGCACCGGATTGATCTCGGTGATGATGACGTCCGCGCCCAAGCCCTTGGCGCGCATGGCCACGCCGCGTCCGCACCAGCCGTAACCGGCAATGACGAACCTGAGTCCGGCGATGAGCAGATTGGTGGCGCGAAGGATGCCGTCAATGGTGGATTGCCCGGTGCCGTAGCGATTGTCGAAGAAGTGCTTCGTCTGGGCGTCGTTGACGGCAATGATGGGGTACTTGAGCGTGCCGTCGGCGGCCATGGCGCGCAGGCGGATGACGCCGGTGGTGGTTTCTTCGGTGCCGGCGATGACGTTCGGAACCAGGTCGGTGCGCTTGGTGAGAAGCGTGGTGACCAGGTCGGCGCCGTCGTCCATGGTGAGCTGGGGCTTGTGGTCGAGCGCCGCGCTCACATGGGCGTAATACGTCGCGTTGTCTTCGCCCTTGATGGCGTAGGTGGGAACGTTGAAATCGCGAGTGAGCGCCGCCGCAACTTCGTCCTGCGTCGAAAGCGGATTGGACGCGCAGAGCACGACGTCGGCGCCGCCGTCGCGAAGCGTCACGGCGAGGTTGGCGGTCTCGCTGGTGACGTGCAGGCACGCGGACAACCGCACACCCCTGAGCGGCTTCTCCTTGATGAACCGCTTGCGAATCAACTGGAGGACGGGCATCTGCTGGTTGGCCCACTCGATCTTGCGCTTGCCCGCTTCGGCCAGCGCGAGATCCTTCACATCACCCTTCATGCGTTCGGCTGTGGCCACACGAATCCTCCCTTGTGAGATGGCTGTGAATTCTGTCGGCGATGTCAGCGCCGGGCTACCGCTTCTGCGGCCAGGGTGGCAGTGAGACCGGCCGCTTTGCGCAGGGCGTCGGCGCGGTCGGTGCGTTCCCAGGTGAAGCCCGGGCCGGTGCGTCCGAAATGGCCGTACGCGGCCGTGGCCCTGTAAATGGGGCGGCGCAAATCAAGCGCCTCGATGATTCCCTTGGGCGTGAGCGGGAAAAACTCCCGGATCAGCCGGGTGATTTTTTCCTCGGGAAGAGTGCCGGTGCCGAAGGTCTCGGCCATGACGGAGACGGGTTCGGCAACGCCAATGGCGTAGGCGATCTGAACCTCAGCCTTGCGCGCGACGCCCGCGGCGACCAGGTTCTTGGCGATGTAACGGGCCATGTAGCAGGCCGAGCGGTCCACCTTGGTGGGATCCTTGCCGGAAAGAGCACCGCCGCCGTGACGGCTGTAGCCGCCGTAGGTGTCCACGATGATCTTGCGGCCGGTGAGTCCCGCGTCGCCCATGGGCCCGCCGATAACGAAGCGTCCGGTGGGATTGATGTGGTATTTGGTGTCCTTATCGAGCATGGCGGCGGGAATGATGGGCCGGATGACGTGCTCCATGACGGCGTCGCGGAGGTCCACGTTCGAAACCTTCTCGCCGTGCTGCGTGGAGACCACCACGCAATCCACGCGCGCGGGCCGGCCGTCGCGGTACTCGACGGTGACCTGAGACTTGCCGTCGGGCCGGAGGAAATCGACCAGGCCGGACTTGCGGATTTCCGCGAGGCGCTGCGTGAGCCGATGCGCGAGCTGGATGGGCATGGGCATCAGTTCGGCGGTCTCGTCGCAGGCGAAACCGAACATGAGGCCCTGATCGCCGGCCCCGCCGGTATCCACCCCCATGGCGATATCGGGGGACTGGCGCTTGATGGCGCAGATGACTCCGCAGGTATCCGCGTCATAGCCGAACTTGGCGCGGGTGTAGCCGACATCGCGAATGACCTCGCGGACGATGTCGTTGTATTCGAGATGAGCGGAAGTAGTGATTTCGCCCGCGATGACGGCAAGGCCCGTCGTGACCAACGTCTCACAGGCCACGCGGCCTTTGGGGTCCTGGCGCAGGACCTCGTCCAGTACAGCGTCAGAAATCTGATCGGCGATCTTGTCGGGGTGGCCTTCAGTCACCGACTCCGAGGTAAACGAGAAGTTCCGGGCATACAAACTCAAAACAGTCTCTCCTTAATGGATTCAGGAAGGAATCAATTCAGCGGCCCAGCCGCAGGTACACTCGGGCCCGTTCGCAACATAGCAAGCTAACATCCGCACGCCGATTGTGTCAACGTATTGAATCAGAATGCGTTAGCGCAAGGTCGAAAGGCGATTTTGGGCTCTGAATGGAAATTCCTGGGCAAATTGGGGAAGCGCCTGCCTACTCGATATCGGCGGAATCGACGCTGGCGGGGGCAGCCAGGCCCTTGTTCTTGCGCGCCATGAGGAAAGTCCGGATGAATGGATCAATGTCGCCGTCGAGGACGCGGTCCACGTCGCCGACCTCGAATTTCGTGCGGTGGTCCTTGATGAGCCGGTAAGGCTGCAAGACGTAAGACCGGATCTGGCTGCCGAAGCTAATGTCGAGCTTCGATTCGTCGAGCTTGTCCGAGGCCTGCTTGCGTCTTTCGAGCTCGAGTTCGTAGAGGCGGGAGCGGAGGAGCTTCATCGCCAGCTCGCGGTTCTTATGCTGGCTGCGCTCCGTTTGGCACTGCGCCACGATGCCCGACGGCAGATGCGTGATGCGCACCGCGGTCTCGACCTTGTTTACGTTCTGCCCGCCGTGGCCGCCGGCGCGGAAAGTGTCGACGCGGAGTTCTTCCGGACGGACGTTGATCTCGATGTGGTCGTCCACCTCGGGGATGACGAAGACGGACGCGAACGAAGTGTGGCGGCGGGCGGCCTGGTCGAACGGGGAGATGCGCACAAGGCGGTGAACGCCGGTTTCGGTGGAGAGCAGACCGTAGGCGTTTTCGCCCTCGACTTGGACGGTGGCGGCCTTGATACCGGCTTCCTCACCAGGCGTCTCGTCGAGGACTGCCGCGTGAAAGCCTTTGCGCTCGGCCCAGCGGAGGTACATGCGCAGAAGCATCTCGGCCCAGTCCTGCGATTCGGTGCCGCCGGCGCCGGGTTTGATCGTCATGATGGCGTTCATATGATCGTTCTCGCCGGAGAGCAGGGTCTTGGTTTCCAGCTCGGCCACGAAACTCTCGATGGTGTCGATTTCCCGCGAGAGTTCGCTCAGAAGTTCTTCGCGCTGCTGGGCGTTCGATTCCTCGCGGGCCAGAGAGATGTAGGCCTCGATGTCCCCCGAGAGTCGCGTCAACTTCTCTTCCGCAACGACTTGTTCTTCGGCCTGCTTGCGCTCGCGAAGAACACGTTGAGCTTCCTCCTGGTTCTGCCAGAAGTCGGGCCGGCCAGCCTTTATTTCCAGCTGAGCGATCTGCTGGCGGGCGGCGGCAACGTCAAAGGTAGCTCCGGACGAGCTCGATGCGATGCTTCAGTTGTTCGTAGCGATGCTGGAGGTCTTCGAGGATCATGGACCTATTGTAAGGCGGACTTCCCCCTCCGTCCAAACGTCAGAAACAGGAAGAGAATACTCGCGAACACGCAGAGCCAGGCGAGCCAGTCTCCCCGACGGACGTACAGCGTGCGGTCGGAGCGGAAATCATAGGGCGCATCGAGAAAGGAACGCCGGTCAGTAGGAATGCCCGCCACGATGCGGCCGTAGGGATCGATGGAAACTGTGTAGCCGTTGTTGGTATCGCGAATGATCCAGCGGCGGTTTTCGACGGCACGAACCCGCGCCATCCGCAGATGCTGCTGGGGGGCAGCGGAGCGGCCGAACCAGCCGTCATTCGAGATGTTGATGAGCAGTTCGGCGCCGTCCGCGGTGAACTGGCGGATCTCTCCGGGGAAAATCGACTCGTAGCAAATGAAGACGCCGAACCGATGGCCGCTGGGGAATGTTCCGGCCGAGCGGACATGCCCGGCCTCGAATCCGCCGACCTCGTTGGAGATGCTGGTGACGACGCGATGGAAAAGGGGGAAAGGCTCGAACTCTCCGAAGGGCACGAGGTGGGTCTTGTCGTAGGAAAAGATGCGCCTGCCTTGCGCGTCGAGCAGAACAGCGCTGTTATACGGCAGAAGATGTGTGGCGCCGCCCACCTGGACCGGCTCCCATTCAATGACGCCGCTCAAGAACGGCACGCCCGTGGCGCGGGCGAGCGCGAAGGCGCGCGGGGCGAAGCGCGGGTCCTGGTAAGAAAACGGGGTGGGCATCTCGGGCCAGACGAGCAAGTCGGGCGGATGCGCGCCAGGAAGAAGGCTGAGGCGTTCGAGGTCTTCGAGTTCGCCCTTGTGCGCGGCATACCAATCGGTCGGATAAACCATCTCTTCGGGGAGATTGGGTTGGATGAGGCGAGCCCAATGGCTCGCGTGCGCCTCGGGAACGATTCTTGGCCCTGCGAAGGCGATCACTATGAGAACGAGGGTGGCGCCACCGAGCGTCCCATACCGTATGCGCGCGGGATACTCTTCGGAAGCCGCATCCGCCCAAACAAAAAGCGCGTTGTAGGCCGCAACGATGAACGACAGGCCGAAGATTCCGGTGACGGTCGTCAATTGCACAAAAGCAAGATTGGCTGCGGCGGGATAGCCCAAGAGATTCCAGGGAAAAGCGATCCTGGGCAGATGATCGCGAAGAAACTCGACCGTGACCCACACGAACGGCGCAGCCAGGCAGGCGCGAGAGATGCTCTTCGCCGCGAGCCGGTTCACGCTCCATGCGAAAAGCCCGTCCAAAACCCCATACACGAGCCCGACGAGCAGCACAACTCCGATTCCCGCGATGCGCGAAAGCCCGCCGTGAACCTCGAGTACGGTGGAGATCCAGAAAAGAGAAGTCAGGACGAAAGCTACGCCGTGGAGGAATCCGCAGAGCGCGGCGACAAGCGGGCGCGCCTTGAAAAGCACGATCATCAGGAGCCCGATGCAAACCCAGGAGAATGCCGCGATGTAGCTCCCGGTATAGGAAAAAGCCAGAGCGGCGCCGGAGATCGCGGCGACCACGAGACGGAAAATAGCGGGCGAAGACGAATCCGGTGGAGGCATAAGCCGGACTGGCCGGGACGGGGAGGCCATTACTTCTTCAAAATCGCCTTGAAGCCAGCGGTCTCGAGACCTTTCTTGGCGGCGTCGGCGGACTGCGCATCAGCGTAAGGCCCAACCTGAACGCGATAGAAATGATCGGCCGTGGGAGTCAGGACGAAAGCCGGGAACTCTTTCTTCTGCAAACTGCCGGCCAGCACGAGCGCGTCAGCCTGTTTGGTCAGCGCAGCGACTTGCAGGACGTAAGCCCCCCCGGCAATCAGCGGCGCGTGCGCAGCGGTCTTTGAAGCAGCTGGCGCGGAGCGGACGCTTGCTGAAGCCGCGCTACCGGAAGCGGCGACGGTTTTGGGTGAAGAGGCCGGCTTCGTGAGATGGTCGGAAGCAGGCTTGGAGGACCCCGCCTTGTAGAACTCCCACTCAGAGATCGCTTGATCGCCGGCCGCATCCCCCGGGTTCGCATTCGCACCACCCGAGGCGGACGGTTTGGAACCGGGACCTGATTTCACCGGGTGTGAGGCATCCGATGGAGCGCGCGAAGGCTGCGGGGGCGCGGCGCCCACCTGGCTGTCAAACTGGCTGCGCCCCATCACGTAGCCCAGCGTGAAGAACACGCCCGAAAAAAGCAGCATCAGGATAAAGAGACCAATGACGTGGCGCCCTTCGAGGACGCGGTCGCCTGAGCCCCCCCGTGATCTTCCTGAAGCCATTTCTACTTTCTCAAGCTCCCGATGGCCTCCACCCACTTATTGATAATATCGATGGGCAACGGAAAAACAACTGTTGTGTTCTTCTCGACACCAATCTCGGTAAGGGTCTGGAGATAGCGAAGCTGGATGGCCGCCGGCTGAGTTTCCAGAATTTTGGCGGCGTCGGCGAGTTTTTGAGAAGCTTGGAACTCACCGTCAGCGTGGATGACCTTGGCGCGGCGCTCGCGCTCGGCTTCGGCCTGGCGGGCGATGGCGCGTTGCATCTGCTCGGGAATATCGACCTGCTTCACTTCGACCTTGGTGACCTTGATGCCCCACGCCTCGGTATCTTCGTCGAGAATGATCTGAAGCTTCTCGTTAACTTTGTCGCGCTGAGAAAGGATCTCGTCGAGCTCGAACTGGCCGACGACGCTGCGGAGCGTGGTCTGGGCGAGCTGCGAGGTGGCGAAGAGATAGTTTTCGATTTCGCGGAGGGCGCGGTTGGCGTCCACAACCTTAAAGTAACAGACGGCGTTGACCTTCACCGAAACGTTGTCGCGGGTGATGATGTCCTGCGGCGGCACGTCGAGAGTCACGACGCGGAGCGGGATGCGGTAAAGCGTTTCGATCGGCCAGAAGACCAGGCGCAGGCCGGCGCCCTTGGCTTCCGGAATCATGCGGCCGAGGCGCAACACTGCGCCGCGCTCCCACTCCTTGATGATGTAGATCGAGTTCCAAAACCAAATCAAGACAAAGCCGGCGATCAGGATGGTAGCCCAGAAGCCGAGTATCATGGTTGCCTCCTCCGTCTGCGGCAGTCCTCGCGACGTCGAGAGGATCACCGTACGGCGTTGTGCTCTGATTGTGCAGGTTCTACGTGCAAAGTCAAACCCTCAACGCGAATCACGCGGACCTGCTGGCCCCTGGCCAGCGGCGCCGTGGACACGACACGCCAAAGCTCGCTGTGGATGCGCGCCATTCCCTCATGAGCTGCGCCACCGGAAGCGGCGACGACGGGCGAAGTGACCACGCCGACCAAGCCGACGAGCTCCTCCATTCCAGTCGCGGCCTTCCACTTCCGCGAACGAAGAACCAAGCGCATGAGAAACACCGTGATCACCGCGAAAGGCAGCGTAGCCGAGAGCGCGATGCCGAAGCTCACGCCAGCCGGCGTGAGCGGCGAGCGAATGAGAAAAAGCGCGCCGAGAATCATCGCCACAATCCCGCCGGCGACGAGAATGCCATGGCTCGTGAACTTGGCCTCCAGAATGAATAGCGCGATCGCCAGAAAGATCAAAAGCAATCCCGCGAAATTGATGGGCAGCAGGTGCATGGCAAACAGAGCCAGGATGGCGCAGATGCCGCCAATAACGCCCGGCGCGATCATGCCCGGGTGCGTGAATTCGGTGTACAGGCCGAGCGCGCCGAGGATCAGCATGATGAAGAAGACGTCCGGCTCGACGATGCGGGCCAGGAAACGCTGGCGCGCGGAAAGCTCGTAGGCGGAGCGGACCGCGTGAGCGAGACGCAGCTCGGTGCGCGAACCGTCGAAGCGCGTAATGGTGCGCCCGTCGAGGCTTGCGAGAAGCTCGTCCGTGCCATTGGAGACGATGTCGATCATGTGGCCGTCGAGCGCTTCCTTCTCGGTGAAAGCTTTGGCATCGGTGACGGCGGTTTCGGCGAGCTGGGGATTGCGGCCGCGCTTTTCGGTGTAACTGCGAAGGAACGCCGTGGCATCGTTCATGATCTTGCGTCGCATGGTCTCATCTGCAATCTGCACGGGGAATCCGCCGATGGAGAGAACCGGCGACGCCGCGCCAGTGTGCGTGCCGGGCGCCATCGCCGCGATGTCGGCAGAAAGGAGGATGTAGAAACCGGCAGAGGCGCCTCGAGCACCGATCGGCGAGACGTACACGGCAACAGGGACGGGCGAGGCGAGGATGTGCTGGATGATCTGTTTCATCGAATCGCTCAGACCGCCCAGCGTGTCCATAGTGATCAGGACCAGCGATGCATGCCGCCGCGCCGCCTCGTCGATGCCGGAATCAATGAAGGGGGCGATGACCGGGTCGATCTCGCCGTCGATGCGCATCTCGATGACGAGCGGCGAAGAGCCGCTCGCGGCAGCGTTCTCCGCGGCATGCGAGGGCGGAGAGACGCCCAACGTTGAGGCGCAGAGAGCGCAGACAGAAAACAGAAACGCGCGAAACAGAATCTTTCTGTGGTCCAGGGCGGCACGAATCATGGCGTTTTGCCTCCGGGCTTCGAGGGCTGCAGGCGTTGGAGAAGTTGGCGCGCCGCGGCATAGCCGGGAGCGAGCTGGAGCGCGCGTTCAAGCTCGGCGCGGGCTAGTTCGGGCTTTTGTTCGTCCAGATAGAGGCGCGCGAGGTCGGTGTGCGCCGCGGCGGTCTCGCGCAGACCAAGCGCGGCGCGAAGCTCGGTAATGGCGTCATCGCGACGGCCTAGGCGGCGGTACACCTCGGCGAGTCCCTGGTGCGGGGTCGCCTCGTTAGGATTCTGTGTCACGGCCGCGTGAAACTCCTTCTCGGAATCGGCAAGATTTCCCGCGGAGAGCATCTGCCGGCCGCGCCTGGCGTGAGACAGAGGGGCGTTCGCGGGTAAGGCGCCCGCGCCGGGGGCCTCCGCGGTGTCGCCCGAGCCGGACGCCGCCGCGAGCTTCAGCACGCTTGCGTCGAGTTGCGTCTTGATGCGATCGAGGCGCGCGAGAGCGTCGGGCTTGAGCGACGGTATCGGTTTTCCAGACGAATCGCCGGAAGCAACAGCGCGTTCGGCCGCGGCCGCATCTTTCTGACCGCTGCCTTCAAGGGCCATGATGAGAAGAGCGCGGGCCTCATTGTCTTCCGGCTCGCGTGCGAGCACTTCGCGTAGGGGCGCGACGGCCGCGGCTGGGGTCTTCGAGCGGACCTTCGCCAGCGCCCAGTTGAAATCGTAGTCGCTGTCGTCGGGATCGAGCCGGCGAGCCCGCTCGAGGAACGGCTCGGAAAGCGCGGGCTTGCCAAGACGGCTCGTCGCGATCGCCTGGTCATTCAGGATTTCAGGGAGTTCGTAGGCGCCGCCGTATTCGAGGCGAAGACGCTCGCTGAGCGACTGAAAAACGGTCTTCGCGCGGTCCGGCTGATTCTGAATGAGGTCGCACACGCCGGTGAGAAAGCCGGCTTCGAGGCTTTCGTCCGCGGCCGAGGGAATGCGGGCCAGCCAGGAGATCGCGTCGCCGCAGTCGCGCCGGGTGAAATAGACCTGGCCAAGTGCAAAGGCCGGGGCGATCCAGCCAGGATCGAGGCGCGCGGCCTCGCGGAGGCTGCGAACCTTCTGCTCGTCTTCTGAAGCGAGCAGTCCGCGAATATAGTACTCAAAGGCGTCCAGGCGCAGCGGCCGCTGGCGGCGCGTGAATGAGGCCAGGGTCAGCGGGAAGGACGGATCGGCCTCGGAGAGAAGCCGCCAAACGGCGCGCAAGTGCGCGTCCAAAGAGCCCTCGAGCGGCGTTGAGATGGCGACCGGAGGGAGCAGCGCCGGTGGACGAACGCGAAGCAGGCGCGCATCCAGAACAAGCGTCTTGCCGTCGGTCGTGTAGCTGCCGAACAGGACGAAATCCGCATCGAGGTCCTCGGCGATGCGGATCATCATCGCGCGGCTATAACGTCCCGCCGCAGGCAAACCGTAGCGCTCGAGTCCGGCGAGGCGCTCTTCATGTGAGAAGACCGGAAGGCCGGCAGCGGCCAGCCGCTCGATGGTGAGTTCTTCCAGGCCTTCCCCAAGCCAGTCGTAACGCATCGAGCGCCCGGAATTTTCAAACGGATAAACAAGAATGACGGAAGAGAAACCCGGTGGCAGCGCCTTCGCGGGAACCGGAGCCGGAGAGTCCTGCGGCAGGCCCGCGGCCCTGAGGGAAACCAGCAGACTCGCGAGCAGGACGGCGTTCAGAAACACGGAGAGGCCACGCATCTCAACCGGATTGTAACAGAAGCCCGGAAAGGACGGGCACGCGCCCGTCGTTGAGCCCGCAAACGAGACGAGGACGCTCCGCGCAAGTGCGGCGGCGATCAGGGTTTCGCGCTGTCTGCGGGCGGCGGCTCGATCAATTCCAACACGGCAGGTTCTTTCGCAACGGCGGCGAAGGCAGGATCCGTCTTCACCGAACTGAGGGAAGCGTAACCTTCGTCGCGCGCCTTGCGCAAATAGAAGACGCAACGATCCAGGTTGCCCCCCTGCGCGAAGGCTTTGGCCAGCATGAAATGGAAGAGACCGCGGTCCTCGACGGAAAGGTCCTGCGCAACCGAACCGCCGGAACCGGTATGCTCCAAGACCTTCGGATCAAGGGTGAACCCTTTTCGGAACGCCTCTATGGCTTCAGGCAGTTTCCTCATGGCAAACAGGGCGCAACCGAGATTAATGTAAGTCGGAGCCGCGCCCGGGCCGGCACTCTCAATCGCCAGGGCCTTGTTGTACGCCTTAATCGCTTTCTTGTACTTCTTACGTTCGTATTGGATCACGCCGCCGTTGATGAGAGGGTAGGGATAGTGCGGATCCACCTTGGCAGATCTCTCAAAGTAACGCAGCGCGAGCCCTTGCTCCCCATTGCGCAGATACGCCATCCCGGCCATGTTGAGGTAGACCGCATTCTGTGGATTACGCTCGGAGAGCTGCTTGTAGAGAGCCGCGGCTTTTGCGTATTCCTTGCGAGCCATATACAGATTGGCAAGCGCCTCGTCATCCAAAGGAGCCGGCGAAGGAGTCGTGGTGCTCGACTGTGGAATGGCGGGTTTCCCGGAATCGGGAGCAGGGGCCTGCGCCCTGGCACCAACGCTTAGGAACAGAAAACCGGCGAAAAGCGCTGCTGCGAAGAGAATCCGACGCGCCACACTATATCCCTTCATGGCGACTCTCCCTTCTTGGGCTTGTCTTTTTCCTGATCCTTCTTACCGGAGAAGATACCAAAAATCCGGCGCAGTGGACTCTTTTTCTTTTCGGCCTCGGACTCATCCGTCTTCGTAGCATTCGGCGCGGATGCAGGGGAATCTGCCGGTGGAGGCACGGTACCGGACGCTGCGCCCGGTGTACCCGGCTGATTGGCGTCCCCGGCTGGCGGAGACTCGGTCCGATGACCGCCAAAAATGCGCGAAAGCCATGAGCCCGGCGCGCCCTGCGAAAACGCGCCGCCACCGTGGAGCGGGCAAAACTCAGTCGGCGCGGTGCCGGTAATGTAAACCTCTTGACGTGTCGTGGGGCAGGTGGGCGTGGCAAGATCGAGCGTTCCGGAATCGATCGTGACGGACGTCACTCCATCGGGCGCGGCGAAGTCATGAACGCCCCGATAGGCAGGGAGCGACACGGCGCGCGACATGAAGTCCGCCCAGATGGGCGCGGCCGTCTGGCTGCCGGAGAAGCCGAGGTCGCGATTATCGTCGAATCCGATCCAGATCACGCAAAGAAGATTGGAGGTGAAGCCGGCGAACCAGCCGTCGCGCGAGGTGCCGGTCTTTCCCGCGGCAGGAGCGGTGAATCCGCGAGCCCGCACGCCCGCACCGGTACCACGATTCAAAACATCCTGCAGAATGTTCGTGACGAGATAGGCGACGCGCGGGTCCAGCGCGAGGTGCGTTTGCGGAGAGGATTGCTCGATGGTATCGCCCGCGGCGCTGACAACCATGTGAATGAACTCCGGCTCCGCCCGGACGCCACCGTTGGCGAATATCGTATACCCGGCGGCCACATCGAGCGGAGTCATCTCATAGGCGCCGAGGGCCATCGCCGGCGTCGCCTGAATATTGTTGCCGAGCCCCATCTTGCGCGCCACCTGGGCGACGCGGCCGTAGCCGGCGAGTTCGGCGACTCTCACTGTGGCGACGTTGAGCGAATGCGTCAGCGCGTCGCGCAAGGTGACCGTGCCCATAAAATTTTCGCCGAAATTGTTCGGCGTATATTCCTTGCCGTCAAACATGAACGTCGTGGGCACGTCATCAACGGTCGTGGCGGGCGTAATGATTGGGGTGACGCCGTCCACGGCGTTATCGAAAGCCGCGGCGTAGACAAAAGGCTTGAAGGAGGAACCGGGCTGCCGGTGGGCGAGGGCGTGATTCAATTGGCTCTGGCCATAATCGCGGCCGCCGACGAGGGCCTTGATATCGCCCGTATGCGGGTCGAGCACCACCAGAGCGATCTGGGCTGTGGGAACCGGCTCCTTATTCTCTTTTTTGGCTGCCTCGCGCTGCCAGCGCGCATACCGGCGCGCGAGAAGAACATCAACATCCTTCATGCCGGCCTCAACGGCCGTGGTGGCGGCGCGCTGCAGCGCCGGATCAATCGTCGTGTACACGCGAAAATTCTCCGAGAGCAGTTCATTCTCGGAAAGATTGTCGAGGAGATGATCTTTGACCATGTCCACGAAATAGGGCGCTTCGCTGCTCGAACCAGCGGAGTGAGCCAGGCGCAGCGGCCCCTTCTTGGCGGCCGCAGCCTCCGCGGGCTTGATCTGGCCGTTCTCGACCATTTGCGTGAGGACGCGGTTGCGCGCCTCGAGAGCGCGCTCGGGACGCCGATCGGCGGAGGAATAGAAATTGGGCGCGCGGATGATGCCGGCGAGGAAGGCCGTCTCGCCGAGCGACAGTTGCTGAACGTCCTTGCCGAAGTAGGCGATGCCCGCTTCGCCAAAACCTCGGATGGCGAAGCTGCCGCGGTTGCCGAGATAAACCTCGTTGGCGTAAAACTCGAAGATCTCCTTCTTGGTGAAGCGGTGCTCGAGCTCAAGGGCCACGAGCGTCTCAGCGAGCTTCCGTCGCCAGGTGCGCTCGGTGGAGAAGAAGAAGCTCCGCGCGACCTGCATGGTGATGGTGCTCGCGCCTTGGAGGCGCGCGGAGTGGCGCAGATCGGCCCAGGCGGCGCCAAAAATGCGCACGGGATCGAAGCCCGGATGCTCGAAAAAGCGCTTGTCTTCGGCCGAGAGGACGGCATGAACGAGGGCGGGAGGCAGATCCTCGTAGTGGAGGGGGCGGCGTTTTTCGCGCGCGCTGTCGAAGAGATTGGTGAGAAGCTCGGGCTCGAGCTCGGCGCCGCTGAGATCGGCGCCGGCCGGCAGCAATCGGATCGACTGGACGCTTTTCCCGGCGAATTCGACGCGGATCGCGTTGCCCCCGCCGAAATAGGAAAGCCGGCTGGGGTGAACCTCCACGACGCTGCCCCGGACCGAGTAGTAGCCGGGCTCGCCGTCGAGCTCCTGCGGGTGATAGCCCACGCGCCGCAGATAAGCCACCAGGTCTTCTGCTGAGGTCGGGTCGCCGACGGTTATGCGGTTGGGGGCGGAGAAAATCTGCGTGGTGTTCTGAAACGTGTGGCCCGAAAGACGCTCGTCAATCATTCGCCCGAACTTGATGTAGTAGTAGGCGAACACGCCCGCGCCGATCAAGAACAGGCCGAGCACGACCCCGAGCAGCGTGAGTCCCACGCGCGAAGTCCAGAAGCTCTTTTGTAGAAGAATGCGCAAAAAAGTTCCTTCAGGCTGAATGTCTAGCACCTATTGTCGCTCAGGCGGGGGAAGAAACCAAATGAGATGAGACGAAATCGCGCCTTCCACGCAGTAGGAGCTTATGGACATGCATCGTTGACAGGAAGCGGACGCTCGGATATTCTTCGGTCCGACATTTTCTTCGAGCAAATGGCCAAGAGGCCAGAGGAAGAGCAACGAACTTGATGGCGCGTCGCCAGGATGAAGGATGGGTGAAGCGGATGTGCGTTTGTTGTCCGCTGATACATTCTGGCGCGTGGAGGCCCTTGAGCTGAAGCTATAATTCGAGCTTATTCAAAAGGCCCACTCGCCGAATCGGCAAGTGGGCGTTTTTCTTTTTGGAGCCGACACAATGCTGCAGGCAGAAATAGAAGAACGACACAGCCGCGAGGCCATCGAAAACGAGATCCGCCTCTTCGAAGAGCGTGCCGGACGAGGGGTTCCGCGACTGGGTGGCACGCACGTCGCAGCAGGAGATCGTCGCGCGATGGCAGCCCTTTGCGGGAGGGACAGAGAACGAGGACCTATTCGTGGACTGGGGCGGCGCGGAGACCTATTCGCTCAAACTCGGCCGCGGCGAGTGCGCAGCCTAGAAAACAGCGAACTTCTGAAAGTTGACTTGACGATAAGGATCGGTGCGGGTTAGTCGATTGCGTGAAGTGCTTTGCGGCTGGTGGAGTCTCTTGGAGAGGAGTTTCGTAAGTTCATAGCTGATGTTTGCGAATGCCCATGGACGGTGTCTCTGTTGCGCATGCATGCGCTGCATGTGTGCGATCGCGCGCGGTCCGTGGGTTTCGCGAGGGATTCATCTGAAGAGCTCGGACTAGTAGAACTCTAGAGTTCCTCGTCAACGGCCCGCGATCGCGAAGATCGCGGGCCGTCTTGTTTTTGCAGCGCACAATCTGAAAGGAGAAAACAACGATGAAAGCCGTATCGGTAGTTGAAGACTCAATCCGTAGTTTGTTCCAGCGACTCTCGGTGGTTTGGGGGTCAGCACGGCGTACCCGGCTGATCCTCGCCACCGCCGTCATTTTCTTTTTCGCAACTCCAATAACACATGCGCAGAGCCTCAACTGGGAAGGCCAGACGGGAGCATTCGTGACCCCGTTCGCGTACGTAAGCCCGTCCTCTTCGCATGGGTTTGGGGCGCCTGCCGTCAGCTTTCACTATTTGGATGGTGGAGATGTCATCGGCGGCCTTTACCAAGTCTCGGGCACCGTCGGCTTCCTCAACAGGTTTGAAGTCGGCTACACCCGCGCACTCAACTCGGCCGGCAGCACCCCCGACCTGAGCCCGTTGTTCCAGGGTGGCTTCAACATCTTTCACGCCAAAGCCAACCTGCTCCCTGAAAACGCCGGGAAGCACAATTATCTTCCGGCTCTCGCTGTGGGATTCGTCGCACGCACGCAGGTACGGCACGTGGGCGGTGTCATCACCGGCAAAGACACCACCAACGGTGACATCTACCTGGTCGCCACAAAGACGATCACTCAGACGAAGATCCTCCCGATCGTGGCCAACTTCGGGTTCAAGGCTACCAACGCTGCTGTGTTCGGCATCGCCGGCAATGCCCCAGCCTGGCAAGGCCGCTTTTTCGGAGCGTTGGGTTTCGTTCTGCCGGGCCCGGCAAGAACCAAACTCGTAGTGGGCTCGGAAGTCGCCCAGGAGCCTCACCACATCCAGGACCTCCCCGGCGCAACCCTGCCGACGACGCTAACCTACTTCGTCCGGGTACTACTCCCCACAGAACGCCGGCTGAACGTAGATTTCGGCGTGGCGCAAGCCGCCGGAGAAGTGTTACCAGGCGCGAACATCAAAGCACGGGCTCAGTTCGCAACCGGCATCTCGTACCGTTTCTAGTTCTCGGATGGTGAGCAGAGGGGGAAAGAAGGACGCTCTCGATTCACCGCAGCAAATGGAGTGCGGCCGTGGTGAATCGGGAGTTGTCCCCCGGGGCCGTCATTGACAAATCCGGAGCTTTCGCTTATAAAAGACACGACCATGAGTTCCATTCGCCAGAGCGGCATCTGCATTGAAGGCCAGATGATGATGGCCATGTGCATCTGTCCGTGCGGCGAAGGGAGCTAATGGGCTAGACCAGAACCAGTCAGTCGCTCAACAGCCACCCAACGCCGGACACGGTGTTGGGTTTTTTGTTTTTGGGACCAGGTCAGACGAGAGGAATCCGTGACCACCTTGACGGGCGCCGTTTGCGGCGGGCCAGACCGGTGCGAATCGACTGATCGATCTTAAGAATCTAAGAACAGGAGAATGGAGAAACTGAAATGTCAGATACTACGCCAAGCTACAGATTAGGCACTCAGGCATTGCACGCCGGCCAGGTGCCCGATCCCACGACCACGGCCCGGGCCGTCCCGATCTACTCGACGACCAGCTACGTGTTCCATGACACCGAGCACGCCGCGAATCTCTTCGGCCTGCGCGAATTCGGCAATATCTACACCCGCCTGATGAACCCCACCACCGACGTCCTCGAGAAGCGCCTCGCGGCGCTCGATGGCGGCGCGGCAGCGCTGGCATTTGCCAGCGGCCAGGCGGCGGAAACCGCAGCGGTCCTGACGATCACGCACGCGGGGCAAAACTTCATCTCTGCCAACAGCCTGTATGGCGGAACGTGGACGCTGTTCACTCAGACGTTTTCGAAGCTCGGCGTCGAGGTGCGGTTCTTCGATCCGAAGAAACCCGAGGACATCAGCAAGCTGGTGGACAAGAACACCCGCGCCGTATACCTCGAGACACCCGGCAACCCAAAGAACGACGTTCCCGACTACCGCAAGATCACCGACATCGCGCACAAGCATGGCTTGCCAACGATCATAGACAACACCGTGCTGACGCCGGCATTGTTCCGTCCGATCGAACACGGCTTCGACATCGTCGTGTATTCGACGACGAAGTTCATCGGCGGCCACGGCGTGCACATCGGAGGCGCGATTGTGGACAGCGGCAAATTCCCGTGGGCCAAGGATCCCCAGAAGTGGCCGGAGTTCACCGCGCCTGACCCCGCCTACCACGGCCTGATCTTCGAAGAGGCGCTGCGGCCGATCGGCAACATCGCCTACATCATCTACATCCGCACGCACTGGTTGCGCGACACGGGTGCCGCGCAGAGTCCCTGGGGCTCGTTCCTGACGCTGCTGGGATTGGAGACCTTGCCCCTACGCTTGGAGCGGCACTCAAAGAATGCCCTGGCCGTGGCGGAGTTTCTCTCCAAACATCCCGCCGTGCTTTGGGTGAACTATCCGGGTCTGCCCAATCATCCCGATCACGTCAACGTAAAGAAGTACCTGCCCGATGGCCAGGGCGGCATCGTCGGCTTCGGCATCAAAGGCGGCAAAGAAGCCGGCGCGAAGCTGATCAACAGCGTCAAGCTGTTCAGCCACCTGGCGAATATCGGCGACGCGAAATCGCTGATCATTCATCCAGCCACGACAACTCACTCACAGCTCACGCCCGAGGAACAGGCGCAGACCGGCGTAACCCCTGAGTTTGTCCGGCTATCGGTGGGCATCGAAGACGTGAACGACATCATCGCCGATCTCGACCAGGCTCTAACCAAGGCGACACAACCCGGACGCTCCTAGAGCGCCGGTTCGGAGGCGGAACGGGCTACAATAGCCACCAAGGGAGCGTGATGAAAACAGGAACGGTCGAGCCGACACAGGAAGGCGATTTTCTCTTCGCCGAGCGCGAGCCCTTCCGGCTGGAGTCCGGCGGTGAACTTCAGCCCGTGTCGATTCGCTACGCCATTTACGGCACCCCGAATCCCGAACGCGATAACGTGGTCCTTGTTTGTCAGGCGCTTTCGGGCTCGGCGCGTGTGGCCGATTGGTGGCTGGGCTTGTTCGGCCCCGGCCGACCCTTTGATCTCTCGCGGTATTGCGTGATCGGGACCAACGTGATCGGTTCCTGCTACGGCTCGACCGGTCCGACATCGGTGAATCCTAAGACCGGCGCCGCTTACGGACCGGATTTCCCTCTGATCACCATCGGCGATATGGTCCGCGCTCAGGCCCTTCTCCTGGACCATCTGGACATCAAGCGCCTGCGCACCGTCATCGGCGGCTCCATCGGAGGAATGCAGGCGCTGCAGTGGGCGGTTGACTTCCCGGAACGGGTCGAGACGTGCGTCCCCATCGGCGCCACTCCCCTCTCGGCGATGGGCTTGGCGCTCAATCACCTCCAGCGCCTGGCGATTCAGGCCGACCCGAATTGGCAGAGCGGCCGCTATACGCGCGCTGCTCCTCCGAACGCGGGCCTCGGCTTGGCGCGCGCACTGGCCATGTGTTCCTACAAGTCGGCGGAACTTTTCACCGCGCGGTACGGTCACCGCCCCAATCGCACCGGCGAAGACCCCTATCACTTCGTCGATGCTCGCTTCGACGTGGCCGGATACCTGGACTACCAGCGTGCCGAATTCATTGCCCGCTTCGATGCCAATACCTACGTCACGATCACGAAGGTCATGGACACATTTGACGTGGCCCGCGGTTACGGCTCGGAAGACTCGGCGTTTCGGCGGATCAAGGCGAAGGTGCTGGCGATCGGCATCTCCGCGGACTGGCTCTTCCCTCCCGGGGACGTGCGTGCGTACGTGACGAAAATGCAGGCTGCCGGCGTCGACGCTCGCTTCGCCGAGCTGGTCAGCGCGCACGGCCATGACGCTTTCCTGGCCGAGGTGGACCCCCTCGCGGCGCTCATCCAATCCCATGCGAATTGGCTCGGCGTCTGGCCGGAGAATGGCTTGCCGTCCGAAGCGGAGCACCCCAAGCGGCCAGTTACGGTGATGCACCGCGTAGGTAAAGTGTAATTGGACGATGTGCCGCTCCGGCGGCGCTGCGAACCTCGGCAACCTGAACCGCTTCCACTTCAACGAAACGGCCGACCCCTGTTCACTGAACCGGGCCGCGTGCTCCGGCGGGACCGATGCTCTGGGCTCCAGCCGATGGGGAACCCCCCGAGAGCGTGGACCACCCTTGGCGCGATAGACTCCAGAAGATCAAATAACCCGCCACGCCGCTCACCACAAGCAGGATCAATCCACTGACCCAGTGCTTGAACACCAGCTTGCCGATGCCGAACATCGCACCATAAACCATCACGCATCCCAGGACCCAATTCCAGGTGTTGATGCCCAAATCGCGCACCGGGGACAGCTCGGGAACGAGTTTCGCGATGGGCCGCCAGCCATACACGCTCGGGTGGACCCGGCGGTAGAAAGCCACCAGTTTCTCCGTGGGTTCTGGCCGCGTGAAAATCGTCGCCAGAATCCAGGCGATCGTCGTGACCCCGGCCGTGATCAACGTGGTTTTGGCGGTCACGACTGCCGCACTCCCCTCGAACGGCACCCACGCCAGCACGAATGTCAGTACCGCCGCAACCACGGTCGCAACGATCTCACTCCACACATTGATTCGCCACCAGTACCACCGCAGGATCAGGACAGCTCCGGTGCCGGCCCCGATGCCCAGCACGATCTGCCAGCCCTGTGAGATGGACACGAGCTTGTCTGCCACGTACCCGCCCGCAAGAACCAGAACGACCGTGAATAGCTTCCCGATATGCACATAGTGGCGCTCGCCCGCCTGGCGCACCAGAAAACGCCGGTAGAAGTCATTCACCAGGTAAGAGGTGCCCCAGTTCAATTGCGTGCCGATCGTGGACATGAACGCCGCCAAGAATGCCGCAACCATCAAGCCGCGCAGCGCCGGCGGAAGATAATCGCGCAGGACCATCACGTAGCCCTGCTGCGGGTTCGCCGCAAACGCGGCGCTGGGATTCACCCCGCCATGCGGCGAATAGGCGGCCAGCGCTACCAGCCCGGTCACGATCCAGGGCCAGGGACGCAACGCATAGTTGGCGATGTTGAACCACAGCGTTGCACCCAGCGAGTTCTTCTCATCCTTCGCGCTGAACATCCGCTGCGCGACGTACCCGCCGCCTCCCGGCTCCGCGCCCGGATACCACGAGGACCACCATTGCACGCCCAGAAAAAGGATGAAAGACAGAACCGGCAGCGTCCACATGGCATTGGTCGTGAGCCCGAGATGAAAATCCGGGAAAAGCGCCAGGGGATTGGAGGTGTGCACTCCGGTCTGAGCCGTCGCCGCGTTCACCATTTGCAGATGCAGCTCCAGCGCCTGGATGCCGCCCAGTTTCGCCACCGCCACCCAGGCCAGCACCGTGACCATACCCATCTTCAAGATGAACTGGAAAAGATCCGTCACCAGCACGCCCCACAGCCCGCCGATGAACGTGTACAAGCCCGTGAACGGAATCAGCCCCAAAATGCAGATCAGCAAGGCGGTCTGCCGCGGCGCTCCCAGCGTGTAGTGCAGAAGGACGTGATGCCCCACCGCTAGCTGCAGCACCCGGCCCTGCGCGATGCCCGGCCCGAGCAGCACGGCGATGATGTCCACCATGGCTCGGCTCACCCAGCCCACGATGAAGCAGTTCATCAGCAGGCCAAGGTAGACGGCTTTCAGGCCGCGCAGAAAGGCGGCCGGGCGGCCCGAGTAGCGCATCTCGGTGAGCTCGACGTCGGTCATGATCTCGGCCCGCCGCCAGTACCGCGCAAAAAAGAAGACGGTCAACATTCCGGTGAGGCACTGGCTCCACCACAGCCAGTTGCCGGCAATACCCTGCGTGGCCACCAAACCGGCAACCAGCAGCGGAGTGTCGGCCGCGAAGGTCGTCGCCACCATCGAAGTGCCGGCCAGCCACCAGGAAACGTCTCGGCCGGAGATGAAGAACTCCGCCGTGTTGCCGCTGGCGCGCCGGCGGTAGTAAATCCCGATCAGCAAATTGATGAGCAGGTAGCCGGCGATCACGATCCAATCAATGTAGGTCAGCGGCATGTCGCTTCCGCCCCTCCGCGCACAACTCGTCCAAGGCCGCCAATCCTAGCCCCGTTCTCGTCACACGCCAAGCATCGTTCGGCACACTATGAAGGGGGATTCAGCTATTTGCTTTCGATTTGTACGATTGTGTGTGATTAGTGGTTTGGCCGCCACCAATCGAAAGACCGGTCATCCGTGGGCTGGCCACCGAGCGTCTTCACGACCTGCGCTTCCGCATTCTCTCTTTGTTGGACTTGCTGCAGAATGTCCGGGGCGGGACGCAGGGTGTGCGTTGTTGTGTCGTAGAACAGGGCATCCTCGGAGAAACCGCGAAACACGAAGGAGTCTCCAACATTCGTTACCTTCGGCACTCCAACTGTATGAGTCGGAAGGGGGACCCTTGCCTCTACCGTCGCCCCGCGAATCACTACCAAGGCAGCGCTCGTCTCGGTCCTTTCCAGAAAAGCCAGTCTGGTACAGTCGGTGGACCAATGCAGATCGCGAATCAGGAAACCTCGGGCTGTCGAAGGAGGCTGAACAGTGTAAACAACGGTTCCGTTCACCTCAACCGAGTCACCGGGATCGCCGGACGTATAGCGGGTGTCCATCTGATACCCAACCTGTGCTTTGCTTGCACATGTGTCAAAGCCCATCTCTGCCCTGGCTTGGGTCATCTCACCCGATTTCAAATCAGAGACTCGATAATCTCCAATGTACGGGTTAGCCGAGCCTTCGGCGAAAACCGCGTCGTTGCCATACCATCCAAGCTCCTCGACAAAGCGCATCCCTCCTATCAACGTGCCATCAGGCTCTGAAGCGAACACGGGAATAGTGTTCACTGCGCCCCCCTCCGCCGTAATCACAACCAAGTTAGCATGCGTCTTTGGGTCTTTCGTGTTCTGGCCGGCCGTGTAGTAGACGATCTTGTCGCCTCGTGGAGACCAGCGGGGCTGCGTCTTGTAAATCCCGTCGTCAACCAACTGCTTGACGTTCGAGCCGTCTGCGTTTGTCGTCATCAACGCAGTGCCTTTCACGAAGACGACCTTCGCCTGCGGGACCGTCTGCGTGACGTTCGAGCTGTTTGAGGAGGCACCCTTGGCCTGTGAGACCTCTTGTTTCCGAGGCGTATCTCGGCACGAAGCTAGAGTCAAAGCGAGAGCCAAAACAAGCGGACCTGCGATTCTGGAATCGAGGGTCATGGGCCTATTTGACCGCGCGGGACATTGCTGATGCAAGGTAGGTTGAAGGAAAGTGAACAGGAAAGTTACCGGGGTGCCCCGCTGAGGGTCGGAGTCACCCCGGCGCATCCTGCCCGCCTCCGCAGCGAGCGAGCAAGAACTCCTAGTTGCTTCCATCCTCGCCGCGCATAAACTCGTATCGCTCAATCGCGGCGACGACCCCCACCGTGCCTTCCTCTTTGTTCTCGGTCCGCTGGACTCGCCCTAAGCAGCGGACACGGACTGGCCCGGCCATCGTGATTTCGTTGGGCAGCGTCAGGAGGATTTCGATCGGCGAGCCTTCCTTCACTTCCTTCGGAAGAAAAAAGTAGACTCCCCGCGAACTGACGTCCCGGGACTCCGTCTTCATTTCGCCGACGGCGGCGCCTGTAGTCCAACGTACGGTGAGGGGCAAACGGATGCTAAATCGTTGTGTTGAACGGCGTTCGGTCTCTATCAAAGAATCCTCCCCATCCCTCTACGGGATTCTAGACCGCCTGGTCAATACGTCTCAATAGAACTCGAGTCTCATAATTAGCCACAGTGGAAAAGGTACATTAGTACTGGAACCAGGGAAAGAGCTTCGTTGGCCGGCTCAGGGAAGGCGCCAGACCCTCTCTGGGGCCAGCGATGGACCGCAGCTAGGTCTGATCGATAAGCCTGTGGTGAATCGCGTACAGGGCCAGCTCGAGCCGGTCGGAAACGCCCAGCTTGTCAAAAATATTGTGGAGGTGATTCTTGACCGTCTGCTCGCTGATGAAGAGCTTTTCGCCGATTTCCTTGTTGCGGAATCCCTGTGCGACGAGCTGGACGATCTCTTTTTCGCGGTCACTGAGGAGTGGCTTCTCACGCCGCGGCCCAGCCTCCGCGGACTTGGAGAAGGCCTTCATGACCTCTGCAGTCATGCGGTTGTCGAGCCAGATCTCTCCCGCGTGAACGCGATGGATACTCTTGACCAGGAGGTCGGTCGCCGATTGCTTCAGCACCACGCCGCGCGCTCCCAGCCGCATGGCGCGCACGACATCGCGGTCGTCCTCGGCCGCGGTCAGAACGATGACGCGCGTGGGAAGCGTGTCGAAATTCACTTCTTCGAGGACGGCGAGCCCATCCTTATCCGGCATGCGCAGATCCAGGAGGAGAATATCGGGTTTCAACTTCGACAGAAGCTTGATGCACTCGGTTCCATTGGAGGCTTCGCCCACAACGGCGAGCTCCTCATCGGAATCGAGCAGCTTGCGCAGGCCGTCGCGGAAAATGGCGTGATCGTCCGCGACCAGGACCCGAATCTGTTGTTTGTTCTTGGCCATACTAGCCGAGCGGGATTTCCACTGTGAGTCGGGCCCCATGCCCGGGGCTCGACTCCACCGTCAGAATCCCACCCACTGTCCGCGTGCGCTCCTTGATGGAAATCGGGCCCAGTCGCAGCCGGTCCAACTCGTCCCCGGTAAAACTTCCGGCAAAACTGAAGCCGTCGCCGTTATCGTCCACCACCAGGACGATGCGGCTATCGTCCTGCGAGAGTTTTACCACGACATGGGAAGCCTTCGCATGCTTTTTTATATTGTTGAGTGCTTCCCTGTATATCTGAAAGAGTTCGCGGCAAACGCGGTCGGGAGCCTGGAGCCGGGCCGAGTCAATCAAGAGGTCCACGGCCAGGTCGGATTCGTTGCAGAATCGCTCGGCGAAGCCGCGCATCAGGTCGACGAGGTCGGCGCTCTGGACACGCAGCGGGCGCAAGTCCGTGACCATGTGTCGCAGCTCAGCCGATTCGTTCCGGACGGTCTGTTGGAGGTTGGCCAAGCTCGCGGCAACCTGTTCGACCGCCCCGGGAAGCTTTCGCCGCATCACGTCAAGCTGCATCTCGACGCTGAGCAGCGTCTGGAGGATGCCGTCGTGGAGGTCGCGAGAGATGCGGCTCCGCTCGCCCTCGATGGCGCGAGCCCTGATGTGCCTCAAAAGGAATAGGTTGTCGAGCCCGGGGCCGATGCGCCGGGCGATGCGCTCGAACCGTTCCAGGTCGCGTCGCTTGAATCGCCGGCTGCCATTCAAGAGAAAGATCCGCCCCGTCGGTTGCCCCTGTTGCTCGAACGCCGCAGACATGAGCGACTGCCAGGGAGGGTCCTCTTCCCGATAAGCTTGCGGTGATCGAGGCGGGTGCTTGAAGGCGCGCCCGTTGCGCCGGTCCCACCCAAAACCTTCGCCGGGGCGGTTCAGCGCGTTCCAGCAAACACTGGCATGGAGATCGTCGAGCAGATAGCCCTCAGCGCGCAGCAGCGGCAAGTTTTCCGGGATCATGCGCTCGGTCTTGCCCATCTTAACCCTCCATAGGAACACCCGCTCGAGTTCGGCATCCCGATACGCCAGCAGGGCACTTTCACATTGAAACTCGTTGGCCAGCTCATCGAGCATCAGGCGGAGCGACTCAGCCAGTCCCTGTTCGACCTGGAACGTGGAGGCTAAACGCGCCAGAAACTCGTTGTCGGCAGCATGTCGGCGGTTGTGGTCGCCGAGGAAAGCAAGCCCCGTGCCCCCAGCGATGGCGCAGGCCACAAGGCCGAGCGAGGAGATTGTGCCGAGCCAGTGCAACTCCCCGCGCTCAAACGTGCGCACCCAAAGGGCCAGCGAAGAGATTCCTGCGAGCGCCACCCCCCAGCGGAAGCCCCAGCGGATCCCCGCGGCGTAAACCACGAACAAGTAGGGAAACCAGATCGGCACAATCGAAGGGCTGGAAACCAGCAGCACCGCCAGCGCCGCAAGGTCCACCACCAGCGGAACGTGCCAGTCCCGCCCACGCAGCAAATACTCGCCCACCAGAACAAGCACGGAGAAACCAAGATACGTGACCAGGAAGATAGCCGCCCGACTGGAATCTTGCGGGCCCTTGAGTTCCACCAGCGCCACGAGCGCCATCAGTTGGATGACCGGGCGCACGAGGGCTATTTGCCGTTCGAGGTGGCGGCGTTCCGCCTCGTGAGGAATCATCTGTGGGGACACACTTTCTTGTCACCCTGAGCGAAGCGAACGGGCGCTAGTAGCAGTCTAGCAATCCCCGCGAAAACCGCGCGGCCTTCGCGTGCCGCCGTTGCCTTCCTGTTAACCCACCGCCTCTTTGTCCCGCGCCAACAGGACATGCTAAACTTTCCTTTGCCGGTGGTGGGCGTAGCTCAGCTGGTAGAGCATCGGACTGTGGCTCCGAACGTCGTGGGTTCAAACCCCATCGCCCACCCCACACGCTCTTCCGGTAGCTTCCCCCAATACGCGGGCATTTCCAAAAGTCTAAAGTGATGACCGACGCTCAGATTCGCTGCCGCGCTCTCCTGTTCGATCTGGATGGCGTGCTCATTGACTCCACGCCCGCCGTAGCCCGGGTGTGGACAAGGTGGGCGCTCGAACATGGCTTTGACCCTCAAGAGGTCACGCGCCGAGCCCAAGGCCGCCCCAGCCTGACCACCGTCCGCGAATACCTTCCCCATGCCGACCACGCCGCGGAAAATCGCGAAGTCGAGCGCCGCGAAATTGAGGATCTCGAAGGCGTAGTTCCCTTGCCCGGCGCGCTCGCCCTTCTCCGTGCGCTCCCGCCCGATCGCTGGACCATCGTGACCTCCTGCACACGGCCTCTCGCCGAGGTGCGCATTCGCGCTGCCGGCCTGCCCGTGCCGCCGCACCTCGTCACCTCCCTCGATGTGCAACGCGGCAAACCTGATCCTGAGCCCTTCGAGAAAGGCGCTGCGGTCCTCGGCTTCGCGCCCGCCGACTGCATCGTCCTCGAAGATACTTCCGCCGGCATTCGCGCCGCGAAAGCTGCCGGCGCCCGCATTATCGCCCTGCGCACCACCGTCCCGGATGCGGAACTCTCTGCCGCCGGGGCCGATTGGATCGCCACGAATTGCGCTTCCCTCTCTCTCTCCTCTCTCGATGGCGCAGGTGAGCTCTCGCTTCTTCTGCATACCCGGGACTGATTCGGTCACCGCCCCGAAACGTTCTGTCGGGATTCCCTTGCTACGCGCCTCCGGGTGAGATAGAAACTCCAGTAGTTGACGCCACTGCTTGAGACCAAAGACTGCGGCGATCACCGCACTTCTGCCAGAGGAGATTCAATGACCACGACGGCCAACACGGACCCTTCCAACTTAGCGCCCGGCAAAATGCGCGCGGACTCAGCTCCGCGGCGCCGCGTTTGGATCGTGGGCGGCGTCATTCTCTTGCTGCTCGTGCTGGCGGGTCAGCTGGCCTATTCGGTCTCGCGGGAGTCTCTGAGCTGGGACGAGGGCGACCATATCTTTGCCGGATACATGTCGTGGAAGCACGCGGATTTCGGCCTGAATCCCGAGCATCCCCCGCTCGTCAAAATGGTCGCCACGTTCCCGCTTCTGCTCATGAAGCTTCAGGTGCCGAAGCTGCAGAACCGCAATTTCAAGCACGAAGCCTATTTCGGCGGCAGGGACCTCATCTACGGCAACGACGCCGGGAAGATCATTTTTCGCGCCCGCATGGCGGCAGCCGTCTTCGCTGTGCTGCTCGCGCTTTTCGCCTTCCTCGTGGCGCGAGATATGTTCGGAACCGGCGCTGCCTTCATCGCCCTCACGCTCGTGGTCTTTGAGCCCAACCTCCTCGCGCACGGAGCGATGGTCACGACCGATACCGGGTTGGCCTGTTTCCTCCTGGCCACGATCTATGCCTTCTACCGGTACGTGAAAGCACCATCTCTGTGGCGTGTGGGAATCGTAGGCCTCGCGGCGGGACTCGCGGCAGCCGCCAAACATTCCGCGATTCTCTTGTTACCCATGCTGCTGCTCCTCGCTTTCACCGAAATTCTCCGCCGCCCCGCCCGTCCCGATCAGCCCGCCCGCTCCGAACCGGACGCTGCCGTAGTGCCGGAAACCAGGAGCAGGCAGGCGCTCCGGCTTGGAGCCGCGCTGCTCGCAGCGGGAGTCATCGCCTTCGTCATTCTGTGGGGCGTTTACGGGTTTCGCTACCATGCCCGGCCGGACGGACTGCAAATCAACCCGCCCATGACTGAGGCCGTGCACGGCTTGAAGCCGGTTGAAGCCCGCGGCATCATGGCGTTCGCGCGCTGGCATTTGCTGCCGGAGTCCTATCTGTACGGCCTTGTGGACGTTCAAGCCGTCGCGCACTTCTGGCCCAGCTACATCTTCGGCAAGGTCTACGCGCACGGCGTGTGGTTCTACTTCCCTGCCGCCTTTGTCATCAAGTCCAGTCTCGCCTTGTTGGCGCTGTCGTTGCTTGCCGTCATCGCCATTGCCCTCGGCAAGCTGCGCTCTTGGCGCGAAATCCTTTTTCTGACCATCCCGCCGTCGATTTATATGCTCGTGTCCATGGGATCCCACTTGAACATCGGCGCGCGTCACATCCTCCTGGTATTTGTATTTGCCTCGATCCTCGCCGCCGGGGCCGCCTGGGCTCTCATCCGAGCGGACCGCCGTTGGATCTATCCCATCGGAGCGTTGCTGCTGTTTCACGTCGTTTCCTCGGTCCGCGCCTTCCCCACCTCTTACATGGCTTACTCGAACGAACTCTGGGGAGGCCCTTCGGCCACCTACAAATACCTCACCGATTCGAACACCGACTGGGGACAGCAACTGATCGGCACGAAGAAGTATCTGGATCGGCGCGGCGTGCAGAACTGCTGGTTTGCGTACACCGTTGAACCCGCCATCAGACCCAGCGATTACGGGATTCCCTGCCGGCCGCTGCCCACGCCCGACACGAACTGGTTCGGCGAACAGATTGATGTTCCTCCGGTGATTGAAGGCCCCGTGCTCATCAGCCATCTGGTCCTCAGCGGCTATGAGTCTGGCTCCAACGTCCTGAATCCTTATCGCGACTTCCAGAAGCTTCGCCCCTCCGCCGTGATTGAGCATGGCGTGTTCGTCTTCGACGGCACGTTCCACGTCCCCCTGGCGTCCGCGCTCGGGCATGTCCAACGGTCGAGCGCCCTGCTCCGTCGCCGGCAACTCGACGGAGCACTCGTGGAGGCGCAGGCCGCCGTGGCCTTGGCTCCGGACGCCATGCAGCCGCAGGTGCTCCTGGGAGCCGTCCTTGTGGCCATGCATCGCGACGCCGAAGCTCGCCCGGCATACGAGAAGGCGCTGGCCATCGCCAAAACGATGGAGCCAAGCGCCCAAGAGAATTGGGTCCCCGCCGTCCGGCAGAAATTGAGCCCTCGCTAAGGAATCCCTCTTCACGTCTCGCCGCCCCTCCACTCGCGGTCTTCGCGACCGGTTACAGACGCTGCGACCAAGGGTCATCAGTCCACAGGCGAAAGTGCTACTATCGGGTCGTTTCCATGGAGGTGATGGCTGATGTCAGAGAAACACCTTGTAGGTCGTCGCCAGTTCATCCTGATTTCTGCGGGAGTGGTTGCTGGAGGGATCGGGATTTCCAGCAGAAGCAGCGCTTCGCAGGACGAAATTCAGGAAGCTGCCAAGAAAGTGGGTCGCATAGCACGACGCAGGCTCGACCGCTCGGGTCGGGAAGTTTCCGTGCTGATTGGCGCTGCCACATGGTCCGCGCCGGCCGTCCAAGCTGGAATCCAGTGCGGGGTGAATTACTGGCACAAGTCGGACAAATGGGACCGGGAAACCGTGCCCCAGGCCATCCTCAAGAACCGTGACGCACACTACTGCGAAGTGTGTTGTGATCGGGTTCGCGGCAATCACGAGACGGGCGAGATCGACGAGGAAGCGCACTACCGCTTTGTGAAAGAGGCCTTGGCGCGCACCGGGCTCGGCTATTTTGACGACATGATGTTTCACTTCGGCTACCACAACGTGGCCGAAATCCAGAACCGTGGATTGATTCGTGCTTACGAGCGCCTGAAAAAGGAAGGGCTGGTGCGTCACCTCTGCCTTTCGCAGCACAGCTACCAAGGCAACAGCAGGGTGAAGGACGGCGAGCCTAACCACAAGATCCTCACAGCGGTATTGAACGACGGCCACTACGAGCACGCGCAGTTCCCCTTCACCTATGGAGACAACCAGGCCATCAGCGACTTTGTGAGCATGGCCAAAACGAAAGGCTTCGGCACCACCGCCATGAAGACCACGGGAGGCGCCGGGCGCATGGTGGACGACCGCGAATTCATGAAAAGCTTTCCCACCGGCACCACGCCTCACCACGCCCTGGCTCGCTGGTTGACCACCCAGACGCCCTTGAGTTGTGCCGTGATCCAGATCAACAACCTCGATCAGTTCGTGGACACCTACTCCGGGGCAGGCAAGTCCTTGCGCGCAGAGGATTCACGGGCTATCGAAATGATGCGCCTGTATGCGGACCGGGAGGTCTGTCGGCTGTGCAATGACTGCATGACGCGCTGCGAGAAAGGCCTCCCGATTGCCGAGATTCTGCGCTATGAGAGGTATGCTAGGGACCACCACGAGATGGAGCGGGCCCGCGGACTCTATGCAAGGCTAAAACTTGACGCCGGTGAGTGCTCCGCCTGCGGTGCTTGTCTGCCTCATTGTCCGCAGGGCCTGAAAATTCCCGAGAAGCTCCGCCAGGCACATCGCCTTCTCAGTTGAACGACCAACTCCTGGTAGGTCGGGAAACCGGACATCTGCCCTACCATTACCGCACTTCTCCGGTAAATGCGTTAATCGGGCATTAGGCTTCGTTGATTTGCCCCCTGCGTTAATCTAAGATGGCGCGCCAAATGGCGGCCGCGCCCTTTTCGATTGCCAGCACTATTTCCCACTACCGCATTCTGAGGCAGTTGGGCGGCGGCACGGCGTTGTGTATGGAGGTTACGGCGAAATGAAAGAACAAAGACGCCCTAAGCTCTCCGGAATCCAAGTGGGAATCACGGGCGAATACTTGGTAGCGGCCGAGCTTTCGCGTCGCGGCTATGTTGCTACGCTAACGCTTCGCAACACTCGCGGGATCGACATCCTCGCCTCGAACTCAGATGCCACTCGATCGGTCGGCATCCAAGTTAAAACTGCACAGGGTGTAAGGCCTGACTGGATGATGAATAAGAAGGCTGAGGCGGACCTTGCCGAAAACCTTCTCTACGTCTTCATTTGCCTCGCTCCAGAAGGTTCAGCAACCTTCTATGTTGTACCGCGTAAAGTTGTAGCGAAGTACGTGCGCGAAAGTCACGCCGAGTGGTTAAAAACGCCAGGGAGGCAAGGTCAAGCCCACAAGGACACAGATATGCGGCGGTACAAAGACCCTGCGCATGAGTACAAGAATCGGTGGGATCTCCTCGGCCTAGGCTAACCGGACATGTTTGGCCCAGTAACCACTTGTCTATTTTATGCGTTAATCATAAGTTGAGAAGCCCTTACCGGGCGGGTGGCGCAGACGTTCGCCGCTCAGACGAATTTGGGTGCCGCACCCTTGTGGGTGCTCAAGGGTGCGGGTCTAGAATCAACTTCATCACAGACGTATGCCGGAGCGAGGAAGCTGCCATTAGAATCCCTCGCCCACCTCGAAAAACCTGTGGATAACTACAACATGCCTATTGCATTCTGGTAATAGAAGTGCTACAATGGCTCGTGAAAAGTCGCCCCAGCCCCGCTAACTCCCCCAGAATCAACACTTACAGAAAACGCGCCTGCAACCCATCTGGAATCAACACATACAAAATCATTGAACTTAAAACCGTTCAGAATCAACACTTACAGAAAAGGGCCGGTGTCCCCCCTCCCTTCCCGCCGTCCCTCCGCCCATCCTGGCCAGCCACAGATCACGCTCCTTCACAACAACCGCCTTTGCCGTCCGTCTATACAGGACGATACAATCCCGAAGGGGAATCTGTGTCCGGACATCCATACAGGAGCTAACTGATGAACCAGCCGCATCGCGTCGTCCTGCTAACCGGAATGCTGCTCGCCTGGGCCGCCGCTCCCTCCATACTTCGCGCGCAAGAGAAGGACGCCAAGCCCGTCGAAGCTCCCGCACCGCCTCCGAAGGAGGAATCCTTCGCCACCGACCACACCATCAAGATCAACGGCCAGACCATTCCCTACCGCGCGACCGTGGCCAACATCATTCTCAAGGACGAGAAGGGCGAGCCCACGGCGACGCTCTACTACACCGCCTACACCCGCACGGACGTGAAGGACACGAGCCAGCGGCCCCTGGCATTTCTCTACAACGGCGGTCCGGGATCTTCATCCATCTGGCTGCACATGGGCGCGTTCGGCCCGCGCCGCGTGCTCACCGCGGATGCCGCCCCGACCCCGCCCGCTCCGTATAGGCTCACCGACAATGCCTACAGTCTGCTCGACAAAGCGGACCTGGTCTTCATCGATCCGGTAGGCACGGGCTTCAGCCGCGCCGCCGGCAAAGCGAAGGATAAAGACTTCTGGGGCGTGGATGAAGACGTGAAGTCCCTCGCGCAATTCGTCAGCGCCTATGTCGGCCGCAACGACCGCTGGAACTCGCCGAAATTCCTGATCGGCGAGAGTTACGGCACCTTCCGTTCGGCCGCCCTCGCCGATCATCTGCGCGAGCACGAGAGCATGGATCTGAATGGAATCGTGATGATCTCGACTGTCCTGGATTTGGGCATGATCTCGTTTCATACGGGAGAAGACCTGCCCTATGTCCTCTATCTCCCCACCTACGCCGCGACCGCGTGGTACCACAAAGTCCTCAAGGAACGCCCTGAGGACCTCCCAGCTTTTCTCGCCGAAGCCAAGCAGTTTGCCGCGACCGAATACGCTGCGGCGCTCCTGAAGGGCGCGAACCTCAGCTCCGCGGAAAAGACCGCCCTTGCCAGGAAGCTCTCGCGTTTCACCGGCCTCAGCGAGAACTATTTGCTCGACGCCAACCTGCGCGTGAAGCTGCCTCAATTCATGCAGGAGCTCCAGCGCAAGCGCGGCCTCGCCACCGGCCGTCTTGACGCTCGCTTTTCCGGTCCGATCTACGACCTTCTCAGCGAATACGCCGAGTACGACCCGCAGGACACTGCAGTCAGCGGCGCCTTCACCGCGGCGTTTAACACCTATATACGCGAAGAGCTGAAAGTCGCCCCGGACAAGTCCTATCAGGTGATGGCTAACGTCGGCCACGATTGGGAGTGGAAACACGCCGCAAATAGGGAGTACGGATTCCCCGGTGCGCCCAGCGTCGAAGGCGATCTGGTCAGTGCCATGATCTCCAACCCGCACCTGCAGGTGCAGGTCGAAAACGGTTTCTACGATCTCGCCACGCCCTTCTTCGGCACCGAATACACCATGGACCATCTCGGTCTGCCGGAGAAACTCCGCGCCAACATTCACCTCGAGTACTACGACGCGGGACACATGATGTACCTGCGTGAGCCCGACCTCGCCAAATTGAAAGCCAACGTCGCCGCCTTCATCGACGCTGCCTCCAAGCCTGCTTCTTCACAGCAGGAGGCCCATTAGTGCTCGCTCTTTGTTTTCAGCCGAACCAGCGCCTTTTTCCTTCCGAGCGAAGGGCCGGCGCCTCTTGCTGGCCCGCAGCGAGGCCCTTTGCCTTTCGCTCGCGCTCTTCGCGAGCAATGAACGCCGCCGGCAGCTTCAGGCGTGTGTGCCAAGAACAATGAGGGAACTTCCAAAGGGTAGCGGCGCCGCGCGAAACAAGCGCTGTTCGGCGCGAGAGATTCCGTAGAGGGTGCGGTTCAGCCATTTCGCTGGTACGTGCGGAACGGCCGGTTTGGCCCCCAGCAGCTTTCCCGCAGCTCGCGCCGCCAATTTCGCCGGAAACATCCAGTGAAAAAAGTATCGCTCGGCAAGAATTTTCATCCCCGCGGTGCCCGCCACCGCGCGGAAGCTCGATCGCGTGAATCGTGTCCTGTGCTGGTTCAGATCGTCGTGACTGGTCCACAGCGCCAGAAAGGCCGGCACCGTGATCGCGACCATTCCGCGCGCATCCAGCAAGCTCAGCGCGTGGCGCAATGCGTCACCGGGCCTATCCAGATGCTCGAGAACGTCCAGCATGAGGATGAGCGAGTAGAACTTCCCCGGCTGGAACGACGCATCGAATGGGCCGATGTGTATGCGTGCCGCGTGCGGGGCATTTGGGGAAACGAGTTCCCCGGAGAATTCGACGCCTTCGACCTCACCGAATTCACTCAGGCGGTCGAAGAAGAGCCCGTTGCCGCAGCCTACATCGAGAATCGAGCGCCATCCGCCAGTCGGTTGCCGCCCACGCAGGATCTCAACGAGCATCTCTTCGCGGGCGCGCCACCACCAGTGCTCGCGATACAGTGTTTCGTAGGCTTGGCCGTATGCGGGTTCCACGCTCGATCCTCAGACCGGCGGCGACGGGGGCCGGCTAGACACGCGTGCTCGCAGACGAAGCGGAGTGGCTGTCCTGCCCGGTGTTCTGCTGGAGGGAGGACACGTTCCCAACGAGGCGCCCCACGATGTAATGCGGCCGCGCTTTCACTTCTTCATAGACGCGGCCCACGTATTCGCCGATGATCCCCAGAAAGAAAAGCAACACGCCCGAGAGAAACGTCAGGAGGAGAATTTCCGCCGTGAACCCGCGGGGAGACTGGCGCAGGATGAATTTTGCGTAGAGCGAGTAAAGAGCGAAGAGGCCGACGAGCGCGACGGTTACCGCTCCCAGCATGGCCGCGGCGCGAATCGGCACGATGGAGAAGGCAAACAGACCGTCGGAGGCGAGCTTCACCAGGTGCAGAAAGCTGTACTTGCTCCGCCCGGCATGGCGCTCGGCGCGCTCAACTTCAATCCCCGCCTGGCGAAACCCCACCCAGCTCCGCAGGCCGCGCAAGTAACGATGATGCTCCGGCATGCGGCGCAGATGCTCCACCACCCGGCGCGACATCAGCCCGAAATCGCCGCTATCGAGCGGCAGCCGCACGTCCGACAAACTTGCCAGCACGCGGTAGAAGAGGAAATAGCAGACGCGCAGCGCCCAGGATTCCTTGCGCCGAGTACGCTGAGCATACACGACATCATTGCCTTCAAAGTACTTTTCGATAAATGCAGGAAACACTTCCGGAGCGTCCTGCAGGTCGCCGTCCATGACGATGGTGACGTCGCCGCGGACATAGTCCAAAGCGGCGCTCAGAGCGGCTTGGTGGCCGAAATTGCGCGAGAGGGCTACGCCCAGAATGCGATCGTCGCGTCCGGCTTCTTCCTCGATCATGGCGAGGGTACCGTCCGTGCTGCCGTCGTCGACGAGCACGATCTGGTGCGGCCCGCCGGGAACCGTATCGAGAACCGCACGCAGGCGGCGGAGCAGCTCCGGAAGCACAGACTCCTCGTTGTGAACGGGAATGGCGACCGATACGCGCGCGCTGCGGCTCATGGCTTTGCTCGTCCCTTGCAATACACCATATGCCAGAGCGGCACGCCAAGCAATGGGACCGCGTACGGTTCAAAAACGGCAACATCGAAACTGCTGTCGAACAGAGCGCGCCAGGCTGCCAGCGGGCGCGCGTGGTGACCGCGGTCGTGGCGCGCAAGCCAACGCGCGACGGAAGGCCTCTCGGGAAGGACAAGGTCCAGCACGTGAACGAAGCCCTCCGGAGAAACCACGGCCGCCACCGCCGCCAGGACGCGCCGGGCCTCCTCATCGGAGAGGTGGTGCAAAAAACTGTTGACGAGGACGAAGTCGAAGCTCTGGCCCGCGGAAAAGTCGTGATGGCGAATATCCGCGACGATGAATTCGCGCTGATAATGGCGCCGGGCCCACGCGACGTAGCGAGGATTGATGTCCACGCCGAGGTAATCGGCGGAGACGAACAGCCCGGCGTTGGTTCCGGGGCCGCAGCCCACGTCGAGGACGCGCCGCACGCGCTGGAGATCATTGCAGGCCAGGAGAGGCGCGAGCTTTTTCATGGCAAACGGCCATTGGATCAGCCGGTAGAGAAACGTTTGTTCAAGGATCGCGTCCGCGAATTTCACTGTCGCCACCAGACTTCGAAGTTGCCGATATCTTCCTCATCGTCGAATTGCCCGGCGATTTTTCGATATGACTCTTCCGCGTAGGACCCCGAGAATCCAGGCTCCGTATTGACGACCAGCACCTTGATCGCGGGATCGTTGGCGAGGCGCAAGATTTGCCGGTCTCTCACTCGCTGATCCACGAAGAAATCGAAAAGCATTGGCGTCGGATTCCGCTTTCCTGTCAGGAAATACACTTCCGGGCAGTCGGGACCGGCGAGGATTTCTCCGTTCGCGGCGTGTTCGTTGATAAATGGGACGAGGCGCTCGTACACGCCAGCCGTTTCCAGGGAAACGCGGAGCCGGCCTGCCCTGGCGAGGTCGAGCGTGGCCACCTGAAGGTCGGGTCCGAATCCCTTTCCCATGTCGTCCAAGAATCCCGGAGCAAAGAGGAACACCGCGAAGACGAGATAGTATCCGCCCAGCGCGACTCGAACCGTGCGAGGCACCGATGGAACTGTCTTCAAGAGCGCCGCACCGGCCAATACGACCAGAGGCGCAACGTAACAGAAGTAGATTTCCGCCGCAAACGGGAACCGTACGACCGAGCAGAGAGAAGCCGCGCCGGCGAGCAGGAGTAAGCGTTCTTGGTCGGAAGCTGCGACCGGCGGCAAGCTTCGCGGGTAGCCCAAGAGACGGGCGATGCATAGCAGGGCGAGCAACGGTATCAACCCCTCGGCAGTGTGCCAGACAACTCGATAGGCTGCAGGATACCGGTAGGCTAGGGCGAGCAGAACTGCAAGCAGCACAAAGAATCCTGCGCTGCCTGCTTGGCGCAGCCAGCCGCGGCTCTTCGCGAGAAGAATTACGACTCCGGCAAGTAGCAGCGTGGGGAGCCTGGTAACAATGGCCGGCGGGAACATGGTCGCGCCGGAGATACGTTTGGCCGGGAGGACGAAAACTCCCATCGCGAATGCAGGCAACGAATGGGACTTCACGTAGGGCCACAGAAAGAGTGCGATGGGCAGAGCGGCTCCAGCGAGGAGAGGCGCAACCATCCGGAAGAGCGTCGTGAATCGCTCACGGGCCGTTCCAGGCATCCGCCGCCCTTCCCTGGCGACGAGAAGAAAACCCAGCGTCGCAGCAGGCAATACATACTCGAGATACTCCGACCCTTGATGGCGTCCTTGCACGAGCACCACCAGCAACGCCACGAGTGCAAGTACGGAACAAACAACGAACGCAAAGTACAGGCGCCCGCGCCGGCTGGTTTCCACCGCGCGGGCCGCGGGAAAAGACTGCTCGCGGAAGATCAAGTAGATGAGGACTGCGGCAAGAAAATAGAGGGCGACGCTCTTCACCAGGAAAGATAGCCCAACACAAACCCCAGCGAGAACCAGCCACACTACCGCCGGCTTCTTCACGTAGCGAAACAGCGCCGCGATTCCGAACGTGGCGAAGAAAAGGCTGTACCAAGAAGGCACCGCAGCGGCGTAATTGGGCACGCTCCAGGAAACGGCGAGTAGCGTGATGCCGGCGGCAGCCCATCCAGGAGCGAGTTCCGTGGCAATGAAATAGACGGCCGGTACCCAGGCGAGAAAAAACACAAAGAGCACGATGCGGAGAGAGAACAGGTTGACGCCCAGGTGGCGGAAGGCGAAGGAATTGAGGAACGTCAGGCCGCCGGTGTATAGCTCGGTAAAATCGCGGTGCGGCAGCTCGCCGCTCATGACGCGCTCTGCGCTCTGCGCCAGAGAGCCTTCGTCGTGGGGGATCCACCCGCGACGAAGTTGGGTGGCCATGTAGACGCCGCTCACTCCCCACGCGAGCAGAAATAGCACAGCGTTCCGGATTCTCCGGGACGATCCTCCGCCAGTCATGCCCGCTAGTCTATCGCATCTCCGCATCGCGACGGGGCGGCACAATGTGAGCCACCTTCAGGGGCGCAAGCTCACACCCGGCATGCCCGGCAGCAGAGAGGAGCGCGAGTCGAGCGATGGTCCCACAGGGCGCAGCCATCGGCGGGAAACGCGTTTCGGCGGGCCTACACGGTCTTTTCGGAGACGGCTTTGGCCTGCAGGAAGAGCAACAGGTAATCTCTCCCGCCGGCCTTCGAATCGGTGCCCGACATATTGAAGCCGCCGAAGGGGTGCGCACCGACCATCGCGCCGGTGCACTTGCGGTTGAAGTAGAGATTGCCCACGTGGAAGAGCTCGGCCGCCTTCTCAAGCTTTTCCCGATTGCGAGAGTACACGGCACCAGTGAGGCCAAACTCGGTGTCATTGGCAACCTCAAGGGCATGGTCGAAGTTGCGCGCTTCGATCACGGCAAGGACGGGGCCGAAAATCTCTTCCTGTGCGATGCGGGACTGGGGATCCACGCCGGTGAAAATGGTCGGCTGGATGAAGTGGCCATCACCCTCGGCAGGCTTGCCGCCGAGAACGAGTTTCCCTTCCCTCATTCCCACCTTGATGTAATCGAGTATCCTCTTCATCGCAGATTCATTGATGACAGGACCCATCTGGTGGGCTGGATTTTCGCTGGGGCCCACGGCGATTTTCTTCGCCCGGTCGATCAGCTTCTCGACAAAGGCGTCGTGGACCTTCTCCGCGACGATGGCGCGCGAGCATGCGGAGCACTTCTGTCCCTGGTAGCCAAACGCGGAAACCACGACGCCTTCGACGGCAGCGCCGAGGTCAGCGTCTTCGTCCACGATGATCGCGTCCTTGCCTCCCATTTCGAGAATCGCGCGTTTGATCCAAATCTGGCCGGGCACGGCCTTCGCGGCGAGCTCGCTGATCCGCAGCCCCACCTCTCTTGAACCGGTAAAGGCGATGAACCGGGTCTTGGGGTGCTGGACGATGGTGTCCCCGATCGCGCTGCCCGGGCCGGTGATGAAGTTGAGCGCCTCCCTCGGAAAGCCGGCCTCGTAGAGGATATCGACAAATCTTGCGGCGATCGTGGGCGTATCGCTCGCGGGCTTGAGCACGACGGTGTTGCCGGTCACCAACGCGGCCACAGTCATCCCGGCCATAATCGCGCAGGGGAAATTCCATGGGGGAATCACGGCGCCGACGCCCAGGGCGATGTACACAAGGTAGTTCTTTTCGCCCTTCAGCGGCGTCAACGGCTGTGGGCCGGCAAGCCGAAGCATTTCCCGCGCGTAGAATTCGCAAAAGTCGATCGCTTCCGCGGTATCCGCATCCGCCTCACCCCAGGTCTTGCCCGCCTCGTAACAGAGGAGCCCGGACATTTCCATCTTGCGCTCGCGCAGGATTTTCGCGGCGCGGAACAGGCACTCGGCGCGCTCCCGTGCGGGAACGCGCTTCCACGAATCAAAAGCATCGTGTGCCGCCTCGATGGCGCGCACGGCCATCTCCGCCGTGGCCACCGGGAAAACCCCGATCACCTGGGACGGGTGGGAGGGATTCGTAGAAGCCCTTTTTTCTTTGGTCGTGACGGACCGACCACCAATGCAGATCGGATACTCTCGGCCGAATTCACCCGCGACTTTCTTGAGCGCTTCTTTCATCGCCCGCGTGTTTTCGGGCTTTGTGAAATCCGTTTGCGGCTCATTGGAGAATTCGCCGCGGTCAAGCTTCACCTCAGTCTTCGACACGGGCTTACTCCATTTTCGGTGTTGGATCGTACCCATAGAGCCAGGCAAAGCTCATCTTACCGCCCCACGAATGAGCCTCACAAGCAACACACACGCTTGGCAGGTCATTTCGTGACGAGGGCGAGGGAGTTGATGTGGTAGCCGAGGAGAAAAGCCTTCCCATCCGCAATCTGCCAAGTGAAAGTCTCATCTGCGTCGGCGAGGGCAAATTTCGTATGGTATACAAGGACAACGCGCGTACCCGAAGTTGTCCAATTCACGTTGAACTGCGTTTGCGCGGGATCCTGGACATTTCCGAGTTTGCGATGGACGGCGGACAGGAGGGCCAGCAAGTCGTCGCGGCTACTCGCATTGCGTAACTCGGGCGCAGCCGAAGCATAGATTTCATCGTATTGGGCGGCATCGAGCTGCTGATGGAACTTAAGCACTCCGGCTCTGCCGAGTCCGACATCTTGCATGGTGTTCCCGCACCCAACGCCAATGGAAATGGCCAATAGAGCAAGCCAGCACACTCCGCTTCTCACCGTGGCCCTCCGTTCGCCGCTCATTGCAGCGACGCAGCTCTCTTGCGTATACCTTCTATGTACGTGCGCGATTGAAGTCAAGGGAGATTTGCGCGTGAAACACGTCGCACGGGCCGGGCGCTCCGTGGAAATCGCGGATCAGTACCTCGACGCGCGGTACTCGCTCGGGTTCATGATTTACTTTCCCGGTGGGGAGGACGACAGCAAGTTCCGCGACGTGATTCCCGGAACTCCCGCGGGCCAGGCGGGTATTCCCGCAGGGGCAAAACTCCTAGCTGTCAATGGCCGCCGCTGGTCCGCGGAAATCCTGCGCGAGGCAATTCGCGCCGCGAAAAACTCGTCGCAGCCGATCGAGCTGCTCGTGGACAACGACGATTTCCTCAAGACTTACCGCCTCGACTACCACGGCGGCGAGCGCTATCCCCATCTGGAGCGCGACCCCGCCGCGCCCGACCTGCTGTCGGACATCGCGAAGTGCCGCGCCCCGGCCGTTACCCATTAGAAGGGCGGGAGACGCCACTCTGCAATTCTCCGAGGTTACGGAAATCAGCTTGAAAGGATAAAGTCGCCCCTGCAGGAAGAGCTATCGGGGAGGCAGGGCCAGTCGCCAGACCGATAGGAGGGTTACGCAAGACCTAAGGCAGGCGATTCTGTCGGCGCGAGGCCGGCGCTACAAACTGCGGGGCATGGAAATCGGGACGCGATTCCGCTAGACTGGAGCCCTTCATGACCGATCCCAATGCGAAGCCACGGATTGCGCTGGGCGCAGACCACGCCGGCTACCACATAAAGGAAACCATCAAGCAGTACCTCGAAGAAGCGGGATATGCGGTGGACGACCTCGGGACGTGGTCCGAGGAGGCGGTGGACTATCCCGACTACGGCAAGGCGGTGGGCGAGCGCGTGGCGCGCGGCGAGGACGATCTCGGGATCGGTGTTTGCGGGACGGGCATCGGCATGGCCATCGTGGCGAACAAGGTGCCGGGCATTCGCGCGGCAGTGGCGCACGATGAGATGACGGCCCGGCTGGCTCGCGAGCATAACGACGCCAACGTGTTGACCTTGGGCGGGCGCGTGGTGAACGAGGCGCAGGCCATCCAGATCGTGAAGACGTTTCTCAGCGCGCGCTTCGCCGGAGGCCGCCACCAGCGACGCGTGAATAAGATTGCTCAGATCGAAACGGAAGAGCGCCGGGGAAGCACGGCGGCGCCGAACGCATAAAGGGAGCAGAGCGAATGAGCCAGACGACAGCAGCGAATGAGCGGATGAAGCGTCCGCTGGAGCTGACCGACCCGGAAATCGCGGCGCTCCTGCGCAGCGAAGCGCAGCGGCAAACGACAACGCTGGAGCTGATCCCATCGGAGAACCTCGTCTCCGAAGCGGTGCTCGAGGCGATGGGCTCGGTTTTCACCAACAAGTACGCCGAGGGCTATCCCGGCAAGCGGTATTACGGCGGGTGCGAATTCACCGACCAGGTCGAGCAGTTGGCGATTGACCGCGCCAAGGCGCTCTTCGGCGCCGAGCACGTCAACGTGCAGGCGCATTCGGGCACGCAGGCGAACATCGCGGTTTACATGACGGCGCTGCAGCCGGGCGACACGGTCCTGGGCATGAACCTGGCGCATGGCGGCCACCTGACGCACGGCCACCCGCTCAATTTCTCGGGGAAAATGTACAAATTCGTAGCCTACGGCGTGCGCCAGGACACCGAGACCATCGACTACGACGAGGTGGATCGGCTGGCGCAAGAACACAAGCCCAAGATGGTTGTGGTGGGGGCGAGCGCATATTCGCGGATCATTGATTTCGCGCGGCTGGGGAAAGTTGCGAAATCGGTGGGCGCGATGCTGTTCGTGGACATGGCCCATATTGCGGGGCTCGTCGCCGCGGGAGTGCACCCGAGTCCGGTGCCGCATGCGGACTTTGTTTCCACCACCACGCACAAGACGCTGCGCGGGCCACGCGGCGGCCTGGTTTTCTGCCGCGAAGAATACATGAAGGACCTCGATCGGGTGACGTTTCCGGGAACGCAGGGCGGACCACTCGTACACACGATCGCGGCGAAGGCTGTTTGTTTGAAGGAAGCGATGGAGCCGGAATTCCGCGAATACCAAAAGCAGGTCGTGGCCAACGCGAAGGCGCTCGCCGCAGTCGTGGCGAAACGCGGCTTCCGCATCGTTTCGGGCGGGACCGACAATCACCTTTTCCTCGTCGAGCTGCACACGCGCGGGCTCACCGGACGCGACGCCCAAACGGCTCTCGACCGCGCCGGCATCACCGTCAACAAGAACGCGATTCCCTTCGATCCGCTGCCGCCGGCCAAGGGCGGCGGAATCCGCCTGGGCAGCCCGTCGGTCACGAGCCGGGGCATGCTCGAGCCGGAGATGGAGCAAATCGGCGGCTGGCTGGCGGACGTGCTCGAGCACCTAGGCGACACCGCGACCGAGGGGCGCGTGCGGGCGCAGGTCGCGGCGCTGGCGATGCGCTTCCCGATTTACCTTCAACGCGCCCGCCTGGCAGGCGCGACAGCGCCGGCCGAAACGCAGCACACACGCGCGTAGGACTCGGCGCGGCCAGCGAGTTGTACTGCGAGGCGCTGAATCAGAGTACTGTGCGGGTCCAGGGCCCTCTTTTGCATTTCCACGGGCCATGGCTTGTGCGGCGGCTCGCGCCGTACTGCTGCCGCATCGAATTGTCCGCTCTTCCCGAAGAAAACGACGAAGAAACACTCCTCTTTTCAATGGGATGGGAAACGGCCAAGATGCACCTCGGAAGCCGCCAAGCGATTGCGGACGTGCGCCGCGACCTGGCCTCACGCCGTGGGCGCTGGCTGCACAAAGCGGCAAAGGCGATGGCCCCGGCGACGCTCGCCGACTGGGAACGCTGGCGCAGTGCAGCGAAACGCACACCGAAGGGCTAGCCCTTCTTAGAAAACGTCCCTCCAGCGGTCCACTGTCCCAAGACTGTCCGCAGGGGCAGTAGATTTCCGGCAAACGTCCATTTAAGGTTGCCTTGTCGAGGCGGGGATGGAGAAGGAGAGTACCTTCCAACGAGCGCGGCAAGTCCAGGACGGCTTCTGTCCTTTCGCTGGGCCGTTGCCGGCCAGACCGGACGCAACTTCCCGGGCGTACCTCGAAGTGGACAACGGGAAACGCTCGCGCAGTTCCTGCCACGGTTGAGGTGAGGCGATGGTGGACACGCAAGCCTTTGGGTTGTTCAAAGAGGGCCTGACACTGCTCCGGAATAGCTACCCGCAACAGGCGCTCAAGTACATGCAACGGGCGGTCGATCTCGAGAGAACCAATCCCTATTACATGTCGTACCTGGGCGTCGTGCTGGCCAGATCGGAACGGCGCTGGGCCGAGGCCGAGCAGCTCTGCGACACTGCGGTGCGGATGAAGCGGAATCAGGCGCAGCTTTATCTGAATTTGGCGGAAGTGTACATGGCCGCGGACCGGAAAGAAGATGCGATGGAAGTGCTGCGGAGCGGCCTGAGGTACGCCCGGCGCGACGTCCGGCTGAACATCGCCATGAACCGCTTGACCGAACGCCGGCGGCCGGTCCTGCCCTTCCTCACGCGGAAGCACCCGCTCAATCGCCAGCTCGGGATTCTGCGGCACCGCACGCTGCAGATGCTCGGGTACAGCTGAAGGAGTTTTCTCCTCAACCCCCAAACCCCGCGAGGCGAGCGTTCCTGAGGCGCTCGCCTCGCGGCCTTTTCAGAGAGCAATCAGGACATGAGACCGGCGCCGGGCTGCGCTTACTGCCGGGGCGGAGCGTCGCGGCTACCTGCGCGTAGGGATCGAAGACTCGACGAACGATTCCCGGAAGCCGATTTCCATCAGGAGCTTCAGGCCTACACCAAACCTGCCACTGTCCAGGGATTCGACACGAACGACTTCGGCGAGGTACTCGCGGCAAATGAGCGTGGGCTGGTTCGAGTAGGGAACCGTGACGAACAAGCGAAGGCCCAGCGTATAGGCTCGAACGTTTGTGTGGAAAAAGAGGCCCGTGCGCGAGACGCTGAGCGTGGCGCGGACGTCTTCAAATTGGTCCAGCTCGGGATCAGATGGGCGCGCCCGCAGGACCTGCGTGATCTTGCAGCGGCGGTTGTTGCGCCTCTCCCTGTGCGAGCCGCCGACCTGGCCGGATGCTGGAGTTCCGGCAGTTGAATCGCTAGCCATTGTTGGACCCTTCCCCTCCCGGACAAATCGTCCGGCACTACGGAAATCAATCTGAATCATACGATTGCGGTCGCCTCATTGCGATGGGAGGCAAGTACTTTCTTTTCGGGTACTGTCCTAGGGCTTCGGGGGTACGGCAGCACTGTGAGTCCTAGAACCCAGTGGAGCGCTGGGGACTGTTTGCGCGGGGAATGCAGAGAGGCGCCGAAGGCGCAATTGCTAGAGGACAACCAGGAAAGTAACCCGGGCGCCACCAAGAAGATAGCGACGCCAAAGGCGGCGCCCAGGGAATTGGAAAGGACCGAGCACTGCTCAAGAGGATCGCTCGTCGCCAGGAAACGGATCGAGAGGCTCAAAAGACGCTACTGGCGCGGGAGTCAGACCTGGACATGCCGCTCATTCCATTTTGACCTGCCGGGCCCGGAGTGTTCCCGCATTGGTACTGTGAAGAGGTATATTCCACTGCTTCAGTGCGGCGTAACTCTTGTTGTTTCTGGTGATTACTCTGACGAGTGGCAGTACCAATTCATGCTGGTCGCGCAATTGCACCAGACGCACCCCGCAGGCCGGTGAAATAAGTACTCCAAAGGGTGTCAGGTGATCACAACGCGTTCTTCGCGGAACGAACAAGGGAATCTCGTAGCTCGACAGCACTCTGCGCTTAGGATCAGGAGAGACGCTGCGCACGGCGTTTGGATGCCAGCCTCGCCACCTTCCGGGCAGGCGGGACGCGACAATTCGAAGCTGGATCGGCAAGTGGACGGCAAGACACGCATCTTCATCGCTGCCCCTAACCGGCTAGTGCGGGAGACGCTGGCGCGGATGTTACGCAAGTATTCCAGCCTGGACGTCGCCGGTTCGTCGTCGCAGATTCCTGTCCCCGCCGAGGAAATAGCGGCATCGCAGGCGGAGATTTTGCTCCTGGCAGCCGGCGGGGCTTTAGGACTGGACCCGGAGTTTGTTCGGCTGACGCAAGAAGCGGCTGGAGAAGCCAAGATCATTTTGCTGGGGATGGGCGGGGACGAAGAGAGCTTCTTCCGGAGCATAAAAGCCGGTGTGGCCGGATACCTTTCGAGAGATGCGTCTGCCCAGGAAGTGATCGCCGGGGTCCTGGCGGTGCGCGAGGGTGGTGCGGTGTGTTCCGGACGGCTGTGCCGGGCGCTATTCGAGTACGTGGCGCGGGACACGGTGGCATTCCCATCGGCCAGCATGCAACGCAGCCTGGGGCTGACGCGGCGCGAGCAGCAAATCGTTGTGCAGGTCGCGCAGGGGCTCACGAACAAAGAGATTGCGAACCACTTCTGTCTCGCCGAACAGACCATCAAGAACCACCTGTACCGGATGATGCAAAAGACTGGCGTCTCTGACCGGCTGAGCATCGTCGAGCTGTGCCGGACGCAGGGATTCGTGATGTAAGCCGCGTCCGCTCTGGGCCGAAGCCCAAGTTCGCACTTCCTTCCTCGATCCCTCATTTCGCAGGCATCGCTCGCCTACCCGCTGCGGCGTGACTTCCCGCGTGAGCTTGTGAGATGCTTCCCCTCTCCATTCTTCAAGGAGTCTGCCCGATGGCTAGGAATTTCGACGAGCTATCCGAACGCGAGATGCTGGCGCTGGCTATTTCGCTCGAAGAACAAGACCAACGAATCTATGCGGATTTTGCCGACGGATTGCGCGAATCCTACCCCGCGACCGCGAAGGTTCTGGAAGAAATGCAAGAAGAGGAATCGCGTCATCGCGCGAGCCTGATCGAGCTCTTCCAGCAGAAATTCGGGGAGCACATCCCGCTAATCCGCCGCGAGGACGTGAAGGGCTTTTTAACGCGCAAACCGATCTGGCTGCTGCGGCCGCTGCGTGTGAACGTAGTGCGCAAACAGATCGAGTTGATGGAGCTCGAGTCGCGGCGATATTACGAGCGCGTGTTGCAGCGCGTGAGCGATGCGTCGATCCGCAAGCTACTGGGTGACTTGGCGGCGGCGGAGCAGAGGCATTACGCCACGGCGGAGTCGCTGGAAGAGAGGCTTCTGACCGACGAGGCGCGTTCGGAGGAAGAGACCGCGAGCCGGCGCTTGTTCCTGCTGCAGGTGGTGCAGCCGGGGCTGGCGGGGTTGATGGACGGATCGGTCTCAACGCTGGCGCCGCTCTTTGCCGCGGCGTTCGCGACAGGGCAAAGCCGGGATGCGTTTCTCGTGGGCTTGGCCGCGTCGGCAGGCGCGGGAATTTCCATGGGCTTTGCCGAGGCGCTTTCCGACGACGGCTCGCTGACGGGCCGCGGCTATCCCTGGGTGCGAGGCGCCATCTGCGGGTTGATGACGACGGCGGGAGGGATCGGACACACGATGCCGTTTCTGATTTCGAGTTTTCATGTGGCTATGATTATCGCGACGGCCGTGGTGCTCGTGGAACTCAGCGTGATCAGTTACATTCGCCACCGGTACATGGACACGCCGTTCCTGCAGGCGGCATTTCAGGTGGTTGTGGGGGGCGTGCTCGTCTTTCTTGCCGGCATCATAATCGGAAGATCGTAAGCCGCGGCACAGCGAGTATACTGTCCGCCGTTCGCGACAATTAGTACAGCAAGAAAGGAACCCGGAGAAATGAAATTTCCCACTTTCGCTCTGCGGGCGACGGCGCTGTGTTGCGTCTTCTGTCTGAACGTCTTGCCGGCAGTTTGCCAGGACAATTCTTCCGCATCGAAGGACGCACAGGCAAAACAGATGCCGGCGAGAATCCAACGCATTCAGAATGGCGTACAGTTGACGACCGGCGATCTGAACGTGAAGGCGCAGTTCTATTCGGAGGGCACAATCCGCGTTGTGAAATGGCCGGCCGGCGGCACATCCGAAAAAGCCAGCCTCTCCGTTACTCAGAAGAATGTGCCGGATCTGAGCGTACGTTTTGAGGAGAGCGCCGAGGCAATTACGCTGAGTTCCGCGCAGATCAAATTACAGTTGAGCAAGAGCGATGGGGCGATTCGGTATCTCGGCAGCGACAACCGAACCATTCTGGAAGAGCAAGGGAAGGCCATCTTCACCCCGTCTCAGACCGAGCAGGAAAAAGCCGCGTTCAGCGTTCAACAGAATTTCAAGTTGACGCCGGATGAAGGGGTGTACGGGCTTGGACAGCACCAGTCCGGCGCCATGAATTATCGCGGACGGACCGTAAAGCTCGTGCAGTCCAACACGGAGGCCGTCACGCCGGTTTTGGTTTCCACAAGAGGATACGGGATCTTCTGGGACAACTATTCTAAGACGATTTTCGCCGACAATCGTGAACCGACGTCGTTCTGGTCCGAAGTGGCCGACAATATCGACTATTACTTCCTATTTGGCCCGACGATGGATCAGGTCATCGCCGGATACCGGAAACTCACGGGACAAGCTCCGATGTACGGCAAATGGGCATACGGCTATTGGCAGAGCAAGGAACATTACGCGAGCCGCGACGAACTGCTGGGCATCGCGCAGGAATACCGCAAGCGCCGGATTCCGATCGACAACATCATCCAGGATTGGAATTACTGGGGTGGGAATGACATGTGGGGCGGAATGTTCTTCGACGAAACGAAGTACCCCCGCGCGAAGGAAATGATCGATCTGCTTCACCAGAAGAATTTCCGCATCATGATTTCCATCTGGCCCGGACTTGGACCTGCTTCGCCGATTTACCAGGATATGGAACGCAGAGGGTATTTGTATTCGCCCGTGGGCTGGGCCGGGTTCAAGTACTACGATGCGTACAATCCGGCGGCCAACGATTTGTATTGGCAATACGCGAACAAGGGGCTGTTCTCCAAAGGAATTGACGGGTGGTGGATGGACTCGACCGAACCCGACATCGTCAACGCACTCACGAAGGAGTCGGAAGAGTATGAGATGAAAAGGGTCAAGAACAATCATCTCGGCTCTTTCGCCAGATACCTCAATCCTTACTCGCTGCTCATCACGGAAGCCATCTATAAGAACCAACGGAAAGAAACCAACCAGAAACGCGTTTACATTCTCACCCGGTCGACCTTCGCCGGCCAGCAGCGGGCTGCGGCAACAACCTGGTCGGGAGACATCGGCGCGAACTGGGACGTTTACAGGAAACAGATACCCGCAGGGATCAATCACAGCATGGCCGGCATTCCTTATTGGACCTTCGATATCGGCGCGTTTGTGATCGGGAGTTACGGGGGAGTTTTCTCGAACGGCGGCAAGGATCCTGCGTATCAGGAACTGTACACCCGGATGTTTCAGTTTGGGGCTTTCTGTCCCATTTTCCGGTCACACGGCTCGGAAACTCCACGCGAGATTTGGGAGTTTGGCGAGTACAGCGACGTGCTCGTAAAATTCGACAACCTGCGATACCGGCTGCTGCCCTACATCTATTCACTGGGCTGGCGGGTCACCCACGATGGGTATTCGATCATGCGCGGCCTGCCGATGGACTTCGCGCGCGATCGAAAGACGTATTCGATCGACGATCAGTTCATGTTCGGCCCTGCGATCATGGTCTCCCCGGTGACGGAGTATATGTACCATCGGCCCCCGGAGGACAGCATTCTCATTACGCCCGAGCACTTCAAGACGAAAGACGGAAAGCCGGGCCTGACCGCCAGATACTATTGCGATGCGGAGTTCAAGAAGCTGTGTTGCGAAGAGGTGGAGCCGAATATCAATTTGTACTGGTACACGGGCCGGCCCAGCTTTATTACCGGTCCGAAATTCTCGATGCGCTGGGAAGGCCAACTGATTCCGGCACAAACCGGGAAATATCGATTCCACATGAAGAGCTTCGGGCCGAGAAGAGTGTATCTGGACGGCAAAGAACTGCCTCACAACTACGACTCGGTGGAGTCCTATACCACTCCCGTGGAGCTGCAGGCCGGAAAAGAATATGACTTCGCGTTTGAGACCTCGAACGCGGTCTTAGGCGCGTTCAGGGCTCAGATGTTCTGGAAGACTCCGGAAATTCACGCCAGGGAGGCGAGTTTCGGGCCCAGGCAGAAAACAAGAACGGTTTATCTGCCGGCCGAGAATCAGTGGATCGATTTCTGGACGGGAGAGACTCTGTCCGGCGGCAAGAGCGTCGTCGCGGATGCTCCCATCGATAAGATCCCGCTCATGGTTAAGTCAGGGTCCATCATACCGATGGGTCCATTCGTTCAATACGCCACGGAAAAGCCGGCCGATCCCATTGAATTGCGCATCTATCCCGGCGCCGACGGCAGTTTCGCGCTGTATGAGGACGAAAACGACAACTACAACTACGAACAGGGCGTCTATTCAACGATTGATTTTCACTGGGATAACGCAAAACATCAACTCAAAATCGATGCCAGAAGAGGAGCTTTCCCGGGCATGCTAAAGGCGCGAACTTTTCGTGTCGTCATCGTGAGGAAAGGCCATGGCACAGGGGTGGAAGTTACGGACAACGCGGACAAAGTGATTTCGTATCAGGGCGAACAACAGATCGTCCAGTTGCCCCACTGAGCCGCTGGGCCAATTGGATCGGACTCCCGGCGGACCGAGTTTTCTCACGCTCTGCGCAAGAGCCTCAAGGCGCGGTGACGCAATCTGCCCAGACTGCGATTCATAAAATGTTCGCGGTCTAAAAATGGAAGGATCGGAGAAGACCGTTTGCCGAATTTTGCGCGCGCGTGTTTTACGCGAGCATCGAGCCTGAAGTAATCCAGAGCGCGATCGAGGGTCTCAACGGCATCGCCACGGCGTCCCGCCGCAAGATATGCCTCCGCAAGATTTAGATGGAACTGCGGCTCCTTCTTCTTCAGTCGCACGGCGGTCTCGCAGAGTCCCACGGCTTCGGCCCATTGCTGCTCGACGCGAGCAAGAGAAACCCCTAGAAAAGAGAGGTAATAAGGGTTGTGCTTCTCCATGTCGAGAGCGCGGCGCAGGTGCAGGGCAGCGTCGGCCGGACAACCATCTCGCAGAAGTTCGATTCCGCGCTTAAACTCGGCAACAGCAGCTGTATCCTCCATTTTCGCTCTCCAGTCGTTTCTCGAGTGAATAGCAGGCCAGGGGCGAAGGCGCCTTCCTGAGAATCAGGTCCAAGCTGCGACGACGATTTTGGAGACTCGACTGTTCTAGTCCCGCGCTTCCATGGTGGGGTCCCTGACAGGAGGAATTCTACACCAAGACGCTCCCGTCGGCGCGTTCAGACGGCCCATTCGATATCCCTCAGCGGTCCCCAGAAGACACCAGACGGACAAAGAAGCCGATGGCTCCATGCAATTTTCGGCACGTACTCAGAACAAGAGCGAGGGCGCGGGGGAGGCCGCCGATGCTGCGACGCTGCGGTTCAATATGCTGTGCTGGCCGCCGCGGGGCCCGCTTCGATTTCGGCAATCTCTTCTTTGGTGAGTTTCCATTCGCCGCCGCGCATGACGCCTTCGGCCTGGCGAGCCGAGCGCGCACCGACGATAGTCCCGGTAACGGCTGGCAAGCGCAGACACCAGGCGATGGCGGTTTCGCCAGGCGTACGTCCATGGCGGGCTCCGACGACCCGGAGGCGCTCAGCAGTGGCCAGGTTTTGAGACAGTTTCGGCTCGCGAAACTCGGCGTCGCGGCTGCGCCAATCGCCGGGAGAAAGGCTGGCGGCGCGCTCACGGGTCATCCCTCCGGCGAGCAGGCCTGAGCCGAGCGGCGAATAAACGATCACACCGATGCTCTGCTTCCCGCAATAGGGCAGCGTTTCCGCCTCAACGCCCCGGCGGACGAGCGAATAGGGCGGCTGGAGCGAAGTGACGGGCGCAACGGATTGAGCGCGGCGGATCTGCGCGGCGTCGAAGTTCGAAACGCCGATCCAACGGACCTTGCCTTCCTTCTGCAGCGCGGCGAGGGTGGACCAAGCCTCCTCGAGGCCCGAGCCATTGTCTTCCGGGGGCCAATGAATCTGATAGAGGTCGATCGTATCGACTTCGAGACGCCGCAGGCTGGCTTCGCATTCGCTGCGGACCGAGGCGGCATGGAACACCCGGTCGATTTGTCCTTTTTGGTCCCAGACGAGGGAACACTTCGTGAAGACATAAGGTCGCGCGCCCTTCCATTGCTTCAGAGCCCGCGCCACAACTTCCTCGGAATGGCCGAGTCCGTACACGGCGGCCGTATCAATCCAGTTGACACCCAGCTCGAGAGAACGATGGATGGCCGCAATCGAATCTTCGTCGGACTGCGCGCCCCAAGAGAATTCCCAGCCACCTCCGCCCAGGGCCCAGGCGCCAAATCCGACGGGTGTGATCTGAAGGTCGGAATTACCAAGCCGTCGGATCTGCATTCAGCCCCCTTGCGTGACAAATGCCAGCATCAAGACATCCTACAGCAGAAGACGGTTGGATGCGCAAGCGGCGGGAGAGGCTACACAGCTCCAGCGCCGTGCGACGATCGCCCGCACTCGGCCGCGAGGGAGCGGATGATCGCTGTCACGCGCCGCGCAGTCTGGGTCCAGTATTTGCCGGGGCTTGGCAGACGAGCCCAGCTCGATCGAGGACGGGAACGCAGGCTATCGTCAGGTAATGTCCGGAAGCGCGTTTGGCGCCGGGGCCGCCGCTCGGCCCCGTGAGAAGCCGCGCTGTAACCAGGTCTGGAAGCGATCCATATAGAGATAGACGACCGGCGTGGTGAACAGCGTCAGCATCTGGCTCAGAATCAGCCCGCCGACGATGGTCATGCCGAGAGGCCGGCGAAGCTCCGAGCCGGTGCCGCCTCCGATGGCGAGGGGAAGCGCGCCGAGGAGCGCGGCCATGGTCGTCATCATAATGGGACGGAAACGGAGCAGGCAGGCCTCGTAGATCGCTTCCACCGGGGGTTTCTTCTCCAGGCGCTCGGCCTGGATGGCGAAGTCGATCATCAGAATCGCGTTTTTCTTCACAATGCCGATCAGCAGAATGATGCCGATCAGAGCCATGACGTTGAGGTCCGCTTTGAACAGAAGAATCGCGAGGAGCGCGCCGACGCCGGCCGATGGAATCGTCGAGAGAATCGTGATCGGGTGGATGTAGCTCTCATACAGAATGCCCAGAACGATATAAACAGCGGCGAGCGCAGTGAGAATCAGAATTGGTTGGGAGGACAGAGAGGTCTGGAAAGCCTGCGCGGTGCCCTGGAAGGTCGCGTGGACGGACGCGGGCAGTCCCATTTCGCGCTGGGCGGCCTGGACGTCGCGGACCGCGTCGCCCAACGCCGCACCGGGAGCCAAATTGAAGGAGATGGTGATGGACGGGAATTGTCCCTGGTGATTGACGGTGAGAGGGGTATTCGAGGGCTCGTAGCGGGCGAAAGCGCTGAGAGGAACGAGCGTGCCGGAGTTAGAGGCAACATAGATGTTCTTCAGATCGTCCGGATTCCGCTGGTACTGCGGCGCGACCTCCATGACCACGTGATACTGGTTGAGACCCTTATAGATGTTGGAGACCTGGCGCTGGCCGAAAGCGTCGCCCAGGGTGTTATCAATGGCCATCATGGATACGCCCAAGCGCGAAGCGGTATCCCGATCCACAACCAGAGAAGCAAGCAGGCCGCGGTTCTGCTGGTCGCTATTGACGTCGCGCAATTCCGGGACCTTGCTCATACGCTGCAACACGAGCGGCGCCCAGCGGTAGAGGTCAGGGAGATAGTCGGCCTGGAGCGTGTACTGATACTGGGCCGCTCCGAAGCGCCCACCAACGTTGACGTCCTGCACCGCCTGCATATAAAGCGCGGCGCCCGGGACTGCAGCCATCTTGCCGCGCAGGCGCGCGATGACGCGGTCCACGCTGAGTTTGCGCTCTCCGATGGGTTTGAGCTGGACAAACATACTTGCGGTGTTCAGGCCGCGGCCCCCGCCGGTGAATGCGGTCACCGTATCCACGGCGGGATCCGCTTGAACGATCTGGGCGAATGCCTCCATCTTCGTCCGCATGGCTGCGAAGGAAGAGTCCTGGTCGGCCAGGATGGTGCCGGTGATGCGGCCGGTGTCCTGCTGAGGGAAGAAACCCTTGGGAACTTGAATGTACAGTCCGATGCTGACGAAGGCGGTAGCGATGGTCATGAGGAGAACCAAGAATTGGTGGCGCAGGACCCAGCGGAGAGACACGGTGTACGTTCGCAGGAGAAGATTGAAGGATCCTTCCGCGAAGCGATAGAGGCGGCCGTGACCACCGGTCTCGTGGCGTAGAAATCGCGCGCACATCATTGGCGTGGTGGTAAGAGAAACCATGAGCGACATGGCGATAGCGGCGCTGAGGGTCACCGCGAACTCCCGGAAGAGGCGGCCGACGATCCCTGCCATGAGCAGAATGGGGATGAACACAGCGATGAGAGAAGCACTCATCGAGAGCACGGTGAAGCCAATTTCACGCGCGCCCTGCAACGCCGCCGCAAACGGGCGCATGCCGCCCTCCAGGTGGCGGGTGATGTTTTCGATGATCACGATGGCGTCGTCAACGACGAAGCCGGTGGAGATCGTCAGCGCCATGAGCGAGAGGTTGTCCAGGCTGTAGTGGAGCAGGTACATCACGCCGAAAGTGCCGACGAGCGATAATGGCACGGCAACGCTGGGAATGGCGGTGGCCCAGACGTTGCGCAAGAAGAAAAAGACGACCAGCACCACAAGCGTAATGGAGATGAGCAGCGTGATTTCGACGTCGCGGATGGAGGCGCGGATCGTGGTGGTGCGGTCGAGGATGATGGTCAGAGCCATCGAAGGGGAGATGGAAGCTCTGAGCAGGGGCATCATGGCGGTGACGCGGTCCACGGTTTCGATCATGTTCGCGCCCGGCTGGCGGAAAATCACCAGGACGACGCCCGGCTTACCGTTCGCGAGGCCCGCGTTCTCCGTGTTTTCGACGGAATCGATCACGTCGGAGACATCGGACAAGCGAACCGCGGCGCCCTGATGCCAGGTCACGATGAGGGGCTGGTATTCCTTGGCCAGAAAGAGTTGGTCGGTGCTATCGATGCCCCAGGCGCGCCGGACGTCCGCGAACTCGCCCTTGGGCCGATTGGCATTGGCGGAACCGAGGACGGCGCGAACCTGCTCGAGGCTGATGCCATAGCTATTGAGCATGGTGGGGTTGACTTCGACACGCACGGCTGGGCGGGCGCTGCCGCCAACGAAGACCTGTCCGACTCCTTCGACCTGCGCGAGCTTCTGGGCCAAGATGGAATCGGCGGCGTCATAGAGCTGCGGCAGAGAGAGATTGTCGGAGGTCAGAGCAATCAGCATGATGGGCGCGTCAGCCGGATTGACTTTGCGCCAAGAAGGCTGCGCAGGCAGCCCGGCGGGAAGATTGCCCCGGGCCGCGTTGATGGCCGCCTGGACGTCGCGCGCGGCAGCGTCAATATTGCGATTGAGGTCGAACTGGAGCGTGACCCCGGTTTGGCCGAGCTGGCTCACCGAGGTCATCTGCGTGACGCCGGCGATGCGGCCGAACTGGCGCTCGAGGGGAGTGGCCACGGTGGAGGCCATCGTCTCCGGGCTCGCGCCGGGGAACCCGGCCCCGACCGAGATGGTGGGGAAATCAATTTGAGGCAACGGCGCGACGGGAAGGAGCCGGAACGCCACCGCGCCCGATAGAAAAACCGCCAGCGTCAGCAGCGTGGTGGCCACGGGACGGCGAATGAAGGGCGCGGAGAAATTGGCGGAGATATTCACGGTTCAATCCGCAGGAGAAGGCTCCTCGGCAGCAGGAACCATGTGAAAGCGCTCCCGGACACGCCGGCCGAGCCAATCGAAGGCCAGGTAAACAACCGGGGTCGTATAGAGCGTGAGCAACTGGCTCAAGAGCAGTCCGCCCACGATGGTGATGCCGAGCGGGCGGCGCAGCTCGGAGCCGACACCGGTGCCGAGGGCCAGCGGCAGTGCGCCCAGCAGGGCCGCCATGGTGGTCATCATGATGGGCCGGAAACGGAGCAAGCACGCTTCGTAGATGGCCTCGAGCGGCGCCTTTCCTTCCTTGCGCTCGGCTTCGAGCGCGAAGTCAATCATCATGATGGCGTTCTTCTTGACGATTCCGATGAGCAGGATCAAGCCGATCAGCGCGATGATGCTGAACTCAATCCGGAAGATCAGCAGCGCGAGGATGGCGCCGACGCCCGCGGACGGCAGCGTCGAGAGAATCGTAATCGGGTGGATGTAGCTCTCATAGAGAACGCCGAGGACGATATACACGGTGATGATGGCGGCGAGAATCAAGAGAGGCTCGTTGGAAAGCGAGGCCAGGAAGGAGGCGGCGGTGCCCTGGAAAGTCGCCACCACGCTCTGTGGGAGACCAAGGTCTTGCTTGGCGGCATTGATGGCGTTGACGGCTTGGCCCAGCGAAGCCCCGGGCGCGAGGTTGAACGACAGCGTGACCACCGGAAACTGTCCCTGATGGTTGACCGCGAGAGGGGTCGAGCCGGGTTCGAAGCGCGTAAACGCGCTCAAGGGAATCGGCGGGCCGGGCGCTCCGGTGGATGCAGGCGCCGCAGAAAATGACGAGACGAAAGCGGAAGTGGCTGAGGAAGCGACCGGGGTGGAGGCATGCACGTAAATCCTCTCAAGCGAGTCGGGATCCTGCTGGAACTGCGGATCGACTTCGAGGACGACGTGATACTGGTTGAGCTGGGTGAAGATCGTGGAGACCTGCCGCTGACCGAAGGCATCGTAGAGCGCGTTGTCGATGTCGACGGGGAGGACGCCAAGCCGGGCGGCAGTATCGCGGTCGATCGCGAGGGTGGCGAGCAAGCTGGAGTTCTGCTCGTCGCTGGCAACGTCGCGGAGCTGAGGAAGCGACTTGAGCTTGTTGATGAAGCGCGGCGTCCAGTAGGCGAGCTCCTTGGGGTCTACGTCTTCGAGGCTGTACTGGAATTGCGTGCGGCTGACGCGGTCTTCGACGGTTAGATCTTGGATCGGCTGCATGAAGAGCGTGATGCCGCCCACCTGTTCGAGCTCCGGCTGCAGGCGCCGGATAACGTCTGATGCAGAGATGCGGCGATCGGCGAGCGGCTTGAGGTTGATCTGGATGCGGCCGCTATTCATGGTCGTATTGATCCCGTCAATGCCAATGAAGGAAGACAGGCTTTCGACGGCCGGATCTTTCAGTATGACGGCGGCGAGCTGCTGTTGCCGCTCGGCCATGGCTTTGAAGGAGATGTCCTGCGGGCCTTCGGACACTCCGAGGATCACGCCGGTATCCTGGACCGGGAAGAAGCCCTTCGGCACGTAGATGTACAGGAAGATGGTGGCGACGAGGGTGCCGATGGTGATCAGAAGCGTGGTGGTGCGAAAGCGGAGGACGGTCTGCAGGGTGCGGCCGTAGAAGGCGATCGCGGAGTTGAACCAGCGCTCCGAGCTGCGGAAGAACCAGCTCTGTTCGCTCTCTTTCTTGTGGCGCAGCAGCTTGGCGCACATCATGGGCGTGAGCGTGAGCGACACGGCTGCGGACACCAGGATGGTGACCGCCAGCGTCACGGCGAACTCCCGGAACAGCCGGCCCACAACGTCGCCCATGAAGAGCAGGGGAATCAGTACGGCAATGAGCGATACGGTCAGCGAAACGATGGTGAAACCGATCTGCTCGGAGCCCTTGAGCGCGGCCTCCAGGGGCGAGTCGCCCGCTTCAATGAAGCGGCTGATGTTTTCGATCATGACGATGGCGTCGTCCACAACGAAGCCGGTCGAGATAGTGAGGGCCATGAGGGTGAGGTTATTGAGGCTGTAGCCGAGCAGATACATCAAAGCGAATGTGCCGACAATCGAAAGCGGCACGGCAAAACTGGGGATGATTGTGGCCGAGAGGCTGCGCAGGAAGAGAAAGATCACGAACACGACGAGAACCACGGTCAGCATGAGTTCGAACTGGACATCTTCGACCGAGGCGCGAATCGTGGTGGTGCGGTCGGTCAGCGCCGCGACGTGCACGGCGGCGGGCAAGCCCGCCTGAAGCTGCGGGAGGAGTTTCTTAATACGGTCAGCGACGCTGATGATGTTGGCGCCGGGCTGACGCTGAATGTTAAGGATGACCGCGGGCTGGTCGTTCGCCCAGGCGGCTTGTTTGACGTTCTCCGCCCCGTCGATGACGTTGGCGACATCAGTCAAGTGCACGGCCGCGCCGTTTCGGAAAGCGATGATGAGCGGACGATAACCTTCGCTGGAGATGAGCTGATCGTTGGCGCCGATGGTGTACGACTGAAACCGGCCATCAAAATTGCCTTTGGCCTGGTCCACGTTGGCGTTGCTCAAGGCGGTGCGCAGGTCTTCGAGGCTTAGGCCATAGGAGGCCAGCGCCGTCGGATTTGCCTGGATGCGCACGGCGGGACGCTGCCCGCCGCTGATGGTGACCATGCCGACGCCGGGAAGCTGCGAAATCTTTTGGGCCAGCACGGTGTCGGCGAGGTCTTCGACTTTGGAAAGCGGCAGCGAGGGGGAAGTGAGCGCCAGCGTAAGGATCGGCGCATCGGCCGGGTTGATCTTGCTATAGATGGGCGGATTCGGCAGGTCGCGCGGGAGCAGGTTTGAAGCTGCGTTGATGGCGGCCTGCACCTCCTGCTCGCCAACATCAATATTGAGCTCGAGCGTGAATTGCAGGGTGATGAGGGAGCTGCCGAAAGAGCTCGTCGAGGTCATCTGATTCAGGCCGGGGATCTCTCCGAGTTGGCGTTCGAGCGGCGAGGTCACCGAAGACGCCATGACGTCCGGGCTGGCACCCGGATAGAACGTCAGCACCTGAATGGTCGGGTAATCAACCTCCGGCAGCGCCGAAACCGGGAGCTGCTTGTAGGCCACAAAGCCGGCCAAGAGCACAGCGGCCATCAGCAGGCTCGTGGCGACAGGCCGTAGAATGAACGGCCGAGACGGACTCATTGCGATTGGCCCCCGGCCGAAGACTTCCTGGCCGGTTTCCCTTCAGAAGATTGCCCCGGTGAGGACGGGTTGGCAGCCGGCCGTGCGCCTGAAGACGCCGGGCTTCCCTGGGCTGGGCGCGCTTCGACCTTGCTGCCCTCCTGCAAGCGATCCTGCCCGTCGATCACGGCCACATCACCGGGCTCGATCCCGGCGCTGATGCCGACGCTGTTGCCGGAAGTCATGGCCAAAGTGACCTGGCGAATATGAGCCGTGTTCGTTTTATCCACGGCATAGACATAAGTGCCCTGAGGCCCGCGCTGGATCGCCGCAGCGGGAACCACGACGAGGCCGCGCTTGGTGTCCACAAGCAAATGCACGTTCACAAACTGGTTCGGGAACAGAATGTTATTCGGATTCTGGAAGACGGCCTTGAGCTTGTACGTGCCGGTGCTGGTGTCGATCTGGTTGTCGATGGTGAGCAGCTTGCCGGTTTCGATCTTGGCGGCGTCAGCACGATCGTAGGCGTCAACGGGCAACTGGGCGCCGGCGCGGAGTTGGGTGTAAACCGGGGGCAATTGATCCTGCGGCAGGGTGAAAATGACGGCGATGGGCTGAAGCTGCGTGATAACCACAAGGCCATTCTGATCATTGGCGTGAACGATGTTGCCGGAATCAATCAGCCGCAGGCCGACGCGTCCACTGATGGGCGCGGTCACGCGGCAGTAGGTGAGTTGCAGCTTGGCGCTGTCAATCTGCGCCTGGTCGGACTTGATGGCGCCTTCAAATTGCTGCGCCAGGGCCTCCTGAGTGTCAGACTGCTGCTTGGGAAAGACTCCTTCCTTATAGAGGGCCAGGTAACGGGCGGCATTCGCCTGGGCATCGTGGAGTTGCGCCTGGTCCTTCGCGAGCTGTCCCTGCGCCTGCTCAAGCTGCACTTGAAACGGCCGGGGATCAATCTGGACGAGAAGGTCGCCCTCGTGGACGAACTGACCTTCTCTGAAGAGAACTTTATCGAGCTGCCCGTCAACGCGGGTATGAACGGTGACGGTGTTGAACGCCGTAACCGTGCCGAGCCCATCGAAATAGACGGGCAAGTCGCCGCGCTGCGCCGTCGTGACGACCACGGGCACCGCAAGCCCCGCGCCGCGTGGCCGCCCGCCAGGAGCGGCGTTCTGCGCTTGGTTGTCTGCAGCACGCGCCGCGCGATAGCGCCAGCCGGCAAAACCCAGAACCACAACGATTACGATCAGAAGCCAGAGCCACCAGCGGCTCTTTTTCCTCGGCTGCCCGGGAGGCGGCTGGCCCATCCGCGATTCATGACCCAGCGAATCGACTGTCCTAAATGAACCCATTCGTTTGCTCCTGGTTGCGCGTTCAGCCGGCGCCGACCATTTGACGTCGGCGAGGCTGCCGCAGATGGCGCACCCGCGCTGTCACAAGCGGGCCGAGGCACGGCATTCCCCCGTTAGATTCCTCGACCTATAGGACGGTTTTCAAGGCGATATGGTTACGCAATGAATCTCCCCTCCCCGGAATGCTACTTGCGCGGGAAGGAATCTCCGGAACAGGCGAATCACGATAAGGCAAGATTCGCGTACGGGAAAGAGAATTCGCACAGCCAGGCGGCTTTCCCCTGCCCTCTTTGCAGGACGCGACGCCACGCAAAGGGGTATGCTTTGGCTTGCAGATTCTTAGTGTCCACTGCTGATCCATAGGGAGCGACAAACAATTAATTTTCCGGGCAGAGAGATGGTATGGCTCTTGGCGAGCATGGCGATTCTGGCGGGCGCATGGTTTGCGTGGGCGGGCCGGTCAAAAAACCGCGTGCAAGCAGGGCCGGTTCGGCCGCCGATTGTGGGCGTCGCGCATATCGGTCTTAAAACCGACGACATCGAGGCGGCGCGCAGGTTTTATGCCGGCGTTCTCGGATTGGGCGAGCTCACGCTCGACGGTCCTCCCGGCAATCTGCCGCGGAGCTGCTTCAAAGTGAACGACCACCAGTACATCGAAGTTTTCCCCACGCTCAAAGATCCGAACGAAGACCGGCTCGTGGACATCGCGTTTGAGACCACGAGTGCCGAGCAGCTTCGCGCCTACCTGGCGAGCCGCGGGGTCGAGGTGCCGGAAAAACTCCCGGCCCGCTGGGATGGCAACCTCGGATTTTCGGTCAGCGATCCGGATGGCCACGTCGTCGAGTTCGTGCAATATGTGCCCGGGTCCTTGCAGAGCAAGAACTTCGGCAAGTACCTGCCGCCCACCCGGGTCTCCGAACGAATGATCCATGTCGGAGCAACTGTGAGCGACCGCGCCGCCGCGGACCACTTCTACAGGGATATCCTCGGCTTCAAGGAATTTTGGCACGGCGGGATGACCGACGACAGGATTGATTGGGTGGATATGCGCGTGCCCGACGGCACGGATTGGTTCGAATACATGCTGAACGTGCACAACCCCACGCCGCAGACCCTGGGGGTGATGAACCACTTGGCGCTGGGGGTGCCGAGCGTCGAGGCAGGCTACAAGACAATTCTCGCGCGGGGCGATAATCCGCCCGAGAAGCCGAAGATCGGCCGTGACGGCAAGTGGCAGCTCAGTCTCTACGACCCGAACCTGACGCGTGCCGAGTTGATGGAGCCGAAGCCGGTCCAGACGCCATGTTGCTCGCCGATGCTCGAGTAGACTGAAAGACGCGAGGGATCAAAGCCAGCCGGTCCTGGAAACAAACTGAGAGTTTCGGCCTCAGGCAGGCTGCGGCGTGATATAATGTGTTTGCTTTTGTCGCTCTTGTAACACCTTTGGAATCATTTAAGGGGCTGCAAGTCCACACTTGCGGTCCCTTTTTCTTTTTCGGGCTGAGGGGAGAAGGAGAGGGAATTGAAAGCACTCACTAAAGGCCTATATATCAAGCACTTCCAGTACGGCTGCGGCGTCATCACGGCGTCGGACGAGGAACGCACCTCAATTGATTTCGATCTCCACGGACTTAAGAAATTCGTTACCGGCCTGATGGTAGTTGATCCCGCGGAGGGAACTCCTCCGAAGCGTCCCCGCGCGAAGCGCAGAAAGAAAGCGGTGGCAACGCCAGTCGCAGTGCCCGTCGCAGTGCCCGCCGCGGCGGTTCCCGTAGGCGCTCAATGAGCGATGGCATCATCATCCAGTACGTAGGCTTCGAGGCGAAGGCGCTCGTTCGTGAGTACCGCTTCCAGGTACGGTTGACCGCGGTTGAGCCACGCGAATTCACGCTGGCGATCGGCAATGACGCGTTTTCCACCCACCGAGTGCGTTTCCAGGACGCTCCCGATATCTGCTCGCACAGACTCCACCACGAACTGGCCGTTTACGCAAACCATCCGCCGGAAACTTCTTTTCGGATCAGCAATGAGGAGCTGGATGAGTATCGCATCTCCCACCTCCCGAAAGCACAGCGAAGCCTCTATCCCTCAAGGGCGGCGAGAGAGTCGTAGCCCACCGGTTTCACTCACCATTCCCACCGCTATGCGCTGGAAGCAGTGGGCCTGGCGAACAACGTAAAACGGCCGCGCGCGCGACGAGCGCCTGAATTGATCTTGGGGCTAAGCCAGGAACAAGAGTAACGGCGGGCGGGCCTGTAAGCCGGATTGTCCCGGATGCATTGCAGGCAAACAACTTGTTACTTCTCAGTTGCCTTCACATGTCAGTGGTGTCAATTCCGTCAGCTTGGGCAGTTTTTTGGTCACGTTTTGGACACAGTTCGCAGCGCAAGTTTCCCAACCTTCGGGCGTGGGTTCGATTCCGAGTAGACTGTCTCGATGATCCGGGCCGCGAACCGCCGTCAGCGTCCCCTATTCACTGTTGGCGTAGTCGTAGGCCCGTTTGAGGATTTCGCCCAGAAACTGCTCATGCGAATGGAAGTCTCTCGGCGTGATTCTGACAGTATATTGACGCCATCTCTGCTCGTACCCTATGACATCGAGACCGGCGTTTTCCATTTCTTTTTCCAAATCCGGTGACTTAGCAAATTTGAACGTCAACTTGAGGAAGTTTTGCTTAGGCCGGAAAGTGACAAAATTGTTGACCACGCCCACCCGTGCAAGACCGATGTAATACAGCAATCCCGACGCTCAGGTCAGATCCTTTGGGGCGTCGGATTACATCATGGGGAAAAATATGCTAGCGTAGCGCCAAGGAAGGCTGTCATGCAAAAAGCGAAATTTATCTTCTCTCCCCGCCTGTGCTCTCCTGCTCGGCGTTTCCTGGTATTGGCGCTGGCATCGGCGTTCCCCCTCATCCCCAGGAACAGCCCCGAGGTAACTGCAGCGCAGATGCATCAGGTCGCCCCACAACCTCCGGGCCCTTTCGAAATCCGCCTTCCGTCGCGGAGCTTCGCGCCCACCGAGGAACTTCCCGTATGGTCCCGTTTGTTCCCGAAGCCAGAGTTATCACGGGCTCACGCGATTGTTCAACTCTACGAGATTCCCGACCAGCAATCCCGGACCGCGCTCTCGGCTGCAGGCATTGCTCTAGGTCAGCCGCTCACCGGACGCGCCTATCTCGCAACGGTCAAACGAACCGTCCAGACCTCCTCCCCGGCGCTTCGCAAGATTCGCTGGGTGGGCTCGCTGGCGATCGAAGACAAGATCGCTTCGGAACTCGGGCGGGCCGATCTGACTTTTTGGGCTCGGCGGGTCCCCGGAAGGATCGAGTTGGTCGTGAAGCTCTTCCCTGACGGCGACTTCACCGCCGCAGTCCGCAGTGCCAAGGACCTCGGCGGCACGGTGCTCGGCGAAGCACGAGCCGCCTCGATTTTTACACTCTCAATGCCCATCGGCCACGAGCGCGATCTGGCCAGCCTGGACGACATTCGCTTCATCGAGCCCATACCTGCTCCCCCAAAGGGAGAGTCGGATCGCGCGCGCACTCACGTACACGCCGACGTGGGTGCCATTCCCACCGGCCATCCCACTGGCCAAGGCGTCATCGTAGGGATCTTCGACGGCGCTCACGCCCTTACCACCCATCCCGACTTCGGTACGCGTGTGGTTCAAGGCGACGTTGGAACCTACAATCCGCAAGGGCACCCCACCATGACTGCAGGAATGATTGCTGGCGACGGTTCGCAATCCTTGGTACAGGGATCATCCGTAGCAAATCAGTGGCGCGGCCTCGCACCCGCCTCTCAAGTCCGTTCCTACAACTATGCGATTCCCACGGCCGACTATGTCACTAATTACTTGAACGACGTGACCAGAGCGGTGCAGACCGACTCCGTCGTGATCATGAACAATTCCTGGGGGGATTACGGTTGTTCGCCTTATCCTTATGGCTCGTATGCCGGTCGTGCGCCCTTTCTCGATGGCGTCATTACCGGCTCTCTTGGCAGGCCCGTTCCGATCGTCTTCTCGGGCGGAAACGAGAGGGCTGGATACCCCGGCCCCAACAACACCACTCTGACAAACTGCATTACCAACACCACCGCGCCCTTTGCCAACTACACCACGCTTAATCATCCCAAGAGCGCCAAGAACATCATCGCCGTCGGCGCCATCGATTCCTTCAACAACGCCATGAGCGATTACAGCAGTTGGGGACCGACCCTCGACGGGCGAATCAAACCCGACGTCGTCGCCTCCGGCCAGAACAACGGAACAATGAACAACGGCGTCAGCCAAATCACCAATCCTTTCGGCACTCCTTATTATGGAAGCCCCAACCAGCAGGCTTACCGCATTCCGTATCAGTTGAACAACCCTTATGTATACGGGTGGTTTTCGGAAACTTCCTGCGCCGCCTCCATTGTCTCCGGTGGCATCGCCCTCATGCTGGACGACTGGAGTCGCCACTTCCCGTCACTGGGCCCTCCCCTTCCCTCCACGCTGCGCGCTTTGCTGGTGCACAATGCGGCCGATCTCAACGACCCCACAACCACCTGGTACAGGCCGGGCCCTGACTACGCCTCAGGCTATGGCCTCGTACAGATCAACGAAACGCTGCAATCCTTGGAGCGCGGCGATGCCTTCCAGGGATCGGTAGACAATCAGACCACGGTGTCCTGCCCTGTCAATGTTCCAGCTGGCACCGCTCAGTTTAAGGTGACACTCGCCTGGGACGATCCCCCCGCCATTGAGAATGCCAACCCCGCTCTCATCAACGATCTCGACCTCGTCGTTACCGACTCAGCCGGAACTCGCCAGTTTCCCTGGACTCTGGACCCGGCGAACCCCACGGCCAACGCCGTTCGCACCAAGGAGGACCACCTCAATAACTTGGAACAAGTCCAGGTGGATGCCCCGTTCGCTGGTGCGTGGTCTGTGATTGTTCGCGGCACGAACGTGCCTCAGAGCCCGCAAAAGTTCTCCCTGGTCAGCGCAAACGGTCTGAAGTGTCCGAGTCCCCCGAACCCGCCCACGAACCTGAAGGTTGTTGTGCATTGACGGCCCTGAGCAAGAGTCTTCCATCGCTCGGACAAACTCATGCAAAGAAGTCGTTTATGTCGAAGGGCAGGGGCGTATCCCGTTCGAACTCGAAGATATCGTTGACATCAGGCTTCCTTAATTTGCCAAGCGTCCCAAAAACATATGAATCTTGCGCGGCGCGCTTTCTGCTTCTTCGCCCAGGAAGATCAGTCAGTTGCAGCCGCAGGCAGGGTTTTCTGGCCGGTGGACTAGCTGGACGCTCTCGCTTGTAAGGCCGCCGATGCTTGTCGGGTTATGAGCCCGACGAGCTACCAGGCTGCTCCACCCCGCGCCTTAGATACTACGCGACTTGCCGTTCTTCCGCAACCGCACTCACCTCAGGTGCCCGATAAGTGCCCAGAATTCGGGCACGCTGATGCTCAAACTGCTCCATGTGCTCATCCAAGACGTGCGCGTAAATGTTCAGAGTTGTTGAAATACTTGCGTGCCCCAGAATCTTGGACACCACTGCAACTGGCACGCCAGCCTGAAGCTGCCGCGTTGCGAACGTGTGGCGAAACATGTGCAAATGACCGTTCGTGACTCTCAGCTTCCCGCGTAGGTGTCTTTTCAACACAAGGTCAGAGTTCCAGGGCGTGCCGTTCTTGGTGGTGAAGACGAAGCCCTCAGCCCGGTTTCCAATGTGCCCTTTGAGTGCATGCACAATCTGAAATGGGATGGGGATTTCCCTAATTGCGTTCTTCGTCTTCGGAGACTGAACCTTGCCGCGCCATACGGCTTGACGGACGCGAAGCAGTTTTCTGTTTGTGTCAACGTCACAAACTCGAAGCCCACACAGTTCTCCTGCCCGCATCCCGGTTTCAACGGCCAGCCAGTAGAACAGCCTCACCGCTCCCGTTGACCTGCTGAGGATGCTTTCCACTTCAGCATCCGAATAGGCGCGAACTTCGGTTTCCGACCTTCCGATCTTCTTGGCCGACTCCCAGATGTTCTCCCGCACGTTCCCCCATGCCCGGCCTTGCTTCAGGATGAGTTTCAACGTGCCGAAGATGTTCTTCTTGGTCTTGCGACTGACAGTCAACTTCGATAGGAACGTGTCAATGTCCCGTGTGTTGATTTCCCGAACCTGCCGCTTGCCGAAAAAGGGAAGCAAATGATTCGTGAGATGCCCGCGCATATTCAAAACCGTGGAAGGCTTCATCTCTCGGAAAGCTTGGTCGCTCCACTCTTGGGCCAGAGCCTGAAACGTCGTGGCTGATTCGGGCAGATATCCGGGGTCGTTAACGCGGGCAAGGATGCCGTCGAGCTGCCTCTTGGCCTGCTTCTCTGTAATTCTGCCGACGATTCCGAAGACCCTGGAACGCTTTCTTCGGGCTATCTGGCCATTCGGCAAACGGACATCCTCTATCCACCGTCCCATATAACTGTCATGCGCTTTGCCGTGCTTAACCACTATTTCTCCGTGCTGGTAACGTGTGCGAGCCATGTCCCTTCCTTTTGTTAGGTCATGGCCCTGCCGGATTCGGGGCAGAATGGTAGCACAACGTTCCTGGTCCGTTCTGTCTAACGGTTCACTTTTCAGCCGGTCCATCGTGATCACTGACACTCCGGGGTTTCATCCGGTCACACTGCCGGAGCCCGTTCTTAGAACGGCTCCAGAGGATCTTCACAACCCGTGGCTTCATTCGTGTGCGCGATCGGGTTCTTCACCTACTATCTCCACGACAACGCTCTTGCGTTGAAGGTCTTCCTGGGCCTTTGTCACGGTGTAACGGGCGTGGTACTCGGGATTGTGCTTGTCGTTAGCGCGGAAGTCAGTGATGCGGCGGATGATTTCTTCGGGGTCGTCGCCACGGGCGAGGGCGCGCTTGGCATAAGCCCAGTCGTGTTCGGATTGGCTCATGTGTCAAGGCGGCACGGTTCGCGCGGGGTCGTGGGGTGCACCCCGATAGCGAGGAGTCTCCGGGGACTCTTCCTGAGCCATGAAATCGCGGGAGCGACAAATCCGGTTCGATTCGTGTTCCTGGTGGACCTGCACTATGAATTCCTGGATGTACTTCTTGTTGGCAAACCCTGGCAGCCGCAGCACTCGTGTGCAGTCGGTGGCCGCAGGATCGCTGTCAAACTGGCTCGCCATAGCGCGTAGCAATGACTCGACTTCCAGTTGGTCCATGCCTTCAACTCTCCAAACGACCTGGTGCTTCTTGCCGTCGGCGGATATTCAAAGCGAAGATATACAAGCCCGAAAGCAGGGCTGAAAACACTATGTAGGGCGTTGTGAAAATGAGGGTGTTGTAGACGTACTTGAAGCTGAGGAAGGCATATGGAGCGCGAATGGAAGTCACGCGCAGGAATATGTGGTCTTCAGGGAACGGGTGCGTGTAATAGAGGAAGGCACCCGTTCCGATTGCCAACAGGACCGAGACAAAACCGCGTGAGTGGAGAATCCTCTGAATCACGCTCTTGCCCTCGTGTCCGCAGGTTGCGGCCTCTCAGAGCCGGACTGAGAGTTCCGGCGCTGTTCCCGCCACTTGCGGTAATCCTGGTCCCTCCAGAGGACCTTCTTCAGAGCGGCGTTCACTACGTGGTCCGGGCTGCTCTCGATGAAGCGGGCATAGTCTTCGAGCAGCTCGTTGACCGGTTCTTCGAGTTTCACCTCGCGGGTTGTGATACCAGGTGCTTTCTTGATGACGGACATGGCGTCTCTCCTCGGTTGATTTGACCTTCTTCAGTTCTCCCTCTGCGGCCGTGGGAAAACAGTCGGCACGGTCATCTGTGCCGCTGGGCGGGAGCGACCCCAGGGTTCACTTGGGCGGCTGAAAGCCGATTTTCTGGGGTCGCTCCCGCCCAATTTCGACTTGTTTCCCACGGCCACTTTTTGCTCCTTCGTTCGGCTAAGTCTTCTTTTTTGAATGAATTCACGGCCCCGCTGGTGAAGAAGTGGCACTTGAAAAAAGTGCAGTGCGCAACGAGGACCCTCTTCACCCTCTTTCAGAAGAATCCCCCTCGCACGCAGGAGTCTGCTGCAGCAAGAAAGTGCCGAAGCCCACTTTGCGTCTGAGGCCGTTCGCCCCAAATTCCCGCTGGATCGCTTCGGACGTAATCCGTCCGCGTTTCCAGCCCCGGTAGAACGCCTCGAACCTGTCCCCCTTGAATCGGTTGCGCGCGTCGTTGCGGAAAATGAGGTCGGCATCCGTGACCGCGGCGTATTGCTTCTCGTCCCACGCCTTGCGCACCTGGAAGTAGCGCACGAGGTCGTCAGCGGCATTCGATTCGAGCGGAATCTTCACCAAGGAAAGGAAGATTTCCGCCGCCTTTTCAAAGTGCGCGTTTGATCGCGCGATGAACAGGAACCGGAACTCCGCGAGGCGGCGAAAGAACGGAAGGTACACCTCCAGATGGTGGCCAAAATCTGCGAAGGAAGACTCCCCTTCATGAACATAGGTGAACGTCACCACAGGATGGGAAGAGGACCTATCATCGCTCAGGAACATCGGGAACTTGTCCACGAAATATCGGACCGTGGGACGAGAGCCTGCAGCACCCAGATAGAGCCTAGAAGGGAGATAGTGCTTGTCGATGTTGAGGGTCCCGCAGAAATACCGGACCTTCTCAGGCTCGGTTTCGAGGTAGGCATGGCCTTGGTTCGCCAGAACGTAATCGAGGATCGCCAGGCGCTTTCGGATGAAGTCAAGGGTGTGTGCGCGGCGGTTGCGAATGTTCCCACGTTCGACTTACCTGCTCGTTGAGCGAGCCGGTGTCGCCGTAGTTCTTGAAGATCCGCTTCAGGCTAAGCATGGCTCACCCTGCGGATCGAGACCGGGCTGAGTTTTGCCGGGTCGTATTGGGTGCGGAGTCTTGGAGCAGTCAGCAGAAATCGCAGAATCTGCGGGTCGGTTCGGGTCGCCCAGCGCGCGAGGAAGTAAAGGAGCAAGAACATCAAGAGCCCGCCCAGCAAGCTGCCGAGCAGGTTGAATGTCCCTGCACCCAGGCACATCGCGAAGAAGAAGAGCTTTCTCTCGGCCCCCAGGATGGTGAGAGGCCGCGAGAGCGCCCGATGAACCGTGTTAATCCGCCTGCTTTCCTGCATGATCTCCTCGGGTTACTGAAATCGTCGAGAAACTATCCGGGGAACAGCCAAGACAAGAAGTTGACGGCGGCGATGGCCATGCCGACGCCGAAGAGCACGCCGGCCAGCACCCGTTTCGAGCCGCCTTCGCCGAAGGCGAACGTCAGCCCAGCCACAACAATCGCGACCAGCGACAACCCCCGCGCAATCGTGCTCGTGAACGCCTGCTGAAGGACGCTCACGGCGTTTTCCCACGGGGATTGGCCGGTCCCTTGAGCAAATGCGGGCGCGGCCAGAAGTAGCCCTGTCGCTGCCACGAGCAAGTATCGAGACGCTCCCTTGAGCTTGAGAGCCTTTCGCCAGAGTTTTCGCATCGTTGTTGATCTCCTTTCTTCGACTGCATCGGGATGCTCTCGCCGGACCCTCGACAGGAAACGCCGAGCTGGTGGAAGGCAGTACCGCTTGCGTGGCATTTGTGCCTTTATCGTCCTCAAGACGCACGTAGAGCGTGTGCTCTGGCCACAGGGTTTCTACCTTCGCGACCGGCTCGGCGCCCATCTGCCGTGCGCGAGGCCTGGCAGGGCGCCGTAGTGGTTCGGCGCTGCCAAGCTCGGGGGCCTGTCCCAGATGGTGTTGCGGGAAGAATCCGGCGAAAAATCCCCTCACTTACTAGGGAACATCGAGAGGGGAAAAAGTAAGAAAAAAAGTGAAAAAAAGCCTGGGTGCGTTAGGTTCCGTACCATTAACACACGGGCCAACCCGATGGCAGGCTGCTTCCACGCGTTTTGGCTGGGGGGGGCCGCTTAGGAGCGAATTGACGGAGAAACCAGACCCACACGGCGAGTGGGTCCCGCTCAGAGGCAAGCACCGCCAGGGTGGGGACCCAGAACATCTTGATGGAGAGTTATTGGCTGCCGCCCGCCAAGCGTGGCCTTGCGTACTGGCCCACGCGCGACGGGAACTGGGTGCTAGGGGTGTGGACACAGACGAAACGGCCCTAGCCGCAGACATCTGGGAGGGCGTGCCCCGATCGGTTTGGAGAACGCGCCAGCGAAGAACAGACCACCAACCGCCCATTGCTGATCTTGAGTCCTACCTTATCGGAGTCTTCCACCACCGTTTCAACCGGGTTCTGAAGAGAGAGCAGAGACGAATCGAAACGATTGAGCTCGTGTCGTCGAATATGGAGCTCGAAGGGCATAAAAGCGCCAGAGACACTGATTGGGTGTCGGAGCTCGAACGCGCGATTACGGTAAAGCAGATTGTCAGCCACATGGACGAAAAGCTATAGGCCCCGAGCCTCAGATAGAACTATGGTTGGCATCTTCCAACCACGCAGCTTGTCTGCTTCAGAAACCGAAGGCGTCGTCACAACAACAAAATGAATCTGCAAAAAGAGAAAAGCCCCAGAGCCTCACAACATGACCCGGGCTGGGTAGCACGGCGAACATTTCCGATCCTTCCAGTCGCCGGCGAAGTTCTTCTCTTGACTCTCCCCTTTATAGAACGCGCTTACCGGAAAAGTGAAGCATTGTTAGAGATGTCCGGTAACCCGACTTCCATGATAGGTCTTTGTCAAGAGGGCAAGAACTCTCCCGACGCGCTTCGGAGGAGCGCGGGTACAAGCCTGTTTTGATCTCTCGGCGCGTGTATTGGCCTCGCGGCCGCGGTTTCTCACAATGGAGAACCAGACTTCCATTGGCTGGCGCAGCTCTCTCTGCCGCCCAGAAGATTGAGTTGCTGTTCTCCTGCCAGTCTCGAAACTAATCAACGGGAGCCTCGGGAGCTGGTGCTCCTTCGCCCAGTCGGGTTAACGGCGAGACCTGGCAGGCCACGCACCGAAAAAACGGGTTGGTTCCACGGCGGCTAGGCGGCGCGGGGTGCTTCGTTCCTAACCACCAGAAAGTCTCGCTGGCCACGATCGACGGCCAGGAGATACGCGACCAGCTTGCGGGCCACCGCCAGCGTCGCGCGATTGGCGTTGCCCTTCTGCTTTTCCCTGTCGTAGAGCATCGCCAGTGCCGGACTTCTGGACAGCATCGCAGACCCACAGCCAACAGCCGTACGCGCCCAACTGGCAGAATCACTTCCCAGTGCGTCGTGAACCTCGGTTGGGTCAATAATGCTGAGGCAATCGGGAGGGCTTCTGCCACCCCTAGGCATTCTGGCTGGGAAGTGAGTCTTGAATCCTTCCAGGAGGTCTCGGTTCCGGGCAAGTTTCTGTGCGAGAGCGGACAGCCGTACAGCCATCGCCCCCCGGTACGTTCAGGGGAATTGCGCATTCCCAATACGATACAGGCCACGCGGCTGACCAACGTCATTGATTGGCAATAGCTCAGATGAAGTGGGCCTGTCCGTCGTCAGCCGTTGGTCGGGGAACTCTTGTTGATGATTCTGACGCCCTCTCGGACTTCATTTTGTCCGTGCGCGGCTGCGCAAGAGTTCAACAATCCCCTTCGGCGCCTTGTCCGGCGACCCCGCATTGAACGGAGGCTGCGGGTCGTACTCGATAGCAAGCTGAAATGCCTGCGCCCGTTGTTCTCCACATTCGATTCCCACCAACGTCAATGCCATATCAATTCCGGCAGAAACCCCAGCCGCAGTGATTATTTTTCCGTCCCGTACCACGCGCTCATGGACCGGCTCCGCGCCATACTCGCGGAGAGAATCAACAGTCAGCCAGTGGGATGTGGCCTTGACTCCACGCAATATTCCAGCAGCCCCCAAGATCCGGGAACCAGTACATACAGAGGTCATCCAACGGCTTGTTTTGTGGACAGCCCGGACCCAATCCAACGTCGGCGGATCGCTCAAAACCGAACTGACCCCCGGGCCGCCGGGAATTAGAACGATTTCCGGAGATTGGACCTGATGAAAAGAACAGTCAGCAACAAGCGACAGACTGCCCCCATTCATCCGCTTGGGGCCCGGCTCTCTGGCTACAAATCGCACCTTCGCTTCCGGTATGAGCTTGAGGACTTCGTAGGGTCCCACGGCATCCAGAGCTGTCAAATCATCGAACAACAAAATGGCGATTTCCATGACGGTGTGTTCCCCGAATCACGAATTTCCATTTTAGGGTTTCAAGCGGTCCAAATCATACGCCGAACCATAGTGCGAAGGGCTGCGCAGCCCGGCCTGCACTCTTGGGCGTTCGGGCAAAGGGCCTCTGTGTATAATCCTTTGCAGTTTTTGAAGTGAAAAGGAAATCCCGGTGCTTCCACCGCATCGCCATACTTCACGTCCTTCCCCAGAGAAAGAGGCGACTTTAGAACTTTCTCGGCGAATTCGCGGCGAGTTTGCCACAGGTCGGACTCCCCGACCAGGCAGGATCGATCTGCTCGAAACGATAGAGGTGAGCGACGGGCGCCTTCGCCGATTCGCTGCACCGAATTGTTAGGCCCCTGGTGTCTCATACTCAATCGAGCATCTTCTGCATGATGTGAACATCCAAGAGCTTGCCGAACTTGCGCCCGACTTCTTTGAGCGTGCCAACATGGACAAAACCTGCGCTCTCATTGAGATGAATGCTCTCGCCGCTGCCCTCGACCACACGCGCGATAAGGGTATGATACCGGAGCCCGCGCGCCTGCTCGATAATCGCTTCCTTGAGCTTGCGCCCGATGCCGCGGCCTCGGCGCGTCGAGTGAACGTAGAACGAGGTCTCGGCCGTATCGTCGTACGCGCCGCGCTCTGACCATCGTGTCAGTGACGCCCAACCCACCACCCTGCCGTCCAACACCGCCACCAAAACCGGATGCCTCTCGTCGTGCGACTGCAACCATTTGGTGCGCTCGTCCACGCTCTTCGGCTCGGTGTCGAACGTCGCTGTCGTGGTGAGAATCGCCTCGTTGTAGATAGCAGCAATGGCTGGCGCATCGGCCAACTCGGCACGGCGAATCGTGACTGGCGTATTGGTGGCCATCTGCGCGGGGTGTGGTCGGGCAACCTGACTCTTGTTCAGGCTCACCTCGGAAATGCCCGCTCCATGACATCAAGTGCGAACCGGGCTGAAACCGTTGCTCGACCAGCAGCCATCTCAATGCCCACTTCGACGGCTTCAAGAACCTCACGTAACGTAGCGCCGCAGGCTGCTGCTTGGTCAATATGCCACTGCATGCATGACTCGCAGTCCATCTGCACAGAGATGCCGATGGCAATCAACTCCTTGGTCTTCTTGGGGAGAGCACCGTCCGCAAAGGCGGCTTGCTCCATCTGGAGAAAAGCCTCGTAAACCTTCGACTTCAGTGAGACGAGCGTCTGATGTGCCTTCTTCCGTGTGCGTGAAATTTCATCGAGTCTATCCATTTGTCATTCTCCGTGTGTTGGGTGGCGGTGTCCGACGGCTAACTCTTGGTTAGGTTGACCCGGATAAGAGTCGCTTCAGTCTGGCTAAGACGAAACCGCCGGTGGCAAGCGAGTTGATTGTAGCTCTAACCTCACCGCTGTCCGGGGAAAATTGTGTGAAGTTGGCGTAAGCAGTTGTTTGTCAGTGGGGTAGGCGGTGTTGCCCATCGGGAATGATTTGAAAGCAGGTTTCTGGCAGCATCGTAGCTCCCGCCAACCGTGGGGTTGTTGCGTAGAAGCTGTAAAAATCACTTCGATATCGCACTGGATCGCGGTGTCCGTGTACGTGCTGGTGGCGATTATGCGCAAGCGGCTCGGGCGAGAGGCCAGCTTGTACCAGATTCTACAGATTCTCAGCCTCACGCTTTTTGAGAAAACGCCCATTTTATGTGCCCTTCAGGCCATCGACCAGGACGCCAATTCCCCCCAAAATGCCAACCAACTAATTCTCTTCGACCTTTTGACCGGACAGCAGTGATCCCGTATCGTTACCGCTCCGGCCATAGTCGGCCCGGCCGGCTACTACGCACCATTCAGGGAAACATGGATTGCTGAGTTGGATTTCAAGGTGCCGTGGATCATGCACCTCTCAACATATTTCAGCAGTTCGGACTTGCGTTGTTTGTCCAGCCGCGTGTCTTTCAAATCTATGCACACCTTGATGTCGGATAGCCGCGTTTTGTCGTCAGTGGGTTCTGCTTCCGCCGTAACGCTGAAACCGTTGCAGACAATCCCCTGATCGCGCATGTAGTCCCGCGTCTGGTGTCCCATGCAGCCGCAGAGGCTCGCCAGCAGCGTGTCAACCGGGTTTGCGCCCTGGCCCTCCGTGTCTATCACGAAACTGTTGTGCCTTGTTGTCGCATAGTACTTCGAGTCCCCTCTGTTCTCAATCGTTGCCCTGTACATGCCTCCTCCTTGTCGATAACCGGTGATTGCCGGTAGAAATGCGCTTCGTCTTCTCCTTGATGGGCCTGCGCCTGGTTCATTGGGCGTACTTGACGGGGCAGCCGTAAGGCCGGGTTTCAGCGTTTCGTACAGCCTTGCCAGCCATGGCTTCCTCAAGCGCCTCAGACAAATAGTTCCGCGCGCCTGGGATATCGGCCGCGTCGGTCGTGGGGTGGTCATCAACGGCCCCGTTGTAGAGGAGCGTTCCTTTCGGATCGATCACGAACATGTGCGGAGTGGTCTTTGCATCGTAGAGACGGCCCAGGTCGCCGTTCGGGTCCAGTAGCACCGCCGTCGGCGAGGCTTTCACCTGCGTGAGGTGTGCATTCTCCTGCTCGGCGGTGACGTAGCCTAGCTTCCCCGGTGCCGAGGACACCACGGTCAGCCAGACCACGCCCCGCTGGGTCCACTCGCGCTGTAGGCGCTGCATGTTGCCGCTGTCGTAGTGCTTCCGGGTAGAAGGGCATTCGCGGTTGGTCCATTCGAGCACCACAAACTTCCCCGCATAGTCGGAGAGACGGTGAACCTGGCCGTGGCTGTCGGTCGCCGTGAAGTTGGGAGCCGGCTCTCCTACACGCGTCGCCCACGCCTGCGCGAGCAATACAGCTCCCGCAACGACAAGTACAACTACACCGAAGAGATGTCTCTTCATGGAAATCTTCTCCTTGACTTGATCTCACCGCCACGATACATAGGGTTGTTGTCATGACTCAAATGAATTGTTGCCATATGAGCGATAGCTAGCAGTTATGGTTAACCTGAATCAGTTGCGGGTCTTCCATGCGGTTGCACAAGCGCGGAGCTTCACCCGCGCGGCCGAGGCCGTGCATCTGACCCAGCCGGGCGTCAGCAAGCACATTAAGCAGTTGGAGGAGTACTACGGGGTCTCGCTCTTTGACCGTCTAGGAAGAAAAGTGGCTTTGACGCAGGCCGGCAAAACCCTCTTTGAAACCACCCAGGAGATGATTGGTTCCATTACCAAAGCCGAGGGACGGATTAAAGAACTACAAGGCTTGGCCGGGGGCAAGCTTGCGCTGGGCGCGAGCTTCACCGTTGGCATTTACATCATGCCGAATCTGCTTTTTTCTTTCAGGCGGCAATACCCCGCCACTGAAATCACCTTGGATATCTTGTTAAGCAAGGAAGTTGAAGCCAGAGTACTGGACAACAGCCTCGACGTTGGCCTCGTGGCTCATGAAGTATCCCACGAGAAGCTGATTGCCATGGTTTTCATGACTGATGAGCTGGTGATGATCGTACCCGCCAACCACAAGTGGGCATCGAAGAAACGAATTAGGCCGCAAGAACTGATTCACGAACCGTTCATCGCGTCCACGAAAGGATCGGGAACCAGAGCCGTGGTCGAAGATCGGCTCCGGGAGAACGGCATTACTTTGAATAAGATCATCGAGTTTGGAAACACCGAGGGAGTCAAGAAGGCCGTGGAAGCCGGATTGGGAGTTTCGATCCTATCGAAGGGTGTGGTCCAGCGGGAGCTATCTGCCGGACTTCTCCAAGTGATTCCCCTGGCAGGAATGAATGTGAAGCGGGAATACTCCTACGTTTATCGCAAAGAAAAATACCTCTCTAACGCAGCAAAAGCATTTTTGAATCTCCTCCAGAAGAGCGCTGGATGACTGTTCACCAAAGGGCACCCAGTTTGACTTTGTTGAACTGCTAGACTTCGTAGGCGATATCGAAGTGGTTCTTGCAGCTTCGTCGCCGCGTACTCGCCGAGGCCGTTCCAGGCAACGCGATGCCACTCCGTCTTGGAGTGCCATTGCTCGTCCGCTAACCCAAAGCTTGTGCAACAGAACCGACAGTTTTCTGGCCACGGCGACCACGGCGCGTTTCTTGCCGTTCTTCCCGCCTCGCACAGCCATCGCTGTGCCCCAGCGCTTCAGGTTGGAATCCGGCGCAAAGCGGCCCAGGTGTCCCTACCAATAATTGCGTCTGAGTCGTCAAAAGCTGCTGCAAGCGGGAAGCGAAGAATTCAGATCGACCTTTGTGTGTGCGATGTTGTTTGACACAGGCGCGAGTAGTTTGATCGCGGGGCGACAAAGCGGAGTTCTCCGCAAAGTTTCAGTGTAGGAGAGCGCAGATCCGGGCAGGCTAGGCTGCCCGGCGTTCATATCGGTGATGGAGTCCGCCGACCTCCGGTAGCTCCACCACCTTTCCGAGCTCCGGCGGCTGTACCCTCCGAGGGATCGGAGCATCCTTGTCGAGAGACAAGTGAGTACGCGACCGCTCGTAATAATTGAAATACGAATTGAGCGTTCGTCGTAACGCGCCTTCATGGAACACGATCACGTGATCAAGGCACTCGCGGCGAATCGTGCCGATCAGGCGCTCGACATAGGGATTTTGCCAAGGCGATTGCGGAGCCGTGAGGACTTCGCGAATGCCCAACCACCCTGTCGTTTCGTGGAATTCCTCTCCGTAGCACCCGTCGCGATCGCGAAGCAGATAGCGAGGCGCACTGTCCCAAGGGAAAGCTTCCAGCAGTTGCCGGGTCGTCCATTCCGCCGTGGGATTCGCGGTTAC